>Ga0209322_10001968_pt1 | contig 11795 bp, 8 predicted proteins | sample Rifsed19ft1_FD_184013 | JGI IMG/M metagenome (GOLD analysis project Ga0209322, IMG submission 184013) | Soil microbial communities from Rifle, Colorado, USA - sediment 19ft 1 (version 2) | ecosystem: Environmental > Terrestrial > Deep subsurface > Rock core/Sediment | place: Rifle, Colorado...
CCCTCCGAGCCTCAGAGCATCTGGGGACGACGCACCACATTCGGGAGTTCACGGAGGACGAGGTCCTGGAACACCTCCCACGGGTGATCTGGCACCTCGAGTCGTTCGATGCCGCACTTGTCCGGAGCGCGGTACCCACGTACTTCGTCGCAGAGCTTGCCTCAAGGTACGTCAAGGTCGTCTTGACTGGCGAGGGCGCCGACGAGCTGTACGCGGGCTATCGGTACTTGAGGGATCACACGCGGGAGGCTCTCCAATCCGAGCTTGGGCGGATCACGCGCGCGCTCCACAACTTGAACCTGCAGCGGACCGATCGGATGACGATGGCCCATTCCCTCGAGGGACGCGTGCCGTACCTGGACTGGGCGCACACGGGCTTCGCCCTCGGTCTCCGAGCGGACTGGAAGGTCCGGGGCACCCTTCGCGTCGAGAAGTGGATTCTCCGCCGGGTTGCGGAGGGACTGCTCCCTGAGGACCTCGTTTGGCGGGGAAAGCAGAAGTTTGCGGAGGGGACGGGCAGCGAGGATGTGATTCGACGAGAGGCGGAACGGCAGCTTTCGGACCCGGAGTTCGATCGCCTCCGCAAGGAAGCGCATCCGATCGAACTTCGCACGAAGGAGGAGGCGTATTGCTACAGGCTGTTCCGCGAGCGATTTCCCAAGGAGGTGGCGTTGGAATGCCTCGGGCGCACGGACGTATACTGATGTATCACCAAGGCTGCCATGACGGCGGCACCTCAAAGCGCGCCATGCTGTGGTCCGCAAACCTCGTGCTTCTGCTGGCGGCACTTGCGTTTGCTCCGAGTGCGTCAGCGGATCAGCTCGGGACGAGCAATGTGACGTTCTACCCCGCGGGTCCCCCTGAGGTTTCTCTTCGGCTCGGCGGGTCTTTCGACTACACGTGGGTCTTTTACAACGGCGAGACCGCCAGCGTGTATGTCAACCTGACGGCAGACGCATCGAGCGCAGGACTTGCCGCGAGTGCATCCCCTTCGTATGTAATCCTCGAGCCGGGAGGATCGGGTCAGATCGTCCTCCGGCTGACCGCGCCCGAGGAGGGCATGAGCCGTTCCGGGCTCGTCCGGATTCACCTCACGGCTGTGAACCTGCTGACGAATGCGGTCGCCCAGCAGGATGTGACGGTCGCCTCGACTCTGACCGGGGTCTCCGCGGCGGGCGATCCTGTGGGCAAGCTCCTCGGAATCTGGCCGAACCCGCTGCCTCCTCCGTTCGACAGCAAGTGGGCTGCGTTCGGCGTTTCAATTGCGATTTGGGTTGCCATCGCCCTCGGCCTCCGGTTCGTCATCGACCCCCTCGTGAAGGGCGTCGCGGGCAGAACGGCCACGAAAGTCGACGACATCGTCCTCCGTATCCTACGATGGCCCGTATTCGTCCTCGTCCTGCTTTACGGAGCCGTGAGCTCGCTCGGTATCCTCGGCCTCCCGGCATCCTGGCAACGGCTCCTCCTCTCTGTTTACGGCTTCGCGATCATTTTGCTCTTCACATGGGTCGCGTATCGGATCTTCCGCGATGTCCTCGTGCACTACGGAAAACAAGTCTCGAAGAGAACGAGACGAGACGTCGACGAACGCCTGATTCCCGCCCTCGAGAAGGTGGGGGCCGTGGTGATCGTCTTCGCCGGCATCGTCTTGGCTGTCCAATCCCTTGGGTACGACATCACCCTGTTCCTCGCGGGCTTCGGGGTCGCCGGTCTTGTGATTGCCTTCGCCGCTCAGGACACCCTGTCGAACTTCTTCGCGGCCATGCACCTCATGCTCGACCGCCCGTTCCGCGTGGGAGACATCATCGAGATTGAAGACGGGGTGATCTGCCGCGTGGAAGACATCGGTCTCCGCAGTACGAAGCTCTACTGGGGCAAATCCCACGACATCATCATCATGCCCAACAAGGAGCTTGCGAACCGAAAGATCATCAACTACGTGCGCCCGGACCGGCGTTTCATCACGAATGTAAAGGTCGGAGTCTCGTACGACTGCGACCTCAACAAGGTTCGGCGCCTGATGACGGAGGTTGCGAGGTCTCACCCCTCAGTCCTCAAGGGGCCGGGATTCGATCCTATCTGGCGGGTGGTGGACTTCGCGGACAGCGCAATCGTCGTGATGATCATCGTCTGGGTGGACGACGTCGACCATCTGTGGCAGCTCGCGAGCGACTTGAGAGAGAACGTCAAGACGCGGTTCGACGAGGAAGGCATCGAGATTCCATTTCCGCAACGAGTCGTCCATCTCCCCGACGGGCCGTCCTCGACCTACCTCGGCGGATCGCCCTAAGGCATTGCCCGCACCCTCGATCGAGCAAGTACGTGTGGGCGTTCCAGCGCATGGATCTGGAGTACCTTTCGTCCACGGGACGTGTCTTGTGTATCGCGGGTTGGACTTGCTCTCCGCCGCCCGTATCGATGGGCCGGGGGTCGGATCCGTCCACACCTGCTAGGGCGCGTCCCCATCCAAGAGACGTAGCAGCCGGTTCAGTTCGTCCGGCGTCAGGCACACGGACTCGTGCCACCCCACATCCGACACATAGCATCCCTCGCAACGGACTTCCGCGTGGATTCGTAGCTCTTGGCTTAACTCCATGAGTCCGCTCCGATGGTCGTCCCGCGCGGGTGATGGGGAGGGGCGGACGGCTCGGCCTCTGCGTAATCGCTCACGTCTTCGGTCGGGCACGAAATTCCAGCAAGGAGATGGGCGAGTCCTCGAGTGGCTTGCGGCTTGTAAAGGTTGTCTGGGCATGCCCACTTGGGAGACCGAGTCGCCAGGCGCCCCCCACGCGGGCGCTGTGCAAGGTGACGTGCGTCCGTTGCACGCCGTTCGCGGGCTTCCGGGAAGTCCAAGCGAACGCTTACCGAGGACCGCCAGTTTGCGAATCAGCATTTGCATGGAAAGGTAGGGTCCGACTTGTGGATGGGCAACGCGGACGGACCACGCGTGGTCGGAGAGCGATGAGGAAGGCAGAAGATCAAACTGCACAGCAGCTGAGCTTGTCGACGTCCTCGAAGAAGGACAGAGCAGCGAGCTTGATTGCCTCGCTGAATGTCGGGAACACGTGGACGGTGTCGATCAGGTCCTCGAGCGTGAGCCTGTGCTTCACCGCCAAAACGCCCTCGTGGATTATCTCCGGGGCGAGGGACGCCAGGATGTGGACCCCGAGGACACGGTGGCTCTTCGCCTCCGCCACGATCTTCACGAGGCCGCGGGTGTCGTCGACGATCCGAGGCTTCGGAACCTGCTCGAGGAGGACCGTGTTGCACGCGCATCGGACGCCCGCGCCGCGGTTGGCGTCAGCACCCGTGAGCCCGACGGAGGCGACGGCTGGGTTTGTGAACACCGCGTGGGGGACCGCGCGATAGTCCATCGTGAGCCCACGATCCGCGAGCGCGTTCTCCGCGGCGATGTATCCTTCCTTGGCGGCGGTCGTCTCGAGCATCGGCTTCCCCTTGACATCCCCAGCGGCGAAGATGTGCGGGGCGGTCGTGCGCATCCCCGCGTCGACCTCCACGGCCTTGTCCTCCTTCACCGCCACTCCCGCGGCGGGGAGGTTCAGCGCGCCCGTGTTCGGCGTTCGCCCTGTGGCGACGAGGAGCGCGTCCGCCTCGAAGCGCTGCTGCTTTCCGCCGACCTTGGCCGCGACAATCTTCCGCCCCCTCTTCTGTTCCACCGCCAAGAACTCGACGCCCGTGTGCACCTCCACGCCGTCCTCCTCTAGGCATCGTTCCAGGTATTGGGAAATCTCCGGCTCTTCCTCAGGAACTATCCGAGGGCTTCGCTGGAGAACGGTCACCTGAGTTCCGAGGTGCTGATACATCTGCGCGAATTCGAGGCCCAGGGCCCGGCCGCCGAGGACGATCATCGCCTCAGGCCGCTCTCTCAGGGAGAGGGCTTTGACGTTCGTCAGGTGTTCGACGTCCCGGAGGCCCGGGATGGGCGGAATCGTCGGAGACGATCCGGTTGCGATCACGAACTTCTCGCCCGCGTACCGTTTCCCGTCCACCTTCACCTCGTGGGGCGACCCGAAGGCTGCGACACCGCGTGTGTAGTCCACGCCCTCGAGGGACGCGAGTACGTCCTCGTACTTCCCTTTCCGGAGGGACGCGACGAGCCGATCCTTCGCTTGGATGACGGAACGGAAGTCCGCGGACCAGCCGTCTTCGAGCTCCAATCCTTGGAACGGGCGGTTCGCGACTCGGAAGTACTCGTCACCTACCGCCAAGAGCCTCTTGCTCGGAACGCACCCGACGTTCACACACGTGCCGCCAATCGTTCCCCCGTCGATCATCAGCGCCTTCGCTCCCTTCCGGTCGGCGCGAATCGCCGCGCTGAACGCCGCCGCGCCAGCCCCGAGGATGACCAGGTCGTACCGGCTTGCCATGAATCTCCCTTCCTGCGGTCTATGGCTGCGTCCCCTGATTACCTTTGGCGGTTCGCCTGCCAGCCAGAGGCCGCCGCGATCCCGACGGCACTCGCGACAACACGTGCACGACCTGCTGCAATCCCGACGGCACTTGCTACACCGTGTGCGCGGCTTGCTACGACTGCAGCAGCATGCGTGCGGAGCGGCGCAGCGCCCGCTGCCACTGCGGCGAGGCTTGCACGGACGGGTGCGGAGGTCGCTTCCACTGTAGCAGCACGTGCACGGACCAGTGCGCCACCCCGATCGCGGACGCGCTCGGCAGAGACGCCAAGCTCTTTCGCAATCACGCTCGGCCTGAGGGCCTCCAAAGTTTTCGGGCTCCGACCGTAAGGTTGGATGCCCATGGTCCGGACGATGCGGATGTCGAGGGCGTCCACGCCGGCAGAGGAGCAGGACGATTCATCAAGATTGTGTTTTTCCGAAACGACATCGTCCCGGCCCTGGCCCTTGATTCCGGGGGAAGGCTGGAAGTAGCGATATCTTGAACAGGCGTCCTGAGATATGAGAGCCCCTCCACAGGCGCTCGGCCGAGAAGGTTTATGCCGCCGTCCTGTGTTGGGCGACCGGGGGAAACCGAATGGCGGACAAGACGACCCTTTCCGTGATCAAGGCCGACGTCGGGAGCATCGCGGGTCATCAGGTCGTGCACCCGAGGCTGCTCGACACTGCGCGGGCCTCGCTGAAGGAGGCGCTCTCCCTCGGCGTGATTGAGGACTTCTACGTCACGCACGTCGGCGACGACCTCCAGCTCATAATGACGCACACAAAAGGCGTGGACAACCCGAAGATCCACGAGACCGCCTGGCTCACCTTTGTGAAGTGCACGGAGGTCGCGAAGGAGCTCAAGTTGTACGGCGCGGGGCAGGACCTCCTCGTCGACGCCTTCGCCGGCAACGTCCGCGGCATGGGACCCGGGAGCGCGGAGATCGAGATGGTCGAACGCCCTGCGGAGCCCGTCGCGATCTTCATGATGGACAAGACGGAACCTGGAGCGTTCAACCTCCCCGTCTACCGCATGTTCGGGGATCCGTTCTGCAGCGCCGGCCTCGTGATCGACCCTGCGATGCACATGGGTTTCCGGTTCGAGGTGTGGGACATCGAGGAGCACCGGCGGATCTACTTGAACTGCCCCGAGGAGATGTACGACCTGCTCGCGTTCATCGGGACAAAGGGCCGGTTCGTGATTAAGCGGGTCTATGCGCGGTCGGACAAGGTGCCGAAGGACGAGCCCGTCGCGTGCATCTCGACCGACAAGCTGTCCCAGATCGCTGGGAAATACGTCGGGAAGGACGACCCCGTGGGGATCGTGCGCGCGCAGAACGGGCTCCCGGGGATGGGCGAGGTCCTCGAGGCGTGGGCGTGGCCGTTCCTCGTCTCCGGCTGGAACCGCGGATCGCACAACGGTCCCCTCATGGTCGTGGGGGCGAAGGACAACCGGACGTCGCGCTTCGACGGCCCACCTCGCTGCTTCGGACTCGGCTTCCAAGTCTCGAACGCGACCCTTGTGGGACCCGTGGACCTGTTCGACGACCCCGCATTCGACCCGGCGCGCAGGCAGGCGGCGGAGCTTGCGGACTACATGCGCCGCCACGGCCCGTTTGAACCCCACCGCCTCCCGATGGACGAGATGGAGTACACCACGATGCCTGAGCTCATGGAGAAACACAAAGGCAAGTGGGAGGACGTGCGATAGCTTACGCGCACCCGACCGTGCCGCCGACTATCCGGCCGGCTCGTTCCACGCGGATATTGTGCCATTCGCGCGCCCAGAAGTAGTCCCCGCCGTCGTCCAGCTTCCTGAGATGGGCGCCACGATCCTCGAACGAGAAGTTCCCGGTGGCCTCGACCAAGTCCCCGAGCGGTCCCGAGTGTTCCACAAGTTCCCCCTGGTTTCCGTACTGGTCTGGGGGCGAGAGGAGGTAGAACGTCACGTTGTACTCGTCCAGGGATCGGGGTTCGGACCTCTGAGACTCGACTGCATAGAACCATCCGGACGACGTGTTTAACCAGGAGACACCGAACTCGAGAGGGCAGTCTGGCGTTGAGGTGATCATCGAGGAGCTCAGGAAATATGCACCAGCCCCCGTGGCCGCGGCGCCCACGGCGCACCCCAGGAGGAAGGCAAAGGCCGTCTTGCGGTCCACGGAACTTCGATCATCTGGCGCCCATAAAGAGATGCGTCTGACATGTTGCGCCCGAGGGAAGGCTAATTTCGATACATTTCCTCGACTTGAAGGAGAGGAAAGGCCACCACGCACGGTTCAAGCACCGCATTCAGAAGCACGGGAAGTTCCGCGAACTCCGAGGTGTTGACGACGGCGCCGAGAGCGTCGGATAGCGCTGCTGGGCATGCGCGAGAAGGGATTCCACAATGTGCTCCAGCCGCCCACGGCCCGTTCGAGCCCCACCGCGTCCCGATGGACGAGATGGAGTACACGACGATGCCCGAGCTCATGGAGAAGCACAAGGGCAACCACGGGTGTACCCGGAGGGTTTCTCCTTTTATAGGTGGACTTCGTGTCCCCTTCATCCGGTTCCCAAGGAAACCGGAATGAGATGGAGACATGGATCGAGATCGAGGCGGAGGCGGCGGAGGACGGTTCGACCGCGGGCCGAGGGAGATGTACGACATCGTCTGCGCCAACTGCGGCAACAAGGCGCAGGTGCCGTTCAAGCCCGACGGGACGCGGCCGGTCTACTGCCAAGACTGTTTCCGGAAACGGTCCCCCCGGCGTCCGTAGACCCCGGGAGGGCCCTGAGCGGGCGCCAACGACTTTCCGCCGCGCCGTCAACGTGCGGATGCGGCCTTAGTTTTCTTTCCTCTGGCGACGGGGGAACGCGCCTTCGCGAAACGCAATCCCCGGCGCGCCGCCTCCCGTGGTCCGCACCCTTAAGGACTTCGCCCCCGGTCCACCCCCATGCTCGCGGACATCGAGATCGCACAGGCCTCCCGCATGCGGCCGATCCTCGAGGTCGCCGCATCCGTGGCCCTCCCGCCCGAGGACCTCGTGCAGAGGGGGGAGCACATCGCGAAGGTCCGGCTTGCCGCGGTGGAACGCGCGCGGAGGAGCCCCCCGGGGAAGCTCGTGCTCGTCACGGGGACCACGCCCACGCGGCTCGGGGAAGGGAAAACGCTGACGTGCGTGGGCCTCGGACAAACGTTCTGGCGGCTTGGCGTGAAGGGCCTGGTCGCGATCCGCGAGCCATCGCTCGGCCCCGTGTTCGGCACGAAGGGCGGCGCCGCCGGCGGCGGGTACTCCCAAGTCCTCCCGATGGAGGACGTCAACCTCCATTTCACGGGGGACATCCACGCGGTCACCGCGGCGAACAACCTGATCGCCGCCGTCCTCGACGCCCACGTCTTCCATGGGAACGAGCTGGGGATCGACCCGACGCGCGTCGTGTTCCCGCGGTGCATGGACATGAACGACCGCCAGCTCCGGAGCATCGTTGTCGGGCTCGGCGGGAAGCGAAACGGCGTGCCGCGGGAGGACGGATTCATCATCACCGCCGCGAGCGAGGTGATGGCGATCCTGAGCCTGGCGGAAGGCCTCAAGGACCTCAAGGAGCGAATCGGGCGGATCGTCGTCGCGTTCGACCGGGAGGAACGGCCCGTCACGGTTCGCGACCTCTCCCTCGAGGGAGCCGCGACAATCCTGCTGAAGGACGCCTTGATGCCCAACCTGGTGCAGACGACGGAGGGGACGCCCGCCCTCGTCCATGGGGGCCCGTTCGCGAACATCGCGCACGGCCATTCGACGGTCCTCGCCGACCGGCTCGGCCTCGGGATCGCGGATCTCGTCGTCACGGAAACCGGGTTCGGATCGGAGCTCGGCGCGGTGAAGTTCGTGGACATCGTCGCCCGCCAGAGCGGGCTGTGCCCGGACGCGACCGTCCTCGTCGCCAGCGTGCGCGCGCTCAAGCGGGAGGGCGGTGCGAAGCGACGCGACGTGGGGGAGGAGGACCTGGCGGCGGTCGAGCGGGGATTCTCGAACCTGGACGCGCACCTTCGGATCGTCCGGAAGCTCGGCCTCCGACCCGTCGTGGCGGTGAACCGCTTCCCCTCGGACACGGACCGGGAGGTGGCGGCGGTGGTGGACCATTGCGAGGATCTCGGCGTCCCCGCTGCCCCGCACACGATGCACGCCGACGGGGGTCGCGGGGGCGAGGCCCTGGCAACGCTCGTGCTGGAGGCCACCCGCGGCGGCCCGTGCCAGCTCCGCCCCGTCTACCGGGACGAGGACCCGTTCGAGGAGAAGGTGGCCAAGGTCGCCACGGAGATCTACGGGGCGGGCGAGGTGAAGTACGACGCGGTCGCGCTCGAGGACCTCGAGCGTCTCCGGAACGCGGGGCTCGACCGCCTCCCGGTGTGCATCGCGAAGACGCAGCTCTCGATCTCGGACGACGAGAGCCTCCGGGGGGCACCCGCGGGCTGGGTCCTCGAGGTCCGGGGGGTTCGCGCGAGCGCGGGCGCCGGATTCCTCGTCGTGATCGCGGGGGATATCGTGCGGATGCCGGGGCTCGGGCGGGAGCCGGCTGCCCTGGGCATGGACATCGACGAGGACGGGACGATCCGGGGGCTCTTCTGACCGGGGCTCGGGGTCACGCGCCGATTGCGATCCCGGCGGAGCGCCCCGCGAACGTTGATAACCCGCGTCCCGCATCCCGGGCCGTGCGCACCCCGTTCCTCCTCGTGAACTTCAAGGCGTACGCCGAAGCCCTCGGTCCGAGGTCGGTCGAACTCGCGCGGTCGTGCGCGACGGTGGCGGAGGAAACGGGCCGCTCATTGGCGGTAGCGCCGTCCGCCTTTGACCTGGCATTCGTCGCGAAGTCCGTCCGCATCCCCGTGTTCGCGCAGCACCTCGACCCGGCGGAGGCGGGGAAGGCGACCGGGTGGTTGCCGCCGGAGGCCGCGGTCGCAGCGGGCGCCGTGGGCACGCTCGTGAACCACAGCGAGCGGAAGGTCGCCTGGGAGGAGATGCGGGACCTGATCGCGCGGGGCCGGAAGCTCGGGCTCGAGGTCGTCGTGTGCGCGGACGACGTCGCGGAGGCGGAGACCGCCGCCAAGCTCGGCCCGGACTACATCGCGATCGAGCCGCCGGAGCTGATCGGCGGAACCGTGAGCGTCACGACCGCCAGGCCGGAGATCATCACGAAGTCCGTGCGGCGGATCCATGGGACGAACCCGAACGTGCAGGTGCTGTGCGGGGCGGGGGTGAAGACCGGGAAGGATGTCGCGAAGGCCCTGGAACTCGGGACCGTCGGCGTCCTGCTGGCCTCCGGCGTCGTGAAGGCGAAGAACCCGGAGAAAGCGCTGCGCGACCTGGCGAAAGGGCTCGGTCGAGCCGCGTAGATGTACGCGAAGCCGCCAAATGCTTGGCGGCACCTACCGGTCTTCGAGAGGGATGCGGCGCGCGGTGGTGGCCTTCCTGCTCGCCCTGCTCCTCCCTGCCGTCCTCCCAGGAGGACGTCCGGGTGCCTCCGCTCCCGCCCCTCTCGCCCTTTTTGGCGGCGGGGTGCGACCGGCCGAGTGGGCGGCACCGGCCCTCGTGGTCGAGGCGTACTATCGCGCGCTGCGCGCGGACGAGTACGTCGTCGTCGCGAATCCCCGTGACGTTCCGCTCGACGTCTCCGGATGGACGATCACCGATCAGGAGGGGACCCTCACGTTTCCCGCCGGCTCGGTGATCCAGGCCGGGTCCCGTGCGACCGTCGCCCAGAACTCCACCGCCTACTGGGAGGACACGCTCCGCGATGCGGACTACCGGTACGGCGCTGGCAACGCCACCGCCATGGCCGCCGCCGGGACGCTGCAGTTGAACAACGACGGGGACGAGGTGATCCTCCGGGATGCGTCCGGGGTGACGACCGACGCCTTCGCCTACGGACGCTCCCCGTACTCCGGTCCGGGATGGACCGGGGCGCCGGCGGGGAAGGTGGGTTCGGGGCAGGTGGCCCGTCGGGCGCACGAGGGCGGTTGGCGGGACACGAACGGGAGCGAGGACTGGGACCTCGTCCGCGTGTGGTCCCTCGGGCAGTCGGAGTTCGCGCCCGCCTCCTTCGACTTCACGGGGACCGTGCGCGCGTTCGTCAGTCCCGATGCCCAGATGACTCCGCTGATCGATCTGATCGGCACGGCGACCGAATCGATTGACCTGTCCCTCTACACCTTAACGCACGCCGCGCTCGCGGGCCCCCTCGCTTCCGCGGCCTCGGCAGGGGTGCGCGTCCGGATCCTCCTGGAAGGCGCACCGGTCGGGGGCATCGACGAGGAGGAGTGGGACATCGTCCAGGACCTCGCCTCCCGCGCGGAGATCCACTTCCTCACCGGCAACGCGACCCTGGACGTCCAGAAGCGATACCGGTTCGGCCACGCGAAGTACGGGATCGTGGACAACCGCACGGTCATCCTGTCCACGGAGAACTGGGGCGTCTCCGCGTTCCCTCCGGCGCCCCTCGCGGGTTCGCGCGGATGGGTCGTAATCGTCGAGCACGCGCCGTTGGCGGCGTATTTCGCGGCGGTCTTCGAGGAGGACTTCGATCCTCGGCGTCGGGACGTGACCGCGCTCGCCGGGATGACGATCCAGCCCGTGGCACCGACCGCGGATCCGACGGAGGCGCGCGGACCGACCTTCCCCCCGCAGGAGTTCTCCGGCCGCTTCCGGGTCCTCCCGGTCCTCGGCCCCGAGACGGCCCTTTCGATGGACACGATCCGGGGCGTCCTGCGGTCCGCGGCCGCGTCCATCCACGTCGAGATGTTCTACGCGGACGCGACCTGGGGTCCCTTCGCAAACCTGTACCTCGAGGAGCTCCTCGCCGCCGCACGCCGCGGTGTGGCCGTGCGCCTCCTCCTCGATGCGTCGTCGTTCAACGTCGAGGAGGACGATCCGATCGACAACGACGACACCGTCGCTTACGTGGACGGGATTGCCGCCGCCGAGGGACTCGACCTCCAGGCGAAGTTGGTCGACCTCGGCGCCCACGCCTTCACCCGAATGCACACGAAGGGGTTCGTCGTCGACCGAAGGTGGACCCTCGTGTCGAGCATCAACTGGAACCGGAACTCGCCGACCGCGAACCGAGAAGCCGGGCTTCTCGTCGAGAACGAGGAGCTCGCGTCGTACTTCGACAACGTGTTCGCGTGGGACTGGAAGGACGACGTGACCCCTCCGGTCGCGGACGCCGGGCCGGACCGGACGGCGCCCCGCGGGAGCCGTGTGGAGTTCGTCGGACTCGGATCCTCGGACGACCACGAGGTCGTGAACTGGTCGTGGGACTTCGAGGGCGACGGCACCTTCGACGCGTGGGGGCCCCGCGCATCGTTCGTCTACCGAGCCGCGGGAGCGTTCGCGCTGCGCCTGCGGG
>Ga0209322_10001976_pt1 | contig 11775 bp, 10 predicted proteins | sample Rifsed19ft1_FD_184013 | JGI IMG/M metagenome (GOLD analysis project Ga0209322, IMG submission 184013) | Soil microbial communities from Rifle, Colorado, USA - sediment 19ft 1 (version 2) | ecosystem: Environmental > Terrestrial > Deep subsurface > Rock core/Sediment | place: Rifle, Colorado...
ATCGATGTTCTCTGCCACGAGATGGTTCGCGACGTGGGAGCCGTTTTGAGCCGTTTCCACCAGGCCCTCGAGCCCGGCGGTCTCCTGGTGCTGAACCTTCCGGCCTTCGAGTCCCTCCGCAGACAGCACGACACCGTCGTGCAAACGCTGCGCCGCTATCGAAAAGAAGAGTTCCTTCCACTCCTGGCAGGGCGAGGATTCGAAGTAGAGCTGGCGACGTACCGCCTCCCACCGCTCTTCTACTTGATCCGGCTACAGAAATGGCTGAGACCCGTCTCGGACGAGAGCGCGCCGCCTCGATCGGATCTGCACCGGATCCCGCGTTTCTTGGATGCGCTGCTGTGGCAGATGCACCGCATCGAGAACCTGGCGATCTTCAAGGGGGCCCGCTTTGGCGTCGGAAGCTCACTCTTCGTCCTGGCTCGCAAGCGAGAGGTAAATCTCAGACCGGCCGATCCAGGAACTCCTCCGCCCAGCGCTCGAAGACCATGAGGGGAAAGAGCTGATGGGCGTGATTGGCCCGGCCGGAGAGATGCTCCGCCACCCGCCGTTCGATGGCCTCCCACCGAAACAACCCCCGCCGGCCGATTCTTTCTTCCGATAGAAGCTCCCGCATCAATGGACGGAGCTCGTGCCGCAGCCAGTTCTTCATGGGGATGCTGAAGCCCTCCTTGCGGCGATGAAGAATCGACGGCGGCAAGATCCCTTTCATGGCCTGTTTGAGGATGTGCTTGCGAGTCGAGCCCTTGAGCTTCAGTCTCCCCGGTATGCGAAAGGCCAGCTCGACGACGTCCCGATCCAAGAATGGCGCCCTTGCCTCCAGCGAGGTGGCCATGCTCATGCGATCGACTTTCACCAGGATGTCGTCGGCGAGAAAGATCTGAAAGTCGGCGTAGAGCTGACGGTTGAGGAGATCCTGGCGAGGCGAGCCAAGACTCTCGAGAACCGCCGCGCCGGAATCGAAGGAAGCTATGCCGGCGAGGAAGTCGTCGCTGTAGAGAGCGCGCTTTTCTTCCGGTCCGAGATAGGAAAGCCAGCGATAGTGCTCCAGGCCGGCGGGAGCCGTCGCTCCGGCAAGGAACCGCTTGGCCTTATTGATGATGCCCTTCTTCTTCTCGGTGGGCGGCAAGAGCTCGCTCACCGCCGCCAGGGCACGAAGCGCGGTGCGCCCGGGAAAGCGCTCCAGGGTGCGATAGATCCGATCCGCCCGGTACCAATCGTAGCCGGCGAAGAGCTCGTCGCCTCCGTCTCCGGAAAGAACGACCTTGACGTCGCGGGCGGCCACCTGAGAGACCAGGTAGGTCGGAAAGAGCGAGACATCGGCGAAGGGCTCGTCGAGGTGCACGACCAACTGGTTGAAGAGATCTTCCACGCGCGGCTCGATCCGCTCCTCGCGATGCTCCGTTCCAAACAGGCGCGCCACCTTTCGAGAGTAGTCCGTTTCGTCGTAGCTGCCTTCGCGAAAACCGATGGAGAACGTCTTCACCGGCCGCAAGGAGGCGTCGGCCATGAAGGCCACCACCGCGCTGCTATCGATGCCTCCGGATAGGAATGCGCCCAGGGGCACGTCGCTCATCATTTGGGATTCGACCGCTCGGCGGAGCGTGGTGCGAAGCTCCGCCGCCCAGTCCTCTTCGCTGCGCTCGGCGTCCGTCTCGTGGGGGGCATCCCAGTACCGTTCGATGGAAACCTCTCCCCTCTCCACGGCGAGCAAGTGAGCGGCGGGAAGTTTCCGAATGCCTTGGAAGATGGTGTGGGGCGCGATGATGAACTCGTAGGTGAGGAAGGTATCCAATCCGCCTAGATCCAAAAGGCGCGGAACGTCGGCCCGCGTCAGAAGCGCCTTGATCTCGGAAGCAAAGACGATGTCCTCGGCCCCTTCGTAGTAATAAAGAGGTTTCTCTCCCGCCCGGTCCCGCGCCGCCAGCAACCGCTGACGCGGGCCATCCCACAGAGCGAAGGCGAACTGGCCGGTCAGGCGGCTGAGGACCCGATCGCCCCACACCTCGTAGCCGTGCACCACCACCTCCATGTCGGAGCCGGTAGCGAAGCGATGGCCGCGATCGATGAGCTCCTCGCGGACCGCCCGGTAATTGTAGATCTCGCCGTTGCCGACGAAAGTGATGCTGCCGTTCTCGTTATTGAGGGGTTGCCGCCCGCCCGCCACGTCGATGATGGAGAGCCGCTTCAGGCCCAGTCCCACGCCGGGCAGGGTCACCACGCCCACGTCGTCGGGGCCGCGGTGGTGGAGACGCTCCACCATGCGGTCGATCTCTTGGCGATCGGGGAGCCGGGTCGGATCGCGTGGAATGACTCCGGCGATGCCGCACATGGGTCAGGGAGAGCCGGCGCTCATTCGAGATGCAATCTTCTCTCCCGCCAACTCGACGAGGAACTTGAGGTACGGGAAGACTTGCTTCATGGCAGCGGCGTTGACGAAACACGGACTGGCGCAGGAAGGACAGATCTTGTCGATGACCATCCGCCGCTGCGCCAGATTGGCGGGATGGTAATAAGAGGCGACCGGATCGTCGCTACGGACGTTTCCGATTTTGGAGCTATTCTCGCAATAGAAGAGATCCCCGTTGGGGTTCAGCAACACGCCCTGATCCATGGACGGGCAGGGCATGGTGCGGCGCATTCCGTTGCTGAACATCTTGACGTAGGCCTGATAGAGAAGCGCGTCTCCGTCCAGCGCGCCCAGCTCTCGAACTCGCTTCCGGAAAAAACCCGCCAATCGCGTGAAGTCCCCTGGCTTGAGCTCGGTGGACTCCACCAGATCCATGTTGCCAAAAGCCAGCTCGGAGTAGCGGGCGATCGAGAAAACGACGTTCAAATCCTCCTTCTTGCAGAATTCGTAGATCTTCTGTCCTTCATCGAGATTCTGAGCGGTGAAGGTGAAGGAGATGCCGAAGTTGAAAGACTTCTTCTTCTGGAGCTCTTGCATCTCTCGGACCGTCTTCATGGAGCGGTCGAAGGCGTTCCAGACTCGCCGAATGTTCTCGTGGGCGTCCCCCATGCCGTCCAGGCTGACCCGAGTTCCGAACAGGAAGTCCCGTTCGTTGGCGACGTCGATGATGCCCTCCAGAACGGGGACGACTCTTTCCGTCACGAAGCCATTGGTATTGAGCGTCATCTTGCGCAGGCGAGGCATGTTGTCGCTCATGATGCGAACCAGCTCCACCATGTCGCGGCGAAGCGTCGGCTCGCCGCCGGTGATGCCCACGTACTCGATGGTGCGGAACAACTGGCTAGCGAAGGCCTTCCGGTACTCGTCGGTGGTCAGATCGTCGTGATAGGGCAATTTCCAGGAGTTGCACATCACGCACTTGGAGTCGCATTTGTAGGAAACGTTGAGAATCAGCACCACCGGCGGGATCGCCTTGAGGCGCCCCACCACTTGCGTTTTCACGAAGTCCAGGGGCAGCGAAGGGACCGTCCTCTTCAGGAGCTTGCCGACGTATTCCTTGGTTCCAAACATCTTTTTTTCTTCGCGCCTGCTCAGCCGAACTCAGCGGGCCGCACCCGTCGAGCTCCCCCGGCGGTCCCGAAGGAGCTTGGCCGGTACTCCGCCAGCAATGTGGTAGTCGGGAACGTCTTCCAGCACCACGCCGCCGGCCCCAATGATAGCATGCTTGCCGATCCGGACGCCGTCCGCAACCACTACGTGGGCCCCCAGCCAGGCCCCTTCCTCAATGCTAACTCCTTTAGCCGTCCGCCCTTGCTCGGCCACCGCCACGTCGGTTCTATCGTGCAGATGGTCTCCCCCGACGATATAGACATAGGCCGCTAACAAGACGTTCTTGCCGACGCGAACCTCGCCGGCGGCGGCGATCTCACAGTTGAATCCGACGTTGGCCCTCTCTTCCAGTCGGATGTTGCCGTTCTTGCACGAAAGAATGGTGTTGCGGCCGATGAAGACGCCCTCTCCGAGCTCGATGCCGCGATTGTCGACTCCCTTGGCGTCCAGCAGGCAATTGTCATCCACCACCACGTTGGAGCCAATACGGATCTTGCCAGGATGGCGCAGAACGACGTTTTGACCGAAGGTCACGTTGCTGCCGCAGGAGCCGAGGAGCAGCGGGTAGAGCTTGCTTCTCAGGAAGAGCCCGAGAGCCCCCGGCACCCAGGAAGAAACGAGCATCACTAGCTCGTATCCCATCAGCGGAATGAGCCCGCTCCTCCCCACGACTAGCTCGGCATACTTCCGCACCTTGCTCTTCCTTTCGTCGAAGAGCTCCCGTTGGGCAATGTTGATCCGCGGGTCGCTGGGGCGGTTGGGAGCGGCGATTCCCATGGCACTCATTCTAACTGATTTAGCCGGCCGGCAGCCTCGGGGGCCTCCTCTACAGCCAGCCCTGCGCTCGGTAGTAGGCGAAGGTCTGCCGGATCCCCTCCTCCAGATCGATGCGAGGCTCCCAGCCCAGCACGCGCCGCGCCTTCTCGATCTTGAAGGCGCGGTTCTTCAAGAAGAAATCGAGACGGCGGCGGTAGAGCGGAGGCTCGATACCGAGTGGACGGCAAATCGCCTCGCAGGCCAAGGCGGCGACGTACATCGGGGCCGGCGGGATTCGCAGTCGCGGCGGGGGAACGCCGGCCTCACGGGCGATGATCTCGATCAATTCCTTGACGGTCGTGAACCGGGACCCGGCCAAGATGAAGGCCTCCCCGCGGGCGGCGGGAACCTCTGCGGCGCGGACGAACCCCCGCACCACGTCCTCGACGTGGGTCAGATGATAGAAGATGTCGCCTTTTCCGATCATCGGGAAGTGGCGGCGCGCCACGCCGCGGAAGAGCTTGAGGAAACGGCGGTCGCCGGGCCCGTAGATACCCACCGGCCGAAGGATGACCACCGGAAGACCGCGTTCTCGGTGCATCGTCAGTAGGAGCCTCTCCGCCTCGACCTTGGTCTTTTGATAGATGTCTCCGGGATTGTAGGGAGCGGTCTCGTCCGCCGGGGGGTGGGCGACGTCTCCGTGCACGCCGCAGGTGCTGCAATAGATGAAGGGCACGCCTCCCTCCGCCTGGGCGGCCTCGGCGAGCCGGCGCGTTCCCTCCACGTTGACATCGAAATAGACGCGATCGGGCAGCTTGGCTTCCCGATAGAGGGCGGCGAGATGATAGATGCGCTCGGTGCCGGAGACGGCGCGCCTTAGACTCCCGGGGTCGGCGAGATCTCCCTCGGCCAGCTCCACCCCGAGGCCCTCCAAGAGATCGCGACGGCTGGAAGCGCGAACGAGCGCGCGCACCCGATGGCCGGCCCGGGTCAGGGATTGCGCCAGGTGACTTCCGGTAAAGCCGCTCGCGCCGGTGACCAGAACATTCACGCAACCTCCCTACCCACGTTTCTCGGGGACCGGTGGACTTCACTCAAGCTGCGTGGTAGTCTACCCGCTTTTAGAGCCGCCCGCGGACCCAAATGGGTTTGGACCACCCCCCACGGGCCGGCTCATGGCCGACTAATCAGGAGGAAGCACCGGAATGAAAGCCCACCGATCTAGCTGGCGCGTTGCCCCGTCTTTCATTTTCGTCGCGACTTTGCTTACCGGCTGCGGCGATGACAGCGGACCCAACGGCACGACACCCACCGTCACCATCACCGTTCCCATCATCGTCCGTCCTGACGGAGGCAACGTCGACGATCAGCCAGAGCTGGTCGTTGCCAACGTCACGGTGAGCAACGGAAGCACACCCACCTATTCTTTCCAGGTGGCTACCGATGCCAACTTCGCCAACATCGTGGCCCAGGTGAGCGGCGTGGCACAGGATCCAAGCGGCCAGACCTCGTGGGAAGTGAGGGTGAAGCTGGGGGGTCGGGAGCATTTTTGGAGAGCTCGAGCCAGCGCGGGGGGCACGGATGGCCCCTTCTCGGCGGTGGCGCGGTTCAGGGTGGACAAGAACGTCGTCGAGCCGGGAGGGCGCGAGGTCCTTTTCGATCCACTCACCGACGGGATGACGCGAGCCACCAACCGGGGAGGGGGAAGGCTGACTCCTCAGGGCTGGCAGGTCTTGAGCCGGTTTGACTTCCTGCGCTACGAAGTGCGTCCCCTCTCCGCCGGCTGGGTCGAGTGGCAAATGACGGGCCTCAAGCCCGAAAACAACGCCCTCAACCAATACATGGTCCTGGGGATGTGGGACCCGACCGCGGGTGCCTACCGGGACAACCCGTTTCGGGTTCACGTTCAGAAGCTCCATCCGCCGCACAATACTCCCTTCGTCCGCCTGCGATGGCTATCGCACGGTGACGTGTTCGAAGAGGGGGCGAACTATCTCCGCTGGGATCCCGAGCAGACCTATACGTGGCTCCTGGAGTGGGGACCGTTTGGCGAGGACTCCGTCTTCGCGTTCCTGTATCTCGATGGCCGCGAGTTGATAAGGCTCGAGTACGACCGACCCTATACCCCGGCGCGGCATTACATCGAGCTTGGAATCGCGGCTCGGCAGGAATCGATCGTCGACGCCGTTTATTCCAACCTGCGGATCGGCGAGAAATAAGAAGCAGGGTGCTGAAAAACTCATCGGCACCCTGCGAGCGGAGCGAGCCCGGCGCGAAGCGCCGACGAAAACCCGAAGCCGTGGGGGTGGGGCCCCACGGCATTAATCAGGAGACGCACGGATGAGACAACGAGTAGCCGACAAACTCTTCTTTCTAACAGCACTGGCTCTTGTCACCGGAGTCCTCGCCGGTTGCGGCGACAGCGACTCTCCGGCGGGGCCCAGCGTCACGATTTCCGCACCGGTCGTCGTGAACCCCCAGGGGGGTGCCGAGGTCAATGACGAAAAACCCACTCTGGTCGTCACGAACGTCACGGTGAGCGACGGGAGCACCCCCAGCTATACCTTCCAAGTGGCCAGGGATCAAGGCTTCGCCAACATCGCCGCCGAGGTCTCGGGAGTGGCCCAGGATCCCAGCGGGCAAACGTCCTGGAGAGTCAATGTCGCGCTCGGAAACGGCGAGCACTTCTGGCGGGCGCGGGGCCGCGTGGGGGGGACCGACGGACCGTACTCCGCGGTGACAAGCTTCGACGTTTTGACCCCCTTCAAGTCCGACGAGCCTCGCGACGGCATCCTGGTCTTCGACCCGCTCACCAACGGGACGACGGTTGGCACGCGGCGGGGTGGAGTGTTCACCGATGAGGGCTGGATGATCAACGCCCGCTCGAACCAAATCGTCTACAACATGGACACTATCGAGAGCGGGTTCCTGGAGGTGGACATCAAGGGACTCGACATCGGCAACATCGGCAGTGGGGCACGCCATCTCTTCGTCATGTGGGATCCCATGTCCAGTAACGACTTCACCACCAACCCGTATCGGGCCAGCGTGCAGAAGCAAGATCGTACCTCAACCGACACGCTCAGGTACTTGCGGGTTCGATGGATCTCCAACGGGAAGCAAATAGACGCCTACAGCGGTTTCCTGGGGTGGCAAGCGGAACGCGCGCATCATTTCCGCTGGCAGTGGGGTCCGGAGGGACCGGAGCGTCGTCTGTTCGTACGTCTCTTCATCGATGGCGACCAGCGCATCTTCTTCGGGTACGGCGAGCCCTATCGTCCCACCTTGCACCGTATCGAGCTCGGTGCGGGCGTTCGCTTCGAAACGCCCGAGGGCGCCATCTATTCGAACGTGGTGATCGGAGTCCGGGAGTAGCCCGGTTGAAGGCGGAGGCTCAGGCCGAATCGGATTCTGCGGAAAGCACGTCGCGGATCGCATAGGCGGGGCGGGACCGCGTTTCGTGGTAGAGCCGAGCCAGGAGCTCCCCCAACAAACCGAGGCTCACCAGCTGTAGCCCAGCGAACATCAGAAGGATCGCCAGCAGAAGCAAGGGACGACCACCGATCGGCTCGCCCAATCCGTACTTCACCCAGGTGAGGTAACAGCCGATGGCGAAACCCGCGCCTCCCAGCAGGAATCCAATCGAGCCAAAGATCTGGAGCGGCCGGCTCGAGTAGTTCAGAAGGAATTTCACGGTCAGCAGGTCCAGCAGCACCCGTAGGGTGCGGGTGATCCCGTACTTGGACTTGCCTTCCTGGCGAGGCCGGTGCGAGACGACCATCTCGTCGATGTTGACTCCCATCCAGCTCGCCACCGCGGGTATGAACCGATGCATCTCGCCGTACAGTTGGATGTTCTTCGCCACCTCCGATCTGATGACCTTGAGCGTGCAGCCGTAATCGTGGAGGTGCACCCCGGTGGTTATCGATATGAGGCGATTGGCGATCTGCGAAGGAAGTCGGCGCGAAAGAAAAGGGTCCTTCCGCTCCTTCCTCCAACCGCAGACGATATCGAAACCCTGCTCGAGTCTTCCTACCAAGGCGGGGATATCGGCGGGATCGTTTTGCCGATCTCCGTCCAGGGTCACCATGACGTGGCCCCGGGCGTGGTCGAATCCGGCCGCCAGCGCCGCGGTCTGGCCGAAGTTCCTCCGCAGGCGAATCACCTGAACTCGAGGATCTCCGCTGTGCAACGACGCCAAGATGGCGAAACTAGCGTCGGTACTTCCATCGTCTACGAACAGGATCTCGTAGGGGCGACCGTAAGACTCCAGCACTTCGGTGACCTCGCGGTACAGCGTGGCCAGGTTTCCTTCTTCGTTGAAGACCGGGATGACGATGGAAATCACCGGATCAGCCGCTGATGAAGGAGACGGGCGCAGGAAGGCGGCCGACGCACGGGCATCACGGGTCATCTCGGTACCCACCGGTCCACAGTATATACTATCGGCCTATGCCCAAAGTCACCCAGAAGGACGTAGAGAGAGTCGCCAAGTTGGCTCATCTCGAGCTGTCCGCCGAAGAGAAGCAAGCGTTCGCCGCCCAGCTCGATGAGATACTCACCTACGCCGAGCGGATCGATTCTCTCGACACGGAAGGCGTCGAGGCCACCTCGCACGCTCTGCTTCGAGACGATGCCTTCCGCGAGGATGAAGAAAGACCTGGTCTGGCGCGCGAAGAGGTGCTCCGCCTCTCGCCCAGTGAGTCCAACAAAGGCAATGGGCTGATCCGGGTTCCCAAGGTGCTCCCGTGAATCCTACCGATCTCACCGCCGTCCAGATCCGCGAGCAGATCGGCAAGGGCTCACTATCGGCGCGCGAGGTGACACGCGCCTTCCTCGATCGCTCGGATCGGCTGGAGCCGCAGGTCCATGCCTTCCTGAGCCGTTCCACCGAAGACGCGCTCCTGCGGGCGCAAGAGCTCGACGATCTTCAGGCGCGGGGGCAATCGGCAGGCCGTCTGCACGGCGTGCCACTGGCGTTGAAGGACCTGATCTCTGTTCGAGGGATGCCTTGCACCTGCGGATCCCGGATCCTCGAGAACTACTTCCCTCCCTACGATGCCACCGTCGCCAGCCGACTCTTGGCCGAGGGCGCCATTCTGCTCGGCAAGACCAACCTGGACGAGTTCGCCATGGGCTCTTCCACGGAGAATTCCGGTTTCCACGCGACCAACAATCCCTGGGATACCCGGTGCGTCCCGGGGGGCTCGAGCGGGGGATCGGCGGCGGCGGTCGCGGCTCGAGAGATTCCCGCCGCCTTGGGCTCGGACACCGGAGGCTCGGTCCGGCAACCGGCCGCGCTCTGCGGTGTGGTGGGCCTCAAGCCTACCTATGGTCGCGTCTCCCGCTATGGCTTGGTGGCTTTCGCCTCTTCTCTGGACCAGATCGGCCCCCTCGGCCGCTCGGTCGCCGATGCCGCCCTGCTTCTCGGGGTCATCGCCGGACACGATCCCCAGGATTCCACCAGCGCTGTCGAGCCGGTGGACGACTATCTGAATCAGCTGGAAGGTGACGTCCGAGCACTCCGCCTCGGCATTCCCCGGGAGCTACCCACCGAGGGTATGGACTCCGACGTGCTGGATTCCTACCGCGCCGCCATCACCACCTTGGAGAGTATCGGAGTGGAATCGGTGGAGATCGACCTGCCCACTGCTTCCCACGCCGTCGCCTGCTACTACCTGATCTCTACCGCGGAAGCGAGCTCCAATCTGGCGCGCTATGACGGGGTACGTTACGGCTTTCGCGCGCCCGGGCAGAACGACCTTCACGAAATGTACCGACGCACCCGTCATCAAGGGTTCGGCGCGGAAGTGAAGCGACGAATCATCCTGGGAACCTATGTCCTCTCGGCCGGCTACTACGATGCCTACTATCTCAAGGCACAGAAAGTGCGGACGCTCATCGCCAGAGACTTCGACCGGGCCTTCCAACGCGTAGACGCCATCGCCATGCCCACTACCCCTACACCGGCCTTTCGGCTGGGAGAAAAATTGGCCGACCCGCTGCAGATGTACCTTTCCGACATCTTCACCATCACCGCCAGCTTGGCCGGCATCCCGGCCATCAACGTTCCGGCCGGATTCAGCCGTGACGGGCTTCCCATCGGTCTACAGCTGCTAGGAAAACACTTCGCGGAGACAACGATCCTCCGCCTCGCTCGGGCCTTCGAACAGGCGACCGACTTCGCACAAAGGCGGCCGCCACTCGAGTAGTGCGAACGCAGCCTTGAGCCGATGCGAAGTCGCCGCCGGCCGCAGCGACGCCTGTCGAGCGGAGGCCAGGGCCGAACGAGGAGAGAGGCCCGGACTGAGAAAGGTCGACGGAGCATCCCGCTTGGGGATGGGGCACCAAGCGACTATTGGAAAAGTGCGCGCTCATGCTAACTAATCTCCGCCGTCTGGGCACGGCGGAGATCCCGCTTGCGTCGGTGCCGAAGCAGAATCCGCCTCACCACCAGATACGAGATCAACGCCGCGAGAAACGACAGTATCAAGTTACCGACGAAAAAGGGCAGCAGCACGTGCTCCACGTCGGAGAACATCTGCCGCCAGAACGACCGACTGAACATGGAATCCCAGGGGCTTGCCGAGAACCTGCTTTCGGTGCCGAGGGCGTAGAAACCCACCGCGGTACCGAACGAGGCCACCGGGGCGAAGGTCCACGGCGTATTGACATAGACGCCGAGCAAAACGGCTAGTCGGTTGAGCTTGAAGAGGAAGGCGATACCCAGCCCCAGTATGGTGTGAAGTCCAATGAACGGCGAGAAGCTGAGAAAAACGCCGATGGAAAAGGCCAGCGCTGTGCGCTCGGGGCTGTCACCGAGATGGAGCAGTTGTCGCAAGAATCCACGAAAGCCACCTGTCTTCTCGTCGTTCATGTCCCTCGCTGTCCGCCTCGTCGCAGGAAATGATCCCACCCGGTGGGCTCGAGTGGTCGCACGCTCCCCTCCCGGGTGACGAGCCCAACTCCCTCCTCGGATTCCCTCACCTCCCCGATGCGGGTCACCGCAACCCTTCCCTCCTGCCTCCAATCGTCGAGTTGCCTCTCCCTGCCTGTGGTAAACAGAAGCTCATAGTCTTCCCCTCCGCCCAGAGCCATGTCCAGGGGAGGGCTCTTTCTCAGGCCTTCCCAGGCCAGGACCCCAGCGTGAATCGGTAGAGCACTCTCCTCGATCCGCGAGCCCACCCCGCTCGCTCTGCACAGACGATTGAGATCCCGGGCCAGGCCGTCTGAGAGGTCGATGCAAGCGCTGGCGATCCCATGCTCGCAGAGGAACTCTCCCAACGCCAGCCGCGGCACGGGATCGATGTGGGCGCGAAGGCATTGCTCGGCCAAGGGAAGCGATCCCGATCGAAGCGCCTTGGGAACGATTAACGAGCCGGTCGCGGAAAGAGCCATACCTTCACCCAAGAGCCGCAGACCCTCCGCCGATGCCCCCAGTCTTCCGCTGACGTAGACGGCGTCGCCCACCCGTGCCCCGCGTCGCTGCCGCACCCTCC
>Ga0209322_10001983_pt1 | contig 11750 bp, 8 predicted proteins | sample Rifsed19ft1_FD_184013 | JGI IMG/M metagenome (GOLD analysis project Ga0209322, IMG submission 184013) | Soil microbial communities from Rifle, Colorado, USA - sediment 19ft 1 (version 2) | ecosystem: Environmental > Terrestrial > Deep subsurface > Rock core/Sediment | place: Rifle, Colorado...
ATTCCAAGACAAATCGAGACCACTATTTCCATCGGTTATAGCGTTTAAGTATTCATTATAAATTACAGTTGTTGGATTATTCCAAAATATTTTTATGCTATCTGATTTAGTTATTGCAGCGTAATAAAGTCTATTATTAAAATCATTTTGATTTGAGCTAACTACGACTTGTTTAACGGAGTCTGTTGCAGCCAATGTGAAAACATTCAGATTTGGAGACCCATCGGGAAAACTTGCTGAAGTTCCATCGGAAGTGTTAAATCTTCGTAATCTTCCGGTTAGATTGTTTGTAGCAGATGCATACCCAACGTAACAATATGAACCGACGATGACAGCATCAGCGGACATAATTTTCAAAGATGAAAACCATGTAAAAGTTTCAGTCCATGTGGTACCGCCATCTGTTGACAAATTTACGGACCAAAAGTATGAACCACTTTCTTGATATAAAAGTACTGCGAATAAATTACCTGTTGATTTTTCAAAAGCAAGAGAAACTGTCTCGATTGAATCGCGGTTCCCAATTCTCACATCTGTTCCCCAATCAGCTTGATCATTTGTTTGAACAGGGACCTTCCAATTAATGCCCACACTTACGTTCTTTAGTTTTTCATTGTCTATAGTTTTGAATAGGTCGAGCGCATCTGCATACTTACCAGTATTCCAGAGCGCAGTAATATTTTTAAAAATTTCAGTCGTTGCATTTCCGCTTTCAACTTCAATTTCTAAAAGTGAATTATTTCTTTCGCTTAATTCCATCCTCTCTAAAGTTGACCAAGCGGGCAAATTCAATGGCTGAAAATTAATTTCTTCAGTATCGAAAATGCTGGGATTATAATTATAGAAAACACCGGGATTGGAAGTAACCGGAAATTCTTGAGCCAATGAGATAGAAACAAAACAAACTACGAAAAGTAGAATTGTTTTTTTCATGATTTCCTCCTAAGGGAATTGTTATTATAAGTGAATTTATTTTTACAGGGAAAGAATGATTTCCTTCTTCCTGTTTAATAAAATCCGTCTTCGTCCGGAAATTATTTTGAATTACTAATAAAAAATTGCAATTGTTTTTTTTAAGAATCAATAAAAATTATTTTTTAAGTATAGTAATGTGTTTTTGAACACAATGAACATCAGACTTTATTTCTAAAAAACGTTTTCGCATCTATCATTCTATTTTCTTTCTTAACTGATTTACGAATAATTCCCTCGAGCTTAAAACCTGCTTTTTCAAGCACTCTGCATGAAGCATTGTTGTGAAGAAAAACGTCTGCTTCGATTCTGGTCAAACCAAATTTGTTGAATCCAATTTCACAAAGCTTATTTACTACTTTTGTCATTATGCCTTTATTCCAATAGGATCTTGCAAGCCAATAGCCGATTTCATCTTTCTTTAAATTGTGCTTGTACTTCATTTGAAATCCGCAAACGCCGATCAATTTTTTATTTTTATCTCTGATTGCCCAATCAGTAAGCTTTCCGAATTTTTTCTTATTCTTCTCACAGAGATTTATGAAATGCTCTCCGTCCTCTCTTGTGTAGGGGTATGGAATTCGCAGTGTGTTGTCATAGACTTCCTTATCATTCAAATACCTTACAAGCTGTCCAATATCTTTCGATCGCATTTGAGAAAGGAAAATATTTTCATCTACTTTAATGTAAGGCATGATTAATTTTTCCTCAGTTTTTCTGAAAACCAAATTATTAAAGTGCTTATTATTGCGCCGGTTGTTACAAGCAGCATATCTTTGTAACCATCCCAAATATCTCCTTGTAATCCGACAAATGGATTGTATTGTTCGGGTGGAAATGTCCATGCAACTATAGCTTCAATTATTTCATAGATTGCACTTAAGCTGATTATAAAATTGATTGGAAGTATATAAAGCCAAACATCTTTCTGATTACTGTATCTTTTCAGCAATTCATAAATCGGATATGCAAAAAGAAAACCGAAAAGAAAGTGAACAATTCTATCGTAAGGATTTCTCATCAAACTAAAAGCGTCTTTAATGGCAAAACCAATTGGCACACTTGAGTAACCATAGTGAGCACCAACTGTGTGAAGAAGCAAAAAGATTGTGATGAGTAAATACGATAAGTCTGATAGCTGAAGTTTTTTATAAGTTAGGACAAGAAATAAAAAGAATGCAAAGACGAGATAATTCTCAAGCCACCATTCAGGTCTGTACAACGGCGAGATTGCAAACACTGTCCAGAATATTACAAAGACAGTTAGAAGTATTTGCTGAAATTTTTTATTTCTGAAACCGGGGGAAAGAGATGTGTTTGCGGTTGTCATAGGTGAGATGAAATGATTTAAAGTACTTATCCAGAAAGGCGTTTAATTTCGGCAGCAATTTGTTTAATTACCTCAACATTTTGTATTTCATCATCTATACTAAACACGATAAAAACTTTTCCACCGAATTTTTCTGTGAAATCATTAAAACTTGCTTTCATTCGTTCTGTGGGAGAATAATTACCAAAATTTGCTTTTGCAGTAACCGGTTTAATCTGAATTCCAAATGCTTTTTTACCTACCCAACCGAGATAATCAATATCGCCAGCATGATCAAGTTCTGGATCACTCTGCTCAAATTTCACTTTTGTAAATCTTTTGGCCAAATTATCTTCGATAACAGATTTTTCACGAATAAAACCATCATAAGTTCGGTTAATTGTGAGGTTATAGATATAATCAATACAATCTTGTAATGTCAATTGATTGAATGCTTCCGACCACTCTGGAATAACAATTTTTTTTATCTTTATATATAATCGTTCACCAAGTTCTTCTATGGTTTTTTTCGAAATTTTTGTCGGTTGTTTACCATCAGTTAGCGCTTTTTCAAAATACCATCTTTCCCATTCTTCTATTGTTCGTGGCTGGCATTCTCTAATTAACGCCATAACCGTACCAACTTTGTTAGGTCTTGAAAGTTGGTATGTTTGGCACGCGTAGTTGAGTACTTTCTCCTTTTTCCCGAAGTCTTTTGAATAACGTTTAAAAGGCAATTTTATATTCCTTTAATTTTTCTTTAATTACAACGTCACGCTCTCTAGAGATTCTTTGAAACTTCGCAAAATGAGTGAAGCTGTTATTAGTATCTACTTTTGCAAAGCCATTTTTAAGAAGATGTGCATTAATGAAAGTCCTGTTTTCTAAATATACGTAACAATTAAGATTTCCACTCTCATCGTATTTTTCTCTATCGAATTTCAGATAAACTTTACTGTTACGGAATTTCTCTTCAAGGAAATCTATTCCCGCACTATTTACATCTTCTCCGAGAACTTTCCATTGTAATGGAAAAGGTTCTATTCCGATTAGGTTCACTTTTAGTTCGTTTTCCAGTACAATTGTCTTAACAGATTCTACACAGTTTACTTTATAAAACTCATCTCTTTTTGAACTTCCATTCTTATCAATCTTTGAACCAAACTGTAATTTCCTCGGATCGATTTTTTTGTCAATTCTGTGTGGGTCATGAAAAATGTATGGAAGTTGTTTTATTTCGCTATCATAATTAGTGGTTTTATGTTCTTGGATTATAAATTGATACTCTGTTCCGTGAATATCAGTTTGTTGCTCACCCAACTTATTCCTGATCAAGGGGATGAACTCATTATTTTTCTCGTACCCAATAGAATTCCGATTTAGATTTTTAGCTGCAAGTGAAGTAGTTCCGCTTCCAAGAAATGGATCAAGAACATTATCTCCAACGAAAGAGAACATTTTAATAAGTCGTTTCGGTAGTTCTTCGGGAAACATAGCAAGATGACCATCTTGTTTTGCACCACCAAAATTCCAATGCCCTTGGAAATATTTATTCCATTCATCGGTGGTTAACTTGGAAAGTTCTTTGTTTTCTTTTGATACTTTTGGCGGAGTACCATTTTTTTTAAAAATAAGAATAAATTCATAGTCTAATTTTAGAATACCATTTCGTGGATAAGGAAAAGAACCCATAACACTCGCACCGCCGGTAGTATTAGTAGTAGTGACTTTCTGCCAAATTATCGCCCCCATATAATCAAAACCAATCGTTTCGCAGAACTTAATAATTTCTGTTCTTATCGGGATTACTTTATATCGACCATAATAAACAGATCGAGCAAACTGATCACCAATATTAATACACAAACGACATCCTTTATCGAGAACACGATAGGATTCTTTCCACACGAGGTTTAGGTTATTGATATAATTCTCATAGCTATCATTAAAACCAATTTGGTCATCAGTTCCATAATCTTTTAATTGCCAATAAGGGGGGGAAGTGATTACTAAATGAATTGATTCATCAGTTAGCTCACTCATATTTCTCGAATCGCCATTTACGATTAGATGTTTTGTTTTCATTTTCTTTTATTTATCAATCTTTCCTTTTAAAGATAGTTAATCTTACGTTTAATTATTAATCTCATTTTTATCTATAATTTCCTCGCAACCACAACTGTTGTCTTAAGAGTTTCAACAACTCCTTCGGTTTCGTTAAGAGCTTCAAGGAAGATAATGTAAATGCCGATTCGCAAAGCAGTGCCGTCATCGCCAATTCCATCAAACACAACCGAACCGGTTGAACCGCTTGGCTGATTATTGCTTATTGTTCTAACTAATCTTCCTTTACTGTCATAGATTTTAATTCTTACCTGTGAAGTCTGCTGCCCGAGAGTGTAGTTAATAATTGCAAAATCTTCAAAGCCGTCGTTATCCGGTGAAAAAGGATTTGGAGAAACAGAAATATTATTTGCTCTATTTTTATTATCGGTGAATATGCTGTTTTGATTTGCCGGTGTTGCACCATTAGAGCTTACACTGCTGCTCCAATTCTTGGAATCATTTCCGTTTAATCTTGGATTTATTCTTTCAAGAGAAATGTTTCTAGTGTTCACAAAATTTTTATTGTGCCATTTATCGGAATACCAGACTGAATCAATTGTATTTCCCCTTGCATCTTTAAGAAGAAATAGCTCACCGTTGTTTACCAAACCAAGACTTGATTCACCTAAAACAGTTTTGTATGGATATAATTCTAAATTGTATTTAGCAACGGTCAATGAGTCTGCAATCAACAAAAAATATTGGTTTGATGGAAGTATCATGCTCGTTGTTGACAGTTTGCTAGTATTCTGATTTTCATCTTCAAATTTCCAGCCGCCGATATTAATTAAATCGTTTGAGAGATTTAAAAACTCGATAAACTCGCTGTTATCAATATCTGGATCGAACATGATTTCATTGACGACCAAATCATTCTTGTTGTATGACGGAATATTAAAGATTGAATTCGGTTCTCCCGGTGTGCTTCGATTTATGCTGAGTGAAGTTATCCAATTACTGCTATCATTTGTAGATTGTGCGAAGGAGATTCTTTCAAGTGAATATCCGTTGGTTCCTCCAAAAGATGATTTATAGAAAAAGCTGTCTATAACTCCATTACGAAAATCATAAATGATAATCCCGTCTTCGGTGTTACCAAGAGCTCCAAAATTCACAATCTTAACTTTGTAATTAACTGATGAATGGAAATTATAAAATGAAGTATCGCGGGTAAGAACAAAATATTCTCCAGGGTGTATTTCCAAATTACTATTTGTTATAAAAGTTTTTATTGGAATGGTAAGAATATCGCTGAGAGACCAATCTTTAATATCAATTGACTTATCAGAAATATTTACTAACTCAACCCATTCCGGTTCATTGTTGCTAGGCGAGTACATAACTTCATTTATGATGATTGATCTTTCCGGAAATCCGGGTTCGACAGATTTTTCGGCGTAATTATTTAGTGTGTCCTCATCATTTGCAAAAATGATTCTGACTGCTGTCAATATCTTCGAGTCAAGATTAATTATTGAAGCCGCAGAACTAAAGTTCGAAGAATCTGCTGAACTTAAAGTTAACCCATCAGTTCTGGATAACAGTTTATCTACAATTAAATTTGAGTCTGTATCAACTAAAAATTCAATTGAAAAATTATTTGCAGCAGAAGAGCCATTGTTCTTAACCTTGGCATTAATTACAACGTTATCTCCACTAACCGGGAATCGTGGGGTGAAAGAAATTTCTACGACCGAAAGATCAAATTGTTTTGGAGTTAAACTGTTGATTCTCCCCGGGGTGCTCAATTCAATATCTGTTGACGAGCCCCAATTTCCAAAAAGAATTGAAGGAGCCGATAAGGAAATTCTTTCCAGCGATTTTCCTCCCGTTCCACCCCAATCACTAATGTATTTTACGGAATCAATTGTCAGTCCCCGATTATCTTTTAGAATAACTCCATCAACATCATTATTCAAATTGGGAAGAATAATTTTGACCACTTTCGATAGAATAACTCGATGGTAAAATTTAAGTGTCGAATCTTTAGCCAAAACCAAAAATGATTTCGGAGAAATATAAATTTCATCGCCAATATTTGCAGTTGCCGGAATTGTAAGTACATCAGCCACACTCCAATTTTTTAGGTTGATAGAATCGTTAGAGTTGTTAAATATTTCCACCCATTCCGGTTCAGCATTAATTGGTGAATACATAATCTCATTTATTAAAATTGAGCTTGGCGGATAACCGGGAGAAATTCTTTTGTAAAAATAATTGTTGCTTGTATCCTGATCTTGAACGAAATCTGCGGTTACTAAAAATCCTTTTTCACCTTGAAGATTGCTTAGAGTAAAATTGAACTGTGTGATTATTGAATCACCAGGTAAAATATTTACTCCATCTAATGAATCAAGAATTATATTTGGCAATGAATCTAAATCTGTATCTTCCCAAAGTTTCAAGCTGATACTGGCGGAGCTTGTTCCATTATTTTTTACTTTAGCAGAAATAGAAACATTATCACCAAAGAATGGAAAAGCAGGATTAAAACCGATGTCAGTAACCTGCACATCAAAATTCTTTGGAGAAACCGAATTGATATATCCCGGAGTTGCTTTGTATTTTGATTGAGAACTTCCCCAATTTTCTTTTATTGTACTCGGAGAATTAACTGAAATTCTTTCTAACGATTTACCGTCTGAGCTTCCACCCCAATCTGGCATATAACTTAAACTATCTATTAAAACTGAAAGTGAATCTTTTAGCACAACAGCATCTCCGGTATTATTTAATGCCGGCAAATTGAGGACTATGAAATTCTTAACGTTTGGAAAGAAATTTGTTATCGAAGAATCTTTACTTAGCACAATAAAAGAAGATGGTTGAACAAAAGCATCATTATTGGTTATGGTCGTCATGGCGGCATTATCGCCCAATTTCCATTTCTTTAGATTAATCGGTTCAACAGTTTTGTTGTATAGCTCCACCCATTCTGGTTCGCCGGAAGATGGAGCGTACATTATTTCATTTATAACAAGATCATTGTAATTGTTTCCCGGAGGATAAGCAATGAATCTTAAAACTTTTTTATTGTTAGTCGTGTCTTCATCAAGATTAAATGTTACTTTAGAAATAATTTGATAATTGCCAGCCGCGATTGATGGCAGAGTTGTGTTTACCGTAATAGAATCGTTGGATGATAAATCAGAAAAGGTTTGTGAGTAAATGATTTCTGAAATACTTCCTGTTGAATCGAAATTGACATCGTTAAATAGTTCAACTGTATATGAAGATGTAACTAATATTCCGCCATTGCCGATCGTACTGAAGATCTGAACATTGTTGTCTTGAATTGGAATTACGGGAGTGATTGATAAACTTTTAATTCTTAGATCATAGTTTAATGGTGTAACTGAATTTTTGAAACCCGGTGTCCCGTTAAATACTTGCGAGTTAGACCAGTTGCTTGATAAGCTTTCGCGATTCATTATTATCTTCTCATCAGAAAAACCCACTCCATTATTTGCTGAGTAAGTAAAATGGTCGAGTGTGTCGTTTGCAGCATTTACAAACCAGACAGGCCGGTTGGTTGTATTTGCCATTCCTGAAGTGCCGAAGAAGCTATCGGAAATTTTAAGCTTAAGTGCATTGGCAGGAATTATTGAATTATAAATTCCCGCTGCGAAATCATAATCACCTTCAAGTATCACCGCATATGATTTTGGCGGCATTACAGTTCCAAATCCTGCGGAAGTAATTACATCAGGATTCGATGTGTAATAAATTATTTTGAAGTTAGCGAGATCAAAGCTTTGTGTTTCGCTTCGATTATAAATTTCGATGAACTCATTATTTCCGGATTGAGGATTAAACATGATCTCGGATAGAACTAATGAGGTATCCGATTGAGCGAATGTTGAATTACAAAACCAAATGAAAGTTGCAGCTAATAATAATTTCTTCACAGTTAAGTTCTTTAGTTTGAAAGGAATTTCGAAGGAAAGTTAAATTTAATTTGGCTATTCAGCAAGAAGGAAGTAGTAAATAATTTAATAGCTTCGGCATTTATGCCGGAGAACGGATTATCCCCAAAAGAATGAGGACTTTAGTACATTATAAGTATAACTATGGGCTAAAGCCCCAAGTATGTGTTTAGTGTTTTTCCCCCGCCATGAAGAGAATGTTGTCGAACCATTGTATCGTAATTGCGAATCCCGGTTTCTCAGGATGAAGCAATCTAAAATTGACGTTTAGAACTAAATTTGAGATTGCTTCGTTCTCCCAAAATATTGGGAGAACTCGCAATGACTTTCTCTGACTTACGCAACAGACCCTGAATGGCGGGATTATTTAAACTATTCCCTCAAGACCCAAACCCAACCGCATTATTAAAATTATCATCATTGATTGAGTAAAAACCTCTGTAGCATAGATTCAAGTAATCCGTGAATTCCTTTTTCGATATTTTACCCTGTAACATGACGGTGCTTCTAATTTGTTTTAAAAAACTTACTATAAATGCTCCCGTTACTTTTCTGTCTTTTAAGTATTGTAGTATCTCTTCATCAAAAAGTGCCAGAATGCTTTCATCATCAGTTTCTCGTTTAATGAGTGATAAATAATTACATGGTTCAATCTCAGCGATATCAAGAATCATATCAAATCTTCCTGGTCTGGATGCAGCTTTATCAACTAAGTTTTTATCATTGGTAGCGGCCAATATGAAAACAAGGTTGGGAATCAAACCATCAAGTGACTGAAGAAAATCAGCTAACTCAGTTTGAAAAGTGTTATTTGATCTATCATTTACTAGAAAGTCAAGATCGTCAATGATAAGCAAACAAGGATCGAAATAGCTGCAAAATTCAAATAACTTTTTAACAGGGAGCTGCCCGCCACTGCACGAAATTACCGTGCAATTCCCCAAAGTTTCGCTAATTATTGAATTAATTATTTGGGTCTTTCCTGTTCCAGGCTTTCCATTCAACAAATATCTGAGAGAAAGATTTTTATCTTCAAAGTTATATATTGAATCAATAAACCTTTGAACTTGGTGTTTCTTATCCTGTGGAATAAACAGATTCGAAAGCTCCATTGTTGGGGTATTTACTATTTCAACAGCTTCTAACATTTCTCCCTTATATTTTTCTCTTTCGAAGCGAAGCACTTTACTTTTAATAGAAGAATGTGCTATGGAATTTCTAATAATAATTTGGGTCAACTCCTCGGAGCGATCAGCATTAGCGCTTGTACCATTTGTGATTAGAATAGTTTTTCGGTAAATATCTTCAGAGAGGTAAGTGTGCTCAACATATGTATGGAAGCAAAGCTCGTAGTTTTCATTTTTATATTTAACTGAGAAAAAGGTATAGAGATCGGAGAATGAATACATACCATTTCTTTCATTGAAATTAAGAGTTGGAAGACGCAAAATCGGGTCTACATGATTTCTCATTGCAATTACTTTGGTGACTTCAACACCCTCTATTTTCAACTTTCCAAGGCAAACCTTATAAAGAAAATCTTTAACGATTGATGAATGAGTATGAGGAAAATAAACCTTGTATAATGCTGTGTTCACTAGTTCATCGGGTAATAACGCGAAAGAATTGTCGTTTGGCATAACATCTCCTTTTTTTAGCAGTAAATATCAAGGAAGGAGAAGCTAAATTCTTATCATGATGTGATAAAAAATAAGAGTAGGTTTAATAAACGAGCAGTTACTTTTTAATTTTGTTAAAATACTCATCTGCGATTGCTACCGCAGATTTTAATCCCAAATCAATTTTGTTTTCTAAGTCAACATTAAAATCTTTTAATGGTGATTCGGAAATCAATATGGCTTTTGTTTCAATTGAGTAATAACTCCAATCTTTTATGCATTCTGGTACTGGATAAAATTCTATTTTAAGATTTGGATCGAGTGAGTTTTTGATCTTTTTGTGAATTGCTGGAATTATAAAAAGATTATATAAAAAATTGGGGTTTTGCGAAATAAAAAAAATAATTTCTAATTTTTCATTCCAAATATCCCTTAAATAAGAAATTTGCGTTTTTCCATATGATTTTGGGGGGTAGTCCCAGTAAGATTTTAGATGATGTTTTTTTGAAATCTCTTCCAAAATCTTTTCAAATTTTTCAATATAAGGGATAGAGTTTTTAAGCAGATAATCAACGGCTAATGGATAGGACTTGTATAGCTTAAAAGATAGTTCCTCAATATTATTTGAAAGATCACTGTCAATATGTTCCATAAACTCCTCGCAAATATTTTTTTTAAGACCAGAATCTAGTTTTGGTATGATTAAAGAAATTAGATTTCCAACATCTGGATATGACAAAGAAATATTTATATGATCCTCGAACGATGGATCAAATGTTCGTGACTCTCTACCATCCTTTGTTAGAAATATAAAAATCTTTTTGTCATAGTCAGGGAATTGATTTTCTATAAAATTTTGATAGTCTTTTAACTGATTAAATCGTTCGTAATGTTCAATTTTATTTTCAATAATTATAATCCATTTTTTATAAGGAAAGAAAATTATGATATCAATTTTGTGGTATTCTCTTTTTATTTCATAAAAGGTATCAAGGGCTTCGAATATTTGAGTTTTATCTAAATTTGCTTTTGAGGAAATGAAAATTAAAAATTCCTTCAAAAATATATTTCCCAAATTATCAAAATTATCTCCTTTAAGAAGATTAGCAAGTAAATCTGAATGTACTAGTTCATCTCTATGAATATTTAAAAGACTAAATAGATTTTTTTTTGAAACTAATTTCGACAGATCCTTAATTCTTTCATCTGCATTCAAATTAACAAGCTGATCACATATTAGTTTATTATCCATACTTATTATTTTCGTTGTGATTAGTAAACGAATTTAACATTTGAAATATATGATTTCTCAATTCATTCGGTTGAACTATTTGAAGTTTATCCCACCAACTAACACACCAAGAGGCAAGTTTATTTGTAATTGGCTGCTTGGTCTTTAAAATAATATATCCATCTTTGTCCTTAGTTATTTCAAATTCATCAAACCATATTTTGTAATATATCTCGTTTTCAACTTCGGGACTAAATCTCAACACTATCTCATATTTCTCTTTGTTTTCATCAACATCAGTTGGTATTTCAAACTTTACGTTGGTTAGTTGAAAGCCGATAATGCGGCTTAGATAAAATAATTGAAGTACTATCTCGTCTTCCTTTATCGCATGAAGTATCCAATTGTTATTACTCTCCACTAAGCGAAGCGGTTGAAGAATATAGCCTTTTATTTCATCATCGGAGAGGCGCTGATAGGTTATTTTAACTATCCGAGTCTCTTGAATTGCTTTTGTTAGCAGGACTATTTGCTGATAAAAGTTTTTATGCTTTGATTATAGAACACAATTGATGGAAACTGGCGCG
>Ga0209322_10001987_pt1 | contig 11744 bp, 16 predicted proteins | sample Rifsed19ft1_FD_184013 | JGI IMG/M metagenome (GOLD analysis project Ga0209322, IMG submission 184013) | Soil microbial communities from Rifle, Colorado, USA - sediment 19ft 1 (version 2) | ecosystem: Environmental > Terrestrial > Deep subsurface > Rock core/Sediment | place: Rifle, Colorado...
GGCCGGCAGTGTAGGCGGAGCGGGGAGACCTGTCAAGACGGAAGCCCGGCGGGACGGGACCGGTACACCGTCCGCCGGGCTCTTTCGTGTGTCTGGCGCAGCACCTGGCTGCGCGCGTCCCGGCACGAGCCGGGATATCAGTGGTAAATCGCCACGCCTCGGACGCCATCGGGCGGCACTACCCCGACGGCGCCCCCTGGTAGTCCGGTGGAGTTTCCATCGCAAACCTCCTCGATGGGTTCCGGCCACGACGGGAAACGGCGCCACTTCCTCCAGAGACGCTTGACGCGCCGCTCCGGCCGTTCCGTGCTCGTGGACGACAAGGTCATCACCACCAAGATCAAGAAGGGATTCTTCGACTCGGTCATCCCGGCCCTGGGGCTCAGCGTGTTCTGCCATCAAGGGCTCGTGGTGCTGGCCGGGGTGGCGGATCGCCAGATCGGTGACAAGGCCGTTGCCGTCGCGCGCGCGGTCGAGGGTGTCAAGCGGGTGGAGACTTATTTCCTCCCGGGCCAGCCGGCCCCGCTCCAGGATCTCCAGATCACGGTGAAGATCAAGGCGAAGATCATCGGGGATGGTGCCCTCCGAGTCTCGCAGGTGGATATGGCCGTCATCGCCGGCCATGCGGTGCTGACCGGCGTCGTGGACCGGCCCGAGAAAATCGACCAGATCATGCGCCACGCGCGGGCCGTCGAGGGCGTCGTAACGGTCAAGTCCTTCCTCCAGCTCAAGGCGCGCTAGCCCGGGCCGTACTGCCAATTCTGGGAACAGGCCGGGTCAAAAAACGATCACCCGGGCCCGGCACCTCCCCCCCTCCCGCGGCGGCTCGGTTCAGGCTAAAGAGCCGTCATTTCGAAACTCCTGGCTTCGGGCCGAAATCATTCAGGGATTGGCGAGCGCCTTGCAGTACTGAGATGCGAGAGATTTGTCGGCTGCGGAGGTGCCTTATGACTCGGGTCCCTGTCGACGAGCGTCGCCGGCTCTTTCTCGCCCGGCAGCAGGCCGGCCAGGCGCTGGAGGATCAGCGGCTCGCCCTCGCTCCGTCACACGCGTTCTCGCCCGCCGCGGCGTCCCAGCATCCGATGCGGCTGGTCGTCAGAACCATCGTGATCGCCATGCTGGTGGGCGCGGGGCTGGTCGTCTTCCAAACGGTGACATTCAATCTCCCGACGTCCGTCGTCGAAGCGCTCCTCCCCCGCTTCTAGCGCTCGAACCACACCTCATCGATCACGGCTCGGCCTGGGCCCTCGTCTCTTACGCCGACACTCGGTGATCAGCAAGTGACAGATTTCGCCAGCCGGTGGCTGCAATTAGTCCGGCGCGGGCTCTTAAGAACCTTGGAGTTTCGCGCACATAGCTTGAAATCTTGCCTGGCAATCCTTTTGCACCTTAGCCATCCCAGGAGTGGACTGACTCCGGGGAGGGTATTCACATGGCGTATATGATCGTCGTCGCAAGTATTCTCGTTGCCGCGGCAGCGGGCCTGCTGGGAGCGATTCCCGCGCAGGCAGATAACGTCAGCATCGGCATTAACATCGGATCGCCGCCGCCCCCGCCGATCGTCGTGGTAACGCCCCCCCAGCTCGTCGTTGTACCAGGAACGCCCGTCTACTACGCGCCGGGGCTGAACGTGAACTTCTTCTTCCACAAGGGGCGATACTACACCTTCCACAACAACTCATGGTTCGTGGCCGCGGCCCACAACGGCCCTTGGACGTTCGTTGCAGTCGAGCGCGTGCCCCAGCCGATCCTCGTGGTGCCGGTGCAGTACTACAAGGTTCCGCCGGGGCACTGGAAGAAGGGTGGGCCGCCGCCGTGGGCCGGACACGGGAAGGGCCCGAAGAAGGGGAAGGGTGATTAACATGAAGCGACTGATCCGGTATTCCATCCTCGTGGTGCTCGCGAGCGCGATGGCGGCATGCGCGACCTCGCGACAGCCGGTCGTGTACGTCTATCCGACCAGAGGGCAGGGCGTGGAGCAGGTGAGCCGTGATCAGGCCGAGTGCCAGGCGTGGGCGAAGCAACAGACGGGTTTCGAGCCTGCGATGGATACGGCCAAAGGTGCCGCCGTCGGGGCGGCCGTCGGTGCCCTAGGCGGCGCCGCAGCAGGCGCGGCCGTTGGCGCTGCAACCGGCAGCCCCGGCAAGGGTGCAGCCATCGGGGCTGTGGCCGGCGGGCTTGGCGGCGCGGGGGTCGGCGCTGCCGTGGGATACGCAAAGAGCAAGGACGGATACGACCAGGCCTATGCGGCGTGCATGTCCGCACACGGCTACGCGGCCGCCACCCAGGGGATAGAGCGCCCCCAAATCGCTGGGTCGCCCCCGCCGCCCCCTCCCCCGCCGGTCGCTGTCGCACCACCGCCAGTCATTATGCAGACCCCACCGCAGCTCGTGGTCGTCCCAGGGATGCCGGTCTATTACGCCCCCGGGGGAAACTTCAACTACTTCGTGTACGGTGGCCGGAATTACGTCTTCCACAACGGGGCGTGGTTTTATGCTACGGCTTATAACGGTCCGTGGACATACATCGCTCTAGAGCACGTGCCCCAGCCGGTCCTCGCGGTGCCGGTGCAGTACTACAGGGTTCCGCCGGGCCACTCGAAGTCCGGCTGGTGTCCCCCCGGTCTGGCGAAGCAGGGCCGTTGCTAGTCCCTTCCCCAAATATTTCTCCCTGGCCTGCGCGTTGCTCCCTCCTAAAGGGCCTGTCCGCTTTCCGAGCATATGGCAGCGGAGGCCCTTCAGGCTACGGAAGAAGAGATCACGACAGAGGAGCGCGCCCCTGAGGCATGGGCCAAGGTCCGTCAGTGGCTCGCCCGGCAAGGCATAACCCTCCGGATCGTGTGAACTGAACGCTGACAGCAGCGTGAACCTTTCCGGGCGAGAGAAGGAAGGAGATCGTTAACGTCTGGAACTTACTGGCGGGGTCGACGGGATTTGAACCCGCGACCTCTGGATTGACAGTCCTATCGTTCAAGGCTCCTAAGACCGCGGAAATCCTTGATTTGTAATTGGGCTTGATCAGAATGATCTTGCGCTGGAGTGAGCTGGAATGAGCCTGAATGCGCTCAGCGTGGGCACAATTTGGGCACAGTCTCTGTCATTGAATAACCTGGTCCGCCCGCAGAAGGAGGGACTGGGGGATCTTGAGGCCGATGGCCTTGGCGGTCCTCATGTTGATGACCAACTCGAACTTCGTGGGCTGCTCCACGGGCAGGTCCGCGGGCTTGGTCCCTTTCAAGATTTTGTCCACGTAGGTGGCGGCGCGCCGGAAGTTATCCAAGAGGATCGGCGCGTAGGACATGAGGCCACCGGCGTCCACATACTCCCTCAGTCCGTATATCGCCGGCAGCCGGTGTTTGGCTGCAAGACCCACGATGCGTGTTCGGTGGGCAAAGGTCAACGGGTCCTCCAGCGTGATGAGAGCACGGGCGCGCTCCCGGCTGGCGGCTTCGAACGCGCGATCGAAATCGTCTGGCCCCCGCACCCCTAGAGATTGCAGCGTCACTCCCAACGCGCGGGCTCCAGCCTGCGCTACTTTCAAATCGAGTGCCCTGAATGGATTGGCGGCATTCCACAAGACGGCCGCGCGGGAGAGCTTGGGCACCATCTCCCTGAGCAGCTCCAACCGTTTGGCGCTTAACTCCGGCAAAAGGAGGGACACCCCCGTGATGTTCCCACCCGGGCGAGCAAGGCTGGTGACGAACCCGTAGGTAACCGGATCGGCAACGGCCACCATGACGATGGGCACCGTCGTAGTCGCTTCCTTGGCCGCCTGGACCGGCTGCGGACTCACGGCGACGATGAGATCAACCTTGAGTCGGACTAGCTCGGCCACCAGATCGGGGAGCTGCTCCAACCTCCCATGTGCATATCGGTATTCAATGGTAATGTTCTGACCTTCAATCCAACCGAGGTCGCGCAGCCCCTGCAGGAAGGCCTCCCTGCCCGGAGGGGCGGGGAACATTGCGAGATAGCCGATCCGGTACACCTTCCCCGTCGGCTGCGCCTCGGCGGGCGCCGGCGCGGCGAGGAAGCCGAGGGCGAGGGTGACGAGGAGCCCGATGCTCCTGAGCCTCATGAGTGCAACGCCTTACTCGATCAGTTGGTCCGCCCGGACGAGGATCGACGGCGGGATCGTGAGCCCGAGAGCCTTGGCGGTTTTGAGGTTCACGACCAGCTCGAACTTGCTAGCCTGTTCTACTGGTAGGTCAGCCGGCTTCGCACCCTTGAGGATCTTGTCCACGTAGCCGGCTGAGCGACGGAACATCTCCATGAGGTTGGGTCCGTAGGAGAGCAGACCACCGTCACTCACGAACTCCCTGAACTCATACATGGCCGGAATGCGATGCTCCACCGCGAAGCGAACAATCCGGCTCCGCTGGCTCAAGATGAGAGGATCCGCAGGCGCACCCATTCATCGCACTCCTTTGGCGAACTCGCTTTCTTGGATGAAGCGCCAGCCTGCGCGCTCCGCAGCGCCACGGTCGTCGCTCGCACCGGAAATGCCGAGGATGTTGCCGACCATCACGTAGTCATGCGCCGGAATGTACTGCCGCAGCTGGCGCAAGAAGTCGTGCTTCTGGATGCCGCATGGCCCCACGAACGAGCAGATGTGGTGCCAGTCCGGACAGTGCCGCGTGACCATCGCCCAATTCCCACAGAGGCCGACGATATGGCCGTGCTCGCGCAGCTTGACGAGATCGAACAGCTTCACAGGACCCTTGCTGACCTCCAGTGTCTCATCCACGTCGAACGCGTACACTACCATAGCGGTTTCCTCCAGCCACACCGTGTACGGCGACCCTAGCGGCTACTTCGCCCCCTTCGTCAGGTCGCTCCAGCGCTCGAGCGTTCGGAGCTCGACCGGTCCCGGCTTGAAGAGGTCGCGGATCTTCTGCTCGCTGTCGGCCTCGAACACATACCCCTCGACGAGCCGGATCCCGCGCCCCTTATCCACGAGCGCCGAGAGTGGCCTCGACGCCCGCGGTGCGCGTGTTACGCGGACCGAGATAACTACTTCCAGAAGTACAGGTCCTCTATCCTGACGGTGATGGGCTGACCCTTCTCGTGGATGCGGAACACCAGGAGTTTGAGCGGATCAGTCGTGCTGGCGTTCTTAGTCTCGTGCACTTTCCTGGATGGGATGTAGAAGACATCCCCCGCCCTAGCAGTCACCGGGGGCATGCCTTCGATGTCCCTGGTACCGGAGCCCTCCAGAACGTAGGCTACCTCGTGTCCGGGATGGGAGTGCTTCCCACTTGTCGCACGGGGCGCCAACTCGCTAAACTGCACGACAACTTCTTTCCCCTCCATCCCGACCACGTCGGTTTGTAGGAGTAGGGCCACCTTCAGCGGTGTCTGCTGGGCGCTCAGGACTTGGGTCCCGATCATCCCGAGCGGGATTCCCACAGGGCGAAAGTTCAGGGGTCGCCTCATGGCTGCCTCCTTGTGCATGAACGTCTCCGCGAATCTACGCGATCATCCAGGAGCACGTTTGCTTATTCGCCTGCTTTATTTTGTTGTGAGGGCGTCGGCGCCAGCCTTGGCCACTTGCCCGTAGCTGACAAGGCTGATGTACGTGGGCATGAGTAACCTCCTTCTTCGAATTCCGACGAGCAGTGACAATCCTAGATGGCGTCGAACCGCTGCTCCCCGTGCGCCGAAGGGTATGGGCGGACCGTATGCTCTCACCCGGAGGGCTGTCAAGACGGTGCTTGACGCGCCCTCCGCACCTTCTGTAAAGCACGAGCGCCCGAGGGTAGCCTCGACGCCCGTAGAACTGCCGGTGCAGGGGATGAAAACGCAGGGACTACTTCTTCTCCTTGATCGCCGCCTGAACCTTGTTCGCGAGGTCGGGCGGGATAGTCGCCATCCCATGGGCTTTCTTGGCGTGCTCCACCCCTCTCGCCATCACTTCCGCGTCATCCTTTCCCTCGATAACTGCCTTACAGCCAGGCATCAAGTCGCCACACGTGAGCACCTTTGCCATGATAAGCCTCCTCTCCTGTGCTGCCTGATTGTGGTTGAGCATACCCCAGCTACCGCCTGCCACGACGCGGTCGCGTAGCCGCTGGTCCGAGTCTGGCCCTGGTACACGGCCCTGTCAAGTGAGAGTCCGTCACCTCATCTTGAGCTCAAGTGAGCATGCGCTTCTGCGTCCGAGACATCTTCTTCACCTGAATCTCGCGCTGGCTGGCTGACGACCGGTTCTGGTGCGGTTCCGCATAGACCAACCTCACCGGGAGCCGACCGCGCGTATACTTTGACGCCAGACCGCGGTTGTGCATCGATAGCCGCTGATCGAGTGATCTTGTGATGCCGGTGTAGAAGGTCCCGTCAGCGCACGCTAGCACGTAGCAGAACCACCGGTCCTTTTCCCGGCCAGCGTCGCGCCTCAAGTCGGGCAGCTCTTCCTCTGGAGCCTTCACTTCTTTCGGTAGACGTTCAACCCGACCTTTTCCTCGCGTTCGGGCACGGCGACATTCCCCTCAGTTGAGGCTATGATGATGGTCTTGCCGGACGCAGATGGGCCAAACTCCTTCGACAAATCAACCTTGATCGTCAGGATGTTTCCTTCCACGGTCATCTGAACGTTCTTCATCGAACCGTTTCCTTTCGTGAGCGGCGCCGAGAGCATTCAGGCGGTTATTGCTCGCATACAGGTCCCCGAGTCAGCGACACACCAAGGGAAGCATCTCGGCTTGAGTGCGCTGAAATGCGCTGGAGTGAGCCCGAGATGGGCACAATTTGGGCGCAATCTGACTTCGGACGGAGGACCGTGTGTGATAAGTGATTGGATTGAATGGCGGGGTCGACGGGATTTGAACCCGCGACCTCTGGATTGACAGTCCTATCTTCCAGATTGTGTAAGCGCGCAGAAATGTTTGATTCGAAAACAGAAGCTCTGCGCATAATCTTGCGCTGGAGTGAGCTGGAATGAGCCCGAATGCGCTCAGCGTGGGCACAAATTGGGCACAATCATCACCCTTTACTGGATGGTCTCCTCCGTCCAGTTCGCCGAGCGGACCCAGCCGTGGACAACGTACCCCTGCTCTGAGGACTCAGACCGAGCAGGTTTGATCGGTTCATGTCGCAACGTACAACGAGTTGAGCGGGTCCACCCGCTCGAACAACCGAATGCTGCTGAACCCCGCCGCTCGCAGCATCCGGTCCGCCACCTGGCTCCCCCACGCGGTTCCAAGCCCTACACCACCGTGGGCCAGCGAGACCGTCATGCAGTGCATGGTACTGACCGTGTAGAGAAGTGGCGAGTGTGGCAGGCTGAGGTTGTCCTCGAGATTGCTCGAGGCGTGAACGTCGAGCATGAGGAACATGCCTCCGGGGGACAAGGCCTGCCGCACCCGACTGAGCACGGCGGCCGGGTCGACCTGGTCATGGATGGCATCGAAGGCGGTGATTAGGTCAAATGGCGGTTCGACGGGAAAGACTCGGACGTCCTCGATTTCAAAGTGGGCGTTCTGCAGACCGAGCGCTGACGCCTGGGAGCGAGCCTGAGCGATGGCAGGCTCCGACAGGTCATAGCCGACAAACGTGCTTCGGGGGAACCGCTCCGCCATCAGTCCGATGCAGTACCCGCTTCCGCAACCGATGTCCGCGACACGGATTCCTTGCTCCAGGCGCTTAATGAGGTCATCGGGGGCAGCCAGGTACTTGCCGAAGAGATTCTCGTCGTATCGGGGTCGGCTCCGAACGTCCATGAGTCCGGTGAACTCTGGCTGGAAGGCCGAGTAAGGCACGCCACCACCTTGGCGAAACGCCTCGACAACGTCAGGCAGGACCCGCGTGAGCAGCGGGAACAAGGCGGTGGTCGTCGTCAGGTTGCGGGTCGTCTGCCCGGTCAGCAGAGCGGCATGCTCAGGCGGGAGCCGGTAAGTCCCGGTCGCCGCCTCGAACTCAACGACCCCGCCGCAGACCATCGCCCCTAGCCACTCCCGGACGTAGCGTTCGGTCAGGCCGGCCTGCTCGGCGACGACCGCGCTAGTAGCAGCCGGCACTGCGGCCATCGTGTCGAAGAGCCCCACTCGGCGGCCGATCTCGATCATCAGGGAAACCGACGCACCATTGATATGCGAGATCATCCGCTCGGTGAACGCTTTGACTTTCGCCTCGTCAAGAGGTTCGGGGGGCGTCGCCATGGCTCTTACCACCTCCATGCACGCGGTATCGCCTGGACTTTGCCGGACAGGCTCTAGGGCGCCGCCAGGGAAGACTCGGCGCAAATCTAAGCAGAACTGCCCATCTCGTCAAGGGCGAAAAGATCTTGTACGCAGGGACGGGATTGAACCGCCCACACAAGGATTTTCAGGACTCTCTCCCAGATCTTCTAAACACCTGAAAACGCTGGTCCCACAAGCAGAAACCCGTCGGATCGACTTGCGCTGGAGTGCGCTGGAATGAGCCTGAATGAGCCTGGCGTAGTCACACTTTGGGCACAGCCCGAGGATTTTACTGGATTACCTCATCCGCCCGCACGAGCACGGACGGCGGGATCGTCAAGCCCAGAGCACCCCCACAACCTCACGTCCCCAGGGCCTGCGCCGCGGCGAGCAGTTCTTCGCCCGTCGCGAACTTGCCCATACCGGCCACGTCGTGTTTGGCACCGCCTTCGATATATGTCCAGCGAACGACCCCATTCCGGTCCACCAAGAATAGTCCGATGAGTTGCGGGTTGACTCGCTGCTTATCGGCTCGGTCAGCCTCAGTTGGTACGAAGCCTTCTAGGCGGTCGAGCGCATCGCTCGCCTCAAAGAGAGGCAGCGGCTCTGACAGTTCCCCCGTCGGATTGATTCGCACGGACTGGAGGAGCTGGATGCGCTCCGGCGTTCTCGGGGGCTTCGGTAGCCCATAGGCCCGGTGCGTGACCACCTCTGGATCGGCGGCCAATGGCAAGCGGATGGGATGATACCGAAAGTAACGGCGGGCATGCTCCAAGCTGCTGCCGATGATCCCTAACGTCTCTACGCCCTCCGCCTGGAGCTTCGCCCCCGTCGTCAACGCGAGTTGCGCCATGTTCCGTCGGCAGAATGGGCAATAGATTCCGCGGAACATCGCCAGCAGCACCGGGCTCTTGCCCCGATAGTCGGCCAGCGACACGAATCCCTCCTCCGGAACCGTCGGCAAGGTGAAGTCAGGGGCACGCTCTCCCGGCTGCACCGGCGGTCGCGGCTCAACGGTAGCCATCTCGCTACCTCCTTTTTTGCCTGGACCTTGTGCAGCCCCGCCCTTCACGCGATGCCCTTATCCGCCCGCACGAGTACCGCCGGCGGGATGGTGAGTAACGCCTACCTCTCCCGAGTGAGCAATCGAGTCACTTCGCTTCGAGAGGGTGGCTACTTGAGTTCTACAAGAATCACGTGCGCATCGCCCGTTCCCGTGATCTCTGTGGTGTGCTCCACGCGATCGAGGTAGAGCGCCTGGCCGGCTTTGAGCTCCGCATCCACCCTCTGACCGTCAGCCGTGGTGAACCTGAACTTGCCATCGCGGATCGCCACCGCGACGTGGGCCGGGTGTGAATGCATCGCCGTTTTGAAACCGGGCTTGCCCCGTACTTCTAGCACGCGCACGCGGTCATTTTCGAGCAGCATCTTGTAGGTCTCCGGGGCCGCTTTCACCGCGTCAGCCGTCATGGTAGTCCTCCTCTTGTGACTTTCCGAACCTATTCAAACGTACATACGCCCCCGCCGGCCATTTCTATGGCCAACGCGGGCCTCGGTAGGCTGTCCGGGGACCCGATCGACGGGCACGGATGCCTCCCCTCAACGCTGCAAGGTTAGCGCGTAGAACTTGCCGCGACTCTACGTAGGATTGAGAACGCCGTCAAGCAGGAAAACAGAACTGGTGGGCAGGGACGGGATTGAACCGCCGACACCAGGATTTTCAGGGCTTGCCCCCTAGGGGACCAATTGCCGCGGGGGAAACGGCACCACCCTCACCTCTCCCGGACAGCGATCAGGGCGACGTCCCCGCGCTTGGGAATGGGTTTGTTACATGGGATTGAGGTTCGATGACCAGGACGCGGTGTGGACCTTTATCGCACCTGGCAGACCACCGATTGACGCGACTCTGCCCGTCAATAAGAAAAACCCGGTCCCAACCTCGAAACACGATGAGGGGCACATCGGTTCGTGCCGGGTTTTCATTCCTGTGCCACTGCGGGAAAACCTTCAGTTGTTCTAACGACCAGAGTTCCTCTAGGATATTCACTTCGTCATCTGACAATCGCAACAGTCTGACGTTCTGCATGGGCTCACCCAGTCGGCGGCCGAGGATACGCTCGTGCAGTTGGCGATTAAAGAACTGCTCGATCGATTCACCACGATTCCTGGCATGCCGAATCAGTAAGGCCTTAACCTCTTCCAGCAGTTGTGCCTGGTTGCCGGTCAATGCTTCTTGCTCCACCGGAAGCGTAACCCGCCGGCTCGTGCTCGACCACATATGCCCGAATGCGCTGCAGTAAGCCCTGTGTGGGCACAGTCGTCGGGCAGGGGCTACTGGATGACCTCATCCGCCCGGAACAGCAGCGACTGCGGGATCGTGAGGCCAAGGGCCTTCGCCGTCTTGAGATTAATCACCAACTCGAACCGCGTCGGCTGCTGCACGGGCAGGTCGCCTGGCTTCGCCCCTTTGAGGATTTTATCCACGTAGGTGGCGGCGCCTCGTACCTGGTCGTAAAAGTTCACCGCATACGACATGAGGCCACCAGCCTCCACAAACTGCCGATGGCCCCACATCACCGGTATCCGATTCTTGGCAGCGAGGTCCACGATGGCTTTTCGGTGCTGAAAGGTCAGAATACCCGCAGCCCCGAACAGCGCGTGGGCGCGCTTCCGGGTCATCGCGCCAAAGGCGCCCTCGAACTCGCCAGGTTCTCGCACCTCGAGCGGTTGCAGGGTTAGGCCTAGTGCCGGGGCCGCCTCCTGCAGCTCCTTCAATACCAGCACATTGGATCGGTCGGCCGGATTATAGAGGACCGCCACGCGGGAAGCCTTGGGGACAACTTCCTTCAGGAGCTCCAACCGTTTCCCGCCTAACTCGGCGCTGATGCTTGTCCACCCCGTGATGTTCCCACCCGGTCGCGCGAAGTTGGTGACGAGCCCGGCGCCAACCGCATCGGCAACGCCCGCGAAGACGATGGGAATCGTGCTGGTCGCCTGCTTGGCGGCCATAGAGGCTGGCGTACCTGGGGTGACGATGACGTCCAGCTTGAGACGGACCAGCTCGACCGCAAGTTCGGGCAGTTGCCCTACCCGCCCGCTTGCAAATCGATACTCGATGGTGACGTTCTGCCCCTCGATGTAACCGAGCTCACGCAACCCCTGCCGGAAGGCGTCGAGTTCTGGCGCGGGTCCGGGAGAGCCGTAAAACAGGAAACCGATCCGGGGAACCTTCCCCGCCTGCTGGGCGTCGGCGGCGAGCGGCGCGGCGAGGATGCCAAGGGCGAGGGTGACAATGAGCCCGATGCTCCTGAGCCTTATGATGCGTCCTCCGAGGTGTACGCGGGTCAGCGTCTGGAACTTCACTGGAGTGTAGGCAGGAACGAACTGCCCGTCAAGAACACTTTCGAAATGCGCTGGAATGAGCCCGAGATGGGCACAAAATAGGCACAATCGCAGGTGCAGCGAGACGGGGGAGAGTGCTAAGCGATGGAAATGAATGGCGGGGTCGACGGGATTTGAACCCGCGACCTCTGGATTGACAGTCCTATCTTTCAAAGTTCGTAAGGTT
>Ga0209322_10001991_pt1 | contig 11734 bp, 8 predicted proteins | sample Rifsed19ft1_FD_184013 | JGI IMG/M metagenome (GOLD analysis project Ga0209322, IMG submission 184013) | Soil microbial communities from Rifle, Colorado, USA - sediment 19ft 1 (version 2) | ecosystem: Environmental > Terrestrial > Deep subsurface > Rock core/Sediment | place: Rifle, Colorado...
ACGTCGAACGACGGCGATTCAAGCTCGCCGTTCCAGGTCACCTGCAGGGTGATCCCGCCCTGGTCGTCGGACTGCTTCGCTGTCTCTGCGGTCTTGGGCTGGGCGTCGCCGCCGCAGCCAAGCGAAGCCAGCGCCAGGGCGCCCAGGATCAGAGCGATGGCGACGAGAGCTCTCACCTTGGGCCCTGGTCAAACTCGATCAGCGCCTCGCACGCCTCGTTGCCCCATTTGCTCTCGGCGATGACGCTATCGACAGGGTAGAGTCCCAGCGCGTCATACCAGCCGTGCCGGCGGTGCCAGGTGCCGCAGGCCGTCACGCCCCGCCAGTGGGTCGCCTCCAGGCGCCGGTAGGTTGGGCAGTCGCAGACGCGCACTCTGACCGAGGCCGGGCCCAACTTCTGCACGGCGTCTCTGGGCTGATTCGGCCCCACGAACAAGGTAAGGGCCGTCGCGACGAGGTCGGCAGCCTGTGTCGGTGAGACAGGCCGCACCGCCTTGAGGGCTGCCATCAGGTGCGCCATCTCGGCGCGTCCGCGGTCGCGCTCGTGCGTCAAGAACGCCTCGTTGGCCGCGCGCCAGTCCTTCTCGTGCGCGATCTTGATCACCCAGCCCGTGGGCTCGAGTAGCTGGAACTCGTCTTGCAGCGAGTCACGCTGTGTGTCCGATAAGCTCTCGATCAAGGTCTTCATCTCGGACCTCCTTCAGGAGGTGCTAATGAGTACGCCCTCCTGGGCCCAAGGCCGCATCACCTCCTCCCGGTTCGCCTCTGACCGCCAACGGCGCGTAGGCGAGGCCGTGAGCGCCGACGTAGACCTGCTCTGGCCGGAAGATCCGGTTGTCCTCCAGCTGCTCCAGCCAGTGGGCCAGCCAGCCGACGACCCTGGCGATGGCGAACAACGGTGTGAAGAGGTCGCGCTGTATGCCAAGCGACTCGTAGACGCAGCCGGAGTAGAAGTCGACGTTGGGGTGGATGCCCCGGTCTCCCAGCTTCTCCGTGAGGACTCGCTCCAGCTCCAGGGCAATCGGGTAGTGGGGGTTGACGCCGCGTTCGCGGTAACGCTCTTCCGCCAGGCTCTGCAGGATGGCGGCGCGCGGGTCCTTGACGTGGTAGACGCGGTGGCCGAACCCCATGATCCGCTCGCCGGCGTCCAGCATCTTCCGGACCTCGCTCTCCGCCGCCTCCGGGCTGCCGATGCGGTCGAGGAGATGGAGGACGCGCTCGTTGGCACCGCCGTGGAGCGGGCCCATCAGGGCGCCGACCGCCGACGACACGACCGAGTAAGGGTCGGCGAGCGTCGACCCGACGACGCGCGCCGTGAACGTGGAGGCGTTCATGCTGTGGTCCATGTGAAGGATCAGCGCCTTATCGAGCAGGCGCACGTCGCTCGGGTCCGGCTCTTCATCCCTGAGCATGTAGAGGAAGTTGGCCGTGTGCGTTAGGTCGTCGCGCGGCCCCACCGGCTCGTCCCCGTGCCTGATCCGCTCGATGGCGGCGACGATTGTCGGGAACTTGGCGATGAGGCGGACGACCGACCAGTAGCGCTCGCTTACGTTCTGCGCATCCCGGCCGGGGTAGAAGGCGCCCAGTGCCGCGGCGGCGGACTGGAGCGCTTCCATGGGGTGCACCGCGTCGGGCAGGGCTTTCAGGAGGTCGATGATCCGGAACTTGAGCCGCCTGTGCCGACGAAGGTCGGCGTCGAAGCGGGCGAGCTGGCTTCGCGTCGGCAGCTCGCCGAAGAGGAGCAGATAGGCGGCCTCCTCGAAGTTCGACTTCGCCGCCAGCTCCTCGATGGCTATGCCGCGGAACTCGAGCAGGCCGCGCTCGCCGTCGATGTAGCTGATCGCCGACTTCGCGGCAGGTACGCCGCTGAGGCCGGCCACGTACTGGGCAGTCGTCATTTCATCGCTCCCCGTTCCAAGTTCTCCCGCGGCAACGCTGCTTCGTTCCTTGCGAGAACGGCATCGTGTTTGCGGTTGAGGTAGAACGTCATCTCCTGTAGCTTCGCGATCGCGTCGATGTGGCGCAGCAGCACTCGCTCCGGCACGTGGATTGCCACCGCTGCGTAGTTGAGGATCGCCTGCACGCCGCCGCGCACCAGCGCGTCTGCGACGGCCTGCGCCCTGGACGGGGGCATAGCCAGGACCGCCACGTCGACCGGATGCTCGCGCAGGAAGCCGGGGAGGGCGCGCAACGGGTAGAGGGGCACGCCGCGCACGGCTGACACCGCGGGAGCGCGGCCGGCGTCGAAGGCGGCTTCGATCGGGAAGGCGCTGGCGGCGAACTGGTCATTGGCAAGGATGGCCATGCTAAGGTCGCCGGCGCCGACCAGCACCGTGTGCCACGTCTTGTCCGCCCCAAGGACTCGCCTCAGCTCTGCCTCCAGCAGGCGCACGTCGTAGCCGAGGCCGGGCCTGCCGAGGTGGCCGAGGTAGCTGAGGTCCCTGCGGATCTGCTCCGGATGGATGTCCACCAGATCGCCCAGCTCGCCCGAGCTGATCCGGAAGCGGCCTTCGGACGCGAGCCTGGAGAGGGCGCGCGTATAGAGCGGCAGCCGGTCGACGACCACGTGGGGAATGTGGTCGTGAGCTAGGAGTCTGCCTTCGGCAGCCTCGACATCGCGAGTAGCCGTTGTCATGAGCCCTCTCCCTTAAGGAGCGAGTCCTCTCCTTCAGCTTTGCCGCCGCCGGGGCAATAAACAATGGCCGATAGTCACTTACGCTGCGCCATAGGGCACGTGGAAAGTTGCCCGAGCGGCCATGTGCACCGCTGCACTAATTCTGTGAGGCGCGTAACAAAGGTGCACGCGGGTAAGCTCGCGGCTGGCGCGAGTGAAGACACCTGATCAGAGGGAGATCGCCGGTGAAGCTCGTCGTCAGTCCGTTCACCGCCTGAAACCACGTCATCGCATCCTGGACAAGCTCGCCTCTGCGACGCTCCCAGGCGACTGCTGAGGCGGTCCGCCTCGGCCTCCTCAGGCCTCGGGACTAGGCACTGGCGGGCGGGCCGCTAGCCGAGCAAGAGATCGTCTTCCTCGCGAGCGAGAGGGGGAGGCCCCCGCCCCAGGGATCGACGACGTGAAGACCTGCTCTGCCATCAGAGCCCCGCGATCCGTCGAATCGCCTCGATGTCGAGATGAGCGCGGGCCTGGCGCGCCAGCCGGTCCAGCCCCACCTCCGGGTCCCATACCGTCGAATCCGGCTCCGGCGAAGCGAGGCCCTTCGGGAGGTTGGCCAGCAGACGCCGGCGAAAGAGATCGTTGGCGAAGAGGCCGTGGAGGTAGGTGCCGAACACGCGGCCATCCTCCGATACGGCGCCGTCCGGTCGGGCGCGATCCTCGCCCTCGTCCTGTATCAAGATCGCAGGCCTGGACGACTCGGCTTCCGTTTGCCCCATGTGAATCTCGTAGCCCTCCACTGATACGTCGCGCAGGCCCGCCAGCAGCCCGATGTCGCCGAGAACGCGCGCCGTGACGCGCCGCGTAGCCTTACTTCGGAGGAAGGTCGTCCGCACCGGCAAGAGCCCCAGGCCCTGCTCCGAGCCGGCCGGTCCCTCGATGCCAAGCGGATCAAGGACGCGCTTCCCGAGCATCTGGAAGCCGCCGCAGATGCCGATGACCGAGCAACCTGCCCCCCGCAGGCGCCGGATCGCCTGCGCGAGGCCGCTCTCCTGCAGCCAGCGCAGGTCTGCGCGCGTGTTCTTCGTGCCGGGGAGGATAACGAGGTCGGCGTCGCCCAGCTCCTCAGCCCTGCGGACGTAAGCCAGGCTCACGCCTGGACTCGACGCAAGGGGATCGAAGTCATCGAAGTTCGATATGTGAGGCAATCTTACGACCGCGATCTTCGCGCCGGGCGCCGCCGTCTGGTCGTCGCGCCGGCGGCGGTCCAGCGCGACCGCGTCCTCTTCCGCCACCTCCAGGTCATGGAGGTAGGGCAGGACTCCGAGGACCGGCCGGCCTGTACGCCGCTGCAACAGCTCCAGCCCCGGCTCCAGGAGCGTGACATCGCCGCGGAACTTGTTGATGATGAAGCCTCTGACCAGACGCCGCTCCGCCGGCGTAAGCAGCGCCAGCGTGCCGACCAGGTGCGCGAACACGCCCCCGTTATCGATGTCGCCGACGAGCAGGACAGGCGCCTGGGCGTAACGGGCGACGCGCATGTTGGTGATATCGGCGCGGCGCAGGTTGATCTCAGCCGGGCTGCCCGCCCCTTCCATGATTACCAGCTCGTACTCCTCTCTCAGGCTATCGAGGGCGGCCCTGACCCGCGACCAGAGGCGGCGCTTGTGGCTAAAGCGCTGCGTCGAGAGGCTGCCGGCCGGCCGGCCCATCAGCACCACCTGGGAGCGCAGGTCTCCCTCCGGCTTCAGCAGCACGGGGTTCATGCGCACATCCGGCGCAAGGCGGGCGGCCCGCGCCTGCTCGGCCTGGGCCCTGCCGATCTCCAGGCCGTCGGGCGTCACGTAGGAGTTGTTCGACATGTTCTGGGCCTTGAAGGGCGCCACTCTCACGCCCTCGTCGGCGAAGACGCGGCAGAGGGCCGCGACGAGCACGCTCTTCCCCACCGAAGAAGCCGTGCCCTGAACCATCAGAACCTTGGCCGTCATCGCCGCGCGACCGGAAGGAAGCGGTCCGATGGGTCCCCGCCGACAAGGTCCAGGAGCACGGCGGCCAGCAGGACCTCTGGCTTGCCCCGATGGAAGGTCACGTGAGAAAGCCCTCCGACGTGAGACGCTATGCAGGCTGCTAGCGAGCTGGCACGTATCTGCAGCATGCTAGCTGCAGCCAATTAGGGAGTCGCGAGAGCCGCCGATTAGGGGTTCGGCTCCCCCGCCTTCTTGTGCCGTGGAGTGTAGCTGAGGGCCGGCGACGCCGCCAGCCTTCAGCTCAGGGTCCGAGGCTTGGAGAGCGCCTCTAGTTAGCGGCACGCCTCCGCCGAACGAGCCTACAGGTGGCGGCACGGATGCCCAAGGCGCCGACAACGACAGTCGCGTAAGTTATACCCGGCGATGCAGCGTCCGGCGCGGCCGCGAGGCCGGCGCCGCCTCTGGACAGTTCCCAGAACACCTGTGCTACAATAGCTTTCGCTCCGACCCCGCCCGGAGCCGTGGGGCAGGCTCGTTCGTGCGGATCGCCTTCGTTTCCATTCCTCGTTTTCCGTGCGCCGTGGCGGTGCAGCGCGATCCCGCGCTGGCGCGCCGCCCGCTGATCGTCGGCGACGCGGAGCAGCCGAAGCGCGTGCTCGACTGCTCCGCCAGCGCCAGCGCCGAGGGTGTGCGTCGGGGGATGACGGTACGTCAGGCGCTGGGCAGTTGTCCGGAGGCCGTCATCGTGCCGCCGGACCCGGTGCTGTATCGCGGCAAGTGGGAGTCGATCCTCGATGCGCTGGGCGGCGTCAGCCCAGAGGTCGAGTACGAAGAGTTAGGGCGCGCGTACATCAACGTAAGCGGGCTCGGCTCTCACTGTCGAGGCGAGGAAGCTTTGGCGGCGCACGTTGTTGAGACCGTCCGTGCTGCCAGCGGCCTCGATGTGTGCGTCGGCCTCGCGAACGGCAAGTTTCCTGCCTTCGCCGCCGCCATCGCGTCGTCAAGGAGTGGCCTGGTGGTGCCCGCCGGCGGCGAGGGCGCCTTTCTCTCACCCCTCGATGTCGAGCTACTGCCTGTCGAGCCGGAGATCATTTTCCGGCTGCGGCTCTTCGGAATTGAGACCATTGGCGAGGTGGCAGCGCTGTCTGTGCAGGAGCTGCAGTCGCAGTTCGGCTTCGCGGGCAAGCGGGTGTGGCAGCTCGCCAACGGCATCGATGCGGAGCCGTTACGGCCTCGTCCTCTTGAGGAGAAGGTCGAAGCGAGCCTGGGCTTCGAGGCACCGGTCGCAGGCGTCGACGTCATCGTTGCGGCGGCGAAGCAGCTGCTCTCCCGCTTACGGTTGTCGCTGCGTGGCCGGGCGGCACGAGAGATGGCGCTGCAGGCGGAGCTTGCGACCGGTCGCGGTTGGGAGCGGCGCATCGTCATGCGTGAAGCAGTCAGCGAGAGCGAGCGCCTGGCCTTCGTGCTGCGCTCGTCGCTGCAAAACGCGCCGCCGCCCAACGCGGTGCGCAGCTTATCGCTGCGCCTCAGCGGCCTCGCGGGCGAGACGGGCAAGCAGCTCTCGCTGGGCAAACGAGGGCGATTGCAACGCCAACTGGAGGAGGCGACGCGGCAGCTCAAGGTGCGTTACGGCTATTCGCCAATCTATCACTGCGTGGATGTGGAGCCATGGTCGGTAATACCAGAGGAGCGCCAGATCCTCGTCGAATCCGACGCCTGAAGTCGCCGCGCGCGCTTGAGGTCGAAGCGGGTGCCGATGGCGTGCCACTGCGCCTGCGACTCGGCGGAGCCTGGCATGATGTGAGCCTCGTGCGCCACCCCTGGCGCATCGATCAGAACTGGTGGCGCGGCGAGCCCATGAGCCGCATGTACTACCGCATCGCGCCCACTGATGGGCCGCCGCTGACGGTCTACTGCGACCTCGCGAGTGGCGAATGGTTCAGGCAGGAGTACTGATGCGAACCTCCAGGCAGCCGCTCGATGCTGGCTACATGACGGGCTGGCCCCACGAAGGGCAGGCGTCAAGACTCATCGCAGAGTCACCGCCGACTGAGATCACGCCAGGCCGCTACGTGGAGTTACACTGCCACTCCTGCTTCTCGCTGCGCGAGGGCGCCTCGACGCCGCTGGAGTTGGTGCTGCAGGCGAAGCAGCTCGGTTATCCGGCGCTGGCTGTTACAGACCACGTCAACCTGGCCGGCGCCATGCAGTTCGCCCAGGCAGCGAAGGCGTGGAAGCTAAAGTCGATCACCGGCGCCGAGATCACACTCTCGGACGGCTCGCATCTAACGTTGCTGTGCGAGAGGCCGTGCGGTTACGCCAACCTCTCGCGCTTGCTCAGCCGCGCCAACCTGAGCTCGCGCCGGGGCGAGCCTCGAATCCAGTTCGATTGGCTGGCGGAGCACGCCGAAGGCCTTATCGCCCTCTCGGGGTGTCGCAAGGGCGAGGTCGCAGCGCTGGTCGAGCGGGGTGAGCTCAGCGCTGCTCAAGAGGCCGCGTCGCGCTACCGGGACGTCTTCGGTCGCGAGAGCTTCTTCATCGAGCTGCAAGACAACCTGGTCTACGAGGATCAGCCACGCAACGAAGGCCTCGTCGCCCTGGCGCGCAAACTTGACCTAGGCGTCGTCGCGACGAACAACGTCCACTACCACGTCCGCGAGCGGCACCGTCTGCATGACGTGCTGGTCGCGGTCCGCTACCGCACGAACCTCGAAGAAGCCCGACGGCATCTGCGCGCCAACTCTGAGTTCTACCTCAAGCCTTCCGCAGAGATGGAGCGCCTCTTCGTCGACCTGCCAGAGGCGATCGAGAACACGCTGCGGATTGCAGAGCGCTGCGACTTCGACCTCACGCGTGACCTGAGCTACGTCTTCCCAGACTACGAATCGGGCGACGGCCGCAGCGCCGACGAGTACCTGCGCGACACCTGCTACCGGCTGGCGCGCGCTCACTACGGTTCCCCCTTTTCGAAGCGGGCGGAGGACAGGCTGAATCAGGAGCTCGACCTGATCCGTCAGGGCAAACGCGCCGGCTTCTTCCTGCGCTTCTGGGAGATCCTGCGATACGCCCATGAGCGCCAGCTACCGGCCCGTGGCCGCGGCTCTTCCGTCGGCTCCCTGGTCTGCTTCCTGCTTGGCCTATCCGGCATCGACCCAATCCGATACAACCTGGCGGTCGAGCGCTTCCTCAACGAAGACCGGCCGGAGAAGGACGTGCCCGACATCGACATCGACTTCGGGCGCGAGGCACGGTCCGAGATGTTCCGCCACGTCTTCAAGGAGTACACCACTGAGCGGGCTGCAATGGTCTGTACGTTCATCGAGTATCGCTATGCCAGCGCCGTGCGCGACGCCGGCAAGGCGCTGGGCCTGCCGGAGAGCGAGATCGACAAGGTGGCGAAACGCATGCACAGCCGCTTCGCGGGGAGCCTAGAAGATGAGCTGGCGGCGATGCCGGAGTTCGCGGCCCGCATGAAGTTCCCGATCTGGCGCGACTTCCTGCGACTGGTCAACGAGCTGCGTGGCCTGCCGCGCCACCTTAGCCAGCACTCCGGCGGCATCATCATCTCCAGCTCGCGCATCGACGAGCAGGTGCCTATCGAAGCGACGGCGATGGACGGCCGCTACATCTGCCAGTGGGACAAGGACTCGGTCGCGGACGCCGGCTTCATCAAGCTCGACTTCTTGGGTTACCCAAGCCTCGACCAGTTAGAACGCGGCCTGCGCTCCGTCCAGGAGCGCCACGGCCGCGTCGTCCGGCCGGACCAGATCGATCTCGCCGACCCCGAGGTCTACGCGATGATCCAGCGCGGCGACGTGCTGGGCATCGTCCAGATCCAGAGTCGAGCCCAGATCCAGGTGCTGCTGCGAATCAAGGTCGCGTGCATCGAGGACCTGATTATTCAGGTGGCGCTGATCCGGCCCGGGCCGATCCAGGGCGGCGCTGTCCACCCCTACATTGCCCGCATGCTTGGCCGCGAGGAGGTCACTTATGACCATCCATCGCTGGAGCGGGCGCTGGCGGAGACAAAAGGCGTCTTCGTGTTTCAGGAGCAGGTCATCCAGGCGGCGATGGCGATCGCCGGCTTCACCAGCGGCCAGGCGGAGGAGCTGCGGCGCGCGATGAGTCGCAAGCGCTCGCGGGAGGCGATGGAAGCGCTGCGCCAGGCGTTCATGGCCGGCGCCGCGGCCAACGGCGTCGACGCGAAGACGTCCGCAACCGTCTACGACAAGATCCTTGCCTTCGCCTCGTTCGGCTTCCCCAAGTCGCACGCCGCGGCGATGGCCGTGACGGCGTACCATATCGCCTGGCTCAAGCGTTACTACCCGACCGAGTTCTACTGCGCCCTGCTCAACGAGCAGCCGATGGGGTTCTACAGCCCGGAGGTGATCGCCAACGACGCCCGCCGTCACGACATCGAGGTTCGGGGCGTCGATGTCAACCGCAGCGGCGTCGAGTGCAGTATCGAGGATGATTATCTGGGTGATTCAAGAGGCGCGGTGCGGCTCGGCTATCGCTACGTTAAGGGCCTCGCGGAAGCGTCGTGGCAGCGGCTCGAGACGGAGAGGGAGAACGGGCGGTACGCGTCGCTTTGGGACTTCTGGCGGCGGACGCGACTGAGCCGCCAAGCAATCGAGAACTTGATCCGGGTTGGCGCCTTCGCCTGGACCGGCCTGCACGAGCGCGAGCTTTCGTGGCAGCTAGGGGCGTTTTATCAGCCGCTGGATGCCCAGTTGCCGCTGGCGATGCTGCCGGCTGGCGTCACTCCGCGCCTTCGCGAGATGAGCCAGAAGGAGCGGATTGTCACCGACTTCCTGCTCGTGGGCATGGCGGTGCGCGGCCGCATGATGGACCTTGTGCGCGATCAGCTGCACGAGGGGATAACGCCCAGCCAGCTGCTGCAGCAGAAGCAAGTGGGCGAAAAGGTAACCATCGCGGGGCTCGTCGCCGTACGTCAGGCGCCGGAGACGGCGAAGGGCTTCGTCTTCCATACGCTGGAGGACGACGGCGGACTAATTAACGTCATCACGGCACCCAGGCTGATACCAGAGTACCGCTGGCTTATCGAGAGCGCGCCGGCGCTCATCGTCCACGGCCACATCGAACGGGAAGAACGCTCCGTCAACGTCATCGCCGAGCGCTTCGACGCATTGCCCATCATCCCAGACGCGGAGCGCCGGGTACACAACTTTGGCTGAACGGCCCGTAGCTCACCTGACTCGCAAGCGACAGCCGGGGCAGACGCTCGCGGAGCGAAAGATCATCTGCCTCGCGAACGAGAGGGAGATAATTAGGGGGTCGCGGATGCTGGCTGCTAGTGGTTAGAAAGACTTGTCAGCGCTGGTTGTCTCCCGCTTTCCTCTCGCGATTGACACCTCGACCAGCCGGCGACAGGATCGCCGCGTCATGCCTGGCGAACGCGTCCAGCGCCAGGTTAGGGCTTGCCGGTTGGCGTGGCGGTGGGTTTCGGCAGGCTGGTAGGCGTTGCGGTGGGCTTCGGCAGGCTCGTCGGCGTGGAAGTGGGCTTGAGGTCACTCGTAGCGGTAGGCTTCGCGCCGGCTGTTGCGGTCGCGGTGGGCTTAGCCCCACCTACAGGTGTTGCGGTTGGCTTCGCTCCCGGGGTCGGCGTGGGCGTGGGTTTAGTGCCTGCCGCCTCCGTGGGCTTCACGCCGCCGTTCGGTGTAGCAGTTGCCTTCATCACCGGCGTTGCGGACGCCTTCGTGCCGGGCGTCGCCTTTGGGTCGTTTGGCCCGCCCTCCTCCTCGTCGCCGGAGCCGCCTCCAGACCCTGTCCCCTCACGCCCGGAGGTGCCACCGCTGCCGCCGTTCTGCTCAGCTGCATCGCCGCTTCGTGCTTCGCCGATGTTCGGGCTAAGGCTCTCGACGAAGTCATTGACGACCGGCAGCGACGCGCCAAAGCCGATGCTCGTCACTGTCACCGTCGCGACCGTCATTGCCGCGACGGTGACAGGTGCAGCGAGCGCGCCACCTCCCGCTACGGTAGCGACGGCGCCGCTAACGGCGCTACTGACGGCGCGTCCCGCGGGCGCGAAGTAAGCGAAGCCCTGCCGGGCGAGGCGGGGCATGAACCGCAGCGGGCTTCCGAGCCGGGCCTCCCGCGGGGCGCTCCAGGCGACCCGCGCCAGCGCGAGGCTTCCTGTCATTGCGAGTAACAGGAACGTCACCTGGACGAGGATTGCAAGCGTCTGGGCGCTGCCGTTGGCGAATGCCCGCGCCATGTTGAAGCCGAGCGCGGCAGTTGCGGCGATGGCGAGACCGAGGGCGATGAAGATCCCGGCGAGCCAGGCGGCTCTATGGAGGACGCGCCTGCCCGAGCTCGCCGCCGACGCCAGAGCGCTAACCCTGGCGAAATCGGCTGGTGTGGCGGCGAGAAGGTCCGCTTCGGGGACCTGGTCAAGGAGGAGGGCGCGTCGCGAGGTCGGTTCTGTTTGGTCTCCGGTGCGGCGCGTGGGCAGCAGACGGTGAACAAGCGGTGACAGCGCGCGGCCGGCCGGCGAAGCGCGAAAAACAGACCCCGCTTGGCGCAGGACCGCAAGGGTAACGACCGCCATCAGGGCCAGGCGCACGAGGTCGCTGCCGTTCAATGAGCCGTCATCGACAGCGTTCACGGTGCCGGCAGCGAGGCTGGCCGACGTCGCGATCGAGAAGGCGAGAAATAGGGGTGGCAGGATAATGCGAGGCGACGGGAGCAAGAGACGCCGCACGTCGAGCGTCGAAGGCGCTTCACGCGTCCGGTGAAGGTTGGCGGCGAACCGGTCGAGCCCCAAGCGCATGAGCTCGGCGCTGCTCGCTTGGTCGAGCAGGAGGGGTCTGCCGCTATTTGCGCTCCTTCGCCGCCACAGCATGTTCGGCACTCACTACGTGAGCCTTCGCTATCCGCTACACATCTGTGATGTCCAAGTCATCGGCACCCAGCTCAAGATCGTCGACGTCGAGATCCGCGGCTCCGCCTAACGTTCCTACCGTTATGGAATCTTGCTCCACGAAGCTCGAAGTCGAGACCTGAAGTGGCTCCAGAGTCTCGCTCTCGACGAGAGAGCCCTGGGGCGGCTGGGGCGTGCCACCGCCGGGTGGCGTCTGGCCGCCGGTGGGCTGCGTCTCACCCTGGCCCGAAAGGCGGAGGTCGCCGGCCA
>Ga0209322_10001993_pt1 | contig 11730 bp, 6 predicted proteins | sample Rifsed19ft1_FD_184013 | JGI IMG/M metagenome (GOLD analysis project Ga0209322, IMG submission 184013) | Soil microbial communities from Rifle, Colorado, USA - sediment 19ft 1 (version 2) | ecosystem: Environmental > Terrestrial > Deep subsurface > Rock core/Sediment | place: Rifle, Colorado...
GGTGAATGACGGCGCGCTGACGCACACGGCCCTCCATCCGCGCCTGCGCGTGCCGATGAACCTGGTCGACCACGCCTTCTTCGTCGCCGAGCACGACGACTACCACCTGGCTCGGATGACGGAGCTCCTTCGCGAATTCGGCGGGGCCTGAGCGACGGGGACCCGAGCAGGCAGGATCGAGCAGGTTCCCACGCATGCACAGCGACTTCGACACTACCGTAGGTTGGCAGAAAACTAGCCCGTGGTCGTGCCAGTGGACGCAGTTCCGGTCCTGGCAGCCTGAAGAGGGGCAGCGACCGCGCGTGCGGCATTTCTCCTCCGCCTTAGCCTTCAGCCGCCCGAGCTCCTCAACCAGCACGGGCGGGAGAGCCACGCGGCGCCTGCCCTTCTCGCTCTTGGGCTGCTTGAGCAGTCTCTGCCGCCCGAGCCTGTAGAAGGTCTGCTGGATGGATGCTACCCCGAGGGTGAGGTCCACGTCCTTCCAGCGTAGCCCGAGCAACTCCCCCTCACGCATGCCAGTAAGGACAGCCATCAGGTAGAGGGAGTAGTAGCGTGAGGATCGCTTCGCTTCACCCAGGAAGATCCGGACCTGTTCCTCGTCGAGCACCTGCATTTCAGGCCGGCGGATCCGCGGTGGCTCCACGAATTCGCACGGGCTTCGGGCCAGGAGCCCCAGTTTGACCGCCTGTCCCAGGGCCTTATGCAGCACCCGGTAAATCTGGTGGACGGAGGCCGTAGAGAGGCGTCATAGCCGATGCCGCGGCCCCACCGGCCTTGCTCGCGGCCCAGGATACGATGACCGCCCCCATGGGGGTCAGACCGTCATTTCCGCAGAGACGAAGAGGGCCGTCGGAGAATCGTTACCAACTGGCATCCGCCTGCGTAGACTTGGTCGACGGCGCTTGCCCGGCTTGGCGGATGCCGTAGAACTCTACCAAGTCGAGCCGACGGACTGAGGGGACACGAACGTGCCGAGGATCAGCCTTTCAGCCGCGGCCGCCGAAGTTGCCCGCCGTGACAGGGTCATGGCCCAACTCATCAAGCGGACCGGTCCTTTCCGCCTGCCCAGGCCGAGCACCGACCACTTCGCGGCGCTGGCCGAGAGCATTCTGTACCAGCAGCTTGCTGGAGCCGCGGCGGCCGCCATCCACCGACGATTCGTGGCGCTGTTCGACGGCGGTCTCTCTCCCGAAGCGGTCCTGGCTCTCCCCCAGCGGCGGCTTCGGACCGCTGGGCTCTCGGGCAGCAAAGCCGCCTCAATTCGGGACCTCGCCGCGAAGGTCGCCGATGGGACCGTCCCGCTCGATCACATCAGCAGGTTCTCTGACGAGGAGATCATAACTCGCCTCTCGGTCGTCCGTGGCATCGGACGGTGGACCGCCGAGATGTTCCTGATCTTCCAGCTCCGACGGCTTGATGTATGGCCAGTCGACGACTATGGGGTGCGCAAGGGCTACTCGCTGGCCTACGGACTGCGGGAACTCCCGACACCGAAGCAACTCCAGGTCGAGGGCGAACGGTTCCGGCCCTACCGCACGGTGCCCGCCTGGTACTGTTGGCAAGCCGTTCACGAAGAACGGAGCGCGCGGCAATAACCATCTCCGCCGATTCCGGTGGCCCTGAGCAGCCCAGGCGCTGCTATTTTCTCTCGAGCTGGTAGCGCAGGATAACGCAGCCCGACTTCAACGGCCTCACCTCGACAAGCTCCATTCGCATCCTGGTCGGACTGGCTTTGAATAGGGGATTCCCACCGCCCAGGACGACGGGAGTGAGGCCGAGCAGGTATTCATCAATCAGGCCATGCTCCGTGAGCGTCGAAGAGAGATTGGCGCTGCCGAAGATGAACAGGTCCTTGCCGGGCTGCTGCTTCAGTCTCGCGACTTCCTGCTCGGCGTTCTCTTTGACCAGCCGCGTATTGTTCCATTCGGCTCTCGAGCGTTCGTGAAAAGGCGATCTTAGGAATGTTGTTCATGAAGTCGGCAATCTCGCCCTTCTCCGAAGCCCAGTAGGCCGCCATGCCTTGATACGTCACGCGACCGAACAACAGCATGTCAGCCGACTTCGATTGCTCTATCGAGAACCGCTCCAACTCTTCGCCCCAGACATAGTCATGCCAGTCAATTTCCCAACTGAACGGCCCTTCAAAGAAGCCATCAAGCGTAACCAGGTTCCACATGATGAGTCTTCTCATTCTTTGACCTCCCGTTTACCCGCACATTGTGCACGCCACCGTGGCCACCGCTGTGATCGGTACATGCTGCTTCCGTCACCGCGGGCGCGGCGACGGCGATCCGCGCGCGCAGGCGGCGGCGCGCTTGAGCAACAGCTCCCGCTCCCGGGGGTTTTGCGTGAGCAATGCGGCACGCTCGAACTCTACGCGGGCCTCATCGAAACGGTTGAGCCTCGCCAGCAGGTCGCCGCGTACGCTCGGTAGGAGGTGGTAGGCTTTGAGCGGCGGCTCGGAGGTCAGCGCATCGACGACCTCGAGGCCCGCGGCTGGGCCGAAGGCCATGGCGACGGCGACCCCGCGATTCAGCTCCACAACGGGTGACGGGGCGATCTGGGCGAGCGCATCGTAGAGCGCCACGATGCGCGCCCAGTCTGTCTCTTCCGGAGTACGGGCGCGGGCGTGACAGGCGGCGATCGCGGCCTGAAGGGCGTACGGGCCGAGCGCGCCGGTGAGTTCCTCGGCACGCTCGAGCGCCGCGAGACCACGACGGATGAGGAGCTGATCCCAGCGGGCGCGATCCTGGTCGAGTAGCAGGATGGGCTCTCCCAATGGTCCGACTCGCGCCCGCAAGCGTGACGCCTGGATCTCCATGAGCGCGACCAGGCCGTGAACCTCTGACTCGCTGGGAACGAGCTCCGCCAGGACACGGCCGAGACGGACGGCCTCCTCGCAGAGCACAGGTCGTACCCAGGTGTCGCCGGCGGTCGCCGCGTAGCCTTCGTTGAAGACGAGGTAGATCGCCTCAAGGACCGAGGAGAGACGCGCAGTCAGCTCGGCACCGCGGGGGACCTCGAAGGGGACACGCGCCGCGGCGAGGGTGCGCTTGGCCCGGACGATTCGCTGGGCGACGGTCGCCTCCGGGACGAGGAAGGCGCGCGCGATCTCGGCGGTCGTCAGTCCGCCAAGCAGGCGAAGGGTCAGCGCGACGCGCGCCTCCGGCGAGAGCACCGGGTGACAGCAGATGAACATGAGGCGCAGGAGATCGTCCCCGACGGGATCGTCGATCGTGGCGTCGAGGTTCGACGCGGCCGCCTCGAGGTGGACCTCGAGCTCGCGACCGAGTTCCTGACGCTTGCGCTCCAGCCGCGCGTTCCGGCGCAGCAGATCGATCGCCCGATGTTTCGCGGTGGCCATGAGCCAGGCCCCCGGGTTGTCCGGAACGCCTGAGGCCGGCCACCGCTCGAGCGCCACGACGAGCGCGTCCTGCGCGAGATCCTCGGCCAGTCCGACGTCGCGTACGATCCGCGTGAGCCCGGCGATGAGCCTGGCCGACTCGATCCTCCAGACCGCCTCGATCGCGCGATGCGTCTCAGCATTCGTCACGGCGAGTGATCCCGCCAGGGCAAGCCGAAGCGCCCCGCGACTACGGCTGCGCGGACGTCTTCGTGATCTGCTCCCTGAGCTGAACGTGCTGTTCGACGGCCTCGCTTGGGCCGAAATCCTCGAGCTCAAAGACCTGGCGAACCTCGATCTCGCCCTCCTCGAAGGGGACGCGCTTGGCCCAGGCGAGTGCTTCGTCCCTCGACTTCGCCTGGATCAGCCAGAAGCCGGCGATGAGCTCCTTCGTCTCGGTGAAGGGACCGTCGATGACGGTGCGCTTCGCTCCAGAGAACCTGACGCGCGCGCCCTTCGAGCTCGCCTGGAGCCCCTCCGCCGCGAGCAGTACCCCGGCCTTGACCAGCTCTTCGTTGTACTTGGCCATCGCGGCCAGCTGCTCTTCGGTCGGAAGAACGCCCGCTTCTGAGTCCTGGTTGGCCTTGACAATCATCATGAATCGCATCGTTCACGCCTCCTTTGTTTCCAAGTGGGAGCAAAGGCTTCCGGACGGTCTCCACCGGCCTGGGAATCCTCGCTCTACTATAACGACGAACGAAGCCCGGCGAAATCGACACGACGGAGAGGTAGTCGACCACCCGCATGTCCGGCGTCACCCCTCCTGAATCGAGCAAGGACCATTGCCGGGCTCTTGTCGAAGTTGCCCTGCACTGCTGAAGGCGGAGAGGCCATGTCGCGCTTGCCCGTTGGCACAGTGACGCTGCTCTTTACGGACATCGAAGGGTCCACGCGTCTCCTCCAGCACCTGGGGGAACGCTACTCCGAAGTGCTCGCGGAGTGCCGGCGTTTGCTTCGCGCGGCCGTCGAGCAAGGCGGCGGCAAGGAGGTTGATGCACCGGGGGATGCCTTCTTTGCCGCCTTCCCGAGCGCCCGTGACGCGGCGGGCAGCGCCGTGTCCGCTCAGCGGGCCATCCTGAAGCACCCCTGGCCGGAAGGGGTATCGGTACTCGTCCGAATGGGGCTGCACACGGGCGAACCTGCCGCTGCTGTCGGCGGGTACATCGGGATGGACATCCACCGGGCGGCGCGGATCTGTGCCTCCGGACATGGCGGGCAGATCCTGCTCTCCGAGACGACCGCCTCGCTGGTCCGCGATGAGCTGCCCTCGAGGGCCAGCCTGATCGACCTGGGGGAGCACCGGCTCAAAGACCTGCCGCAGCCGCAGACGATCTACCAGCTCGTCCACCCCGACCTGCCTACAGAGTTCCCGCCGCTCCGGACCCTCTCCGCGCACCCCAACAACCTGCCGCGCCATCCGGCCAGCTTCATCGGCCGAACCCGGGAGATCGCCGAGGTCAAGCGACTGCTGGCTGCGACGCACCTGTTGACGCTCACCGGGGCGGGCGGTGTCGGGAAGACTCGGCTGGCCATCGAGGTTGCCGCCGACCTGCTGGCGGAGTTTCCCGATGGGGTCTGGCTGGTGGAGCTGGCACCGCTGGCGGATCCCGACCTGGTGCCGCAAACCGTCGCCGCGGCCATGCACATCCGCGAGCAGCCCGGGCGGTCCTTCCTGGCCACGCTGCTGGACACCCTGCGGAACCGGCGCGTGCTGATCGTGCTGGACAACTGCGAGCACCTGATCGCGGCGTGCGCCGACCTGGCGGAGCATCTGCTGCGCGCCTGTCGCGAGGTGCGGATCCTGGCCACAAGCCGAGAGTCGCTCGGCCTGCCCGGGGAGATCGCCTGGGCCGTGCCTTCACTCTCCTTGCCCGACCTCCTGCACCTGCCGCCGTTGGAGCAGCTGACGGGGGTTGAGGCGGTCCAGCTTTTCATCGAGCGCGCGGTCGGCGCACAGCCCGCCTTCCGGGTCACGCCAAAGAATGCGCCGGCGGTGGCGCAGCTCGTGCACCGCCTCGACGGGATCCCTCTGGCCATCGAGATGGCCGCCTCCCGTGTGCGCGTCCTTCCGGTCGAGCAGATCGCCTCCCGCCTGGACGACCGATTTCGCCTGTTGACGACCGGCGCCCGCACGGCCCTGCCGCGGCATCAGACGCTGCGGGCCGCGATGGACTGGTCGTACGACTTGCTCTCCGAGCCGGAGCGCATCCTCCTGCGCCGGCTGTCAGTGTTCGCGGGCGGGTGGAGCCTGGAGGCGGCGGAGACGGTGTGCTCGGGTGAGGGATTGGCGGCAGCCGATGTGCTGGAGCTGCTGACGCACCTGGTGGACAAGTCGCTGGTTATGAGCGCGGTCGAGGGGGACGCCGACGCCGAGGCGCGCTACTGGCTGCTGGAAACCATCCGCCAGTACGGCGCCGAGAAGCTGCGCGAGGGGGGAGAGGAACCGCAGCTGCGCCGGCAGCACCGCGACTTCCACCTGGTATGGGCGGAGCGGGCGGCCCTGGAACTCCACGGCCCGGACCAGCTCCGCTGGCTGGAGCGTCATGAGCGGGAGCGGGACAACCTGCGGGCCGCGATGCAGTGGAGCGGCGCGGTCCCCGGTGGGGGAGAGGCGCGGCTGCGCTTCGCCGCCGCGATGTGGTGGTTCTGGCTGATCCGCGGGCCCTACCGAGAGGGACGGGAGTGGCTCGATCGCGCGCTCGCCGATCCCAACGTCGATCCCGCGGCGCGGACCATCCCCCTCGCGGGCGCGGCCGTGCTGGCTTTTGCCCAAGGCGATTTGGAGCAGGCGGGCGCCCGCGGCGAGGAGGGCCTCACGCTGGCCCGCCGGACGCAGGACCCACTGGGCCTTGCCCTCGCGCTCGGCATCCTGGCGGAGATCAGGCGCCTGCAGGGCAATCCAGCGGCCGTGGCGATGGCGGAGGAGAGCCTGTCGGTGTTTCGGGCCATCGGGGCCGACTGGGGAGCAGCCGCCGCGCTGACGATTCTGGGGCGGATCGCCGCCTACGAGGGAGACTTCATCCGCGCGTCCGCGCTCCTGGAGGAGAGCCTGGCCACCGCCCGCTCTCACGGTGACATCTGGGGAATCGCCTGGGCGCTGGTCCACCTGGGTTCGGTCGTTGACCACCAGGGCGATGCCGCCCGCGCCATGGCCATGCTCGAGGAGAGCCTGGCCCTGTGGCGGAAGCTGCGGGACACAGGAGGCACCGCGTACGCCCTGCGGGATCTCGGATTCGCGGCGCTGCACGCCGGCGATGCCGACCGGGCGGCTGCCCTGTGGGGCGAGGCGCTGACCGTGGTCAAGGATCAGGCTGACGCGGTGACCCTGGCGCAGTGCCTGGAAGGACTGAGCCAGGTGCTGACCGCGCAGCAGCGGTTTGCAGAGTCAGCGCAGTTGCTCGGTGCGGCCGAAGCCATCCGGGAAAGCATCGGCGCGCCGGTCCTGCCCGCGGACAGGCCGGCGGTGGATGGCACCAGGGAGCGCCTGCGGAGGGCGATGGGCCCGGAGGCTGCCGCCGCAGCCTGGGCCCGAGGGCAGGCGATGGGCCCCGACGAGGCGATCGCGCTCGCCCTCGGTTTCGCCAGGGGCTGACCGGCGGCTGCGCGCGGGGGTGGATTTCCTCCTGCGCCCGCATGCGTACTCCATCGAGAAGGCGCGGCGGGAACTGGGCTACGAGCGACGGTGGGACTCGACGAAGGACTGCGCCGGCTGAAGGCGTCGCTGCCTTGAAGGGACTCCGCCAGGAAACATGACCCGTCGGCATCGAAATTCGCCCCACAACCTGAGCAGGGCGAGCGTCTGAGGAGGCCGGCCATGGCCGTGTTGCCGACGGGGACGGTGACCTTTCTCTTCACGGATATCGAGGGTAGCACCCGGTTGTGGGAGGAGCATGCCGAGGCGATGCGGGCCGCCCTCGGCCGGCACGACGATCTCCTGCGCGCCGCCATCACCGAGCACCGCGGCCACGTCTTCAAGACCGTGGGGGATGCGTTCCACGCGGCGTTTCCGACGGCTGCGGACGCGCTGGCCGCCGCGCTCGACGCGCAACGCGCGCTGGCCCGAGAGCCCTGGGCGCTGCCCGGCGGTCTGCGGGTGCGGATGGCCTTGCACACCGGCGAGGCCGAACAGCGCGATGGGGACTACGTTGGCCCTACGCTCAACCGCGCCGCCCGTCTCCTTGCGGTCGGTCATGGTGGCCAGATCCTCGTGTTCCGCACGACGTACGACCTCGTGCAGGACGCCCTCCCCGCCGGCATCACGCTGCGGAATTTGGGCCAGCACCGGCTGAGAGACCTCGCGCGCCCGGAGCAGATCTACCAAATCGTCGCGGCGGGCCTCGCCGCCGAGTTCCCGCCGCTCCGATCCCTTGATGCCTTCCCGAATAACCTGCCGGTGCAACTCACCAGCTTCATCGACCGGGAACGCGAGATCTCGGAAGTCCGAAGCCTCCTGGCGACCGCAAGGCTCCTCACCCTCACCGGTGTGGGCGGTGCGGGGAAGACACGCCTCGCCCTCCAGGTGGCCGCCGACCTGCTTGATGATTTCCCCGCCGGCGTCTGGCTGGCCGAGTTTGCCGGACTCCTCGATCCGGCGCTTGTGCCTCAGACGGTCGCGGGGTCGATGGGCCTGCGCGAGCATTATGAGCGTCCGCTCCTCGCCATCCTCACCGAGTTCCTGCAGTTCAAACACGTGCTCCTGCTCATGGACAACTGCGAGCACGTGGTCGCGGAATGCGCGCAACTGGTCGACCACCTGCTGCGGACCTGCCCGCAACTGCGGATTCTTGCCACCGCCCAGAGCACGCTCGGAGTACCCGGGGAGGTCGCGTACGGTGTCCCTCCCCTCGGCCTTCCGGATCCCCGCGGCGCCCCACCCTCGGAGCAGCTGGCGCAGTCTGCCGCGGTGCGCCTCTTTGTCGAGCGTGCGTCGCTCGGCAAGCCCGGATTTGCGGTAACCGCGGACAACGCGGGCGCGCTCGCCCAGGTCGTCCACCAGCTGGACGGCATCCCGCTGGCCATCGAACTGGCCGCGGCCAGGACAAGGGTGATGTCGGTTCAGCAGATCTCCGAGCGGCTGGCGGACAGGTTCCGGCTGCTGACCGCAGGCGCACGGACGGCCGCGCCCCGCCACCAGACGCTGAAGGCCGCCATGGATTGGAGCTACGAACTGCTGCCTGAGGCGGAGCGCATGATGCTCCAGCGGCTCTCGGTGTTCGCCGGCGGGTGGCCGCTGGACGCGGCGGAGGCGATCTGCGCCGGCGCGGACCTCGCCAGCGGCCAGGTTCTTGACCTGCTGGCCCGATTGGTGGACAGGTCGCTGGTACAGGTGGAGGAGATTCCGGACGGGTCTACCCGCTACCGGCTGCTCGAAACGGTTCGTCAGTATGCCCGGGACCGGCTGCGGGAGTCCGGCGAGGAGGAGCGGACGAGGACTCGACACCGCGACTGGTTCTTGCTGCTGGCGGAGCAGGCGGAACGTCACCTGCAGGGTCCGGGGCAGCGCGCCTGGCTCGACCGGTTGGAGATTGAGCACGACAATCTCCGTCTGGCGTTGGAATGGAGCAGGACGGCCGGGGGCGACGCTGAGTACTGGCTCCGACTGGCCGGCGCACTCTGGAGGTTCTGGGACGTGCGCGGCTACTGGGGCGAGGGGCGCACTTGGCTGGAAGGAGCCATCGCCCAGACTGCCGGATTGCCGACACCCAGCCGCCTGAAGGTGATCATCGGCGCGGCGTACCTGGCTTCCTATCAGGGCGACTACGCTCGAGCCGTCGCGCTGAGCGAGGAGAGCCTGGACCTGACCCAGGCATTAGGAGACAAACGTGGCAAGGTATCTTGTCTCAACATCATGGGTTTGGAGGCCTGCCGTCTGGAGAATTTCGACCGGGCGGCGGAGTTGGGAAAAGAAAGCCTCGTGCTGAGCCAGGAGGTGGGTGACTGGTGGGGCGCAGTGGAAGCTCGTGTCGTGCTGGCGATCGTGGCCCGCGCGAAGGGTGATTTTGAGCGGGCATCCACGCTCCTCGAAGAGGTCGTGTCCCAAGTTCGACAGGTCGGGGACAAGTACCGGTTGGCCATGGCGCTCAACTACCTGGGGCTGGTGAAACGGGAGTTGGGGGACTACGCTCGGGCTACGGAACTGCTCGAAGAGACGCTGGCCCTGGCCCAGGAACTGGGAGACAAGTGGGGTACCGCCTTTGCCCTGAGCAATCTCGGGATTGTCGCCTGGTATCAGAAGGACTTCCCGCAGGCAGCGGAGCTGTTTGCGAAGAGCCTGCGCCTGCGGGTGGAGGTAGGGGAGAAGCGGGGGATCGTCACGTCGCTCGTGGGTCTGGGCGCCGTGGCCGCCGCGCAGGGGCAGGGGGAGCGGGCGGCGACGCTCTTCTCCGCCGCCGAGACCCTGCGCGAGACGATCGGTGTCCCGCTCCCGCCCTTCATACGCGGCACATTCGTGCAGCACGTCGCGGACACGCGCGCGTTGCTCGGAGAAGGACGTTTCGGAGAGATCTGGGCAAAGGGACGAGCACTCGGGCTCGACGCGGCGATTGCCTACGCTCTGGAGATCGTCTGATTGACGGCGGCTGCTCGCGCGATGCATCCTTGGACCATGAGGCGCAGTCTCCCGGCTGGAGTCGTCACGTTCCTCTTCACCGACGTCGAGGGGTCGACCAGACTCCTGCGGCAGCTCGGGGAGGCGTACGCTGGGGCACTCCAGGAACACCGCCGGCTGCTCCGCAACGTGTTCGCGGCGCACAACGGCGTCGAAGTCGACACGCAGGGTGACGCATTCTTCGTCGCCTTCGCGCGGGCTTCGGACGCGGTAGCGGCGGCGGCCGCGGCGCAGCAGGCGCTCGCACCGGGCCCGATCAAGGTGCGGATGGGTCTCCACACCGGCGAGCCGCGGCTGACGGAGGAGGGCTATATTGGGCTCGATGTGCACAAAGGGGCGCGGATCGCCGCCGTCGGCCATGGCGGGCAGGTGCTTATGTCGCAGGCGACGCGCGCGCTCGTCGACGCCGATGTCCGCGACCTCGGCCCGCACCGTCTCAAGGACCTGAGCGCGCCTGAGCGTCTCTTCCAGCTCCAGGTCGAGAGCTTGTCCTCGGAGTTCCCGCCGCTGCGAACGCTCGACGCGGCCAGCACGAACCTGCCCTTTCCCCGGACGTCGTTCGTGGGCAGGATGGAGGAGTTGGCTGCGATCGACCGCCTGCTCGGGGACCCCGACTGCCGGCTGCTCACCCTGGTCGGGCCCGGCGGCGTGGGCAAGACTCGCCTCGCGCTCGAAGCCGCGCGACGCAGGATCGAGCGGCACCCTCACGGCGTCCACTTCGTGCCCCTCGCCCCCGTCGCCTCGGCCGAGTTCCTGGTGCCCGCCGTCGCCGACGCTCTCCAGTTCTCTGTCGACTTCGCGCACAGCCCCATCGCCGCAGAGGACCAGCTGCTCGACTACCTGAGCGAGCGCTCGACGCTCCTGGTCCTGGACAACTTCGAGCACCTCTTGGATGGCTGCGGCCTGCTGACGAAGATCATCGAGCGCGCTCCGCAGGTCGAGCTTCTGACCACCTCCCGCCAGCGTCTCAACCTGCAGAGCGAGTGGATCCTCGACGTCGGGGGGCTGCCGACGAACGGGGGCAACGGGCAGGCCGAGAGAGAGGGCGCGCTCGCGCTCTTCGTGGAGCGGGCCCGGCAGGTCGATCCCGGCTTCGAGCTTTCAGCGAACAACCGCGCGCACGCCGCGCGCATCTGCCGGCTCGTGGATGGACTGCCCCTGGGCATCGAGCTGGCGGCCGCCTGGGTCGCGGTACTCACGTGCACCGAGATCGCCGACGAGATCGAACGCAACCTCGACATCCTCGCGACCTCAATGCGGGACGTACCGGAGCGGCACCGCAGCCTCCGCGCCGCGTTCGACCAGTCGTGGCGGCTGCTCAGCGACGAGCAACGGCGTGCCTTCGAGCGCCTCGCGGTCTTCCGCGGCAGCTTCAGCCGGGAGGCGGCCATGGCAGTGGCGGACGCGAGCCTAACGCTGCTCCTCGAGCTGGTGGGGACCTCGCTGGTGCGCCGTTCCGAGCTCGGCCGCTTCGAGCTGCACGAACTCTTGTGGCAATACGCTGGAGAGCAACTCGCGCGTGAGCCGGAGGCCCGGGAGCGTGCACGAGAGCGGCACGCCCGTTTCTACCTGCGGATGCTCGCAGAACGCAGCGACGCCCTCCAGGACGGGCGGATGCTCGAGGCCCGCGACGAGCTCCGCGGCGACGTCGAGAACCTCCGGGTCGCCGCCGAGTGGGCGGTGACACACGGAAATAGCGAAGAAGCGAGAGAGGTGCTCT
>Ga0209322_10001996_pt1 | contig 11723 bp, 8 predicted proteins | sample Rifsed19ft1_FD_184013 | JGI IMG/M metagenome (GOLD analysis project Ga0209322, IMG submission 184013) | Soil microbial communities from Rifle, Colorado, USA - sediment 19ft 1 (version 2) | ecosystem: Environmental > Terrestrial > Deep subsurface > Rock core/Sediment | place: Rifle, Colorado...
CCATTCCGCCTCCACCTAGTTTTTCTAATATTTTGTAATGGGATATTTTTGTCCCGATCATAGCTCTCCCTACTTGCAATATTAAATTTAAGAAGTAGTTAGCAGGAAGACAAATTAAGCTGGATACAGTATTAACTACTTCTTTGTGAAAAACATAGGAAGAAAAATTTGGAAAAGCAATATTGGGTTTAAAGGATATAATTAAACAGTAGTATACTTAATGATTAAATCAAATGATTGAACTGAGTAAAAAAATAAGTTACTTGAGGATGAGAAAAAGTTATTTACTATGCTACCTTACGCAAAAGTTGTTATTGAATAGCCACGTCCTTCAGGACGTGGTTTGATCAGCCTGATAAATACAGGCTTTAGCCACAAAAATAAGTAGTTTTGTGGCTAAAGCCGGAGTTTTCTGTTTCATTTTCTCCACGACTTAAAAGTCGTGGCTACGTGAAGTTTAATTCTGCGTAAGGTGAGTTAATAGGAAAAGAATTTAATACTTGTGTAACAGGCATGCCTTCATGCCTAACCCAAAACTAATTTTATTTTGTCTCTAATTTCAAAACAACTTTTTGCTGCTGCCAAATAAGATTAATATTTGCTTTGTAATCTCCCGTTTTTGTGACCTCATACCTCAACCATTCTTCAAACTCGGCGGTTTTCGGTTTCACTTTTAATCTAAGCACATCTTCGGCTTCATTATATTCAAATGCTCCCCATTGATCTGCTACTTTATTAAAAATTAGTGTCCATTCTTTTTTCGTAGGAATGACAAAAAAGCTGTAGGAACCTGCAGATAACTTTTTCCCTTCAATCTTAACATCGGTTGTGAAAGTAATCTTTGTTGCTTCATCTGCACCAGCTCGCCATACTTTGTCGTAAGGAACTAATGCACCCCAAATTTTTCTTCCCTTAACTCCAGGTCTGCTGTAGGAGATTGTAACTTTAGTTAATCCCACAACTTGCATTACTTCGGCTTTGGGACTAACCCTCAGCTTTTTCAAATAATCCTGTGCGACGGATTGCGAAACAAATCCAAGAATTAATAATGATGATAAAATTAGCTTTGATAAAAGAGTGACTCGTAGCATTGGTTTTTCCTTTTGATTTACTGAATTCAAAATAATAAAAAATATTTCATGGAAAAATTAGATAATTAAAGCTCGGATAATACTTACACTCACAAAGTGATGGCTTTGCCAGAAGAAACACGGAGAATTCTCACAGAGAAACACGGAGTATATCCTTTATTTCACCAACCACTGTTTCAATTTCTTCCTTCGTATTGTAAAAGTGCGGTGACAACCGAATCATTCCTTCTCTAACCGAACAATAGATTTCTTTTTTCCTAAGTTCCTCCAGAATTCTCATAGCGTTCTCGTGCTTAAAGCTTACTATTCCAGAGAGATTTTTTATATCACAATTTTCAAGAATCGGGTGAATGCCAATTTCCAATAGCTTTTTTATAAAGTAAGCTGAGTTTTCGATAATTCTTTCTTCCACATTTTTATAACCAAAATCGGCAAACAATTTAAGCGAAGGCAGTAGTCCAAAAACACCGAGAGCATTTATTGTCCCGCCTTGAAGTGCATCTGCAGTTTTTTTCAGCTCAAGATTATAATCGAGATGATTCCAAGCATTTTCAACCGATAACCAGCCGACATATTTTGGCTGCATTGTTTGCTGAAGTTTTTCAGAAATATAGATGAATGCAAGTCCTTGCATTCCCAACAGCCATTTTGCAGTTCCGCAAGAGATGTAGTCTATCTTAGTTTTTTCAACATCAAGAGTAAATGCACCAAGCCCTTGAATTGCATCAACACTGAAAATTATTTTTTTCTCCCGGCAAACATTTCCGATCTTTTCAAGATCTGCTTTATACCCTGTTAAAAATTGGACATAGCTAATTGAAATTAATCTTGTACTTGGTTTGATTGAATTAATTATGTCATCGGCAGAAACAATTCCGTTTTTTGATTTAACAAATTCAACCTTAACTCCCTCCTTCTCTAAGTTTAAGAAAGGATAGACGTTTGCAGGAAATTCGAGATCATTTAAAATGATTGAATCACCTTTTTTCCATTTAATTCCTTGAGCAAGAATGTTCATTCCGTTTGAAGTGTTATCAAGAAAAGCAATTCTGTCCACAGTGCAATTAAGCATTTGACATAGATAATTTTTTGTTTCACCAATCATCTTAATCAGTTCAGAGAAATTGTCAATGTCAGTTTCACTTCGCTGAAGAATATAATCATTAACAATACTTAGAACATTTCTCGAGAACGGTCCGGTTGCTGCATGATTAAAATAAATCTTTCCTCTTTTTATGTGAGGAAATATTTGTCTAACTTCATCAAGTGTCATATTTGTTCGCTATTAAATTAAAATTATACTGAGTTGAAAGATAAGGTGAAACTTGTCGCCGAAGATCACTAAGTAAATAAGCAACCTAAAATCTCTTTTGATATTCATCCTAATAATAATTACATTTTCATGAAAAATCTTTGCATTTAATAGCAGATCATCGCTTCAACAATAAAGAATAAAGACGAAAATGGCAACAAAAAAACTTCCTAAAATCAAATCACAAAAAAAATATGAACTAAAACCCGAAGATCTTAGATGGGAATGTGATCCAAACATTTTTGAATTCGATTCCACTGAGTCATTAAAACCGATTGAAGGAATTCTTGGTCAGGAAAGGGCATTAAAAGCCATTCGGCTTGGAGTTGATTTGCACGCTCCCGGATACAACATCTACATTGCGGGGTTATCTGGAACCGGTAAAATGTCAACTGTAAAGCAAATGCTTGAGTCAATCAGTTCGAACGTAGCAAAGCTGAACGATTATGCCTACGTAAATAACTTTAAAGACACGGATAGACCGATTCTTTTAACTTTTGAAATTGGTAAAGCAAAAGTTTTTAAGGAAGACTTGGAATCTGCCATCGGTTTACTGCAACGCCAAATTCCCCAGGCACTTGAGAGCGAAACTTATGTTTCAAGAAGGCAGCAAGTAATTTCAGACTATAACGATAAAGAGCAATCTCTTTTAAATTCATTTAATGAACGTCTCAAAAAGGATAATTTTACTTTAGGTCAAATAAAAGTAGGGGAAGCTGCGAGACCGGAAATATTTCCCATCGTAGAGGGTCAACCGGTTTCAATACATCAGCTTGAAGAATTAATTCAGCAGAAAAAAGTAACTAAGGAAGATGCTCAAGAAATTCTAAAGAAGTATAACGGCAAGCAGGAAGAACTTCAAAATGTTTTTAAGAAAGGATTAAAACTCAGTCAGGATTTTCAAAAACAATTAGATAATCTTGAAAAAGAATTCAGCTCGAACCTAATAAAAGGTGTTATAGGAAATCTTAGTGAAAAATATTCATCTGCAAATATTCTTGAATATTTAAATCAAGTTGAGAACAGTATTCAGGAAAACGTACAGGTATTTAAAGGTGTAAAACCGGAAGGACAAACAACTTCCGAAGGATTTATAATTGATTACTTCAAAGAGTATGAAGTAAATATAATTCTCGATAACAGTGAAACTGTTTGCTGTCCGGTAATAATTGAAACATCTCCAACTTATATTAATCTTTTCGGTAATATTGAAAAAACAACCGATGGAAGAGGAGGTTATTACACTGACTTCACAAAAATTAAAGCCGGTTCCCTTTTAAGAGCCAGCGGCGGATATTTAGTATTAAATGTGACTCATCTTTTTGAAGAACCCGGAGTTTGGCGTAATCTCAAACGAGTTCTGACATATAGTAAGTTAGAAATACAAGATAATCTAAATTACTTTCAGCTTGTACCAACAAGCTTAAAACCTGATCCGATTGAAATTGATACAAAAGTAATTCTCGTTGGAAGTCAACTAATTTACTCATTCCTCACACAGCATGAGTATGACTTTAAGAAAATATTTAAAGTGAAAGCTGATTTTGATTACGAGATAAAAACTTCCGATAAAGTTTTAATTGAGTATGCGAGAGTAATTAAAAAATTAATTAAAGAAGAAAATCTCTGCGAGTTCGATAAAAGTGCATTGAGTGAATTAATTGAGATCAGTGCACGATATGCCGGACATAAACATAAATTAACCACAAGGTTTTCCATGATTGCCGACTTAGCTCGTGAAGCAAATTTTTGGGCGCTTGATGATGGCTTTAATATTGTAAGTGCTGCACATGTTCAAAAAGCTTATGCTCTCGCTTTGGAAAGACATGGGATGCTCGAAACTAAAATCACTGAAATGATCGAAGAGAAAATGGTTCTTCTCGATACTGATGGTGAGAGAGTTGGGCAAATAAACGGATTGGCAATTTATGGCGCTGATTTTTATTCGTTCGCAAGACCAACCAGAATCACCGCAACCGTTTCACTTGGAAGCGGCAGTATTATTAATGTTGAACGCGAAGCAGGAATGAGTGGCCGCCATTATAATAAAGGTGTGTTAATTATTTCCGGTTATTTTAAAGAAACGTTTGGACAGGATATTCCTTTATCCTTCAATGCAAATCTTGTGTTCGAGCAATCTTACGGAACAGTTGATGGCGACAGCGCATCATGTGCAGAAATTTTTGCTTTGCTTTCAACTCTTTCAGGTTTACCAATTAAGCAATCCATTGCCGTGACTGGATCGCTTAATCAAAAAGGAGATGTTCAGCCAATTGGTGGAGTTAATGAAAAGATTGAAGGATTTTATGATGTATGTAAATCGAGAGGTATAACTGGGGATCAAGGAGTTATCATACCAGTGCAAAATATTCAAGAGCTAATGCTGCGTGAAGATGTGATTGATGCTGTTGCAAAAGGTCAGTTTCACATTTATGCGATCAGCCGGGTAGAAGATGGAATTGAACTTTTAACAGGTGCAAAAGCAGGTAAAAAAACTGCTAAAGGTTATGAACCCGGTTCGGTGTTTGAGTTAGTGGAGAAAAAAATAAAAGATCTTTACGCAAAATCTAAAGCAGCCAGATCAGGAAATGAAGCTGCAATAAAAACCAAGAAAAAGAAAAATTAGTATGAATAATAAGCTTGTTGAAGTATTCGCAAAAACAAAAATACTTTGCACTCTTGGTCCGAGCGCACAGACCGCAGATCGCATTAAAAATTTAATGTTCGCAGGAATGGATGGTGTGAGATTAAACTTTTCTCATGGCAGCTATGCTTTTTTTGAAGGTGTTTTCGATGAAATCCACAAAGCTTGTACCGATGAAAAAACTCCGCTTGCAATTCTCATTGATCTGCAAGGACCTAAAATTAGAATTGGTGAATTAGTTAAACCCGAAATAGTACTTTTAGAAAATGACACAATAGAAATAACAATTGAGGATATTGCCGGGAATGAAAAAATCATTTCCACTTCTTATAAATCTTTACCGCAAGATGCAGAGCTGGGAGATTTAATTTTAATTGATGATGGATTACTAAAACTGAAGGTAATTGAAAAGAAAACAAATTCGATTATTTGTTCGATTCAAACAGGCGGTATTTTAAAGCCGAAAAAGGGAATGAACCTGCCAGGTATGAAATTATCAACCGATTCATTCACAGAAAAAGATCGTAACGATATTTCATTTGCATTAAAGCATAGAATAGATTTCATCGCACTATCATTTGTCAGAAGCGCCAGTGATGTTGTTAAACTGCGAGAATGGCTTAAAAGTGAAAATGCTGTTCGTCCAATTATTGCAAAGATCGAAAAGAAAGAGGCAATAGAAAATTTTGATGAAATTCTTGAAGTCTCCGATGGAATTATGATTGCAAGAGGCGATTTAGGGGTCGAGCTCCCCGCGCAAGATGTTCCCGTTCTTCAAAAAGAAATAATAAAGAAATGTAACTCGGCAGGTAAATTGGTCATTACTGCAACTCAAATGCTTGAATCAATGATTTACAATCCTATTCCCACACGAGCCGAAGCATCTGATGTTGCTAATGCAGTTTGGGACGGAACAGATGTAGTAATGTTAAGCGGCGAAACTTCAGTAGGCAAGTATCCAGTAGAAACTGTAAAAATGATGAATGATATTATAAGAAATGCTGAAGAAAGGATCACTAATTATCATGAATATGTTTTTGAAATACCCAAGAAAATTGAGGATAATCTTTTTGATTCGGTCGGACGAGCAATAAAAAACATAAGCGATCAGATAAAAGCAAAAGCGATTGTAACATTTACAATTGAGGGAAGAACTGCACGTAATCTTTCAAAATTCCGCCCTAAAGCAAAAATAATTTCTTTCACAAATAAATTTGAAACCATGAATAACCTGTGTCTTTATTGGGGAGTGACATCAGTATTTTTTGAAGAGATTGATAAAGAGCATATGGCAATTGAAGAAGCAAAAAAAAGAATTAAAGATTCTGGTCACTTAAATACCGGCGATCTTGTGATATTTACTGCTGGCGCACCATATTCAGAAAAAAGCCGTGCAAACTGGATGAGGTTTGAAATTATATAATCGGAGATGCTAACGCCATTTCTCCGCTAAAAGTTGCTACAGCTTGAAGAAATTGGGTCTGTTAAAAATCATTTTTGCTTTTGATTAGAAATAATTTTTCAAAATAATCTTATGAAAACTACAGATTTGAAAATTGCAAACTGGTGGGAACAAGCTGAAAATGGAAAAATTCTTTGCACGCTTTGTCCCCGCTATTGCACAATCGGCGAGGGTCAAGCAGGATTTTGTTTTATCAGACAAAATTATAACGGTAAGCTTTATTCTATTGGTTACGGAAGACCGACCGGTTTTGCAATTGATCCAATTGAAAAAAAACCACTTAATCATTTTCTTCCCGGTTCAACAATCTTAAGCTTTGGAACAGCAGGCTGCAACCTTGGCTGTAAGTTTTGCCAAAACTGGTCAATGAGCAAAGCAAAACTTGATGATGAAAACGCGTTATCAGTTTCGCCCGAGGAAGTGGTTGGATTAGCAATAAAACACGGTACACCATCAATCGCTTTCACTTACAACGATCCAACAATCTTTGGAGAATATGTAATTGATATTTCCCGGTTAGCAAGAGATGAAGGGATTAAATCCGTTATGGTCACTGCTGGCTATATTGATAAAAATGCCAGGAAAGATGTTTACAAATACATTGATGCTGCTAACGTTGACTTGAAAGCATTCACAGAGGAATTCTATCACAAAATTACTTTTTCTCATCTGGATTATGTTCTCGATACTTTAGTCTGGCTAAAAAATGAAACTGATATCTGGTTTGAAATAACTACATTACTCATTCCAGGAGAAAATGATTCCGATACCGAATTAAAACAAGAATGTGATTGGATATTGAAGAATCTTGGCGATAAAGTTCCATTACATTTTACCGCATTTCATCCTGATTTCAAAATGTTAAACAAATCTCGAACACCGGAATCAACTTTGTTAAAAGCAAGAGAGATCGCTCTGAGTGCCGGAATAAAATATTGTTATGTCGGAAATATTTTTCATTCTGAAGGACACACAACTTTTTGTCATAACTGCAATTTTCCTTTGATTAAAAGGGGTTGGCACGATGTGCTTGTAAATCATATTAAAGACGGAAAATGCCCGAAATGCCTGACAACAATTCCCGGTGTCTTTCAATGACAGATTGAGATCAAATAGTTATCAGCTAATCTCACCATTATTAAAATTACGTCAATTGGTTAAGTTTTTAGAAAAATATTTTTAACTTAATCATCAAAATAAAATATGTTTCTCTTAAACTGGATATGTCATGAGGAAGCTATTAATAATTTTTCTTTGCTTACTATTCGCAAATATTTCAAGCGGTCAAACAATGTACATTCCGATTGTTCCCACCCCGAAATTATTAAAATCCTTAAATGAGGATTTCCATTTAAAGGATAATTTGAGTATTTCGGTTCTGGCTTCAAAAGAAGATAATGCCTATAGTGTTGAATTGATTCAACGAACACTCAAAGATTTTCACAAGATCAACTCACGTATTGCAAGTAATGGTGACATTCAAGTAAGCTACATCGGAGATGAAGAGCAAGATCATATTATCAGTAATTTGGGTGATGAGGGATATCTACTAAGAATTTCAAACAACAAAATTGAACTTAAAGCTAATACACCCAAAGGAATCCACTACGCTGCTATGAGCTTAATCCAGATGCTTGAAAAAGCAGAGGGAAAACTTCCTTCAGTTGAAATAATTGATTGGCCTGATATGAAAATGCGAGGAATTTCTGACGATATTAGTCGGGGACAAGTTTCCAATCTCGAAAACTTTAAGAAAATAATTTCTCATATCGCCAGGTACAAGATGAACACTTACATGCCTTATATGGAAGATATGCTTGAGTTTGAAAAATATCCCACGATTGGCAAAGACCGCGGAGCATTAACAAAAAGTGAAGTTAAAGAGATTTTGGATTTTGCAAAGAAAAATTTTGTGGAAGTAATTCCAATATTTCAAACACTTGGACATTATGAAAATCTTCTTTCTCAAGAAGAATTCTTAAAATATGCTGAATTTCCCGGAGCGGCTTCTCTTAATGTTTCAAATGATTCAACTTATATTTTTCTTGAAGATTTACTTAAAGAAGTTTTTGAACTATTCCCTTCCGAGTATATTCACATGGGTGCAGATGAAAGTTGGGATGTGGGATTGGGTGAAAGTAAAAAGTTGGTCAACGAAACTAACATCGCTGTCGTTCATGCAAATCATTACAAGAAAGTTTATGATATCTGTAAAAAGTACAATAAAAAAGTTATGATGTATGGTGACATACTGCTTGATCATCCGGTAATACTTTCACGAATTCCTAAAGATATTATAATAGTCGACTGGCATTATAGTGCAAATGGTAATTATCCTTCAACAAAAATAATTCGAGATGCTGGATTTAAATACTTAGTATCCCCAGCGTCATGGAACTATTTGTCAACATTTCCAGCTAACATTAATTCACTTCCAAACATCAAGTATTTAATAAAATCCGGGTTGGAAAATGAATCACTCGGAATGATAAACTCAAATTGGGGGGATTATGGTGCAGAAACATTCAAAGAGTTCGTTCTTTTTAATTACGCATGGTCAGCCCAATGTTCCTGGGATTATTCACAAAGCGATCTAAGCAAATTCACTCATGATTATTTTTATGATTTCTTCGGAATCGATGATAATAGATTACCTCAAATTTATGAAACATTGAGTAATCCTCTTAATCAAATCATTTGGCAGGAAGTATGGCGGCATCCTCTGTTAAAATTTAAAGAACCTGTTTGGTGGGAGCCGAGAATACCTAAAGAAGGGAGAATCTCTTGGAATGACTTTACTCTTCCTCATATTAAGGAAGATTTGGAAAATTTGAAATCAACAACGCGAAAAAATACTGACCAATTTGAATTATTGCAGTACATTTTAGAACTGAATGATTGGTACAAGCTGAAATTGGAGACCCAATTTCATCTTAGGGATGCTTTGAGTGGCAAATCTGCAGATAATTTGAACGATCTATCCACCATGATTGATGATAATCTTAAAAAGCTTATTTTACTCAAGCAAGAATATCGAAAACTATGGTTAAGATACTACAAAGAATCAAATTTGAATATGATTGAAGATAAATTCGATCGGTTAATTTCATACTTTCAAGAAATCAAAGAAAACCTACTCTCTCAAAATTTAATTAATTTTGATCCCTTGCTTGAAAGTAAATGGCTATACCTTAAGGATAGTGAACCGACTTATCCATCAAAAGCCGAATTTACAACCTCATTTGAATTAAACAACAAACCCAGGGGAGCATATTTACAATTATTGGGCGATTCCTATGCTCAACTTTTCATAAATGGGAAATTTGTTGATAAAGTTTATGCAAGACGCAGCCTCTCTTTGTTGACCGAGTATAAAAGAATAAAGTTTATCGATATTACGTCTTTCTTAGTTGAAGGAAGAAACTCAATTAATGTGGTTGCAGAAAATTTCAACTCTAAAAGTGAAGCAGGGTTTAATTTGATTGCAAGTATCAAGGCAAGCGATAAAGAATTCATTCTTATCAGCGATGATTCCAACACATCATTTGCAAAATGGTACGGACGTAAATCAGCTGGTAATCTCTGGGGCAAAGTTGTTTCAAAACCTTATCCTTTCGAGGTTATCGCTCCAAATTTCAAAACTAAAAGAACAAGCTGGATTGAAAGATAAAGGACTAAAAATCTTAAAATTATATTTATGAAATCTAAGGATTAATTAATGGCAAGTCTTAAGAATAAAATAGTTTTTGTAACTGGAGCTTCTTCAGGAATCGGTAAAGCTTGTGCAGAAGCATTCGCAAGTAAAGGCGCAAGTTTGATTTTATGTGCCCGCCGAATTGAAAAACTAAATGAACTGAAAAAAAATCTCTTAAAAAAATACAAAGTAAAAGTACTTATTCTACAGCTCGATGTAAGAAAATCACATGATGTCAAAAAAGTAATTGGCTCATTACCGGCACAATGGAAACAAATTGATGTACTGATTAACAATGCAGGACTTGCTCGCGGATTTAGTAAAGTACACGAAGCTGATATCGCTCATTGGGAAGAAATGATTGATACAAATGTGAAAGGGTTATTGTATGTAACACGAGCTATCCTTCCGCAAATGGTAGAAAGAAAACGCGGACATGTAATAAATATTGGTTCCACCGCTGGACATGAAGTATATGTAATGGGAAATGTTTACTGTGCAACCAAATTTGCAGTTAAAGCTTTAACTCAAAGTATTCGTGTGGATGTTCTAGATAAAAATATAAAGGTTACTTCAGTTGATCCGGGAATGGTATTAACCGAATTTGCTAAAGTAAGATTTTCAGGTGATGGTAATCGCGCAAATAAAGTTTATGAAGGTGTTACTCCTTTGTCCCCTAAAGATGTTGCAGAGGCAGTACTTTTCAGCGCCACTCGTCCTGAAAATGTCAACATAAACGAAATAATTTTAACGCCAATTATGCAGGCTTCATCAACACAAATTTATAGAAATAAAGCCTGAGAAAATTTTATTTATAAAAAAAACTAATATCTCCAGCTCCTTCTCTGATAATTTCCGGAGCTTCACCGCTAAGATCAACAATACTTGATGGCTTTCCGCTTAGTCCCCCTTGCGAAAGCATAAGATCAACCTGGTTTTCAAAAATGCTTTTTATTTCAACCGGATCAATAATAAGAGTCCCTTTTCGATTTGTTGTGCTTGTACTGATTATTGGATTTCCTAATTCTGCAACAAGCTTTAATGCTACCGCATGTTTAGGGACACGAATTCCAACTGTTTTTCTTTTGCTCCAAAGTTTTTTAGGCACTTGTTTAGCAGCAGGTAAAATAAATGTGTAAGGTCCTGGTAAAAGATGTTTCATTGTTCGATAAGCATAGTCAGAAACCTTAGCATATTTAGCAATGTCCTTCAAATCTGAGCATACAAAGCTGAACAGTTTTGTAATTCCATCATTCTTGATTGTAAAAATTCTTTCCAACGCTTCCTTATTAAAAATGTCACAACCGATTCCATATACGGTATCAGTCGGATAAATTATTATTCCGCCATCTTTTAATATTTTTACAGCTTTATTGATGTACCTTAGTTGTGGAGTATCCGGATGAAGTTCATAATATTCCATAACTGGGGTATTCACTTCTGTCCAGTTTCAGAATTAGTCATAATTTCCTGACCTATGATATGATCATGTCTTAAAGCTTGTTCTATTTTTGTATGCT
>Ga0209322_10001997_pt1 | contig 11711 bp, 7 predicted proteins | sample Rifsed19ft1_FD_184013 | JGI IMG/M metagenome (GOLD analysis project Ga0209322, IMG submission 184013) | Soil microbial communities from Rifle, Colorado, USA - sediment 19ft 1 (version 2) | ecosystem: Environmental > Terrestrial > Deep subsurface > Rock core/Sediment | place: Rifle, Colorado...
GAAGAATGTATAAGTAGGGATGTTAAGGGTATGTATAAGAAAGCCCTAAGCGGCGAGATTAAAAATTTTACCGGTATATCTGATCCTTATGAAGAGCCAGTAAACCCGGAAATCGTAGTTGAAACTCATAAAGAAACCCAAGAAGAAAGCGTAAATAAAATCATGAATAGTTTAAAAATCTTGGGATACATTCCCAAAGATGAATCAAGAAAGGTTAGTGGATAAATATTTCACTAACGGTTAGTCTATTTTAGTTTTACGAATTATATTTATGAACATATAAAAGTATTTTTAGTAATTCGAGGAACATGAAGCTACTTATAATCGGTCTTGATTCAGCAGCACCTAAGCTGGTTTTTGATAAATGGGGGGAAGAACTTCCAAACTTGAAGAACCTTATGGCAAAAGGAATATACGGAGCCCTTGAAACTGCTCATCCGCCTATTACCGTCCCTGCCTGGGCGGTTATGATGAGTAGCAAAGACCCTGGTCAGCTTGGTTGCTATGGATTTCGTAATCGAAAGGACCACTCATACGATAGCTATACGATTGCCAATGCGACGGCGGTGCGTTATGACAGAGCCTGGGATATAGTCTCTCGTGCAGGGAAAAAGGTCATTTTACTAGGGGTTCCTCAAACCTATCCAACTAAACCAATAAACGGATATATCGTAACCGACTTCCTTACTCCATCCACCAAAAGCGATTATACATACCCACTCGAGCTTAAAAACGAGGTAGAAAAGGTCTCAGGAGGATATGTACTGGATGTAGAGAATTTTCGTACCCCTGATAAAGAGGCACTCCTTGAGAGAATTTATGACAAAACTAAAAAGCATTTTAAGGTTGCAAAGCACCTCATTACTACTAAGCCATGGGACTTCTTTATGCTTGTTGAAATGGGCGTTGACCGAATTCACCACGGTTTTTGGAGTTTTATGGATCCTGAACATCATAAATACCAGGCGGGAAACCCTTTTGAAGATGCAATTAAGGATTACTACAGATACTGTGATAGGGAAATCGGAGAGCTTCTTTCCCTTGTTCCTAAGGATACTATAGTAATGGTTGTCTCAGATCACGGGGCAAGAAAAATGGACGGAGGAATATGCTTTAATGAGTGGCTTATCAAGGAGGGATATTTAACTCTTAAGGAATATCCTTCTCAACCTACTTCTATAAGTAATGTTGAAATAGACTGGAGCAGAACAATGGCATGGGGTGATGGAGGATATTATGGACGCCTTTTTATGAATGTAAAGGGAAGGGAACCTCAGGGAGTAGTTGATCCTAAGGAATATGAAAAGATTCGTTCTGAACTAATTCAAAAGATAGAGGCAATAGAAGACCCTGAGGGAAGAAATATCGGTTCTCGTGCTTATCGACCTGAGGAATTATATAAAGAAGTCAATGGCGTAGCGCCAGACCTTTTCGCCTATTTTGGAAATCTTGACTGGCGCTCCGTAGGGAGTGTTGGGCTAAAGAGCATATATACATTCGAAAATGACACGGGTCCTGATGAAGCCAATCATGACTGGCAGGGGATTTTTATTTTAAATGAAATGGGATGCAGGGGAGGAAACTTAGAGCCAGGATATAAAGAGGGCTTAAAGATTTACGATATAGGACCTACAGTACTTAATCTCTTTGGATTGGAGTCCAATAATAACCCGATAGGAAAAAGCTTAACCAATTATAAAGAAGAAGGATTCTTTGATAGGTTAAAAGCACGCCTGCAATTGTAATACTCAGGTGATAAGGAATGGTTTTATTCTGTATTCGCTGCTTCCTTATTTAGAATTAGGACAGAGGATCCGTCATTAAGGTATTTAAGGTTAATACTTACAACTTTTTCTCCCTCTTTGAGTCCCTTAATAACCTCTAACTTGCCGGGGGGAAAAGCCATACCTAAAACCACCCTTCTGAGATATGCTCTATTATCATCGCCGACTACAAAAACCGCCGGCTCATCAGGCATTCCTACCACTGCAACTCTAGGAACAACTAGAGACTTCGATTTTGCCTTAAATCTAACAAAGGTAGCCGAACCGGGTGTAAGTTGCTTATCCTCATTTGGTATAGATACTCGTACCTTAAAGGTTTGAGTTTGAACATTTACATCAGGGTCTATTCTTATTACGTTTCCTTTGTAAGTTATTCCGGGTAAGAAGTTAAAGGAGATTTCGGCTTCCTGTCCAAGATATATGCCGTCTTTATCCTCCTGGGATACATCAGCAGCCACATAGAGTGGAGATAATTCTCCAATGGAGAACATAGAGGTCCCCACTGATCTAATCTCTCCTTCCTCCACATTCCTTTCCAAAACTATCCCTTCTATGGGTGATAGTATCTTTAATTCTGTAAAGCTCGATGACATCCTATTAAGAAGAGACTTTGTATCCATAAGTGCTTGTTGGTAGGTTTTTACTTCTATTTCAGCCTGTGCTAAACTATCTCTGACAGATTCTAGCTCACTTTTAGTAGCAAAGCCCTTTGAGAATAAATCCTCCATTGCTAAGAAGTATTTCCTTTTTTCTTCCAGATTCTTTTTAGCTGTCATAAGCTTGGAATTAATAACAGGAAGATCATCCTGAAGTCTTTTTATCTCTTCTTTAAGAGATAAGTTCTCCAGAATTGCTAGTACTTGTTCTTTCTTAACCAGATCGCTAACTTTTACGGATACCCTTTTAACTCTGAGTTGTGATCCAATTTCTAAAGAAGGAAAAGAAACTTGTACTGTAGTGGACGCTTCAGAAGTAGCATTAGCTCCTATAAACCTTGTTGAATCTTCTGCTACCACAGGAACAACATATACCGGGATAGGCCGCTTTAAAACACTGGCTATAGCCGGATTTTGAAGAAACCTCTTTGAATATCTAGTCTTGACAAAAAATATAAAAAGAAGGAAGGATAAAAAAAAATTATTATTAGTGAATAAACTATTTTTTTATTTCTCATTATCATTTCCTACTCTTATTCCAGGTAGCCAAGGTCTTTTAGCCTTTTCCCTATGATCTTGCTTTCTTCTTCTGTATAAGGACGAGTCTCCCCTAAGACATCCTCTTCACTTTCTTCAGAAAAAGTAGGCTTCTGCCTTAAAAGTAATTCTGGAGAGATTGTCTGGATTAAAATTTTGCCATCCATTACCTTAGGAATCGGTATTCCTTGTATGTATAAAGCAGTAGGAGCTATATCAATTATTTCAGCTCCTTCTATGGATTCCCCTTTTTTAAATACCTTACCAGATGCTATAAATATTCCATATTGACGGTGGTTGCCACTTTTATTTCTAAATCGATCAGCTTTCATCTCTTCCTTAGAGAGCCGTCTTACTGGACTATTCCCCCTACAATACAAGCTAGGTCTGCTTATGTAAGAATATCCATTAGGGTTATCCCAATCCAACACAATATCTGGTGCTTTCTCGACACATGAACCAGAACAAATTTCTTCTCTATTATATACAGAACTAATCATCCGGCTTCCCGTAATTGGATCTTTGTATTCAATTAGTTTCTTCTTAATTTCTTCTCTTATTTCATCATATTCTGTACCAGGAGAGACTATGCCTTCAGGTTCTCTTCCTTTAAGGTTTATCCACACTGAGGGGAAATAAGGGGTTTCTTCCGAATATGCCACTGTTTGAGACCAGTCAATAAGAGAAAAACGCAGCATAGACTCCATTTTATTTACAATACCACCCCGTTGTTTTTTGATTAGTTCTTTTCTTAAAAAATGCGGAGTCAGTTTTAAGCCAAATTTTTTAACCTTATCGAGAAGGTAGGCAAACAAATACTCCGTACTAAAAAAACTTTTAAACTTAAGAAAACCCATCTCTTCTAGCACCTTATTCAAAAAAACGATGATATCGCTGTTTCCCCCAAATCCATGATCCGAAACTATCATAACTGAAACATCGCTAGGTAAACACGATAACATTTCGCCTATTTTCCTATCTATTGTCTGATAAACCGTTTTTACAGCGTTATTAACCTCGGGAATGGTTTCCTCATAAAATGGAGACTTAGGGTCATGATACTTCCAAAAGTGGTGTCCCACCAAATCAGTTTCTCCAAATACCATTATGAAAAGATCCCAATCATCCATCTGAAGCAAATACTTTGCACTATCTCCTTTTCTTTCTACGGCTTCAAGGACTTTATTCAGAGCCGATTTCATATTTCCCTCATATATATCCTTCATAGGATCAGATGCAATTATATATAGACCAACGTTCTTAACTAGATCATGGTATAGTTGAGGAGGATACATAATACTTGAATCACCCTTAGCTCCGACTCCTGGAGCATCAATTCCGCTTATCATAACCCCATTTACCCTATCCGGAGGGTAGGTAAAAGGTACAGCCATAACAGCTACCCTTTTACCAAACTCACTGGCAATAGTCCACATACTCTTACCATTTCGCATAGAAGCGTTTACAAACCTAATGGAATACGTTCCTGGTATACGCTCAGTAAAGTCAAATATCCCATGTTTACCTGGGTTAAGCCCTGTTGCAAATGATGACCAAGCCGGCGGTGTCATAGGAGGAATAGTAGAGTTAAGTTCCCCATATATACCCTCTTTCATAAGTCTACCCATTGTGGGTAGTTCCTCCTTCTCTACCATAGGCAAAATGATATCAAAGGTAGCACCGTCTACTCCTATGATGGCTAATCTATTCCCCTCTCCCATTTTAAGCCTTTTCCATCTAGGTTTTAAACCATTTCGCAGTTTCTTTTAAGGCCATCTCAAAGTCAGTTGCATCCATCCATCCCATCTTTTGCTTGGCCTTCTTAATAGAAATAATATAAGTATCAACCCTTTCTTTCTTGTCTAATTCGAAAGAATATTTAATGCTAGGTATTATATTCCTTATTTTCTCTAAAACTTCTCGATTCGATATAAGCCTAGATCCTGCTAAATTAAATGTGTCATTATCGTGTGGTAGAGCAAGAAGATTTCCCTTTGCTAAATCATTTACACATATAAACTGCCTTGCCCTTTTGCCTTCACCCCAAACTGATATATTTTCTCCCCTAAAGGCCTGTTCTATAAAAGTACGTATAACATTAGATCCTCCGCCTGGTCCAAAGACCGAGCCATATCTGAGAATGACATACTTTATCCCATACTTCTTTGAGAAGCTCTTAATGAGCTCTTCGGCAAATAGCTTGCTGGAAGCAAATATAGATAATCCCCTCGGATCTATAGGAGTATCCTCATCAACATGGCCATCTTTACCGTCGTAAACTAAAAAGGTACTGGCAAATATTATCTTAGGAATATTATTTAACTTACAACTCTCTAAAATATTTGCTGTTCCCATATAGTTAATTAATGCCGCTTGATAAGGGTCGTTGTTCGCTGTTTCGGCGAATAAGCCGGCTATATGATATACAACCTCGAAGTCCTTTAAGGCATTCTTTAAACTACTAAAATCCGTTATATCGGCTTTGATAAATGGCACACCCTTTAAATGGTTTGCTGGTGTTACTATATCGAGTATCGAAACATCGTAACTAGCTTCTTTAAGCTCTTTTGCAACGGCCTTACCTATAAATCCTGAACCGCCTGTAACACATATCCTCATGATAAACCCCTCTTCAAAGAGTCTGCTATATACCTAGCCTCATCATCTGTCAGGGTATAATAGGTTGGAGGGGCAATATGTCTACGACACAAATCCTCAGATTTTGGAAGGGTAGCCATGTGATATTCCTTAAAAGCTGGCTGTTCATGACATGGAATCTCATATACATATCCACCAAGAGGGACGTTGAAACCTTTCCTAAGGTTGCTCCTTAATTTTTCTCTATCTATACCATGGGGTACAAATGCTATGTATTTATAATAATTATGATGGACATTAGAAGGAACCTCCAACAATTCCAAATTTGGAAATTCCCGGAGTTCTTCATTATAAATGGCTGCGATTTCTTGTCTCCTTTTGATAAAATCATCGAGGTGCATAAGCTGAGTTATTCCCATTAGAGCCTGAACCTCTGTTAGTCGCCAATTATAACCTAATGTTTCATGATAGTTCATATTATTAACCTTTGCTTGATCCCTTATTAAAAGCACTTTATTGTGTATTTCCATGTCATCTGTAGTAACCATACCCCCCTCCCCGGTTGTCATTACCTTTGTAGAAAAAAAGGAAAATGCCCCAGCTACCCCAAAGCTACCTGCCTTTTTTCCATCTAGTGCGCTTCCGTGAGCTTGGGCTGCGTCCTCTATTAGTAATAGTCCCGTTTCCCTACATATGTCTACTAATTCATATGTTGCCGGGGATAGCATACCACCAATGTGCACTGTGATAACAACCTTGGTATTAGGAGTCAACCTCTTTTTAACATCATCAGGATCTACTGTTAAGTCCTCCAGACAATCTGCGAAAACCGGCCTTCCGCCTGCTCTTATCACAGCAAACACGGTAGCTCCAAATGTGTTGGTAGGCACTATAACATCATACCCCCTAACATCCACAGCAGTTAATGCTGCTTCGAGTGCTGATGTTCCTGAATTGGTAGTAGCTGCGAACTTAGAGCCTATATAATCAGCAAATCTCTTTTCAAACTCCTCACAATACTTGCCTAGGGTTAGAAAGGATTTACCTTCGAGAATCTCCCTAAAATTACCTACAATGAATTCAATACTTTCCTGAGAGAAATAGGGCTTTGTTGGGTAAAGTTTCATAATTATCCTTCCTTTTTTAAAATGATTTGAAATTATATACAAACCTTAACCATAGTCAACATGCGTAGGACTTTAGTAAGGTTTGGTCATAGAAATTTTGAATAATTTTTGGAATCTTTTACAACTTTAGTTGTAAGAGTATAACCTTTACCGAAGAAGTCAATAGAAAGGTAAGGTCTATTGCTTAGGTATTGTGTTTAAGTAAGGATATATAAATTTGTTCCATCTTCTCCGCCACTACATCCGGAGCAAATTTATCCAATTCCAATCTTCCTGCTTCTCCGAGTTTTCGCGATAACTCCTTGTTTTTAAGAAGAATGAGAATCTTTTCTCCTAACTCTTCCCATGTATCCGCTACCAGTCCATTTTCCCCATCTTCTAAAATCTTAGCCGAACCCCTCATAGCCACTACTGGTTTTCCAGCAGCCATATAGTTTAGAAGCTTCATAGGAAAGCCGGCGCATTCTCCCCTTGGTATAACCGTAACATGAGATGCAGCTATTAGATGGATAAGTTCATGGAATGGAAAGCTTTCTAAGAACACTATATTATTCCTTAAACCAAGTTCTTGTACTAAAGCCACATGCTTATTAAATTGAATCTCATTAGGTATAGAAGCAGCTAAGATGAGTTTAGTAGAGGGCATCTCCTTTGTTATAATAGTCATGGACTTTAGCAGATTATCAATACCCTGAAACTCATCTATAACACCTGTGTACAGCACTACAGGATTACCATTTAGGTTATATCTTTCACGAAATTTTGTTCCATTACCTCCAATGATAGTTGATGTATCTACTATCATCGGCAGATAAGACGCCTTTGGGAAGCCGCTTTTGCGAATATTGTCCGCTAAATCCTCAGATACCGCCACAGAGTAGTTAGATAACTTTGGAATAAAACCATCCAAGAATCTCCCAAGCTTGGAGGTAATGAACTTAGGCTTTATATATAAAGGGAGTTCTTCCTCCATAGATGCCATGCAGTGATATACCATAGGAGTTCTAGTTATAAGCCTGGATAAAAAAGCAGCAAAGGCTCCCTCATGGTGATGAGCATGGATAATATGAGGGCGAACCTTAAGGACCACCTGGAGTGCTTTAAACATAAGAATAAGGTCCGAAAACGGCCTTGTTTTATCAAAACCGACAAAGGGTCTGTCACGTCGTTTTACAAACCTTGGGATACGATATACTTGAATCTCAGGGAGTGGTATATCCTGCCCTTCATAATAAGTAACTACATGTATCTCGTGCCCTCTTTTATATAGGGCATATATGAGTTCTCTTATAGTTGCCGCTGTACCCTGATTGGCAGGAAATGGCATAGCCACCACATGAACAAGCTTTAACTTCATCTCTAGTTTATATCCTTTCCTATAGACTGAATAATATTTAATGCATTTTTAAATGACTTTTTAGCCTCACGGCGATTACCAGATTCTATAAGTCTAATTGTCTCATCTAACGAAGCCATTGCTTCAGAAATCTTTCCACTTTGCTCAGGATTCTCTGCCCGTATCTTAGAAAGTGTATTTTTAATCCCTAGTATTTCACTCTTAATCTCACCTATATCTCTAGCCTTGACGCTCTCTTTTACACTTGTAACCTGTTCCCTGAGTTTCTGCCAAAGTTCTTGATTTGTTTCGGTACCTTTTGGTTCTAATGTCGTTTGAGGTGTCCCTGATGTTGAGGGTGATGGCGTAGTTGGAGACGAGCTACCCGTTTTTAATACCTCTTGAGTCGTTCCTGATATTTTACGTAGGTGACTAGAAGCGTACTCAACTGCTTTTCCCCATTCCTGATTGTAAGAAGAACTATTAGGATTGGAAGCTGTTATATCAGGTACATAAAGGTTTAAATAGCTTATACAGCTTGGTGGTCCGGCTGCGCCCTCTCCCAAAGCATTTTTCACAGCGGTCATAATATCACCCATTAGTTTCCTATTTCCCTTCCCCGTTCCATATATGGGGTTGACAAGCTCTGCTCCTAGGACAGTTTGTCCACAATACTTATTGAAGAGCTTATTAATTGAAGAAACTTTTTCTATCTTATTTGTAACAGCTTGGTGGAATAAGTGAATCTTCCGGGATACAGCCCAAGCAGCAAGATCTTCAAGAAAAGATAAGGTCTCTTCGTTTTCTTTACCCTTTTCAAAAAAAGCGCTCAAGGTTAAACGAACTGGAGTTTTGTTAAAATTAGCATCATACATACTAGCTATCTTTTTTATGGTTCCTGCCCACTTATCAAACGAGAATCCATTTTGCATGTAAAAATCCTTTAGTTTTTCCCGCTCTCCTTCTTCTACCTTCTCGTCAATTACAGTTAGTGCTCCAAGCTTGGCTATTCCAATACCAATTACATCAATTGCTGGATGACCATCATACCTTTTAGCAACTTCCTTTATAAATTTCTCGTATTCACGAAGGTAAACCTCATCCCAAAATAGCGGGTAGTCAGCCGTTCCATCCATTGTTTTCCTTTCTTTAATAGTAATCTTTTTAGCCCCTTTCTTAAAAACCCAGCTAGGGATAGAATGCCCAGCGTAAGGACTTTGTCCCCTGGGATTAAGGGTAATAATAGTAAACACGACTTTCTTTCCAGCTTTCTGCCATGGTTCTATAATCTTATCAATAACCCCCCAGTTAAATTTCCCTTCTTCGGGTTCGACAAGCACCCAAGGAATATTAAAATCAATTCCAGATAGAAGAGGATAATCAATATTAATGGTTAGCCGTTGATTTAAATCTTCGTAACCCATTCTTTGATAAATACCGCCATGCCCTGCCCAAGCTATAGGGGAAAGAATAAAACTGAAAAATATAAAGTTAAATATAAACATCATAATTATCCACCTCCTATTAAATAAACTCTTGTCTTATATGTTTCAAAAATAACCTTCTTATTATTATCAAGAAATTCGTGACTATCTCGATCTAAAAAAGCAGGGTTCTCTGGAGATCCAACAAGCCACACTCTTTTCCTACCAGCACCGATAATTCTTTTTAACTCGTTTAGCGATAGGATAGCTGGGGTTCCGCTTACTCTGTGGACAGTAATAAAATTTGAGTCCTGCGGGATAATAACTACTGAAAGTAAGAGCCTGCTTTCAAAAAAATAATCCACTTTATCCAGATAATACCCAAGTAGATGAGGCTGATATGATACAATTACATCCCCAGGTCCCATATTTGCCTTAATAAACTTTACTGCTTCATATGTCTCAGAGAAATACCTAAGACTTTGATTAGTTTTTATAGCCTCTGTAGCTGTCGGCAAATTTTTGAGAGTAATAAAGAGCTGATCCGAGGTAGATATAGGAGTGTCCTCTGCAACTTCTGGAAGACCTTTGAGATTAAGAAAGAAACCAGATGAGATCACTATTAATATAAGAGAAGCAAAGACAGAGTTAATAAAGCTTAGAGATCTATTTTTTTTATCATACCCTAAATAACCGAGGAAAACAAAAAGAACTCTACAAGCACAGAGAATAAGATAAGGAAGAACATAATACGCATACCTATAATTAGAAATTTCTAATGTATTAGACATCAAAAAAGGAATTATAAGTGGAACCATGTATAGAAATAACAATTCTCTATAGGTTCTAAATTTTATAAATACTAAAGGAATACCAGCAAAAAATAAAATTGATATGAATTGATGGCCCTCTATAAAGAAAAAATTTTGTATGTAATAGAAAGGATCATAGAATGGAGATAAAAACATTGGGGTTGGAGTAATAGAAGAAACACCACGTCCATACATAAAGCTAACATAAGCAATAAATTGAGAGGTCCTGATTAAAAGATGAATGACAACCGGAGGAACTATAATAAAAAGAAAAACGATTATGTCTTTTAAAATCCTTTCTTTCTTCCCCATTATAATACGCATCAAGAATAAAGGTAGAAGTATTAAACCCGACCCTTGCCAGGTAAAATAGGTTAGCAAAAAGGATAAGGCACAAAGACACAGGTATCTAAACTTATCTGTTTTTAAATAGAGAAAAGCTAAAAAACCGGTCAAAAAACCAAAGAAAGCCAGTTGTGATGGGTACCTAGCAAAATGGGTCATGCCTATAGCCGAAGATAGCAGAGAGTAAGTGGCTGAAGCCAACAAACCAACCCTTGCTCCGCCAATCATTTTACCAAAGTAGTAAAGTAAAGGTATAGTTAAGATACCAAATAGAACCCCCGGGAGTCTTAAAGAAAATTCACTTTTCTCAAATACTATAAAGGACAATGCTTGCATATATGAGAGAAGCTCACTTGTTGCGACATACCAAGCCGGGGATTCCAGAGCAAGTCTAATGCTAGGATAACCACGGTCTAGAACTCCTTGAGCTTTTACTACTAAAGAAGCCTCATCTGGATGTAAGGACTCCTGGGTTATTCCTTTAAATCTTAAAAAGACACCTACTAAGAATATCAGAATAAATATCACACCAGGTACCCATTTTGGTAAATCTTTGATCCTAATCAGTGGCTTAAGCGACCAAAATAACATAAGAATAAATAAACAAAGAGAAAGAATTAAAAACTTGGTCTGAAATGGAAAAGATTCATAAAACCTTTTATCATAACCGAGAATGTATATAAACATCAGAAATAAAGAAGGAATAAAGTATATCCTGGATATGGAATAAAAAGGTAAACGACTTATACCGCTAAAAACAAAAGTGAGTCCTATAAATACCACCGAGCTAATGCAGAAAATAAATAATAATATAGAATAGGATGAAATACTTAATTGTAAAGGTATGTATATATCTTGTTTTATCTCTTTATTTTTAATGCTGGTCCAACCAGGATTTCCCTTATAGGTTAGCAAGGGGGCTGATTCCCCTGAATAAAAACACTTAAAATCAGTTTCATCTATTTTCTTGCTCCAACCATCTCCTTCAATTATTCCATCTATGTATAACCCACGACTTGAGCCTTCGGCATAAGCCGGAATCAAAATATTATTACTACCAAGTTTTAAAAAGGGACCTATTTCATAAATTCT
>Ga0209322_10001999_pt1 | contig 11703 bp, 8 predicted proteins | sample Rifsed19ft1_FD_184013 | JGI IMG/M metagenome (GOLD analysis project Ga0209322, IMG submission 184013) | Soil microbial communities from Rifle, Colorado, USA - sediment 19ft 1 (version 2) | ecosystem: Environmental > Terrestrial > Deep subsurface > Rock core/Sediment | place: Rifle, Colorado...
CAGTCCCCAATCCGGAGGGTTAGGCTAATGGTAAGTCACCGGTCTTGAAAACCGGCGGGCTAACGCCCTTGGGGGTTCGAGTCCCTCACCCTCCGCCAGTTTTTTTAAAATCGCTTCATCTAAAAACATCGTCATTAAATTGTAACACTATTTTAGAATAGCTTGATACAACTCAGAAATCACCTTTTCTTCTCCCAAGCTCCATTTGAGAGCCACTTTATCAGCGAGAATTGGAGAATATTCAAAAACCGCCGATTTTGTAATATCACACCATACAGGCAGAATTATTTTTCTTTGCTCTATGAGTTCTCGCGTAAAGATGGCATTAAATTCCGCCGTTGTCCAACCTGGGTTAGACAAAAAGTTTGGAGTCAGAATTAGAATGCACTTATGACATTCACGCAGGCCCCTCTCTATGCTTTCCCGTAAACTATCTCCAACTTTTAAGGAAAAATCATCATACCAAACTGTGCATGCCATTCTACGTAGTCCAGTGGCAATTCTTAATGCGATTTCCTCTTTATCTCTTGAATCATGCGATATAAATGCTAATGGTTTATCCAAAGATTGCCTTTTTTCCGAGTAGCTTTTGTCCCGCAGCTGGAGCTTAATCCCAAGCGAATCCGCTTGTGCATAGATTAAATGTCGTTGTTCTGTGGCCAGGTAATTATCACAGTAGATAAAAACACGACCAATAAATAGATGACGCGATGAAGCCAATGATGGATCATCTGCCGATGTAATACACGACGATATAAAATCCACTGTTGTGGCAAGGGCAATATCAAGAACATGCAATACAGCAAGGCACCAAATATCCGGCGAATCACAAGCTGGTATATAAAAAGAGAGAAATTTCGTTAATGAACTTGGCTCATAATGTCCACTTACAACAATTTCTTGTTCTTTCGAGGAAATGGCTGAATTCGAAATAGAAATTTTTCTTGATGCCGTATCAAAACCCGGTCGACCAAAACTGCTTACTTGAGTTGGTAAAAAGTTTCTTAAACTAATTTCATTGGAAACACCAGTAACTCGCAAACTACTATTTTGCAATAATAATTTAAAATTTCTTACTGTTGCGTTCGTATTACGAAGGTCTGTATCGAAGTATTCTTTAAGCATAAATGGGGGTCCCCATTTTAGGTTTTCTTTGTAGGAGCAGCCAAAATATTACAATAATCAAGATTGGATGACAATATACTTGTTTGTTGCTCACCTACCCTTTATTCCAAATTATCCCACTCCTTTCCCCTTACTTTCTCCACAGTTTTTTCAAAATATGACCGCTCGCCAAATTTTTCATGCGCCTCTTGGGGCACGCCAAAATAGGACCAAGCGTGCCACTTGAATTCCGCGCTGAAGAATAATAAAGTTTAACGATTATGGCATACAGGGTAAAAGAGTCTGACTTCAGGGCTTATGCCGCCAGGGTGCTCGATGGCCTCCCCGACGAGTTCAGGGGGCGCATGGAGAACGTCGTAGTGGTCGTGGAGGATTACCCCTCTGACGAGGACGCCGCGGGCGCGGGCGTCGCGCGAGAAGAGCTTCTCGGGCTATTTCACGGCCTATCACGTCTTGAGCAAGAGTGGTCCAGCGGCGCTCCCGACCATCTTCCCGAAAGGATCGTGCTCTACAAGCGCAACATCGAGGCCGTCTGCTCCACGAGAGAGGAGCTCCTCGAAGAGATACGCCTGACCGTTCTACACGAGATAGGCCATTATTTTGGCCTGAGCGAGGAAGAGATCGAGAAGTACGAAAACGGATAAAATAGTTGCGCAGGGTTGGGTTAGCGCAGCGTAACCCGATAGCATTTGAACCGGATAAAAAAACGCCCATCCAGGACAGGATGGGCGTTTTTTTACATTTATAAAGCGAGCCGCTATTTCTTGAACAGGCCGGCGAGCCTCTTTCTGAAAGCAACGCCGCCCATTATACCAGCGCCCAGAAGGAGCATGGAAGAGGGTTCCGGTATGGCAGGACCTGTCGGCGGAGGGGGCTCATTGATGCCCGCTATGCCTGATACGTAGAAGTTAGCCAGGAAGATGTTGTCATCGAAGGACGGGTTTTCCGTAAAGATGTTTATGCTCATATCGCCTGCGTTGATGTAAGGGACCAGGTTGTATCTCTCGTGGTCATCGGCATAAGAAGGATTCAGAGGGGAGAACGGGTCGTCGAAGCCGCCTACGGTTATCAAGCTGCCGTTTGATACAACCAGCCCGTCATCCATATTGCCGGCATTTTCTGTTATCGTGGTGCCGTTGACCATTACCGTCGATTTCTGGTTGCAGCAGCTGAACCCTATGCCGAGCGACATCTCGGCGAAGAAGCCCGGGGCGAGGGGGTTTAGAGGGTTGGCGAAATTTATGGCAGTGCTGTCTCCCGCGAAAGCGGAAAACCCGTCCAGGATGCCTACGGTCGCTTCCGGCAGGCCAGGGTTGGAGTATACGACTACAAGCGCCTCTCCATCGATGCTGAAGGTACTGGACTCGGTCAGGTTGAAGTTATAGACGCCGCCGGCACCGGCGTCAATGATCGGCTTGACGATGCCTGTGACGTCAGACCTGAAGTTATACCATGTTGAACTGCCGATATTGGGAGAGAAGACAACAGGCGTGGCGTTCAATGTCACGCTGGGCGTCGTTGACGTGCCATAGGTGTTTACGCTGTAAAGATAAGCGCCAAGCACGGTAGAACCCGCAGGCGCGCTCGCGCTTATCACGCCAGAGCTGCTGGTGTCGCCGAAACCGTCGGATGAGTACCCGACATTTCCATTAAAACTCTGGAAAGCAATCAAGGACGCGTTGGCCTCCAACTGCGACCCGCCCAGGAAAATGGCCGTGGCCATACCCAGGAATTTCAAAGATTTGAATTCCATAATAACCTCCCGCCAATCAGATGCAATTACCTAATGCAACGGGCATGCCAAAATTTTGACTTTAGAACCATTTGAATTTTAAGCATTTTTATGTAAATTAAGAACTCAATCTATTTTCAGTTGTAAAGAATCAAATAAAGATGTCGGTTTTCTTTACAGAGGAGTAAGCCAGTTATACACGATTGATATTATTCTGAGGGGAGATAATCCGGGCATAAGCTGAAGCGGCAAGGGCGGTCTTTTTTATTATGTTTCACAACGGAGGACTGATTTGGCCCCCGCTCATCAGCTCAGGAACGTATCAAAGTTCATCCTGTAGGACTTCGGGTCCAGTATGCCCGTTATGAACATCTTGCCGTCGTTTTGAAGGTCCACGCCGAACGGCCTGTCATAGAGGCTCTTGTCCTTATCGAAGACAACGAGTATATTGGGACGGACGAGGTCCGATTGGTTCACCGACGTGACGAGCCCGACCTCTCCGGTATTGAGCTCCACGAGGCTCCCTATGGGGTATATCCCGATGCTCCGGATGAAGCTGTCGACAAGCCCTGCGCCGAAGTAGTCCGCGCCGCGCAGGTAGAGTATCTTCAAGACCTCCGTGGGCAGCAGGCCCCTGCGGTATACCCTGTCCGTGGTCATCGCGTCGTATATGTCGGTGACCCCTGCCATGCGGGCGAACCGGTGTATCTCGTCCTTCCGGAGGTTCCACTGGTAGCCTGACCCGTCGTGCCTCTCGTGATGCTGGCTTACCACGTATATGGATTCGAGCTTCACGTCCGCCGACTCCGAGACGAAATCCGCGCCCAGAGACGGGTGCTCCTGGACCTTTACGCGCTCTGCAGCGGTATAGAGGCCAGGCTTGTTCACCAGGCTCTCCGGAAGGAGTATCTTGCCGAGGTCGTGGAGCAGGGCGCCCACACCGAGGGCCATGAGCTCTTCTCTCATGAACCCGAGGTTCCTGCCCAGGGCTATCGAGAGGATGCAGACGTTCACCGAATGGGTAAAGGTGTAGTCGTCATAGGCCTTGAGCCTGGCGAGGCTTGTGAGGGCGTGCCTGTTCCTGAAGATGCTGTCGACTATGTTGCCCAGCAAGGCGTCTAACTTGTCCTTGTTTATGCTCTTGCCGAGACGCGCGTCGCAGAGCACGTCCTTCACCACGCCAAGCGCGTCTTCCCGTATCCTGCAGGCCTCCCGCAACTCTTCCTTGAACCCGGCCTCATCCTCTTTCAAAGATCTTACCGCGGTCATGTCAACGGAGCCGGCCCCCATGGCGGCAGCGATGGGGTCCTGGGCGCCCGGCTCATGCAAGGGGCTTTTTTCGCCTGCCAGGTCCACAAAGACGCACGTATAGCCGTTTTCAATGAGTTTGCGGATGTCATTTGCGTCCCTGATGAGGATATTGTTCATGAAAAAAAGGTCCTCGCCAGGGCCTTTCCCGACCCCGCAGACGTCCATGCCCGTCTCAAGCTCATTTATGCCGATCTTCTTTATCAAGGCGCACCTTTAGCAGATCAAGGACATGGTCGACAATGAAATCCGTCGGCAATGGCTTCAGAAAGAACCTTCCTCTTACGATGTCCCTCTCCCGCGCGTCTCCGGGCTCGCACGCCCCTATGAAAAGGAACCTGCCTTCGAGCTCCGGCCTTTTTTTCACCATTCGCAGGTAAAGGTCGGCGCCACGGAGGTAATAGAGGTCCAGCTCCGAGATCACGAGGTCGTATGTTTCAGCGTCGATCCTCTCCAGGGCGCTCATACCATTGCTCACCCTTTCAACAGAAAATCCATGCCCAACGAAAGCCGCCGCGAAGACACAGCTTGACCTGGCGTCGGCGTCCACGAGAAGTATCCTTTTAATAAACGAGTATCTCCTTTTTAAAAAATTGCCCAAATAGGCAAATATATTTCAAAATACATGCCAAGTCGGAAAATTTATATGCTTATTCATGAATAATGAATACTTAGGAGGCCGTTGTGACCGCGAGTTGAATAAAAATTTGTGTACAGGTTTACATAAAAATGTTACATTCGTGTTCACATGAAACACTCGTTTCTGTTTGATGGAGATGGATATGCCTAAAAAGGTCATTCCAGAGGACATGGATTTTCTGGTCAGCAGGTTGGCTGAGCTTGAAGGCCAGATAGCCGAATACAGATGGGCCGAGCAGAACCTGGACAATTACAGGATGCTATTCGACAACATCTCCGACCTCGCGTATATCTGCGACGACAAGGGCAATATCCTCTATGTGAACGAGGCCTTCTCAAGGCTCACAGGCCAGAGGACCGAGGATTTCATAGGCCGTCCCTTTGCCCCGCTCTTTGATGAAGAGAACTTGAAGATCGGCCTGGAGAACTACATGAGGACTCTCGAGGGCGAAGGCCCCCAGTTCGAAATCCGCTTCAAAGACACCGGGATACTCTGCGAATTCAAGAACCTTCCGGTGAGGGACGGCAAGAGGAACATAGTAGGCGTCATCGGGACAGCCAGGGACATAACCGAGAGGAAGAAGGCGGAGCTTGTCTTGCGCCAGAGGGACTCCGTTCTCGAGGCTGTAAGGATCGTCTCCGAGGAGCTCCTGGGGGCGGGCGCCTATGAAAAGGCCCTTGAGACTGCGCTTGAAAAGCTCGGGGAGGCCGTGAACGTCAGCAGGGCCTATATCTTCAAAAACCACTCGTCAGACGACGGGACGCTATTTACAAGCCAGCTCCACGAGTGGAGCGCCCCCGGCGTGCCTCCCCAGATAGAAAACCCGGACCTCCAGGGCCTCCATTACCGGGGTTCCGGGTTATCGAGGTGGGTAGACGCGATGGAGGCCGGCGAGGTCGTCCAGGGGCACGTAAGGGATTTTCCGGAGTGTGAGAAGACAGTGCTCGAATCCCAGGGCATCAAGTCCCTGGCCGCTGTCCCGATCTTCGTCGAAAACAGCTGGTGGGGCTTCGTCGGTTTTGACGAATGCCTCCAGGAGAGGGATTGGCCTCGCCTCGTGATAGACGCGCTCAAGGCTGCGGCCGGTACAATAGGCTCCGCCATCCAGCGCAGGCTTATAGAGGAGAGGCTCAGGAAAACGGCCGCCACGCTCATGGAGGCCCAGAGGCTCTCGCTCATCGGGAGCTGGGAATGGGATATCGCGAGAAACGTGCTCAGCTGGTCAGAGGGCCTCTTCGACATATTCGGGGTGGGCCCGGAGCTCCTCAAAAAGGACGCCTACGAGGCCTTTATCGGGTGCATACATATTGACGACAGGGAGAAGGCGGATTCGACCATCCGCAAGGCGCTCTCGGATAAAAGGCCGTTCAGCTTTGAATTCCGGATAGTCCGTCCGGACGGGCAGATAAGGCACATCCATACGCGCGGGCAGGTCTTCTGCAACGAGGCCGGGGCGCCGATAAAGATGTTCGGGACAGGGCAGGACATAACCGAAAGGAAGCTCGCCGAGCAAAAGCTCCGGGAATCAGAGGAGCAGTTCAGGGTCATCTTCGAAAACTCCAGCGACGGCCTTCTGGTAGTCGACCCGAAGACCCTCAAACTGGTCTTCTGGAACAAGAAGATATGCCGTATGCTCGGCTACGGCGAACAGGAGCTCAAGGAGATGAGCGTGCCGGACCTGCACAGGGCCGAGGACCTTCCCATGGTCGCCGGAGACTTTGAAAAGTTCAACAGCGGAGAGACTCCTTTTGTAAGGAACATCGCCGTCAAAAAAAAGGACGGGGGCGTATTTTACGCCGACATAACCACTGCGCACATAAGGCTTTCCGGCAAGGACTTCGGGTTGGGCGCGTTCAGGGACGCGACCGAGCGCAAGCGCACGGAGGACGAGCTCAACAGGTACAAGAGCAACCTGGAGGCTATATTCAGGAGCGTGAAGGAGGCCATCATATCCGTAGACCAGGGCCTCGGCGTCACGGAGGTGAACGAGGCCGCGAAGGCGATATGCGGGATAGAGAGGTCAGACATAGGGGGACGCATCAACGCGGTCGCGGGGGCCGACTGCTCCTTTAAGTGCCTTGGCGCCCTCGAAGAGACGATAAAGAGCAGGACCCCGGTCGAGGCGTTCCGTCTTGAGTGCGGCAGGAAAGGCAGGCCCCGCCAGACGGTCACGCTCAACACATATCCGCTCATCGACAGCTCGGGGTCTTTTACGGGCGCCGTCCTGGTCGTGAGCGACGAGACGAGGATAGTCGACCTGGAAACGGACCTCGGCGAAAGAGGGCAGCTCCACAATATCATCGGAAAGAACGAGAAGATGGGGGAGCTCTTCAGGCTGATCGAGTCGCTCGCCGACATAGACACCACCGTGCTCATAACCGGCGAGAGCGGGACAGGCAAGGGGCTCGTTGCCGAGGCGCTCCATTATACCGGCATAAGAAGCGCAAAGCCGCTCGTAAAAGTGAACTGCTCCGCCATCCCGGAGTACCTCCTTGAGAGCGAGCTCTTCGGGCACGTCAAGGGCGCGTTCACCGGGGCCGTGAAGGACAGGGTGGGCAGGTTCGAGCTCGCCGGCGGCGGAACGGTCTTCCTCGACGAGATAGGCGACGTCTCCCCGGGGACGCAGCTCCGGCTCTTGAGGGTCATCCAGGATAAGGAATTCGAGCGCCTCGGGGACTCAAGGACAGTGAGGATGGACGTGAGGGTCATCGCCGCGACGAACAGGGACTTGTCTGAAAAGGTAAGGAGGGGCGAGTTCAGGGAGGACCTCTACTACCGGCTCAAGGTCGTAGAGCTCGCGATGCCCGCCCTGAGGGAGCGGCTCGACGACCTGCCGCTCCTGGAGGACCACTTCATGACGAAGTTCAGCAGGAAATTCAAAAAGAGGATAAAGGGGCTCTCCCCGGAGGTCCAGAAGCTGTTCATGAACTACCCCTGGCCCGGCAACATAAGAGAGCTCGAGCATGCCTTTGAGCGCGCGTTCATAGTCTGCCCCGGCGGCACGATCACCGTAGCTGACCTCCCTCCGTCCATGCGCGAATACTCCGTAAGAGGGATGCCGTTCAGGGAATATGACGATCTCGATGAGAGCGAACATATCAGGAATGCCCTGAGGGAAACAGGGTGGAACAAGAAAAAGGCGGCAAAGAGGCTCTGCATGAGCAGGACGACCCTCTACCGGAAGATCGAGAAGTACCAGCTTCACGAATAGCGGAAATCCGGCCAGCTCAGGTCTCGAACAGGCCGGATCTTATGATCGCTTTGAAGGAAGGCGCGGCGTATTCGGCGTGCGAGTTTTTTTTGTCCCGTATGCGGATGGTTATTCCATGGGGCCTCAGAGCCCTGAAGGCGTCCTCATCCGTCAGGTCGTCGCCTATATAAAAAGGCAGATGGCCCGCGGCAAGGTTCTCCAGTATCCACAGTACCGCGTCGCCCTTGTTCCAATGGCTCGCTGACCGTATTTCCATGACCATTTTCCCGTAGGTCAATCGCAGGCCGTACCGGGCCAGCGCGGGAGCGGCCGTCTTTCTGACCGTATCCCGTGCCTTCCGGCGGTGACCGGGGTCGAGGCGCCTGAGGTGGACCGCTACGGACAGGCCTTTATCCTCCAGGTAAATCCCAGGGAACCGCGAAAGCGCCTTTTGCAGTTTTTTCGCAAGCAGCCTGAGAGGCCTGCGGGAGGCCTCGCCTTTCCTGAGCAGTACCCTGCCGCCGGAGCAGATCTCGGCGCCGTGGTTCGCGGCAAAGATCACATCTTTTGCGCCGACCATCTTCCGTATGTCTTTCAATGACCTGCCCGTTACGATGGCCAGCCTGATATTTTCGTCCGCCGCGGCTTTTTTAAGCCATGCCGCGGCCTCCTTGCCGATGACGGCCCTGGAAGGGTCGTCCACGATAGGGGAGAGTGTGCCGTCAAAATCAAGAAAGATGATTTTTTTTATCCCCGCGCCGGTCATGGATTGCCGCGGATATTGGTGAGCTCCGTAATGACATCAGCCGCCCACTTGTAGATATTGTTCTCGCGGACGACCTCGCGCATATTCCTCATGCGCTGGCTCTGTTCGGAGGGATCCATCTCCAGGGCGCTCTTGATGGAGTCCGCCATCTGCTCTATGTCATACGGGTTTACGAGGATGGCGTCCCTGAGCTCTCGCGACGCGCCCGCGAAAGTGCTGAGGATGAGCGCGCCTTTTTCGTCGTCCCTGGAGGCTATGAACTCCTTTGCCACCAGATTCATGCCGTCATGCAGGGAAGTGACCATGCACAGGTCCGCGTTGCGGTAAAACGGCTCTATCTCGGCATGCGAGAAGTGCCGCTTCAGGAAGACGATCGGCTTCCAGTCAGCCGACTGGAACTTCCAGTTTATGCGGTCTACCTCGGAGACCACCTCCCCGACGAAGTCGTGGTATCTCTTTATGTGTTCCCTGCTGGGTGCGCCTATCTGGACGAACGTAAATACGTCGCGGTACTCCGGGTTCTTCTCGAGGAAGCGCTCAACGGCCCTGAACCTCTCCACTATGCCCTTTGTATAGTCAAGGCGGTCGACGCCGACGCCGAGCATGGTTGCCCTGACCCCGAGCTCCCTCAAGAGGTCGTCCTTGCCGTGGCCTGGCGCCACAGGGGGCCTGCCGCTGAAATCGACGCTTATGGGGAAGGGCTTGACAATGGTCGAGTGGCCCATCCTTGTCGTTGAAAAGCTCTCCCAGTTCGTGCGGCACTCGAGCGTCCTGTCCACGGTCTCGAGGAAATTGTTGCAGTGGTACTGGGTGTGAAAGCCTATGAGGTCCGCGCCGAGCATCCCGTGCAGTATCTCCCGTTTCCACGGGCAGATGCCGAAGGCCTCCGGATTGGGCCAGGGTATATGCCAGAAAAGGGCTATCTTTGTCCCTGGGTGGCGCTGCTTTATGAGCCGCGGAAGGATGGAGAAATGATAGTCCTGGATGAATATGTAGGTCCCCTCTTCTATCTCATCGTCAAGCGCCTTCGCGAATTTGAGGTTCACCTCCTGGTAGCGCGCCCAGTCGTCTATCCTGAATATCGGACGGGTATGGGCTATGTGGCACAGAGGCCACAGGCCCTCGTTCGAGAGGCCGTAATAGTACCCTTCCTCCTCTTCCTGGCTGAGCCATATCCTCTTGAGGACATACTGCGGGTTTTCGGGCGGGACGCGGACCATGTCCTTGCCGTCCACGGCCTCCCTGTCCGCGTTCCCGGAGCCGTGGGCCACCCAGAGCCCCGAGCATGCCTTCAGTATGGGGTCAAGGGCGGTAACGAGGCCGCTTGCCGGAGAGATGCACTCGATGAGCCTGCCGCTTCGCACGTGCATATACGGCTCTCTGTTTGAGACCACGATCAGCTTCCTGTCCTGCAGCTTGTCTTTTACATGGACTTTAAGCCGCTCGGCCGTCCAGGTCGAGCCGGCCTGCCTGCGGACCCTGGCCTCTTCTTCGGCCTGCGTTCGCGCGACGGCCAGGCTCTTTACAATATTGGATATCTCTTTTGATATCGGTTCGAAAATGCCCTTCTTGGGAAATTTAAACAGATCATCGGTCTTCCCCTTGTGAATGCCCTTTATCCATGCGGACATCTGGGCGATCGGGCCTATTATGCTCCAGCGCACGATCAAAAGGGTGATGACGGAGATGAGCAGCGCGTTAGCGAGTATCCTCAGGAAGTTCCTTCGCCAGATACCCGCGATATGCTCGTCGATATACGAGGTGTCGCTGACTATGAGGACAGAGCCCGCCCTGAGGTCATCCACGATAACAGGCATGGCGAAGACGTACATCGGTTGAGAGGCTATCTCCTCGAAAACACCCTTTCCGGTCTCATCCGGAAGGTCTTTAAGGATGGAACCCGGATCAGGCGGCAGCTTGCCTGAGAGGCCCTTTGAAACGGAAACAGGCCTGTCCGCGTTGTCGAAGACCGCTATGCCTTCCACCCGTTTGCCGGCGCTTATCTTTTCAATTATCCTGTCGAGACGCTTGGAGGGAGCTCCTGAGATAAGGGGACCCGTAGACTCCTCGAGCCCTTCTGCCAGAAGCCAAACCCGGTGTTCGAGTTCCGTGGTGAGTCTGTTGCGCTCCTGTTGGACAGTCAGGTATGTCGCGACCCCGGAGACTGCGGTGACCGCGATTACCAGCGCCACAATAAGTCTTGTGGTTATCCGCATGGGGATATTATAGACCCATTAGGGCCCGGAAGGCAACCTTTGGGGCATAAATACGGCCGGTTTTGAAATGAGAGGATGCCCGGGAAATCAATGCGGCCGCGCAGCGCGGAGAGTTCAAAAGAGCACCTCGCAGGAGATGCCCTCCTTTTCCAGGCCCGCCCTGAGCTCCTCGCTCTTTTGCCTGAAAAAGCCCTCTTCAGACGCCCATCGCAATCCGTATTCCCTGTACGCCCAGTCCGCGTAGTGGTAGTTGAGCCTGTCCACGAGCACGGTTTCCGTCCTGCCCTTGAGCAGGGGTATCAAACCTTGGGCGCCGGGCAGTATCGGCGCTATCATGACGAAGGTCTTTATGCCCTCCGAGTGAAGTTTGTCCAATGCCTCGAGCCTCTTCCTTATCGGCGGCGCGCCGGGCTCGAATATCCGCCTCATCCTCTCATCAGCCGTTGTTATCGTGAATCCGGCCTCAGCGTCCCCTGCGCCCTTGATGATATCCAGGTCCCTCAGGACAAGCGGAGATTTGGTCTGAATGGTGAAGGGCCATCCGTTTTGCGCGAGAAGCGCGAGGCATCTCCTCGTGAGCAGGTACCTCTTCTCGATCGGCTGGTAGGGGTCGGTATTGGTGCCGATGGCGATGGTGCGAACGCGATAGTTCGGGTCGGCGAGCTCCCGCTCGAGCGCCGCCGCGGCATTGGTCTTGGCAAACAGCTTGGTCTCGAAATCGAGCCC
>Ga0209322_10002003_pt1 | contig 11687 bp, 14 predicted proteins | sample Rifsed19ft1_FD_184013 | JGI IMG/M metagenome (GOLD analysis project Ga0209322, IMG submission 184013) | Soil microbial communities from Rifle, Colorado, USA - sediment 19ft 1 (version 2) | ecosystem: Environmental > Terrestrial > Deep subsurface > Rock core/Sediment | place: Rifle, Colorado...
CTGAAGCACGCGGAGCTGTTCGAGCGGCTCGGGATCGACCCGCCGAAGGGCGTACTCCTGTTCGGCCCGCCCGGGACGGGCAAGACCCTCATCGCGAAGGCGGTCGCGAACGAGGCGGGCGCGAACTTCTACTCGATCCAGGGCCCGGAGATCATGTCGAAGTACTACGGGCAGTCCGAGGAGCGGCTCCGGGAGAAGTTCGAGGAGGCCCAGAAGAACGCGCCCTCGATCCTGTTCATCGATGAGCTCGACTCCATCGCGCCGCGGCGGGAGGAGGTCACGGGCGAGGTGGAGCGCCGCGTCGTCGCGCAGCTCCTCACCCTGATGGACGGGCTCACGGGGCGTGGCCAGGTGATTGTCATCGGCGCGACGAACCGCGACGAGGCGATCGACCCCGCGCTCCGGCGGCCCGGCCGGTTCGACCGGGAGATCGAGATTGGCGTGCCGGACCGACTCGGGCGGAAGGAGATCCTCCAGATCCACGCCCGGGGGATGCCAATCGAGGGGACGGAGGAGGAGCGGGACGGCCTCCTCACGGACCTCGCGAACGTGACCCACGGGTTCGTGGGCGCGGACCTGGCGGCCCTCGCGCGGGAGGCCGCGATGAAGGCCCTGCGGCGGTACCTCCCGGACATCGACCTCGAGAAGCCCATCCCGCCCGAGGTGCTCGAACGGATGCGGGTCCTCGGGGAGGACTTCAAGGGCGCCCTGAAGGAGGTCGAACCGAGCGCGATGCGGGAGGTCCTCGTGGAGGTCCCGAGGGTCACGTGGGGCGATGTCGGGGGCCTCGAGGACGTGAAGATGAAGCTCCGGGAGGCCGTCGAGATGCCCCTGAAAGACCCGGACGCGTTCAAGCGGATGGGCATCCGCCCGCCCCGCGGGATCCTGCTGTACGGCCCGCCCGGCACGGGGAAGACGCTCCTTGCGAAGGCGGTCGCCACGGAGTCCGAGGCGAACTTCATCTCAATCAAGGGCCCGGAGGTCATGTCGAAGTGGGTCGGGGAGTCGGAGAAGGCCGTCCGGATGATTTTCAAGAAGGCGAAGCAGGTCGCGCCGTGCATCGTGTTCCTCGACGAGATCGACGCGATCGCCCACCGTCGAGGTCTCGACACGGACAGCGGGGTGAGCGAGCGGGTCGTGAACCAGCTCCTCACGAGCCTGGACGGGCTGGAGACCATGGAGGGCGTGGTCGTGATCGCGGCGACGAACCGCCCGGACATGGTCGACACGGCCCTCCTGCGGACGGGGCGGTACGACCGGCTCATCCTCGTCCCCGTGCCGGACAAGGACGCCCGCCTCGAGATCCTGAAGGTCCACACGAAGGAGATGCCCCTGGAGGGCGTCGACCTCGAGGAGATCGCGGTCGAGCTCGAGGGCTACACGGGCGCGGACATCGAGGGCGTCTGCCGGGAGGCGGCGATGATCGCCCTGCGGGAGAACCGGAACGCGAAGAAGGTCACGATGGCCCACTTCCAGGGGGGGATGAAGGCGGTCCGACCGTCCATCGACGAGGAGACGATGAAGTTCTACGAGCGGATCGGGCGTGACCTCGAGAAGGGCCTCGCGAAGCGGCAGAAGGAGGAGCTGGCCCTCGGGTACTTCCGCTGAGGCGGCCGCCCGCGGAACTGATATTCACGGGTGATTCTGGGCCCGGAAGTCGTTTCTACCCGGGGGGGCGGTGGCCCGCCGGGTGGACCCATGAATGCCATCCGTGCCTATGCGGACCGTGTGCGTGCCCTCGGCTGGCCCCTCCTCGTGACGGGGCTCGCCGTGCTCCTCGGACTCGTCGCCCTCTCCCAGCCCGTCTGGGTCTACGAGCGGCGGACGCCGGGTGGGGACGTCGACCGCTCGACGTTCGGCTGGACGATGGTCGTCGAGGAACAGTGGGATAACGGGGTCTGGTCGAGCACGACCTGGATCCCCTACTCGAATCCCAACTTCCCCGACCTCCGGGTCCGGGACGTGGTCGGGACCTCGTACCTGATGGGCGTCCTCGCCCTGATCTCCCTCGTCGTCCTCGGTGGGCTCCAGTACCTGTCCCGTACCCGCCGCATCCACCCGCTCGTGTTCCTGGTGGCGGGCGGGATGGCCCTCGGGTTCTGCGCCTTCGCGATCCTGTACCCGATGCTCGCGATCCCGCCCGCCGCAGCCCTCGACATGAACGGCGCGATCGCGGGCTTCTCGGGCACCGCCCCCGGTCCGGGGAACCAGGTGTACGCCTGGGGAGCGGGGGCCTCGTGGTGGCTGTGGATCGCCTCCACGCTGCTGACCCTCGTCGTGTTCGTGGTGCCCCTGGCCCAGCGCCGGTCGTGGAGCCGCCCGCACCCCGCGCACTAGGGCGGCCCGCCGCGATCCCGTCCCCGTGGCGCTGCGACAAATAAGCTAAATAGGCGTGCCACGGATTACGCAGCAGCGTCAGAAGGGACGTGATGGGATGAAGAAATTCGCTACCGAGCTCAGAGGGAAGACCGTCATGACGAACGACGGCCAGATCCTCGGGATGATCGAGAACTTCATCCTGGACACCCGCTCCGGGAAGGTCCAGGACGTGCTCGTGATCCCCGCCGAGGAGATTGAGCCGCGGCTGTTCAAGATGGACGCGCAGGGCCGCATCATCCTCCCCTTCCAGGGGATGAAGGCGATCAAGGACGTCGTCGTGATGAACGTGGGCCCGCAGCCCTGAGGCCCGCGGTCAGCGCTTCGACCCCAGCAGCTCCACCGCCCTCCGCATCGCCTCCGGATCGTCGAGCAGCGCCGCGAGCACCGCCTCGAGGAGCGCCTCCGTGTTCCAGATGTCGACCATGAGGTCGGCGTCCCTGTGCGCGTTCCATTCGACGGAGACGATCCTCAGGCGGAATCACCCGGGAAATGGAAGGGGGACGCCCGTGAGGGCGTCCTTCATGCCCGCGGCTACTTCACGATGTCCTTGAGCTTGCCCGCGAGCTCCGACATGTCCATGCCGGTCAGGCTCTTCACGAGGGCCGGCGCCGTCGCGGCGATGTCCACGATGCTCGTCACGAGCTGGGACGGCCCGCGCTCGCCCATGATGATGAGCTTCTCCGTCGTCTCGAGGGACCTCGCGGCGTTCGCGACGATCTCGGGCAGCTTCTCCACGATCATCTGCGTGATCGCGGCCTTGCCGTACTGCTCCCAGGCCTGGGCCTTCGCCGTCATCGCCTGTGCCTCGGCGAGCCCCGTCGCCTTGATCGCGTACGCGTTGGCCTCGCCCTTCAGGCGGATGATGTCCGCCTCCGCGGTCCCCTCCTGGCGGATCCGCTCGGCCTCGCCCTGGGCGACGCGCGAGAGCCGCTCCTTCTCGCCCTCCGCGACGAGGATCGCGCGCTCCTTCTCTCCTTCGGCGGTGATGATCAGCTTCCGCTTCTCGCCGTCCGCCACCGCGGCCACAGCGTCCGCCCCCGCCTTCGCGGGGACGACCTGCTCCGCGGTCTGCTCCTGCGATCGTCGGAGGACCTCCTGTTGCTGGACGAGGACCTCCTGTTCCTTCTTGCGGATGTCGATCTTCGTCTGTTCGACGATCAGCTCCTGGGTCCGGCGGGCCGTCTGCATCTGGAACGCGATCTCCCGGTTCGACCGCTCCGTCTCGACCTCGGACTCCGCCTTGAAGCGGATCACGTCGCGGTCCCTGTGGTACTGCGCGACCTGGGCCTCGGCGTCCGCGTTCGCCTTCTCCCCCTGCTGGGCGGCGATGGCCTCCGCGATCGTGGCCTCTCGGTTCGCGTTCGCCTTCCCGATGCGGGCGTCCCTCTTGACCTCCTCCGTCCGCTTCACGCCGAGGGCGTCGAGGTAGCCGTGCTCGTCCTCAATCTCCTTGATCACGAACGAGCGGATCTCGATGCCCATGTTCTTGAGGTCCTCGCCCGCCATCGTGAGGATGCGGGAGGCGAGCGCGTCCCGGTCGGTGTTAATCTGCTCGATCGTCAGGGTCGCGCAGACGCCACGGACGTGGCCCTCCAGGGTCTTCAGGGCGATCTCGTTGATCTCGATGTCGGACTTGTGGAGGAGCTGGCTTGCGGCGGTCCGTAGGACGTCGGGGTCGTCGGAGATCCGGACCTGCCCGACCGCCTTGATGTTCACCTTGGCGCCGCTCCCCACGACGTTCGTCACGATCTCGTTCACGATGACGTCCAGCGTCCGTATGCCCAACGGGAGGAACCGATAGCTCTCGACGATCGGGATGATGAACTTCCCGCCGCCGGTCCACACTTCGTACCCCCGGCCCTTCGCGTATTCCCTCCCGTACAGGATCATCGCCGCGTCCGGCGGGACCTTCTTGTAGCGGTTGGCGTACACCGCAACGATGGCCACGAAGATCAGTGCGATCAGTACGCTCACGCCCACGATGAGTTCCAGCTCTACCATCTCTTCGACCTCCCCACTCACGCCTTCTCAACGACAAGGGCGCCGCCTTCGACGCCCGTGATCTTCACCCTCTCCCCCGTCCCCAGGTCCTGTGACGAGACCGCGGAGAGGAGGGTGCGACCCCTCGCATCCGTCACGACGAGGACCTGACCCCGCGAGCCGGGGTGGACGGGGACCGTGACCTCCCCGTTGTCCCCCACGAGGTCCTTCAGCTCGTACTTCGTCGTCACCTGGACCGTCCCGAAAAACTTCATGAGGAGGAGGAACAGCATCGCCGTGAACACGACGGCGAGCAGGGCCGCGAAGAACGGGACGGCGAGGGCCGGGAGGGCCTGCGCCGCCTCGATGACCGTCCCGAAGGCACCGAAGAACGCCCCGAACGCGAACAAGATCGGCAGGCTCAGCGGGGAGATCCCCGCGCCGCTGAACTGGCCCGCGTCCGTGGCGACGTCGTGCCCGATGTCCCCTAGGTCCGCGCCGCCGACATCGACCCCTACGTCCGCGCCGCCGAAGTCGAACGTCGCCCCGAGGCCGCCGGTGACGGCCATGATGAAGAGGAGGATGCTGAACACGACCGTGATGATGATGTAGATCGTCAGGACGTCGACCATAGGCTCACTTCTCCTCTGCGTATTCGGATAGGTCCTTCCCCGTCTCCCGCCAGTCCTTCACGACCTTCCGCGCCTTCTTCGGCGGGAGCTGGACGGTCTCCGCGGTGGACGGGATTGGCACGGTGCCGCCCGAGGCGCTCGCGGTCACGACCTTCGGGTTGCCCGTGAATCTCGCGCCGCAGTTCCAGCAGAACGCATCCCCGGGCCAGGAGCGCGCCCCGCAGTATGGGCAGAACCGGGAGGCCTGGGTTGCGGCCGTCGCCTCGGGCGCCGGGGGCGGGACCGGCGTGGGAGCGGGATACGCCCGCGGCGGGGGCGGCGGTGCGTACGGACTCGGAGGCGGCGGGGCACGCGGCGGCGCGTACGCCGCGGGGACGGGCGGCGCGGGCCGGGGCCCCGGTGCGGCCCGCGTAGCGGGCGTGGGCCGCGAGCTCAGGGATCCGACCCTCGGGCCCTTCGATTCCGGCTGTTCGAAGACGGCCCCGCACTCGTCGCAGGACGTGGCGTCCACGCTCACGATCGCCCCGCAGTTCGCGCAAACGTATCCCCGGAACAGGACGCCCCGCTTCCCGAAGCCGATGTCTCGGTTCGGGTTGAAGTTGAGCTCCCGGTCCGAGTTGAAGATGAGGTCCCGGTTGGGGTCGAAGAGGAGCGGGTGGGAGGCGGAGAACTCGAGGGTCCGGCTCGAGTTGAAGTTGAGAAGGTTCGCCATGTCCCCTCCGGTTCCAATCCTCGTTAAACCTGGCCTTTCCCTTTAAAAGTTGTGTATGGGAATCCCGGGGACCCCTCCTTCCCCCTTGTATGCGGCGCTCAGACCGGGGACCGCTTCTCCTGCTTGACGACGTTCAGGACGACCTGGGTGTACGTCCGCTCGACGTTCTCCATCGCGACGAGCTTCTTGATGAACGCGTCCAGGTCCCGCGTGTTCCGGAACCGCGCGACGATCACGCTGTCGTACTCGCCCGTGACGTCGTACACCTCGACGACCCGGTCCTCCCGCGCGATCTTCCGCTGGACCTCGAGGAGCTTCCCCTTCGAGATCCGGATCCCGATTACCGCGAGGACGTCGTACCCGAGCTTCTTCTCGTCGAGGATCGGCGCGTACCCGAGGACGACCCCCTCCGCCTCCAGCCGCTTCACGCGGTTGCTCACCGTGCTGATGCTCACCTCGAGTTCGCGGGCGATGTCCCGGAAGCTCTTCCGCGCGTTGTGGTTCAGCCGCCGGAGGATCGCGACGTCGAGGTCGTCGAGGAGCTTCACGACCACGGGCTGCGGGAGCGGCGGGAGGTTACTTAGGCCTTCCTGCCGCCAAGGTTTGAATAGACTCCGCACCTTCCGTCCGCGGATGATCCGGGCCCGCCTCACCGTGAACGTCCCGAGGAGCTGGATGGCGGAGCTGTGGGACCGGTACCGCGCGAAGGTGCGGGTGATCGACCGGAAGCCCGTCGGCCGCCACGGGGTGCGGGACCTCGTCGAGATCCTCGCGAAGGACGCGACGCCGGAAGAGGTGGTCGAGGCGATCCGGCGGAACGCGTTCGTGCAGCGGGCCTCGCTCCAGTCCACGAAGGCGGGGAAGGCCCTCGCGAGCGTTACGACGAAGTGCCTCGCGTGCTCCGCGCTCGCCGCGTCGAGCTGCTTCCTGGTGCGGGCGACGACCCAGGAGTCCGGGTCCCTCGTGTGGGACCTCGTCGCGGAGGACCGCGACGCGGTCAAGGGCCTCGTCGGGAGCCTGGGCGAGGCGGGCGTGGCCGCGACCCTGGACAAGCTCTCGGAGGCCTCGGACGAGGACGCCCTCACGCACCGCCAGGAGGAGATCCTGCGGGCCGCGTTCGAGCGGGGGTACTTCGACTACCCCAAGAACATCGGCGTGCGGGAGCTCGCGTCGATGTTCCACGTGTCCACGTCCACGGTGTCCGAGATCCTCCGGAAGGGCCAGAAGAAGGTCCTGCGGGAGTACTTCGGCGGGAAGCGCGGGGGATGAGCCTCCGCACATGTTCGGCGCGACCTTGATTCGGGGCTGGGGTCTCGGGAGGCCGTGATGCGACCTGCCCGCCCCGCGAAGCGATCCGCCCGGATCACCGGGAAGGAGGCCGTCCACGACCTGGCGGAGCGGGACCCGGGCCTCCGCCTCGCGCTGCTGAGCTACGGGATCTGCGGATGCTGCGTCGGGGACGCCCCTCTCGCGGACGCCGCCGCGCAGCGGGGCGTCGACCTGAAGTCCCTGCTCAAGGAGCTGAACGCGCTCGTCTAGTCAGGCCGATTCGACCCGCGCGGTGATGTCGGCGCGGTCAGTACGTGTCCACGCCGCGGGCGAGCTGGCGGAGCTTCCCGATCCGCCGGTCGATGGGCGGGTGCGTGGAGAAGAGGCCGGCGAGCCCGCCCGCCCGGAACGGGTTCACGATCCAGAGGCTCGCGGAGCTCGGGCTGCCGAAGGCCATCGGGTTCTGGCGGTTGCGGTACTCGAGCTGCTCGAGCGCGTCCGCGAGGGCGTCCGGCGCGCGGAGCGTGTTCGCGCCCTCGTAGTCCGCCTTGTACTCCCGGCTCCGGGAGATCGCGAGTTGCAGGATCATGACGCCGATGGGCACGAGGATCATGCCGACGATCGCCAGGAGGTAGAGAAGCGGGGACGTATTCCGGTCCCGCTGGCCGCCGCCGAACAGGGTGTTCCAGAACGCAATCCGCGCGAGGAACGTGAGGGCGCCCGCCAGGGTCGCCGCGACGGACATCAGGAGGATGTCCCGGTCCTTCACGTGGGCCATCTCGTGGGAGATCACCGCGGTCATCTCCCGCTCGTCCAAGACACGGAACAGGCCCTGGGTGACCGCGACGACCGCGTGCTTGGGGTTGCGCCCCGTCGCAAACGCGTTCGGCGTGGCCGTCGGGACCATGTACACGCGGGGCATCGGGAGGCCGTTCATCCCCGCCACGCGCTGCACGATGCGGTACAGCTGCGGGGCCTCCGCCTCCGTGACCTCCTTGGCCCGGTAGGACCAGAGGACGATCTTGTCCGCGAAGAAGTACGCGACCGCGTTCATCGCCGCGGCGAGCAGGAGGAAGAGGAGGACGGACGTGACCCAGTCCCCGAAGAACACGGAGCCGATTGCCCAGCCGAAGACGACGAAGATCCCCGTGAGGACGAGGAACAGGGTCGCGGTCCGTAGGGACGGGTTCATCGCAGTCCTCCTACCCGGATCTATTATGAGTAGTTTGTGCGGGATTCCCGGCGCGAATCGCAAAGGTTCTTGAGGCCTAGACCGCGGCGTCGAGCCCGAGCTCGAGGCCCTGGACCCGCTGGAACCCGAACCCGCCCGGCGGGAGCAGCCGGCCCACCTCCTCCTCCGGGACGCCGAAGGCCCTCGCGAGGCGGGCGACGAGTCGGTCCCGGTCCGCCTTCCCCGGCACGAGGACGACGAGCCGCGTCGCGCGGGCGGACACCGCGCTCACCGGCCCCGCCATGGCCTTGCGATGGCCCTCCACCTCGACCTCCCCGAGCGCCATCGTCACGGGCACGTCGTGGACGTAGTTCCGCTTGCCCCGCACGACGAACGCCCCGCGCCCCAGGTACTCGCCGGACTCCGCTTGCTTGCTCACCTGCTCCGGGAGGACCCAGAACGCGCTCCCGCTCGAGAGCCCCGCGGGCCACGCCTTCGAGTAGATTAGGGCGAGCTCGCACGCCTCCCGGAGGGTCGCGTCCCCCGCCTTCGAGCCATCCTTCACGACGACGCTCGGCGCCCCGTGGATGTCCGCGTGCGCGTACCGGTCGCCGTCCTTCAGGTGCTTCCGCACGAGGGAGTCGTTCGTCTTCGCGTCCCGCCCGCCGAGGATCAGGAAGCCCTCGGAGGACAGGCACCAGCGGTACGCCTCGAACCAGAACCGCCTCGTGGGCGTGGCCTTCGGGCGCTTCGCCGCCTTGACCGTCTTCCGCTCGACGGCCCGCACCTCGTCCTCCGCCGCACGGATCGCCTCGAGGACGCGCTCTGATTTCCGCTGGGCCTCCCGCCGCGCGTCGTAGAGGGCCTGCGCGTTCACGTTCACCTCCGTGCGGTAGTCGAGGACGAGGGAGTCGAAGTCCCCGATCGCGACGGTGACCGTGCCCCTCTCGCGGTCGATGCCCTTGACCTGGACGTCGTCGAACGCGCGGTCCTCCCGCACCGCCCGCAGCAGCTCGTCGAAGAGCGGGAAGTGGGCGTACAGGAAGAGGGCCTTCGCCTCCGCCTCCACGGCCTCCCGGCGCAGGGACTCCACGTTCTCCTGAAGCTGCGCGATCCGGTGCCGGAGCCCGGCCGTGGCGTCCTCCCCGGCGGGCGCCTCCGCGCGCGTCATCTCGAGGAACGCAGCCAGGGCCTCGTTGAGCGTCGGGTACTCCCGCCGCTCGAGTCCCGCGTGGAGGGCGAGGTCGATCGGCGCCGCGTCCACCGCCCTCGCGTCCTGGAGGACGACGGCGGGCCTCCGCTCCTGGTCCACCGCCACGGCGACGTTGTTCAGCGCGGTGTAGAGGGCGTCGAGGTCCGCGTCCGCGAGGTCCTTGGCGGTCGCGTCCTTGCGGACGCCCGCCCGGAGGCACAGCTCCTCCGCGTACGTGCCGCCCAGGTTCAGGACGGCGGCGAGGACCTTCACGACGGGCCCCTTCGCGGCCCGCACCGCCGCGCGGAACCCGTCGCGGTCGAGGTCGAGCGGGTTCGTCCCCGCGGGCGGGAAGTCGTACGCGATCCCCGCCCTGATCGTGCGGGCCCGGAAGGACTGGGTCCGCATCGCGGCGACCGTGTTCCCGCCCGTGACGAGGACCACGTTGCCCTTCCCGAACATCTCGAAGACGAGCTGGAACGCATTCTCCTTCTGGAACGTGAACACCGCGACGCGGTCGAAGCCCCGCTGCTCGACCGTCTCGAGGCGGGCGTTGTCGATCGACCTCCGCAGGGCCATCGCGAAGGCGGGCGGCGACTCCGGCTTCTCCTCCGTCTCGCGAAGGACGAGCCACTTCCCCGCCTTGCAGTACAGCTCCCTCCGGCCCGCGCCGGGCACGTTGAGGCGGAGGATCACCTCGTCCCTCGCCTGGTAGACCTTGTCCACGTACCCGCCGACGAGAGGCTGCCACTCCGCCACGAGGGCCCTCAGGTCGAAGGAGGTGAGAGCGTCCTTCATGATGCGGCTCGGAAGCGGCACGCGTTACTTATATGTGAGGCAGGTCCGCCCTCAGCGCCGCACTTTCCGCTGCTCCTTCCCGATGATGGCGCTGTATGCCATGAACCCGCCCCCGGCGAGCGCGCCCCCCATGATCCCCATATCGATCATCCCCGTCCTCCGCGCCTGCAGGTCGACCCAGGCGATGGCCAGCCCGAGGAGAATCAGTAGTGTGCCGCCCACTGCATATGCCGCCCGCCTCTCGGGGGATAGGGGGACCCACTCCGTCTTCTGCGGCACCCGCATGTCGTCCCCAGTCAGCTGGGTTCGCGGCCTTGAGCCTATCGGACCGGTGCAGATGGGCGGGACTTGATGCGAGGGGTACGGCGGACGCCGGAGCACCGGTCCAGACCAGCATGCTAACTGCTCGACGCTGGATTCGCCGGTCCTAATCCGAAACGGATGTTGCCGTCGTCAGGGGCCATTCGGAGTCGTTGCTGGACAGACCAGCATGCTAACTGTTTCCTGAGGCCCTTGGCGGTTCAGACCAGCATGCTAACTGGGCGTCCGGAGTACTTTCGGCCACCTCCCCCGGAAACAGCTATTATATAGCTGTCTTTATGGACCTCCGTGAGCGACGATCTGTGGATCCTGTCGTACGACGTGGACGGCCGGGACCGCGCGACCTCGGTCCGGGTCGCCCACGTGATCTTCGGCCGGAAGAACACGACGACGCGGGACGGGCGTCCCGCGACCTATGACCAGCCCGGGTTCATCCACCGGCCCGGCGTGGTGTGGGTCGGCCAGTCCGTGCTAATCCTCCCGAGGAACGACGCCCTCGAGCTCCGGGACCGCCTCGCGGGCCTGGGGGCCTCCGTGGGCCTGGGGTGGCTCGTGATCGATGAGCCGAACCTGGCGACCTTCCGCCGCCGGCGCCGGAACCGCCGGCACCCGGTTCCCAGTTAGCATGCTAACTGTTTCGCGCGGGGAGGGACCGCCCACGGAGCCGGTCACGGAGTGGCCACATCTCTCCGCTTCCCTCATGGCGGGTGACCACGCCTCCTCGATGCCGAGGTGCGGAGATGATGGAGTGGTACATGGCCCGGACGCGGGAGTTCGACATTCGGAGGGATCTGGAGGCGGCCCGGCTCGCGGGCCTCCCGGGCCCCCGGCCTCGGAAGAAGAAGCGTGGGCTATAAGCGACCGGGCCGGCATGGGGCCGGGCGATGGCGGGCGAGGACATCCGGAAGGACCTGAAGGAGCTGCGGGAGCAGATCGAGGCCCTCCGGGAGGCCTTCTCCCGGGTGACGCAGCCGTACTCCGAGCTCGCGGGGTACCTGGAGCGGTTGCAGGACCTCTCCCGGGGCTACCTCCGGATTATGGACCTCGTCCAGCGGTACGGCGGGGTCTCGCCGGAGCTCGCGGTGCCCGGCGTCAAGGACGACATCTCCCGCCACATCGTCGCCGCCCTGATGGACCGCGGGGACCGGAACATCTCCCAGATCACGGACGCCGTGAAGGGCCGGCGCGGGACCGCCTCCCGCCGGATTGTGCGGGAGCGGCTCGCGGACCTCG
>Ga0209322_10002004_pt1 | contig 11685 bp, 15 predicted proteins | sample Rifsed19ft1_FD_184013 | JGI IMG/M metagenome (GOLD analysis project Ga0209322, IMG submission 184013) | Soil microbial communities from Rifle, Colorado, USA - sediment 19ft 1 (version 2) | ecosystem: Environmental > Terrestrial > Deep subsurface > Rock core/Sediment | place: Rifle, Colorado...
TTCTAATTCAGTTCGGTGCTTGGATAAAATACCTGTTAAATCATATTCTCCAGGAACAAAGAAAATTCCAGGCATTGAATCGCTCATGTTACTGGCTAACAATCCATTACAATAATCTTTAACTATTGAATCAGCAACTTGCACCGAAGATACAGGAATTTCAAGTAATGGTTGTGAGTCATCAAGTTCACGCCACCAACTACTAGGACCAATAACTGTAATACTAGGAACCTTGTAAGATCCTTTAGGAATTTTGAAAATACCAGGTTGAATAGTATGTTTAACTTCAACAATATCCTTTGGATAAATTGATATTACTGTAGAGCGATCAAGTGGATTTATTGGTGCGCGAATTACGCGCCTAGCTAACGCACCTAAACCAGGAAAATTACCTACTAGACTCATTGTTAACTCCATTCGGCACGATTATTGCTTGTTTATGGGCCAAAGCATCACCCAAATCAGTTTCGTTACCAAATAAACTCTGTTCAATTTGGTTAATTCTTTCCATTCTAATATGAACAGCTTCTTCTTTAGTAGGTTCCTTATATTTCTTATAACCTTTAGTTCTTATGTTAGCATGAATAGTATCAACAATAAACTTAGCTGCTATCCAATTTGGTTGAATAGCATTACCAAACTTATCTTCAAAAGTCCAAATAGGTTCATAAGATAATTTTTCAACTGTAAGAAGCTTTTCGTTAATTCCTTCTATAGGAAATAATTTCTCAAGAATGTACTTATTATGAATCCATTGCCTATATTTAGGAACAAGACGAACTTCAGTTACTTCTCTAATAAATACTCCTTCTGGAGTTCTATCCTCATAAGTTCCTAATCTTTTCTCAAATTGATCTTCTGACCAAACAATTCGGTAATTCGGATAAGTACTCTCGAATAATCCAAAGTGATCAGATAACTTTCTATTAATTTCGTCAATGAATATCATAAAATTGCGCGTGTTTTATCAGATGCGCGCCCCCTGTTTATTTTTCTTACGATACAGCCATTACGTAGTACTTAGCACTAATCGGATCGTACACTAGAAACACAGGGCGATTCTGAACTGGTGTATATCCTGTGATGATATTACCATTTGTAAGAAACGCGCCTGGTGAAGCATTAGTAAATATCAAACACAACATATGAGTGCCGGTAACTGGAGCAGTAATTGTAGCAACCTGCACAGTTCCAGTAACAAATGTCATGAATGTAGTAGGGGCAATTGTAGCAGCAGAAGCAAGCGTGACAGGTTGAGGCTGTTGGCTGCTCTGTGTTGGTGCAATGTTCTGGTGATTAAGATCGCTCATTTTAATTCTCCTTAATAACCAGAAGGAACAGCCAAATTATCGATATAAGCTGTAGCAGCAGGATTGCTTACGAATGTCTGCATACCCACAACCATATAGAAAATATCGGCTGTAGCAACACCACCAGAAGCGCCGCGAATCTCGAAAATCTTCCTACCATCAGTTGTGTAGAACCCTAGAGGAAGAATTTCACCACGGCCCCAAGTGTCATCTACCACGAAATCGACCCGCTTTTTATCCCAATTGAAGCTAGTCTTGAGCGGCGCTCCAGCCATTTGCATGGAATCAAAATACAGATCGAGTGCTTCTTCCTTGCTTTGCTTCTGAATAATTGATACAAGTTGTCCAATTTCTTCATAAGCAGACTTCTGGCAAGGATGTGTCCAAGCATTCGGATTGAAATTGTTATCAATTCCAGAACGATTTCCAATCTTGTTAATGGCAAGACGAGGAAGCGGTAATGTTAATGCACTTGCTCCACCATTAACACGATTAGAACGAATTTCTGGTGTAGTTGAACGGCTAAATCCAAGCCAAGTCCCTGTAGAGGCGTTAGAATGATGATAGGGAACGCCAAATAACCCAGGAAGGGCAGTTGGAGAGGAAATACCGTTGGTAACAATTAGATCCGTTGCAATAACACCAGCAATTTGCGGAGTAATTGAGACTGAATTACCTTCAACATCCCAATTTGTAATTACACCTGAACCCCGCAATGTTGCTAATGTAGTGTCAAAAACCTGCACGGTCTGTCCATAACGCATTAAACGCACACCAAATCCATCAGTTGTGCATACAATAACATTAGCACCACCAGCAGGCGTATCACTTGTTACCGTACCAATTACGCCATTACCAGACTGCATCATTTGAGCATCAATCTGACGACGAAGCTCATCAAGTGCAGTAGCGGTCAATCGACGAACTGAATTAACAATTGCTTTTCTTTCATCATCAGTTGCCCACTGAGAAAGCTTTGTATACTCAATGTTTTCTGACATGAAAACTGCTGTTAATACAGCCTTGTCGAACGTTGGACCACCACCACGACCTAAGTCGCCGCCGTCAGCATTGAAATACTGAAATGAACCACCTGGACGTAATTCGAGTGGTACGCGCATTTGTCGATTACTAATTTTCTCGACATCACGCTTTTTGATATGCGCGAAGAACTTATCATCACGCTCGAATACGGTACGCAGCTTAGGAATAACTCTTTCGAGTTCTAAGCCTTGAACCTGAGCTTCAACTAAAGCCATTTTAACTCCATATAAGTCTAACGCCGTCAAGAGCAGAAGCGGCATTTAAGACCAATGTATTTGTTGGTGAATTCAGACCAATAGATGTAGGATCTGTTTTGTGAAGTTCAATTCCAGTATCACCATTTACACCCTTTAAGATAATTAGAACAGCATTACCCGCAGGTGGAACTATAGTGATAGCTTTAGGAGTTGTACCTCCACTTGGCGGTGTTATAGTGTTATTTCCACTAGCTAAAGAAATAACATCTACTTTACCAGGACTAACACCATTAGTTGCGGCAACTACATCGTATTGTCCAATGAAATCGCCAGTTAACTCATGGAGAATGCGTCGTACTGAACTTACCGCCATTAGTCATCTCCTGCCATCAAAAAGTCTAATGTTTTCATTCCTTTTGGAATTTCTTTAGGACTACTTCTTGGGGTAGTCGCGCGCCCCGGTGTAATTGGTCCTTTTCTTGGTCCTTCTTCATCCTCAACAGTAGTTGTCCTCTTGCCTAATCCCTTTAAGGCATCATTTCGGGATTTCTGAATTAACTGAGGTAATACTGTTTTAGCTGCACTTAACCAAGCTGACCTTATCTTTTCGATCGATCCCTGTGAGTAATTGCTTTCACTCGCCTGTTTCCATAACCGATCCATTATGGAACGAAATCGTTTGTCATCAGCAAGAACTTTATCAACTTCCTCGAAGCAATCGCGCACCGCATTCTTCTTAATATAAGAACTCATCAATTCCTTTGGATCAATATTAGTATCGATGGTTGACTTGATTAAGTTAGTAACGCGCGTTGATAAATCACCACGAGCAGCTTCAAATCTTTCTTGATTAAACTTAGCACGTTCTTGCTGAAGTTCATTTGGTTCAGAACTACCAGGTTTACCAAATGTAGTTGGTGGAGTAAATTGAGAATTGCCAAATATAAATTGATTAAGAAGAATAGCAGCATCTTTCAACTGCTCATTCTGTAGGCGTTGCGATTCCTGCGCCATTGCCACAATCGTATTCTTAATAACGTTACCAATAACATGATAATAAGCATTCGAGTCTACTCTTGCCAAGGTAGGTAAGTAATTATCAACAATTTTAGCAAATGATTCCTTATCCTGTGCTAAGACTGATTGAAGTACTGATTCAGAGTTACCATTAAGCAAATCACCTTCAAATTTCTTTAGAGTCTCACTACGTTCAACAGCTTCGCGCGCATCATCTAACGTAGGTAAAAGTTCTGCATACTTTTGTTCTCTAAAGTAAGACTTTTCGAGAAAGGGAAAATCCTTAAAAATAGTTGGATACTTAGCTAGAATTTCCTTTCGTCGCGCGTGCGTAATAATTTCTGGTTCAGGTTCAACTTCTTCTATCTTAACTTCTTCTTCTGGTTCAGTTACTTTTTCTTCTTCTTCTTCAGAAGTTTTCTTTACTGGTTCTTCAACTTCCTTTTTAAGCAAATCTTCTTTTACTGGTTCATCTGGAGCATTAAGAACATCCAGAATATCATCACGACTTAATTCAGGATTGAGTTCCGACATTTTTCTTCACCTGTGCCAACATAGGCTTTTGTTGTTTAGGCTTCTCTTGATTAGGCTGAGCCATCGCCTGCATATACTGAACATGCCTTTGTAAGTGTAGAAGAATATTTCTATAGCCAGTTGGATTTTCTATTTTAAGCAATCTCCCTTCAGATGAAACTAGGAAAGATTTAGCAATCTCAATATGAATTGGATGATGATCAACAAGAGGCTCAATGTCTACAGAAGGTACTTCCTGTTGCATCGTTCCTTGTGGGCTCTGAATTGGAATTACTGTTGGTTCAGACTCAAGAAGAATACGAATTTCTTCATATTGCTTCTGCCTATCTGATTCACCAGGAATTACAAATTCATCGAGACCGAGTGCGCGCGAAATTAATGGAATATTTTCAGGTGAGGTTAATGCATCCATTACTTCAGGATTAGATCCCTGAAGAAGTTGCATCATAACTTCTCTCTGTTGAGTCCAATTGATTGGTAAATTTTCATTAGCTTCTAATTCTACAGAACCAATTTTGCCTTGAAGTTCCGCTCTACGAATAAAGGTGTTAATAAAATTACCATTTGGGGATTTCTCAACAAATCTTTCATCATCAACCACAGTTTTAATGTACGATGGAATAACTTTAGAGAATATGTTTTTCCACCAATAAGTAAGAACCTTCCAAGGCGTTTGAAGGCGTTGTAAAGCCTGTGCGCGCGACATCGAATATTGAGCAGCAGTTTTACCACCTGAAGATTGCGCGCCACCAAATAAACTAGGTAATGCACCTGATACAAGTTGTGCTGCTTCATTTATACGTGTTGCAAATGGTTGTACTTCTGCGCTAAGTGACGCGGTGCGTACTTCATAAAAACTTTCACCAAGAGATTTTCCAGTAGGAGTTTTAGCAGGAAATATCATTCCTGGTGTAGCTTCAGTTTGTCTATACTGATCAAAATTAAGCGTTACTGGATCAGCAAAAGTTTGTGGTATACCATGTTCAATAGTTTGAAGAACTAAGTTGTTTAAGTCATTAGTAATATCCTGTACCGAAACTAGAAGCAATCCAAGAGGATCATGTTGTAAATAATCTGATAATGGATTATAAGTTAAAGTCCAAGAATCATCTAATGCTTCATTTTCAGAATCAGCAAATTGATCATTAACGAGAACTACTTTCGCGCCATTCGGAAATAATTTCTTCAAATCATCTACATCATCCTCATTCGGCAATACATGGAATGAACTAGGTCGTAACCAGCAATTACGGACCGTAACTGTATTAAGAGGATATTCTCCTGCATACTGTGTGGAAAGTCTACCCCATCTTTCATAAGGATCGTACATTCCACCAGAAGTAATCTTACCTAAATTACCACCAATATTATCTTTAAGCTCGGGATATCTTTCAAGTACATTTGAGTAATGAGTTTCATAAGCCCAAATTAAATAAGGTGTATCAGATTGACGTTGCGCGTAATTAGCTACTTTAACAAATAATCCACCATAAACTTCAATGCATTGTCTAGTTTTAGGTTTAGAAGTTACTCCAGTTAATTTAGTTACTAATATTTTTTCCTTTACAATTTGCGGTTCAACTTGAGCTAAACAGTTAGGGCAAAGTAATTTATTTTCATTCTGGACCAAATTTTGAAGATTCATATCTTCATCATCTGGTGCATATTCATCTTGTTGCTCATCAGCATTTGGTCCTAACTTAGAACCACATACACCGCAATAAGGAACATCTATTTCGCGTTCTTCGTCCTTATATTGCTTTTCTTCCACAGTTCCATAAGATTTATCTTCCTTTGCATAATTATAAGCTGCTATCATTCCTTCCGTACAGAAAATGAATAGCGCGTGAACCCAGAGAAGTGGTGCATCATTATGTTTGAAAACTAACTTAGCAATTCTATCTCCTGCTTTTGCTGTTTCCAAGTCAAGATTATTTTCAGCATCATCTGGAAAACACTTAATTGGTGGAACTGTAACTGAAAGAGCTGCTATGATAGATTCAAGATAGGCGCGAAAAATATTGATTGGCTTATCATAAGCAGCAGCATCATTTGATTGAGAACTAGATTCAAAATCTGCAATACGCCAATCATGCGCGACTTCACTCCACCAAACTCTTTGAAATCCATTCCAATAATACTTAAGCTTCTTCCATGTACGAATTTGACGTTCGCGCACAGCTCGATCTTCTTGATCGAAATGATCGCAGACTTGCTTAAGAAGCTTCTTTTGTTTCTCAGTCAGTTTCATTAGAAACTCTTAGTTGGCATCAATGATCTGAGTTTAGCCTTCTTTTTCTCGAAACGTGGTGTGCCTTTAGCAATTCCGCGAGACATCATTTTTTCGCGAAATCTATTTCTCATTTGCTCCGGCTGCATACCAGCTCTCATTCTATTGCCCATTTGATTAGCCATTTGCTCACCTACATATTTAAGCCCCGGCATCTAACACCTCCTTCTCTAATTCCTCAATTGGTTTTCTATCACGAAGAATTTGTGCGCGTTTTCTATCTTCAGCTTCTAGCATGTTTTGTCTAACAGACCAAGGAATATTCTTCGGCTTTATCTCAACGGGCATTTCTAAGGGAATAGAAACATTTTCATTAGGTTTGTTCAAATCAAGAATCCATTGAAGTAGTTGTTTGTTCTCATACTTCTCTGTTTCAAGAAGTTGTTTGAGAACTTCACAATTTTTACAGCCACAAAGCCCACAATGAGGATTAAATAAATGATGAAGCCAATCAATGAGCACGATGATATCTCCTAATCGGATTAGTATTCTGCTCTCGTTCAAGGTGACGCGCATTTCTATAAAAACTAGTCCAATCCTGTGTTTCTGCTAATTTCTTAGTAAGATATTCACGTTGTTGCAGTTTCAACGATTCATCCGTAGCTTCACCAAAAAAGCGGTCAGCAGTATCAACAAGATAACGAATTCCATCATAAGGGTCATCACCAGGAAATTCAGCTACATCCTGTGGATTAGTTTTGTCATAAATACAAGCATGAATTGCTTCAATCAATTTTGGACAGGTATTGAATATTTGTAACTTAGGTAAATTAGTTTCCGGTTCAGGAGCAACGAAAGATTGAAGATACTCATTGTAAGCATCTAACCCCTTATTGCGTAACAACCATTCAGATAAGTCCTGATTAAATGATCCACGCTCTACATTGTGCTGATATTTAGGTTTCCACCTTAAATATTCATGGAGCAGCATTTTACCAGCAACCCTACTACCTGGTTGATTACTTGTCAACTGAACCGGAAAATCAATAGCGGCACTAATTTGTTGCTGAATAGTATGCTCCTGTCCTCTATCTTGTCCTGCGGATTTACAAAGTTTTACAAGACGAATACTTTCCATGTGAATATATGGTTTAATTTCTGCGCACCATTCTTCGATTCGAACTTTTTGATACCATTGTTCCCTATAAATATAGAGACGTTTCTCTGGAGAAATAGCACCATATCCTATCCAAGTCATAGCTGGTGGTGCATATCCCCAATCCATAGAAACTATTTTAGGCCACCAACTAGGAATATCAAATGAATCAACTACATGAATAGCATTATCCGGTTCATCAGGATACTTCTTATCACGAAATTCATCAAATACCTGACCAAGATAAGCATCCCAGGAACCATACTTCTTCGCTTCGAGTTCCGCTTTAGGTAAGGCTTCTAATGATTGTGCATATGCAGGATCGATGTTAGGATTATCCGCTAAAGTGGAATGAATATAAATACGTTTATTACCACCTTTACCTACTAGAATTTTGCTACCTTTTGGTGCAAAATCAACAAATCTCTTTTTAGTCCATCCATGTCCTACACCACCAGGCATACCAGCTGCGCGTATAATAGCTGGAAGTAATGGGTCAGAAGTACGAACGCGCGTAAATCCAATGTATAAATAAATATACTCAGTAAACGAAGTTAGCTCATCAGGAGTATAAAGGTTTATTTCCATTGAATCGTATTGATGAACATCATCTTCATTTTCACAGTGACCTAAATGAATAACTGCGCCATTCGGTCTAAATCCTGAACCAAACTGATCTTCTCTAGGAAATGTCCAGCTCATTTCCTGTTTATTAAATAAAGCACCAAACTTCAAGTAAAATTCTCTACTACGTGGTACAATTTCATTTCTTAATTCTGGATAAGTCCTACGTTGAAATACCTGCTTAAATTTAGGATTATTATGCCATCCGTGAATCAATGGATAAACAAGCAATACTTCACTTTTCCCAGAACCCGCACCGCCTCCATAGAAACCTTCTTTTATAGAAGTAGGAAGTGACAAGAATATAGATTGCTTCTTGTTTGGCTTCCACTGATTTTCAACAAAAGGCATAACTAATTAGTCTTTTTTTCCGTAGAAATATTATCATCTAATGAATTCAAAATATCAGCCATCCCATCGGTCATCTTAGTTACACCTTGTTGAAATAGAATGGCATTATCAATTTTCTTTCCAGACAATAAATCTGACCTAAGAATAATTTGCGCAACTAATGGAGTTGCAGCCTTTAATTTATCAGGGCCGGCAGTTCCCAAAACTTGACCAAATGCTTCTACATTAACAACTATCTGAGAAATATCATTCAGAATATCTGTAACTTTAGTAAGCTGCCCGGCATACTGAGGATAAGCCATTGAAGCAATGGGAGCAAATCCTGTTACAATTTCAGTAGTTCTAAGAAGTATCTGACCTAGCTTACTAAGGAACTTCATGTTACTTTACCTCATTGGTAGGAATTAAACGACCACCAACAAATGCACCAATAACAGCACCCATGTGAGCAAACATACTAGCAACAAATCCAGGAGTTTTTACCTCGTTCCATGAATCAAGATCGCTAATATCGTCACTAATTAGTGTTAACATAATACCCATAGCAGCAATAAAAATAATCCATCCCTTGCTTGTAATACTCATGATTAGCCTTCTCCATAAGCAGTAAGTGGAACAACCTTCTGAATGTAGTGACGTAATTCGCTCTTAAACTGATCTGTTTCGCGCAAAAATGCAGCGTATTCAAATAAACAGAATTTTTTGTTAATACCCCAGTTAGTTTTCCAATTATCGCGAGTTTCTTGACTAATCAAATTACCATCAGGATAATTAAAAGGTATTGAAAACAACTTTTCGATTCTACAAAATAATCCACCTACTTCAGCAATTAGTTTGTTGAATTGATAAATATAATCATAGGGTAATTCTGCTAGTAATACATCTATCTTATTTGCAGCCTTCCACCAATCAATAGCATTAGTAATACTTCCGCGACCATCATAATGAATCAATTCTAATCTACTAGCAGGCTGAGCAAATTCTATTCCTAAAATTCCATCTGGAATAACCTGCTTATAAATATCACACACAGATAAAATTTCGTTAGGAGTATATTGTGAATTAGAATCGGTGACAGTTGTTTCCCAACCAATAAACGCCGCGCGCACTTTATCTTTTAGTTGATCAAGTACACTATGTAATCTACTAACAGTTACATATCCCCTATTATTCTCATCAACTAACTGCAAACAAATCCAAGGAATTAGCTTTTGATCGTAGCATTCATCCATTAAATCGCGCGCTTTTTGAATATCAGTAGTTAAATCATATTTTCCATAAGCGTCATAATCCATGACCAAGTTAAAAAATACAGCCTTAAGTCCTCTATCATGAAAACGTGCATAAAACTCTTTTCTTTTTGCTACATCCCAAAGAGGGAGAGCACCCGTGAACCATTCACTTTTTTCACCATGCTTATTAGTCATGGCAATATTAGTTTGTAAATTATCTAGTATGAATTGCTTAGTAGGTAATTGTTGAGTTGGTTTCTCTAATTCAACCAATCTAATTATAATTTGTGTATTAGCATAAGTTAGTTCATAAGTTTCAAGAGCTGTTACGTAACCTGGATGAACAACGCGCACCTCGATTGATTCAACTGATTTCTCTAATAGTATGGTAAATGAACCTTCCTCGTCTGTATCACCAACAAAAGCAGAATCAATATAAATAGCTGCACTATTTAATGGATGAACAGAATCCGACACGAATATACGTATCGATTTCTTCGTGTTATCTTCTATCTTTTTCTTATCAAATTTTCCCACGTCCATCACCAATAAACTTTTCCCACATTGCATCCACCTTCGTATCTATAGAAGCAAGTTTAGAGATAACTTTAATACCCGCACCAAGAACTATAACTGAATTAGAGATTGCCGAAATTATTATTACGGTTTCAGGAATTGTCATGGTTGAATCGCAATTTGTTGTGCTGCTCCACTAGCGAAAAGCACCATAAGACGAGTTTTACCAGAGCCATTATCTTCAGCAAAAATTCTAAATCCATTAGCAGCAGGAGCAGCGGGTGCAACTATTTCTGTACCCTGCAAATATGATCCCAAAATTAACATATCCGTAAGAGTAAGACCAACAAGAGTGGGACTATCAGATGTATCGAGAGACTGATTGAATGGAAAAGCGAAATAAACTGGTTTAGAAATAAGTTGTACAGTTACCTCTGCCCCACCAGTAATCGCGTTGATTCGCGCACGTACAAATAATGCTGAACTATTAAAAACGCGCGTTTCACCTGTTACTGATGTTGAACTATCAGCTGTAGTCCAATTAGTACCGTCTAAAGATGTTTGTATTTGAATAGTGCATGAAGCTGGAGCTGTACCAAATAAAGTTGTCCACTGAATTTGCGTAGCTAAGTCAGGTAATGCGCGTTCCGCACTATTGCTTATTGCAGCCGCAGCAGCATCAAACAGCTTTATCAGCTCGCTCTTGTTCAGGAGAATCATTTTCTATCTCCAAAGTATTCCAATCAATTTTACCAAATTCTTTTTCCAATAAATCTTTTTCGTACTGCAAATTAGTAGCAGTAATTTGTCCATTACGTGTAGATAACGCGTTTTCCAATTCAGTGATACGCGAACTTAGATTATGAACTGTAACGCGCAACTTAAAATTCTCTATGCGAAGTTTTTGTTCAGTTGTCATCTAATACCATCCAGAAGCAGATTGATAACCAGGCCATGTATTTCCTAATGCTGCAACAGTATAAGGTACATAAAGAGGCCCAGAGCGGCGAAACGGGATCGGCACATGGTCGGCCACGGTCGCCCCGGTGACCGTGCCGTTATTGCCGTTGCCGGACCAGTCAGGTTGTGTGGAGGTGCCGGCATAGCCTAATTCCACAAACAACACACAGCCTGATGTCACATGTGGACGGAACTGTTGGGCGTGAATCTCTCCTAACGTGAGGTATCTATTCCATAGACCAGTAAACGCGATGCGTCCAGGGAATGATGCGGTTCCAGTTGCGCTGACATTTCCGACAAAGAGATTATCGGCTGAATTGTTGTTCGTTCCGCTGCCCACGCTTTGATTCGCGTAGCTCACCTCAGTTGCCGCCACAGTAAGGCTACCAACAAAAATTTGCTGGTCAGAGCTCGCACCATTAAAATCCCATCGGCAGGCGATACATTGCCATGCATTCGCCACCAACGCATTTGCGGTTGATCTGCTATCAATGCCCTGCACACTGCGGCCGTA
>Ga0209322_10002013_pt1 | contig 11653 bp, 10 predicted proteins | sample Rifsed19ft1_FD_184013 | JGI IMG/M metagenome (GOLD analysis project Ga0209322, IMG submission 184013) | Soil microbial communities from Rifle, Colorado, USA - sediment 19ft 1 (version 2) | ecosystem: Environmental > Terrestrial > Deep subsurface > Rock core/Sediment | place: Rifle, Colorado...
CCCGCAGCCCCTCCTCGGCGTCGGCGAGCCCCCCGCTGCCGATCTTGACGACGATCCGCCGGAACTTCCGGGAAAGGAGCAGCGATTCGCGGTGCGTCTGGGTTTCAGAGCTCATACGACGGGCGTCTCCGCAGCGCCACCAGGCCGGAAAGCAGCGCCGGAATTCCCTGCCCGGTGGCCGCGGAAATATAATAGGCATCCCGCTCAGGGAAATTCAACTCCGCGCGGGCGCGCTCCGCGGCCTCCCTCGCGCCCGGGAGGTCCATCTTGTTGAACGCCAGAAGCGTCGGGCGGGCCACGAGATCGGGGTGGAACGTTTCCATCTCCTGGCGAACGACCCGGTATGCCTCCGCGATCTCCTCCGCCGACCGGGCGGCGTCGAGGACGTGGACCAGCCCCTCGGTACGCTCCGCGTGTTTCAAAAACCGGAGCCCCAGGCCCGCCCCCCGGTGAGCGCCCTCGATGAGACCCGGGAGGTCGGCAACCACGATCTCCTCCCCGTTGTGGGAGACCGCTCCCAGGACGGGAGAAAGGGTCGTGAACGGGTAGTCGGCGATCTTGGGTTTCGCCCGGGAAATCCGGGAGAGGAGGGTGGACTTCCCCGCGTTGGGGAGCCCGACCAGGCCGATCTGGGCGATGAGCTTGAGGGTGAGACGGAGGCTTCTCTGCTCCCCCGGAATTCCCGGCTGCGCCGTGTCCGGGGCCCGGTTCGTCGACGTGGCGAAGGAGGCGTTCCCGCGCCCCCCGCGTCCTCCCCCCGCGACTCTCAGCATGTCGCCCTCTTTCGTCAGGTCGGCCAGCAGTTCCCCCGTTCCGTCGTCGACCACCATGGTCCCCGGCGGCACGGGGATCACGAGGTCGGGCGCGTTTTTCCCGTGCATGTTCTTCCCCATCCCGTGCTGTCCGCGCTTCGCCTTGAAGATTCTCCGGTACCGGAAGTCGAGCAGGGTGAACAGGTTCGGACTGACCTGGAGAATGACGCTGCCGCCGTTGCCGCCGTTACCGCCGTCCGGGCCGCCCCGGGGAACGTATTTTTCCCGCCGGAAGCTCGCGCATCCTCGCCCTCCGTCCCCCGAACGGACGGTGATGGTGGCCTCGTCGATGAATTGCATGGAGATGGGAAGCGTTACGAAACGGAGAGGACAGACACCTTCTTGCGGTCCTTCCCGAACCGCTCGAACTGGACCAGTCCGTCGACCAGGGCGAACAGGGTGTGGTCCCTCCCCACGCCGACGTTCCTTCCCGGGTGCACGGCGGTGCCCCGCTGGCGGAGGATAATCGATCCGGCGGTCACGATCTCTCCGCCGTACGCCTTGACGCCGAGCCGTTTGCTCTGGCTGTCCCGTCCGTTCCGGGAACTGCCGACTCCCTTTTTATGCGCCATTTCCTTTCCCTTCCCCCCGGGATTGTCAGCCCACCCGGATTTCCCGGATCGAAAGCCTCGTGAACTCCTGGCGGTGTCCCCGCTTCCTCGCGTATCCCTTCCGCCGCTTGTACTTGTAGACGACGATCTTCTTTCCCTTCCCGTCGCCGAGGGACATGCAGATGACCTTCGCGTTGGGTACCGTGGGGGTTCCCACCGTCGTTTCCTCGCCCGAGGAAACCAACAGCACGTCCGAAAGTTCCACGGTCTCCCCGGTCCCCTGAGGGAGTTTCTCCACCTTGACCACATCCCCGGGCGAAACGCGAAGCTGCTTCCCCCCCGTGCGCACAACGGCATACATCTGGTCTATCCTCCACCGGCAACGGTAATAAACCTTCACTATAGGGAAGTCCGATTACCCTGTCAACCCGGAAATCGCGGCATTTCCGGGAGTCTATGGTAGGATAATCCGGTGGGCGGGAAGGGGGACGCATGAGGGACGTGATCATCGCAGGGGGCGGGCCGGGAGGACTCCTCCTTGCGCATTTCCTCGGGGAGCACGGGATCGACTACCAGGTCCTCGAGCGGGGCAAGATCGCCCAGGCTTGGCGCATGATGCGGGAGGGGATGATCCTTCTGTCCCCCGCCGTCCCGGGAACCGACTGGACGTCGCTGACGCTCAAGCACCCCCTCTGGGCGCTTCCCGGCGTCCGGAAGCCGTTCCCCCGCCGGGAGGATTTCCTCTGCTACGTGGACGCCTTCGCCCGGGAGCATCATCTCCGGGTCCTCGAGAACACCGCCGTGACCCGCGCCGCCGTCATCCCGGGGGGATTCTCCGTCGAGACATCGGCCGGAAACAAGTCCGGCCGGTTTCTGGTCCTCGCGACGGGTTCCGCGTCCGAACCGGCGTACCCCGACATACCGGGGATCGCCTCCAACCCGTTCGTCCTCCACGCCTGCGACTACGTCCATTGCATGGCGTACTCGGGAAAGCGGGTCCTCATCATCGGCGGCGGCAACTCCGCCGCGGAGATCGCCATCGAACTGGCCGGAACCGCCGGGGTCACGCTCTGCACCCGCGGGCCGATGCGCTACTTCAGCGAGACGGGGGATCTGGAGCACATCCGGGGGTCGTCGGAAAGCAACCTCAAGGAGTGCATCCGGTTCGGGATCGTCGGTCTCCGGGAGGCGGACCCCGTCGTCCGCGTTTCGGGCCGCCGGGCCTGGTTCCGGGGAGGGGAGGAGAGGGAGTTCGACTGGATCCTCTGCGCCACGGGGTATCGCCCGGCATGGATACCGATCGACGGCGGGACCGTTCGGACCAGGGAGGACGGGTACCCGGTAATCTCCCCGACGGGGCAGTCCACCCTTCCCGGCCTGTACTTTTGCGGGTCGCTGGCCCGTTTCAACAAGCGCTGCGCCTTCATCCACGGATTTCGCAACTACGTGGAAAAGGTCTTCTGGGACATCGCGGACGGACTGTAGGCATCGTTTTCGCAGTCGGAGCGAACGACCCGGTTCGCCTACCGGCCGTCACGGCCGCGGGAGCGATTCCGTATCGGAATGTCGTCCCTCGGGACCGGGCAGGGCGAAATCCGGAAGCCGGTACTGGAGGGCCTCCGCGACGTGTCGAACGGACACGTCCCGATCCTTCGCCAGATCGGCGATCGTCCTCGCCACCCGGGCCGCCTTTCCGATCCCCCTTCCGGAAAGACCCATCCGATCGGCAGCGCGAAGGAGGAACGCACGCGCCTCGGGGGAGAAGGACGAGGTCATCTCGGAGTAGGAAACAGATGCCGTCCCGTTCGTCCGGAAGGTGCGCCCGGCGAAGCGGCGGGATTGGGCGAGGCGGGCTGCCGTCACGCGCCGTCGCACGGCGGCCGACTCCTCGCCGCAGGATGATGCGGACCAGTCGTCGGGGGGTACGGGGGCAACGGTGACCGATAGGTCGAAGCGGTCCAGGAGAGGACCGGAGAACTTCTGCGAGAAACGGTTCAGGACGGGCGGGGAGCATCGACAGATCCGTTTCGGGTGACCCGAACTTCCGCACGGGCACAGGTTCGTCGCCGCGAGGAGCAGGAAACGGCAAGGGAAGCGGTAGACGTTGCCCGCCCGGACGATCCAAATTTCCCCGGATTCGAGGGGCTGCCGGAGCGCTTCCCGGGAGTCCCGCCGGAACTCGGAGAACTCGTCGAGGAAAAGCACCCCGCCATGGGCGAAGGTGATCTCTCCCGGGCGGGGCGGATTTCCGCCGCCCACCAGACCGGCCGGGCTCACGGAGTGGTGGGCCGTGCGGAAGGGCCGTTGCGTTACGAGGCGCGGCCAGGGGGGCATGCCGGCGGCGCTGTAGATCTTCGCCGTTTCGAGCGCCTCGTCCTCCTCGAAGTCGGGCAGGATCCCCGGCATCCGCTCCGCGAGCATCGTCTTGCCGCACCCGGGGGGGCCGGAGAAAAGAAGCGCATGGCCCCCGGCGGCCGCGATTTCCAGCGCTCTTCGCGCCACCGGCTGACCGACCACATCCCGGAGGTCCGGCCCGCGGGGGGCATCGGGAACGGAAAGTAGCCTCCGTCTCCCTTCCCTTGACCGGTGAATTTCGCCGGACAGGGCCGCCACCCCGTCGCGGAGGGTCGCCGCGGGGATGACCGTAAGCCCCGGAACGAGCAGGGCTTCCTCGAAATTGGCGTCCGGAACGATGATCCCCGGCAGTCCTGTCTGTCTGGCGAGAAGGGCCTGGGAGAGGACACCTCGCACCGGCTTGACGGAGCCGTCGAGGGAGAGTTCGCCCCCGACCAGGTATTTTCCCAGCGCGTCTGCCGGGACAAGCCCTTCCGCGCAGAGGATCGAGAGGGCGATGGGGAGGTCGAGGAGGGCGCCGTCCTTTCTCACGTCGGCCGGGGCGAGGTTGATGGTGATCTTGCGTCCCGGGACCGGGAAGCCGGAGTTGCGGATGGCGGCGCGGACCCTGTCCGCGCTCTCGCGCACCGCCCCCCCCGGCAGCCCCACGATCGTGCAGGAGGGAAGCCCTTTCGAAATGTCGGTCTCCACCTCCACGGGGACCGCGTCGATCCCCGCGATGGTGGAAGCGAGGACGCGGACGAGCAACCGGTGGCTCCTTTCCGCGGCGGTTCGTTCCCGCCGGGCATCGGTGACGCACGGGAGGAAAACGCAAGGCTTCGTGCGGTAACGCAAGGGACGTGCCGCAGCTCGCGGAAAGGAGCCTTAACCCTTCGGGCGGCCGGCTTCCGGACGACGGGGATGCACCCGGCGGCCATTTGCCGGGCGGTCCACGGCGATTGCAGGTCCGTTTTCGAAACTCGCGGTTGACCGGATTTGAGACGACGACCTCCGGGAGATGAGCCCCCGCCGCAGCAGGTTCGCGAGTCGGGCCGCCTCGGTCGATTCCGCGGAGGAGAGAGGGCGCGGTCCGAATCGGTCCCGGTTGTACAAGGGAAGGAAACGGGTTGCATCGGGGAGGAGGTGGGGGTTCTCGCCCACGGCCGCCAGGAGCATCTCCTCGAGGAGGGTGCCGGGCGATCTCCGGCGCCCGGCGGACGACAGGCGCCGGAACAGCCGGGCATACGGCCTGGGAAGAGGGGAATCCCCCTCGCTCGTTCCCCGGGGATACCGGGAGGCACCGCTCCTGCCCGTGCGCCAGGCGAGCAGGAGCGCAACCGCTGCCATCCCGACTGCGAAGCCCCCCCGGGCGAGGTTGCCGGCCGGCATTCCGATCGCCCCCCGAATCCGCATCGTTGCCCGCCGCAGGGCGAACCACCCCCCGGAAACGGCCTCCGCCTGCATCGCCAGCGAGTAGTTCACTACGTACTTGTTCCACCGCTGCCTGGACCAGTCGAGGTACATCCCGATCGTTCCCGTCCGGGCGAAGAACGGGGAGTCCTCCCCCAGCGGAGGCGTCGCGTCCAGGGTGACCCACCTGCCGCCGATCCACGCCTCCGTCCATGCGTGCGCGTCGGACTGCCGCACGATGAGGTACTTTCCGACATCGCTCCACTCGCCGCCCAGGTAGCCGGCTGCGACCCGCGCCGGAACCCCCGCGGCACGCAGGAGGAGAGTCAGTCCGGCGGCATAATGCTCGCAGTACCCCGCCCTCTTCCGGAACAGGAACTCCTCGACCGAGGAGGCGGCGTCGGTCAGGGAGTACCGGAACCCGGACTGGAAAAACCGCCTCGCGAGTTCGGCCCGCTCCGCGTCCGATGCGGCCCGGGAGGTTGCCTGGATCGCCAGTTCCCGGATTCCGTCCGAACCGGGTGGCAGCGAAAGGTACGAGCCATCCGGATTAGCGGATCGGTTCCGTCGGGCGGATCCCGCCGGAGCGAAGCGTACGCGGTAGCGTACAGCCGAACCCTTCGCCGGAAGCAGGTAGTTCCCCCCCCCGTCGGTCCGGATCTCGCCCAGGGCCCCCTCGACCGAAATCGCCCCCGCGTACACGAAGAGGGCGGAGTGGCTCATCGGCTCCAGGAAGATCTCCGCCGAGGACAGGGGTACCACCGCCTGGGGGGAGAGAGAATAGTGGGACCCGGCCTTCGGGACCGTTTCGAGCGGGGATTCCGCCCGGCTCCACTTCGTTCCGTCGAAGCGTGCGTACGTCGCTCCCCGCAGGTAGAGTCCGGATGGTGACACCCCGGCGGCCAGCTCGGGGAACTCGATCCGGGCGACGACCCGTCGGTCGGCCTTGACGGAGGTGACGTCGCGCAGCGAGATCGCGTCGGAGAAGCCGGCAATCCCCACCCGGGTCCCCGGGCGACGCAGGAACTGCCCGATCCCGACGCGGGGGGTAACCGCGAACAGCACCGCCGTCATGCAGAAACCCGCCACGGCGGACAGCAGGAGCAGAAGGACGGCAAACCCCGGGCGCGCGCGGGGAACGGCGCCCCCTCCCGTATCCGCCGCCTCCTCGGCCTGCAGGGCCCACATGGCCCCGGCGGACAGTCCGAGGAAAAGGAAAAGGAACGCCGCGAACCGGATTTCCGTCGTTGACGCCGCGGCGGCGAGGAACTCGAGGAACGAGATCGCGCACAACTGCCATCCGTCCCGGGGGCTTTTGGGAAGGAGGAACTTGATGGACTGGATGCCGAGCAGGAGAAGGGACACGGAGGTGAGCAGGTCCCTGGATCCCCATGCGAGGTCGGCGGCGGCCGCCGCGGCGCCCACCACCAGGAGGGGGGAGGCGGCCCGGTGCCATCCCCCCCGGGGGGCGCCTGTCCAGTCCAGGACCGCACCGGCGAGAAACGCCGCCGCCGCAACGGCAACCCCGGGGCGGGAAATCTCCGTGAGGAAGGCGAGCGGGAGCAGCCCGAAGGCCCAGTGGATGCGCAGGGAGAACCAGAGAGCGCCCGGAATCCGGGCCCGTTCCTCCGTCCGCCTCACGGGGTTTCCCCCTCCCCCGCCGAAGGAAGCGTTCCGTCCGTCGTAACCCTCGCGAGGATCGAGAGGGCTTTCCTTCGCCGGCCGGCGTCCGCGGGGGCAACGAGGACCCGGTCGCCGACCCGGAGACGGTACGGCAACCCTTCCCGTTCGCACCGAAGGACTTGGGCGCAGGCCCGCGAGACGAGTCGTTCGAACTCCCCGGGAGGCGAGGGAACGGCCAGATGGAGGTCGACTGCCTTCGAGGGTTCCGCCTCCCGTTCCTTGACCATCCATGTTCCCAGGCGCGCCGACGCCTTCCAGTGGATGTCCCGGACCGGATCGGAAGGGCTGTGGCCCCTCACCCCGCGGATCAACGCCCCCTCCCTTCCCCAGGCGGTTTTCCCCCCGAGATGGTCGCCGGGGTCCGTGCCGGGGGGCGCGGCATCCGGTGCACCGGGTTCCGGGTACACGATCAGGCAGTTTTCCCGAGGATTCACCTCGGCGGACTTTTCGAAGAGGGCGAAGGGGAACCGGGTGGAGACGGTGCACGGGAAGGAAGGGACCGGGCCGCGTCGCTCGGGACGGTACGGGATGATCCGCGTGTCGGCTCCCCCCGGGGGGATCTCGGGGAACCAGGCCCCTCTCCCGGCCCCGGGCAAGGCCGGGGACACGGTGACGGAGAATGCAGGCAACCACTTCCCCGTGGCCGAACAGGTGACGGCCAGGAGGCAGTCCCGCGACGCGAACGCCTCCGAGGCGTGCGCCACCCGGACGCGCAATCCCCGCAGGCACCATTCCGACAGGATGCCGGACAGGATGATCAGGCTCAAATTCATGCTGAGGGCAAGGTAGAGCAGGTTGTTCCCGGTGTTGATGGCCGCGGCGCCCACGGCGACCGTGAGCGCGAGGAACCATTTTCCCGGAAAGGTCACCCGGAGCTTCCGCGGCGGGCGGAACTTCCGGAGGAAGGCCTTCATACGGGCGCGGGGATGGCCTCGAGGATCTCCGAGAGGATCGCCTCGCCGGCCTCGGCCTCCGGGGCGCCCCCCGCCGGCTCCCCCGAAAGGAAGATGCGATGGCAAAGGACGGCAGGCGCGGTCCTGCGCACGTCCCCGGGGGTGACGAAGTCCCGGCCCGAAAGAAAGGCGAGCCCCTGGGAGGTGCCCTTGACGCCGATCGCGCCCCGGGGGGACGCCCCGAGCCGCACCAGGGGGTGCCGCCGCGTGGCCTCGACGATCCGGTAGATGTACGACACGATCGAATCCCGGACGGTCACGCGTTCGACCAGGGCGCGCAAGTGCCTCACCTGCTCGGGAACGAGCACGGGGAGGAGACCGTCCCGGGAGGTCGCCAGCGTGTTCTCCCGGATCAGCCGCAGTTCCGATTCCCGGTCGGGGTAGGAAAGCCTGAGCCGTAAGTTGAACCGGTCCAGTTGCGATTCCGGGAGGGGATAGGTCCCATGCAGTTCGAAGGGGTTCTGGGTGGCGATGACGAGAAACGGGTCGGGAAGAGGGTACGTCTTCGTGTCGACCGATACCTGGCGTTCGCTCATGGCCTCCAGCAGGGCGCTCTGGGCCCGGGGGTTGCTCCGGTTGATTTCGTCGGCGAGGACGATGTTCGCGAACAGAGGGCCGGGGGAAAAGGTAAAACTCCTCTTGTCCGCGTCGAAGATGTGAACGCCGACCACGTCCTGGGGGAGCAGGTCACTCGTGAACTGGATGCGGCGGAACGTCCCGGAAATGCTTGCCGATATTGCCCGCGCGAGGGTGGTCTTCCCGGTGCCGGGGATGTCCTCGAGGAGGATGTGTCCCCCCGCGAGGAAGGAAGCGAGGGCGAGTTCCACCTCCTTGCTCTTCCCCAGGAGAACCGTCTCGACGTTGGAACGGAGCCGGGAGAGGAGCGCCAGGGCTTCTTGGGAATCCATACGGATATTATCGCCGAAACGATTCCGAACCTTTCGGGTATTTTTTGGAATGGAATTTGAATGGGTTTCCGGGCATCATCGGAACCGGGGAAAGGATGAGGAGAAGGCCGGGCCGCCCCGGGCGGCCGCTCGAGGGGATGGAAGAGACGACCCTGTTTCGCGCCGCCTTTCCGGAAGGTTGGGAGGAGATGCGCAGGGTCGCCCGGGAGGAGGAACCGTCCGACGGCGTCGTGCGGGAGAGGTGGGAAGCGGTGCTCGAACTCGCCCGACGGGCCTTGTCCTGCCCCGTTCCGCGGTCCGAACCGGTGAAGTCCGCGGCGGACGTGTTCGAAAGGTACCGCTACCTGGTTGGCGATTCGCCGGTCGAGGTGTTCCTCGCCGTCCTGCTGGACGTCAAGCACCGCGTCCTGCGGGACGCGCGCGTCTCGGTGGGCATCCTGAACGGCAGCCTCATTCACCCGCGGGAGGTCTTCGCCACGGCGGTCGCGGAGCGCGCGGCGGCGGTCGTCCTCGTGCACAACCATCCAAGCGGGGACCCTTCCCCCAGCCCGGAAGACAGGGAAGTCACGCGCAGGCTCCGTTCCGCGGGGGGAATCGTGGGGATTCCGGTGATGGACCATGTCATAATAGGCAGTTGTTCCTTCTACAGTTTCCGGGAGGAAGCGGATTGGTGATTTCGGGCGTATTCAAATCCGCCGCTGTCCTGATCCTCACCGTGGTTTCTTCCCTGGGTGCCGCCGCCGCTGGTTTTCTCACGGGGGAGGAACGGATCTCCTCCGGAATCATGCGGTTGTGGGGCAGGGGATTCGTGCGGATCGGGGGGTGGAAGGTCCGCGTCGAGGGGCTGGAATGCCTCCCGGCGGGCGGTGCCATCCTGGCGGCGAATCACCAGAGCCTGGTGGACATCCCCCTCGTTCTCGCCGCCCTCCCCCGGGAGGTCCGGTTTCTCGCGAAGAGGGAACTCGGCCGGATCCCCCTGTTCGGGTACGCGATGGCGAAGGCCGGCAACCTCTTCATCGACCGGGAGGACCCCCGGGACGCCGTCACCCTGGTCCGCGAGGCGACGGCGCGAATGGACCGGGGGCAGATGGTGGTCATATTTCCCGAGGGTACGCGCAGTCGCGACGGGACCATCGGCGAGTTCAAGCCCGGGGCGTTCTACCTCGCGCGGAAAACGGGGGCCCCGCTCCTGCCGGTGCTCATCGACGGAGGGCACAAGGCCCTTCCCCGGGGTTCGCTCCTCTTTCGGCCCGCCGATCTCACCGTCAGGATACTTGCCCCCGTGACCGCGGACGACGGGAGGGCCCTGACCCGGGACGAGATGGCGGAGGAGACGCGAAGACGGATTCATTCCGCCCGGGAGGAGGGGAGGGTCCCATGCGCCGGGGCGGCCCTGGTATGAGCGACAGGGTCCGGGGGGAGGGAATTCCCTCATGACGCTGCGCATCATCCCCCTCGGAGGACTGGGGGAATTCGGACTCAACTCCCTGTTGTTCGACGACGGCGAGTCCGCCGTCCTCGTGGACGCGGGCCTCATGTTCCCCGACGACACGATGCTGGGGATCGACTTCGTCATCCCCGATTTCGGCTTTCTGCGGGATCTCTCCCACCGGCTCCGGGCGCTCCTGCTCACGCACGGACACGAGGACCACATCGGTGCGGTCTCGTTCCTGCTGAAGGAGTTCGACGTTCCCGTGTACGGCACCCCGCTTACGCTCGGTTTACTGCGGAACCGCCTCGCCGAGCATGGCCTGGACGGCGTCGCGAGGCTCGAGCCGATCGAGCGTTCCAGCCGGTTCCGCGTGGGCGACCTCGACGTGGAGACGTTCCCGGTCTGCCACAGCATCCCGGGCGGGTTCGGGTTCATCCTGCGGTGCCGGGACGGCGTGTTCGTCCATACGGGGGACTTCAAGATCGACGCCCGGCCTCTGGACGGCGTCCCCACCGCCACGAAACGTCTCGCGGATGTGGCCGCGCGCGAGATGGTGACGGCCCTGTTCTCCGACTCCACGAACGTGGAGCGGGAAGGGGAAAGCCTCCCGGAGGCGTTCGTCGGGGAGGCCCTTTCGGAAATATTCGGCGGGGCCCCCGGCCGGGTCATCGTCGCGATGTTCTCGTCGAACATCCACCGGATCCAGGAGGCCATCAACGCCGCAGCCCGCCACGGCCGCAGGGTGGCCCTTTGCGGCAAGAGCATGGTGGGGAACGTGGGGACGGCCCTCGAACTGGGATATATGAAACTGCCGAACCCGGAGATCCTCTTTCCCGTGGAGGACATCGAAACCCTGCCCGGCCGGCAGGTCGCCGTCCTCACCACGGGCAGCCAGGGGGAGCCTCGCTCCGCCCTCACGCTGATGGCGCTGGGCGAGCACAAGTTCCTGCGGATCCGGGAAGGCGACACGGCCGTCCTCTCCTCGAAGTTCATCCCGGGGAACGAACGGGCGATCGCCAACGTGATCAACCACCTCTTTCTGGCGGGGGCCGACGTGCGCTACGAAAAGATCTCGGAGATCCACGTGTCCGGGCACGCCAGCCGGGAGGAACTCCGGAGCATGGTCCGGCTGCTCCGTCCGGAGTACTTCATCCCCGTCCACGGCGAGCCGAGGCACCTCATCATGCACAAGAACCTCGCCCGGGAGATGGGGGTCCCCCGCCCGGAGTTTGTCCGGAACGGCGACATCCTCGAGTTTTCGGAAGGGGTGATGACCCGTGCGGGGAAGGCCCCGGTAGGGCGCCTGTTCGTCGACGGGAAAGGGGTGGGGGAGGTGGAGGGACTGGTGCTCAAGGACCGGTACCACCTCTCGAACGACGGCATGGTCATGGTCGTGCTGGCCATCTCCCAGACCACCGGGGAAATCCTCTACGGGCCCGATATCGTGACCAGGGGGGTGGTTTCCGAAAACTCTTCGGATACTATAATGGAGGACGCGAGGCAAACCGTCCTCTCGACGTGGGAGGATGCGGGCCTCGAAGCGAGGAAGGACCCGGCGGAGATCCAAACC
>Ga0209322_10002015_pt1 | contig 11649 bp, 13 predicted proteins | sample Rifsed19ft1_FD_184013 | JGI IMG/M metagenome (GOLD analysis project Ga0209322, IMG submission 184013) | Soil microbial communities from Rifle, Colorado, USA - sediment 19ft 1 (version 2) | ecosystem: Environmental > Terrestrial > Deep subsurface > Rock core/Sediment | place: Rifle, Colorado...
CCGCCCCGTGCTCGAGCGCGCCTCCGCCCGCGAGACGGCGGCGCGCGTCGCCGCCGGCGCCATCGCCCGCCGGCTGCTCGAGGAGCTCGGTGTTGCCGTCCACAGCCACGTCCTCGCCATCGGCGACGTGCGCGCCGACGTGCCCGAGAGCATCGACTGGGACCGCGTCGAGGCCTCGCCGGTGCGCTGCGCCGACGCCGGCGTCGAGGCGAAGATGATCGCCCGCATCGACGCCGCCAAAGAAGCCCTCGACACCGTCGGCGGCGTCTTCGAGGTGCGCGCGGCGGGCGTTCCCATCGGCCTCGGCAGCTTCGTCCACTGGGACCGCAAGCTGGACGGCCGCCTGGCGCAGGCCGTGATGAGCATCCAGGCCGTCAAGGGCGTCGAGATCGGCGGCGGCTTCACGAACGCCTCGCTGCCCGGCTCCCAGGTGCAGGACGTCATCCTGCCGCGCGACCAGTGGGCTGGCCGACCCTGGCGCCACGCCACGAATCGCGCCGGCGGCCTCGAAGGCGGCGTTACCAACGGCGAGGACGTCGTCGTGCGCGGCGCCCTCAAGCCCATCTCGACGCTGCCCCAGCCGCTGCCCAGCGCCGACCTGCTGACAGGCGAGCTGCAAGACGCCTTCTACGAGCGCTCCGACACCTGCGTCGTGCCCGCCGCCTGCGTCATCGGCGAGGCGATGGTCGCCCTCGTCCTCGCGGACGCCGTCCTCGAGAAGTTCGGCGGCGACCACTTGCGCGAGACCCTGGCGAACTGCAAGGCGTACATGAAGACCATCGGGCCGCGGGGGGAGCTGTGATGCGGCGAGCAGGGGTCCAGGGGACGCAGCCCCCGGGCGGGGGTGTGGGGGTGTCCCCCACATGACCACCCCCCTCCGTATCACCCTCATCGGCTTCTCCGGCACCGGCAAGTCGACCGTCGCCGAGCTCGTCGCCCAGCGCCTGGGCTGGCAGGCCGTCGACAGCGACGACCTCATCGAGCAGGCCGCCAGCAAGAACGTGCGCGAGATTTTCCGTACGGAGGGTGAGGCCGCCTTCCGCGCCCGCGAGACCGCCGTCTTCGAAGCGCTGCGTAGCGGCGATCGCATCGTCGTCGCCGCCGGCGGCGGCGGTGGCCTCGACGAATCGACGCGCCGCGCTATCGTCGAAGCCGGCGTCGTCATCTGCCTCGAAGCCTCCGTCGAGACCGTCGTCGACCGCATCTCGGAGGCGACCGCCACAGACCGGCCGATGCTCGCGAGCCTCGATTCAGCCGCCCGCATCCGCCGCCTCAAGGCGCAGCGAGCCGCCCTCTACGCCCTCGCGGACGCGTCGATAAGCACCGACTACCTCTCGCCGGCCGAGGTCGCCGAAGAGGTTGTGCGCTTCTACCAGAAGTACGGCGAGCGCGCCTTCAGCCGGCCCGGCCGCGTCGAAGCCCTGACTCAGACGCCGCCCTGGCTGCCGCCGATCACCGACGCGCCCGGCGCCACCGCCTTCGTCCGCACTGCCTCCGCCGAGTACCCGGTCTACGTCGCCTGGGGCGCCCTCGACCGCCTCGGCGAGCACACCAAGCGCGCCACGGGCGCCCGCCGCGCCTTCTTGATCAGCGACACGGCGGTCTTCTCGCAGTGGGGTGAGGCCGCCCTCGCCAGCCTGCGCGAGGCCGGCTTGGAGGCCGCCAGCTTCACCCTGCCGCCCGGCGACGCCAGCAAAACGCTGGAGAGCGCCGGCCGCGCCTACGACTGGCTCGCCTCTCAGCGCGCCGAGCGCCGCGACGCCGTCGTCGCCCTGGGCGGCGGCATGGTCTGCGACCTCGCCGGCTTCGTCGCTGGCACCTACCTGCGCGGCCTGCCCGTCGTCCAGGCGCCCACCAGCCTCCTCGCCATGGTCGACGCCGCCATCGGCGGCAAGACGGCCGTCAACCACGCCGGCGCCAAGAACATCGTCGGCCTCTTCTACCAGCCCCGCGCCGTCGTCGCCGATGTCTCGACCCTCAAGACCCTGCCCCGGCGCGCCCTGGTCGAAGGCCTCGGCGAGGTCATCAAGCACGCCCTCATCCGCGACGCCGACCTCCTGTCGCTGCTCGAGGGGCGCCTCGACGACCTCCTCGCCCTCGACCCCGACCTGACGACGCAGGTCATCGCCCGCAACGTCCAGATTAAGGGCGCCGTGGTGAGCGAGGACGAGCGCGAGACGGGCGGCGTGCGCGAGCTCCTCAACTACGGCCACACGTTGGGCCACGCCTTCGAGGCCGCGGGCGACTACGATGCGCTGCTGCACGGCGAGGCCGTCGCCGTCGGCATGGCCGCGGCGGCGGAGATAGGCCGACGCGTCGGCGTCACGCCCGCCGGCCTCGTCGAGCGCCAGAACCGCCTCATCGCGCGCGCCGGCCTGCCCCTGCGCCCGCCGCCGGGCCTCGCCCGCGACCGCGTCCGCGCCGCCCTCGCCCTCGACAAGAAAGTCGTCGCCGGCGGCCAGCGCTGGGTCCTCCTCGAGGATGTCGGCCGCCCCATCGTCCGGGCCGACGTGCCTACGGCCATCGTCGAGGCCGTCCTCGACGAGCTGACGGGCTGAGTCTTTCCCCTCTCCCTCAGGGAGAGGGCTGGGGTGAGGGTGAAGCGCAGCGGTGGCCGAGAGCGCCCCTGAGAGTCAGCCGGCTTCCCTTCGCGCTCTCGTCCGCGGCCGCGTCCAGGGCGTCTGGTTCCGCGCCTTCGCTCAGGGCCGCGCCCGCGAGCTGGGCCTGCGCGGCTTCGCGCGCAACTTGAGCGACGGCGTGACGGTTGAGGTCGTCGCCGAGGGGCCGAGGCCGGCGCTGGAGGCGCTGCTCGCCGCGCTGCGCGTCGGCCCGCCGGGCGCCTACGTCGAGCGCGTGGACGTATCTTGGGGCGAAGCGACGGGTGGGAATCAGGGGTTTGTCGCGAGATGAGAGCTACGCGAGCGCCTGTTGGCCCTTCAGAACGCGCTCAGGAAGCAGATGACTAGCGTCCAAGACTTCGATCCCTATCAGCCGGCCTTCACCGTCGAAGTCTAGGTTAATCATGCCCCCGACCTCGTCCGGATCGCAGCTATAGGTCTTCTTAGCGCCTCCTGGCTCGATGGGGACGAGATAGAGGTAGGCTGCGTCCGCTCCCTTGTCGTACTCGATCCGCAAGATGTCCTCCTCCGGAGCCCTTCAACGTAGGAGGGCCTCGTGTAGAATGCCGTAATAACGTCCTCGCCGACAGCCGCGACGAAGAGTTTGCTGGCTTCATCATAGTAGCCGACGCGCTCAATGCCTTTCTGTTTGTAGGCGAACGGCTTAGTTGAGTTTACCAACATCTCGACTTGCTCAACGCTAATGCCTCTGAGCAAGTCGATGGCGTGCATAGTCGGACAGGTTCACCCGTCGCCGACCACCGGCCCCAGCATAATCGCCTCCGCCTCGTCGCCCGGCTCAAGGGCCGGCACGTCCTCCGGGCAGACGACGAGCGCGTTCGCCAGCGCCATCGACGTGAGGATGCCGGAGCCCTGCGGCCCCGTCAGCGACGCGTAGTAGCGCCCCTCTCGCTCCCGCACGATGGCGCGCGCCAGGAAGCGACGACCGTCCGTGTTCTCCACCCGCTCCTCCACCGTCACGCGCAGCGTCGGCCGCTCCCAGCCGCCGCGGCCCGTCATCTTGTAGAGCGCCGGCCGGCCGAACAGCTCGAACGTCACCATGGCGCTCACCGGGTTGCCCGGCAGGCCGATGTGGGGCACGCGCCGGCCGTCCGGCGCCCGGAACGTCCCGAAGGCCAGCGGCTTGCCCGGCTTCATCCGCACCGTCCAGAAGTCGACCTCGCCCTCGCGCAGCAGGACGTCCTTCACGACGTCGTAGTCGCCGCGCGAGACGCCGGCCGACGTGATCAGCAGGTCGGCGTCCAGGCCGGCGCGGATCTTCGCCGTCAGCTCCTCGACGGTGTCGCGGGCGATGCCCAGGCGCCGCGGTATGCCGCCCGCCTCCTCGACAAGCGCCGCCACGCTGTAGCTGTTCGCGTCGTAGATGTGGCCCTCGACGGCCGGCTGGCCCGGCTCGAGCAGCTCGTCGCCCGTCGCGATGATGGCGACAACGGGCCGGCGGTAGACGCTGACGCTCTCCTTGCCCAGCGACGCCAGGACGCCGATCTGCGCCGCCCGTAGCTCCGTGCCCTCGCGCATGACGACGCTGCCGCGCAGAACGTCCTCGCCGGCGCGGCGGACGTTGGCGCCAGGCGCCGCCGCCTTGAACACGCCGACCTCCGTCCGCCCCTTGGCGAAGGCGCCGAACGTCCGGCCCGGCGGCTCGTCCGTCTCCTCAAAGGGGACGATGGCGTCGGCGCCGCCGGGAATCGGCGCGCCGGTCATGATCCGCACCGCTGTGCCCGGCGTCACCTCGCGCTCGAAGAGGTAGCCCGCCGCCACCTCGCCGATGACGCGCAGCGTCCTCGGGTCTTCCGGCGAGGCGCCTTCCGTGTCGGCCGCGCGCACGGCGTAGCCGTCCATCGCCGTGTTGTCCAGGGGCGGGATCGTGACGGGCGAGACGACGTCTTCGGCGAGCACCTGGCCGAGAGCCTGCGCGATGGGCTTCGTCTCCGGCGCCAGGCGCCTAACTACGTCGAGGATGCGGGCGCGCGCCTCCTCAACGCTGATCATGCCGTCGAAGTTCATCTGTTCAGCCGAAGTCGTAGCGAGCTCAGCCCAGGCGCACCGCCAGGCAGGTAGTTGTCCGCTGCACGCCCTCGACGCTCTGAATGCCCTGAGTGATCGCGTTCCCGAGCTTGTCGAGGTCGTCCGCCTCCATCTGCACGATCACGTCGTAGGGGCCCGTGACCGTGTCGACGCTGGTCACGCGCGCGTCCGGATGACGCATGGCGAGGACGGCCTCCCCGACGCTCTTCGAGCGGCCGACCTCCGCCTCGATGAGCACGTATCCGCGAACGGCCATTAGAGCACGCCTCCTTTGAAAGACGGGGCGATTTCATCATCATTCCCGCCCGAGAAGCTGTCAACTTGCTCGCAGGACTGCTCGCCCTCTTGGACGCAGCCCCGCCGCCGATACCTTATCTGGAGAGGCGGTCGCTCGATGCGGCTGGACCACGTTTCACGGCTCCCCTTCCCCTCCCACGTCGGTCGGAGTAGTACCCTAGTGGGGAGGAACTCCTTGCTCCGGCGCAAGCGCTTCTGGTTCGGCCTTGTCATCAGCGCCTCGTTCTTGGCGTTCTTTCTCGCCCGCACTGACTTCGACGAGATCGAGCACGCCTTCGCCGGCGCCGACTTCGCTCTGGCCTTGGCCGCGGTGCCCCTCTACTTCCTCGGCTTCTGGCTGCGCACCATGCGCTGGCGCTACCTGCTGCGCCCCGTCAACGGCGGCATAACGACGCGCCGGCTCTTCCCTGTCGTCCTCATCGGCCTCATGGCTAACAACGTCGCGCCGGCGCGCGTCGGCGAGCTGGTGCGGGCCTACCTCCTGGGCGAGCGCGAGTCGATGAGCAAGTCGACCGCCCTCGGCACCATCGCCGTCGACCGCGCCTTCGACGGGCTGACGCTCGTCGCCATCCTCGGCATCGCGGTCGCCCTCTCCGGCGCCGACGCCGCCGTCAAGGGCATCGGCGTCGCGACGGCGCTGCTCTTCGCGGCCGCCAGCGCCGTGCTGGTCGCGCTCGCCTTCTCGCCGCGCCAGGCGCGTGGCTGGCTGCTCCGCCTCATCCGGCTCCTGCCGGAGAGCCTCGCCGCCGCCGTCGAGGACCTGCTAGACGCCTTTCTCTCCGGCCTCGTGGCGCTGCGCAGCCCTAGGGCGCTGGCCAGCGCTGCCCTCGCGTCCGTCGGTTCGTGGCTCGTCGAGGCGTCGATGTACGCCGTCGTCGGCGAGGCCTTCCACCTCGGCGTCGGCTTCGAGGTCTACCTGATCATCGTCGCCGCCGCTAACCTCGCCCTCTCGATCTTCGCCTCGCCGGGCGGCGTCGGCCCCTTCGAGGTCGCCACCCGCGAGGCGTTGGTCTTCTTCAACGTCAGCGGCGCGGCGGCGTCGGCCTACGCGCTCGCCCTGCACGCCCTCCTGCTGGTGCCGATCATCATCGTCGGCCTGGTGCTCCTCTGGCTGACGCAGCTCAGCCTGCACGAGCTTTTCGGCGTGTCGAAGCTGCCGGCAGCGCCCGTCGCCACCTCCCAGGGCGTCGAATGAGGGCAGCCGTCGTCGGTGGCGGTGTCGCCGGCCTGACGGCGGCCTACCGCCTCCTCCAGGACGGCCACGCGGTCGCCCTCTTCGAGGCCGGCCCCGAGCTCGGCGGCCTCGTCCGCACCTTCCAGACGCCGGGCGACCCCCTGGAGTGCTTCTACCATCACCTCTTCACCACCGACACGACGATCGTCCGCCTCATCGAGGAGCTGGGCCTTGCGGACCGCCTCACCTGGCGCGACTCGAAGGTCGGTTTCTACCACGGCGGCCGCATCTGGGACTTCGTCACGCCCATGGACCTGCTGCGCTTTGGGCCGCTGCCCCTCAGCGACCGCGTCCGCCTCGGCCTCGCCGGGCTCTACCTGCGACGCCAGAGCGACTGGCACCGCTACGAGTCGATCACGGCCTGGGAGTGGCTCCGGCGCTACGTCGGCCAAAGGGGCCTGGACGTCGTCTGGGGGCCGCTGCTGCGCGGCAAGTTCGCCGATCAGGCGGAAGAGGTGGCGATGGCCTGGCTCTGGAGCAAGGTGCACCTCCGCTTCGCCTCGCGAAAGTCAGGCGTGAGCCAGAAGGAGAAGCTGGGCTACCTCCTCGGCAGCTTCAGTGTTTACATAAAGGAGCTGGAGCGGCGCATCCGCGATGCCGGCGCCCACGTCGAGACCGGCCAGCCGGTGCAGCGCGTCACGGTCGAGGACGGGCGCGCCAGCGGCCTCCTCCTCGCCGACGGCCGCGCCTGGCCCGCCGACGCCGTCATCGCCTGCGTGCCCTCAGAGCGCTTCCTGCCCATCGCGCCGCCCCTCGGCGACGAGTACGAGCGCCGCGTCAAGGCGGCGCGCTGGCAGTGGGCGCTTTGCTACGTCCTCGCCCTCAAGGAGTCGCTCTCGCCCATCTACTGGCTCAACATCAGCGATCCCGGCACGCCCTTCATCGCCGTCATCGAGCACACGAACTTCATCGAGAAGGAGCGCTACGGCGGCCGCCACCTCGTCTACCTCTCGAACTACCTGACGCCCAACCATCCCTGGTTCTCCCTCAGCGACGAGGAGCTGGACGACCTCTACCTGCCCCACCTGACGAAGTTCAACCCCCGCTTCAGCCGCGACTGGATCGTCGACCGCTGGGCCTTCAAAGGGCCCGACGCCCAGCCCGTCATTCGCCGCAACTACCGCGACGACCTGCCCGACCACCGCACGCCGGTGCCCGGCCTCTACCTGGCGAACATGCAGCAGATCTACCCGGAGGATCGCGGCCAGAACTACTCGATCCGCATGGGCGAGCAGGTAGCGCGCCTGGCCGTTGAGGACTGGACGAAAGCGCCGATCAGCGTCCGCAGTGCCGCACCCCAGCCTTGAGGCTGGGGTGCGGCCTCGCACTCAGGCCGCGCGGCCGATGGCCTCAGGCTCCGCCGCGGCAAGCGACAGGTCGTCCTGGCCCTCAAACCGGCTGGCCGCTGGCGACAAGCGCAGCGCTACCGCCCAGGCCGCCAGCGCCAGGACGACGCCCGCCAGCACGTCGGAGACGTAGTGCTCGGCCAGGTAGACGAGGCTGAAGCCCATCGAGAGCACGTAGACCACCGCGAGGATGCGCAGACGCCGGCTGAACGTCCAGGCAGCGAGCGCTACCAGGACCGTCTGCGCCATGTGGTAGGAGGGGAAGGCGGCGACCTCGTTGATGCCCACCGTCTCGTAGCCCTGCTCGTAGAAGCCCGGCCGGACCGTGTTCATCACCGCCGGCGCGATGCGCGTCAGCGGCGGCAGGTAGCCGTCCAGACCGGCCAGCCAGGGCGGCGCCGTCGGCAGCAGCGTGAACCAGGCGCTGCCCACCAAGATCGTCGCGACCGTCGCCACGAGGTAGAGGCGCAGCGCCGCGGGGCGCAGGTGCCAGAGAGCCACCGCCGCCAGGACCGGCAACGTAAAGTAGCTGAAGTAGATGACCGAGGTGTACACGTCCAGCGGCGTGACCCGCCCCGCCGCGTGCAGCTGCTCCTGCAGCCAGACCGTCGGCACGGTGCCGAAGAACAGCGCCCGGTCCAGGTCGATGACGTAGGCGTAGCGGGCGTGGAAGCCCACCTGGTCGGCCAGCGACCGCACGTAAGCCATCGTCAGGAACACGGCGGCGAACAGCCCCAGGGAGAGCGCCGGGCTTACCGCCTCGCCGCGGCGGTCCCGCGCCCGCATCTGCCAGTAGACGCCGCTCGTCGCCGTCATGCCGGCGCCGATGAGGACGTAGGTAGGCAGCATCCCGCCGACGAGGCTGATGGCGACGACTGCGACGACGAGGAGGAGCAGGTTGCGGCAGCTAATGACCGCCGCCCGCAGCAGGCGGCGCTGACCGGAAAGACCCGCCTTCGCGCTGGGGTCGGAGAACCAGGGGTTCAGCCATCGGTTCAGGCCGCCCGCGGCCCAGGGCTGCACCTTGAGCATCACTATTCGTATCGACGCCCAGAGCGCCGATCTTTAGGCGAACGCTAGCGGCAAGCGTCGGCCGGCAGCGAGTCGAAGCCGGAAAGCACGGTCGTCACGTGCGCCCGCACCCCGAACGGGTCGTCGTCCCACTGCTCCTGGCGCAGCAAGAGGAAGCTCGTACGGTCGATCCACTCCTTGCGCCGGATCGTGAACGGCCCTTCGATGCTCGGCGTCCTGAACTCATAGGTCAGCACCCAAGCCTGCCTGCCGTCAACCTCTTCCAGGCCGAGGAGGCGCAGGTTGGCCGGCGCTGTGCCGCCGCCCGGCGGCCCGAGGTTGAGGCCGCCCTCCGCCCGCGCGAAGAACGCCTCGTACTCGTAGGCCAGCTCGACGAAGCCGCAGGGGCAGCGCCCCGATGGGTCCGGCTGCCGCACCGACCGCTCGTCGCGAACGCAGCGCGTGCCGCGCAGCTCGACAGCCGACTCGTACGGCGGGTTCCCGGGCACCGAGGGCACCACGCGCGTCTCGGCCCGCAGCGACCGTAGCGCCCGCATCGCCTCGTCCGAGAGGCGCAGCAGCTCGCCGGGCGCCGGCGCGCCCTCCGGCAGACCGGCGTTCCCCCCATCGAACAGGCCGCAGCCCGCCACGAGCACAGAAGCCGTCGCAATCAGGAGGAGACGCGTCGTTCGCACGTCTCCCAGGACGCTCTGGAAGCGACGAAGGTTCCCGAAGAAGGAAAGCGGAACCAGGAACAGGGAATAGGCGAGGCTACTACTGGAAGGTCAAGAGGAAAGATCGCTTGCTTGCTTCGGGATTCTTGCTAGGCCAGCGAGCCCGACGCGACGTCGACCTGCGAGCCGTCCTCGCTTGGCTGCGCCGGCTCGAGGATGTCCTGGTCGAACAGCGGCTCGTCGATGATCTCTTCGATGACGGCCACCTCGCGTGGCTCGCCCCGCAGCAGGTCGCGCAGCGGCTCGGGCACGAGCTGATGGGTGAGGGCGAGGTGAGCCAGCAGCGCGAAGAAGAGCGCGTCCAGGATCAGCCCTCGCCTCAGCCGCTGCCTCACCATGAGGCCGTTATTTTACCTCGGCTGTCAACGCCGCGCTACATAAGCATAGTAGTTGCACGATGCGAAGAAACGCCCCTCGGCCACGGCGCGGCGCTGCTCCGCCAGCCAGGCATCGACCTGCTCCTCCGGCAGCAGGCCCAGGCGGGCGACAAGGGGCGCGTAGGTCTCGGCGAAGTTGAGGTAGTAGCTGCCGGTGCCGATGTCGGCGACGATGTGCTGCTGGACAGCCACCGTCTCGAGGCCGCTCTGCTTGAGCAGGCGCGGCAGGTCGCGCATGACGCGCGGCTGGGCGACGACGGCTGCAAGCAAAGCCTTCTCCATCGCCTCGGCGAGGGCAACGTCGGGGTGGGCGAAGCTCAGCGACGCGAAGTCAGCGTCGAAGATCACGACGCTTCCGCCGGGCTTCACCAGGCGGGCCGCCTCTCGCAGGACAGCGAGCGGGTCCTTGACGTGGCTGACCAGGGTGTGGGCGACGACGGCATCGAACGACGCGTCCGGTAGGCCTGTAGCATGGGCGTCGCCCACTCGCAGCTCGACGCGGTCGGCGACTCCTTCCGCCGCCGCGAAGCGGCGTCCCGCCTCGATGAGCGCCGCGCTGAGGTCGACTCCGACGGCAGTTCCCCCGAACTCTGGCCGCTGCGCCGCGGCGCGGGCGTCGACGCCGGTGCCGCAGCCAAGGTCGAGAAAGCGCCCGACCTTCGCCAGGTCCATGCTGTCCAGGTAGGCGGCGCGCATCTGGACGAAGCGCGGCTCGCGGGCGCGCATCTCCAGACGCGCGATAACCGTCTCCACCACAGCCGCGTCCTGGTCGTCTAGCGAAAGAAAGATGTCACGCGGTGCCACGTTGGCCCCTCCCAGGTCTACAGCGGCTGCCGCCCGGCGAAGCCGGCGTCCAGCTCGTGCCAGTAGGAGATCGTCTCCTCGCCGAGGCGCCAGCAGAGGCAGATGACGCGCCCCTGGCGCCGGCTCCGGAAGTCGATGAGCCCCTCGTCGATGCCCTTCAGCTCGGCGCCCGTCTCGTCCAGCTCCGTCATCAGCCGCTGCAGCTGGCCGGCCGCCTGCGCCAGCGCCTCGCGTGCCCGCGTCACGTCCGCGGCGAGGTAGCCGTTGCCGCCCGTCGCCGCCAGCAGCCGGTCGAGCGCTGCGCTGCGCTCCTCTATCTCCCGACGGCGCGCCTGGATCTCGGTCAGAAGCTGGCGCACGGTCGGCAAGAGCGCGAGGGCTTCGTCGAGGGTGAACAGCCTGTCGGGCATGGTCATAGGGCCTAAAGCATAGAGCATTGGCATAACCAGAAGGCCTTGCCCTATCCGCTATGCCGATGCCTATCCGCTATGTCCTGAGCTAGGTCAAGCGCTGCCCTCATCGCGCGATTCTGTTCGTTTGCCTGTTGGTCATTTATGAAGCCATCGAGGAGCGCCAAGCCCGTTTCGAGCACGCGCCTCTCGTTAGGATCTGGGGTCAATTGAATCTCTATGGCGAGGAGTTTCGCGAGTGCTGGCTTTGGAATTGGAAGCAAAGACTCGGGGTACACACCGCCGGGATATTTGCCCTTATCCTCCTCGGAGACTCTCACCAAGAGGTCTCCATACACTCTGATGATCGCAGTAGCGGCGCTTTGGAGGTCATTCTCTCTCAACTCGGATGCATCTTGTGGTCGTTCGTCGTCTGGGTTATGTCTTTTTGCGTCGACTGCAGTATTCAAGACAGTCGCGACTTCAGGCGTGGTTGAACAGTGTAGTACTGCATTCGTAAATGAGCGGAGCGTAAGGTTCGTTATTCCATCTGGCCCAATGTAATCGGGGAAGAGGGCATAGAGAGCCTTCGCAGTCGCCGCCGCATCATATACGGTTCGTGCTTGATACAGCTTCGGACCAAGAAATCCAAGTTTGGATTTCTTTACCAGTACACCTGTCTGCGCAACGCTTATGAAGATGGGGTCTCCGTTATCCAAGCGCACGTTGGAGTAACAACTTCCCTTGCTGTCCTTGAAACTGTGAAGCCTGCTCATTAGACGCTCCCTCG
>Ga0209322_10002018_pt1 | contig 11646 bp, 8 predicted proteins | sample Rifsed19ft1_FD_184013 | JGI IMG/M metagenome (GOLD analysis project Ga0209322, IMG submission 184013) | Soil microbial communities from Rifle, Colorado, USA - sediment 19ft 1 (version 2) | ecosystem: Environmental > Terrestrial > Deep subsurface > Rock core/Sediment | place: Rifle, Colorado...
CCCGGCTGAAAACGTGAAAGTCGGCTGAAGCCGACTGGCGGATCAGCCGGATTCATCCGGCTTGCAGGTAATTCAGCCCGGCGATCAATCGCCGGGCGCGCGGCACGAGAAAACCGTGAGCAGTTACGTCTATTCGCTGTTTGGTTGCGGCGCATCCGGCTCAGGCGTTTGCAGCGGAAAACAGGCAGTAAAGGTTGTGCCCGCTCCCTCTTCACTATTGACCGAGATGGTTCCGCCGTGCATCTCGACGATCTCTTTCACGATGCCCAGACCCAGACCGGAACCGGGAATCCCCGATTGGGCGGCGTGCTTGCCGCGATAGAATCGCTCGAACAGGTGCGGCATGTCCTCCGCGTTGATTCCGACGCCGGTATCCTGCACCTCCACACACACGGCCTTCCGGTTTGTGTCCAGGCGCGTGCGCACCCCCACCTGTCCGGCTGGCGTGTAGTTGAGCGCGTTCGAGACCAGATTGGTGACCACCCGGCTCAGCTGGTGTCGAACGCCACGCACGGGCGGCACGCTCGCGTCGCGGTCAAACGACAAGGTCAGGCCAGCCGCTTCCGCCCGGGCCTGATGGGAGGTCACCACCAACTCAATCAACGCGTTCAGATCGACCGGCTCGAATTCGAGTCCCGTCTTGTCACGCTCCAGGCGCGTGAGGTCGAGGATATCCTCAATCAGTTTCCTCAGGCGGGCGGCCTGTTCCTTGAGGATGGTCATGTACTGGTCGCGCTTCTCGGGCTTGCCGCGCTCCAGCAGGTCGAGGTACAGGCCCAGATTAGTGACCGGCGTGCGCAATTCGTGCGACACGTCCGAGACAAACTTCGTCTTCAGCCGGTCGAGCTCTTTGAGTCGCTCGTTGGCTCCGGCCAGTTCGTGCGTGCGCTCGGTCACATGCTGCTCCAGCTCTGCGGCGTTGCGCCGAGTCTGCTCATAGAGCGTCGCGCGGTGGATGGCCGTGGCCGCCATGTCGGCGATGGCCGTGAGCAGGCGAGTCTCGTGCTCTGCGATGTGGGTCTTGCGGCCCACTGAGATGGCGCCAACGGGTTTGCCTTCCGCCACGAGCGGGATGCAGGCTACGGCACGTATATCGCCTGGCAGGTCGGGGCGAGAGAGGCGCGGATCATTCCGAATATCATCGTTCACGTAGGGTTGGCCAGTCGCAATGACGTGGCCGGTGACGCCTTGCCCTGGGGGGATGCGCAGCCCAACAGAGGTTTCCCACACGCCGCGCGCCAGCACCACGACCGCTTCACCGGTCGCCGGGATGTGCATCGCGAGCGATGCGCCATCGACATTGATCAGACGGAGGGTTTGATTCAGAACCACTCGAATGGCGTCGCCGCGTGTGGGGGCGGCGCGCAGCGCCGTGGCGACGGTCACCAGCGCCTCCAGCTCGCGCTCGCGGTGCTTGCGCTCGGTGATGTCTTGTATGAACCCCCGCAGGAAGATGGGCCGGCCTTCCTGGTTCTGCACCACGACGCCTCTGTCGCTGATCCAGACCACCCGGCGGTCGCGTGTGAGCATGCGGTACTCCAGGCTGTACGACCCGCCCTGGGCGATATAGTTGGCCACTTCCACCAGTACGCGATCGCGGTCGTCAGGGTGTATCTGCTTGAGCCATAAATCGTCGCTGCTGAGCCACTCGGCCGGCGAGAAGCCGAGCATGGCTTCAATCTGTGGGCTGACAAACTGGCTGTCGTAGTTCGGGTTGACGGCGGAGATGTACGTGATCGCCGGGATTTCCTCGGCGAGCGCGCGATATTTTTCTTCGGACTCCTTCAAGGCGCGCTCGGCCCAGCGGCGCTCCCGCCGCTCCACTGCTTCGCGCAGTTCGCGCTGCACGGCTGGCACCAGGCGTTTCAGGTTGTCCTTCATCAAGTAATCGCTGGCGCCGGACTTCATGGCGGCGACCGCCGTTTCTTCGCCGATCGTGCCGGATACCAAAATCAGCGAAATATCCAGGCCGCGCCGCTGCAGCGCGGCGAGCGCTTCAAGCCCGCTGAATTGCGGCATGGAGTAATCGGCGAGAATGATGTCCCACGTCTGCTGGCCGAGCGCCGCCTCCAGCGCGTGCAGCGTATCCACCCGCTCGAAGGTCACCGCGTAATCGCCCCGGCGCAGTTCGCGCACCAGCAGCAGCGTGTCATCTTCGGAATCTTCAACGATCAGCACGCGCAGTGGAGCGGTCATGTACGCTCTCCCGGCGTCGCCTCTATCGGACACGGTTATGCTCCTCGGCAGGGACTACAAACCCTCCCGGCATATTGCTTGAGTCTTATGGCCTGTTCATCGGGTCGGTGGCGGCTCATTCAACACCAGCCAGTATAGTCCCAGCTGATTCACGGCGTCGGCGAACTGGTTGAAGTCGACGGGCTTGCGGATATAAGAATTGGCTCCCAGGCGGTAACCGTTGATCAGGTCGTGCTCCTCCTTCGACGAAGTGAGAATCACCACCGGCAGCAATCGCGTCCGCTCGTCGGCGCGGAGCCGGCGCAGCACCTCCAGGCCATCCACTTTAGGCAGCTTCAAGTCCAACAAAACGAGCGTCGGTATCGGGTGAGTTTCGCGTCCCGGGCCAAACAGATAGTCCAGGGCTTCGACTCCATCGTGCGCAACTAGGACCGCGTTCAGAATGTTGTTCTTCTTCAGCGCGCGCAAGGTCAAAGCCTCGTCATCAGGATTGTCTTCGACCAGCAGGATGATTTTATCGCCATTCATAACGTGTAGACTCCTGACCCGGATAAGCCGGAACCCAACAGGAATAAAACCACAGAGGCACGGAGATCACGGAGAAAACCCGGTTCATTGGGAACTGCCGTGGTGAACCTCTCCCCCGGCCCCTCTCCTACGAGGAGAGGGGAGCGCGTTTCCCCCTTCCCTCGTAGGGAAGGGGCCAGGGGGTTAGGTCAAACGGCGCTCTTTGCCGGGCGATCACGGGAAATCCCAAAGAGCCGAAAACCCAGAACTAAATCTCTGTGCCTCCGTGTCTCCGTGGTTAAATCTTTGCACAAACTGCAAAGTTTCCACTGGTAGGGTTCTAAAGCGTGAAGAAAAAGGTCGCACCCTGCTCCGGTGCTCCTTCGGCCCACACACGCCCACCGTGCCGATAGATGACGCGCCGCACGGTCGCCAGGCCGATCCCAGTGCCCGGGAACTCGTCAAGGTGATGCAACCGTTGAAACGCGCCGAAAAGCTTGCCGGCGTAAGCCATATCGAAGCCCGCGCCGTTGTCACGCACGAAATAGACGGTTTCGCCATCTTGCGCGGTGACTCCGAACTCAAGCCTGGCTTGAGGCTGCTTGCCCGTGAACTTCCAGGCATTGCCCAGCAAGTTTTCCAACATCACGCGCAGCAAACGAGCATCGCCTTGCACCACCAGCCCGTCCGTGATGACGACCTCGATCGCCCGCGTCGGATCGGCGGCTTGAAGTTCTGCCACGATCGATCGCGCCAGAGCGCTCAAGTCTACTGCTTCGCGGCGCATCTCGATGCGCGTCAGGCGGGACAGTGTGAGCAGGTCGTCGATCAGTTGTGCCATGTGCTGCGCCGCGGCTCGGATGCGCCGCAGGTGATCTTGAGCCTCCGCGTTCAGCCGATCGGCGTGATCTTCCAACAGAGCCTGGCTGAAACCGTCGATGCTGCGTAGCGGGGCGCGCAGATCGTGAGAGACGGAATACGAAAACGCTTCGAGTTCCTGATTGGCCGCCTCGAGCTGCGCGGTGCGTTCCAGAACGCGCTGTTCGAGTTCCGCGTTGAGCCGGCGGATTTCCTGCTCCACCTGCTTGCGCTGGGTGACATCCACGAAGATGATGGCGAACTGTCCGCGCTTGGGGCTGAAAGCGGTCACCTCGTAGTATTTGCCCAGTTCCCCAGTGTAATTCTCAAAGTGGACCGGCTCCCCGGTCAAAGCGACCCGGCCATAGGTGTCGATCCAAGATGGCTCTAGGTTGGGAAGAACCTGGAGCACCGTCTTGCCCACGATGTCACGTGCCTGAAGCCCGGTCAATTGCTCGAAAGCCGGGTTCACTTCCAGGAACCGATAGTCGATGGGCCGGCCCGACTCATCGCAAATGATCTCGTGTAGGGCGAAGCCATCCAGCATCTGATCGAAGAGCAAGCGATAGCGCTCCTCGCTCACACGCAACGTCTCTTCCGCGCGCCGGTGAGCGGTGCGCGCGCGTAGTGCGCCGATCCCAAAGGACAGGTTGTACGCCATTTCGGTGAGCAACTGCGCTTCGTCCGTGCTGAAGGCATTCGGCTCGGCGGCGTAGATCGTCAGCGCGCCGAGCGATTGGCTGTCGATGATCAACGGCAGGGCCAGAGCGGCCGCCTCACTGCGCTTCAGATTCACCGTTTCAAAATCCCCGTCCTCGATTCCGGCTTGCGCCACCGGGCGCATGCGCCTGTCCTGAGTCGGTTCGGCGTAGCCCACCCACGCCATGCGGTATCCACCCTGCTCCACGATAATCCGGCAAATATCATTCAGCAGGCTGTGCTCGTCCGTGGCGCGCACCAGCGCCTGGTTACATTCGCTGAGCGTGCGGAGCGTGCGATTCACACTACTGACCTGAGCCGTGCGGCGTTGAAGTGCATCGGCCATATCGTCAAAGGCCCGGGCCAGTCGATCGAATTCTCCAGCGCCATACGGCCCACCGGCGCGGGCGCTCAGGTCGCCGGCAGCCAACCGTCGCGTCGCATTCAGCAAGGTGTTTACCCGTCGCACGATGAAGGCGTTGCCCAGGAGCCACGCCGCCACCAGCGCCAACAGCGTAGCGCTCCCCAGCGTGACCAGATTGCGCGCCAGAGCCTGATCGGCCTGGGCAAACACGAGGGCGCTGGGAATTCCAATGGCGACATACGCATTGGTCTGTGGGCCGCCCAGCGGTCTGAACGCATACAGGCGCACGACGCCATCCGTGCCGCCGACCTCCGCCGTGCCCTCGCCGTTCTGCGCAAGAATCGCCTGGATGATCGGCGCTTCCGGCATGGTCTGCCCAACCGAATGGTTGGGATCGGGCCGGCGGGCCAGAATGGTGCCGCCGCCATCGACGACAATAAAGGCTGCTCCTTCCGGTAATTCCGTTTCAGCGACAAGCCCTTCGATCCAGGCCAGATCAAGCCCGGCCAGAACGACCGCCGTCACCCGGCCGGATGGGTCGAGAACGGGATAGGCGAAAGGGAGTGCAAATTGGCCGGTGACGCGGCCCTCGATGAACTTGCCAACGACGAAATCGCGTGTCTGGACGACGCGCTGGAAATACTCCCGGTCGGCAATATTGACGGGGCTATTCAAGGGTACGGCGCTGCAGAAGAATTCGCCGTCCGGCCAGGCCGCGCTCAAGAGGGTGTACTGGGGATAATGCTCGATCAGATCGGCGAAGAGCGTAGCGCACGCCGCCCGGTCGCCCTCACGCACGGCGGGATACTGCGACAGGGCAATCAGCAGTTGGCGCGCGCCTTCGATGAGTGCCTCGTGGTTATTGGCGACAAGCTGAACCAGTCGCAGTGTCTCTTGCCTCACCTGGGCCGCCTGACTGCGGTGCTCTTCCAGGCCGGCATACACGGTCGCCCCCAGCGCGGGCAAGCCCGCCAGCAGCACCAGCAGGATGAGGCGGAAGCGCAGACTGGAGAACAGGCCAGCCGTCATCGTCCTCTTACACCCTGGTCAATGCGCTCACGCGGATTCGAGCGCGTTCTCGGATACCGCCCCTCCACTGGGAGCGTCAAAGCGGGCTGTGCGTTGGCGATGGGACGAGAGTGAGTGATGGGGGGTCATTTCAGATTATACCGGGTGAAAGTGACCCGTGCAAACGAGGCTCCGAAGCGCGCATCGGCTGCTCACTTCACCTCATCCCAGTTCAACCCGACGCCGATCTCCACCTTCAGCGGCGGGTCGAGCGGGTACGCACCCTCCATGATCTCCTTCAGCAGGCGGGTCACCGTTTTCACTTCGGCGTCCGGGGCTTCCAGAACAAGCTCGTCGTGCACCTGCAGCAACAGCCTGGCTTTGAGTTTCTTCTGCCGGAACGCCTCGTGGATGCGGATCATGGCGATCTTGACGATGTCGGCGGCGGAACCCTGAATCGGATGGTTGATCGCTTCGCGTTCGGCGGCGCGCTGCATCACATTGGTGCGCGCGTCGCGCGTTTCCGCCCGCAAGATCGGGAAGGAGCGCCGCCGCCCTAGCAGCGTCTCGACATAGCCTATCTCTTTGGCCTTGCGCTTGGTGTCATCGATGTACTTCCTGATGTTGGGGAATCCGGCGAAGTACGCGTCGACGAACTTCTGCGCCTCGGACATTGCGATCCCGGCCTGCTCGGCAAGCGAGCGCGTGCCCATGCCGTACAGCAATCCAAAGTTGACACGCTTGGCGAAGGAACGTTGATCGGCCGTGACCTGCTCCGGCGGGATGCCCAACACTTTGGCCGCCGTGGCGCGATGGATGTCTTGATCGGCTTTGAACGCGGCGCGCAGGCCGGGGTCCTTGCAAATGTGCGCGGCGACGCGCAGCTCCACCTGCGAATAGTCGGCCGAGATCAGCTTCCAGCCGTCCGGCACGACGAAGGCTTTGCGCACCTCGCGGCCCAACTCGGTGCGAATGGGAATGTTCTGCAGGTTCGGGTCTTGTGACGCGACGCGCCCGCTCACCGCGCCGGTCTGGTTGAACGAGGTGTGCACGCGGCCGGTGGCCGGGTTGACCAGCTCGGGCAGCGCGTCCAGGTACGTGCTTTTGAGCTTCGACAACTGCCGGTGTTCGAGGATCAGCCCGATGACGGGGTGCATGCCGCGCATCGACTCCAGCACGTCGGCGGCGACGGACACTCTGCCGGTGAAGGTCTTGCGCCCGCCCGGCGCTTTGAGCTGGAGTTTGCCGAACAGCGCGTCGGCCAGCTGCTGCGGCGAGTTGATGTTGAACGGCATGCCGACCAGATCGTACACTTCCGATTCGATCTGCGACAGGCGCTTGGCGAGCCGCTTCGACATCTTTTTGAGCAACTCGCTATCGATCAGCACCCCGGCCAGCTCCATATCCAGCAAGACCGGAATCAGCGGCATCTCGATCTCGTCGAACAACTTGCGCACGCCGTGCGCTTTCAGTTCAGGCTCCTGAGCCTTCATCAGCCGCAGCGTCATGTCGGCATCGGCGGCGGCGTAAGCGGCAGCAACGTCGATCGGGACTTCGGCCATCGTGATCTGCTTCTTGCCGCTTCCGATCAATTCGCCGATCTCGGTCATCTCGACGCCCAGGCGCAACTTCGCCAGAGCCTTCAAGCCGAGACGCGCGCTGGGGTCGATCAGGAATTCGGCCAGCATCGTGTCGAAGACCACGCCCTGCACGTCGAGGCCGACCTGATGCAGCACGGCCATGTCGTACTTGGCGTTGTGTGCGACTTTCGGCCAATCGGCATTCTCGAAGATCGGCTTCAAAGCCTGGACGGCGATCGAGAGAGGGAGTTGGTTAGTTGGCTGGGCGTGACCCACGGGGAGGTAGTAGCCCTCACCCTCTTTGATCGACAACGCGATGCCGACGAGTGTGGAGCGCAGCGGGTCGGTTCCGGTGGTTTCGGTGTCAAAGGAAATGATTTTGGCCGTGTGGAGTTTAGAGATTAGAGATTGGAGGCTGGATTCGTCACGGATGACGATCGCGTTGCTGATGGACGGCCGCCGGGCACTATCCGATTGGGTGGCGACCGTCTCCTCGCCGAACATCGACATCTGCGTGCCGGTGATCGGCGCAGCGGAACTCATCCGTTTATCCGTTGTCGAATCCGTTGCGGTGACCGTTGCCGGCAGGCGATTGCGAATCGAACGGAACTCCAGAGCGTCGAGGAGTGCTTCGACCTTCGAGCGATCATACGTGTGGACGGCGCACTGCTCCCACGTCACGTTCAGCGGCACGTCGATGCGGATGGTGACCAGGTCTTTGCTGAGGAAGGCCATGTCGCGCCCGGCTTCCAGCGCGGTCTTCGCGCGCGCCGGCTCGACTGTGTCGAGGCGCTTGTAGATACCCTCGACCGTGGCGTACTTTCGCAGCAAATCGGTCGCGGTCTTCTCGCCGACGCCCTTCACGCCGGGGACGTTGTCGCTCGTGTCGCCCTTGAGTGCCTTGTAATCGATCAACTGAATCGGCTTGAGGCCGTAGCGCGCTTTGATCGCGGCCTCGTCGTAAATCACAGTATCACTGTACGCGCGACCCGAGGTCAGCACGCGAATGCGCTTGTCGATCAACTGAAACGCATCGGTGTCACCGGTGACGATCAGCACGTCCAGGCCGTCGGCGGCGGCGCGCTTCGCCAGCGTGCCCAGGATGTCATCGGCCTCGTAGCCGTCGGCGGTGATCGCCGGGATGCCGAACGTCTCGACCAGTTGCACGATGCGGTCGATCTGCGGCGTCAACTCGTCAGGCATTTTGTCGCGCGTGCCCTTGTACTCGGCATACGTGTCGTCGCGAAACGTGCGGCCCTTGTCGAAAGCGACGGCGATGTAGTCCGGCTGCTCCTCGTTCCACACTTTCAACAGCGTGTTGGCGAACCCGTACACCGCGTTGGTGAATTCGCCTTTAGACGTGGAGAAGGCGGCCTTGCCGCGCTGGTCGTACAACGGCAGGCCGTAGAAGGCGCGATAGGCAAGCGAGTGGCCGTCGATTAAGACGAGCTTCTTTCTCGGCATGGAGAACCTCGAAGGGAAGAACGAAACGGAACACGCATTGCGAAGCACAGGCAACGTGTCGCGTATTCCGTAAAGAGTGTTCCGTCATTGGCCGAGCGCCAGGAGCGCGTCCGCTGTCTTGCGCGTCTGGGCACGGATGAGCCGCAGGGAGGAATCGGGGCGCACGGCGACGGTCAGTACGACGCCTTGCGCGATGTCGATCGAATAGAGCAAATGCTCGCCGCTGTTGGCGATCGATTGGCCGTAACGGATATGCTCGTAGCCCGTCCCGGCCCAGGCCGCCTGCTCGGACGCCGCATGCGCATCCAGAACACGCTGTGCCAGCGTCTCGGCATTGAAGCGATCGAGTGGGCCGGCATACGCGATGAGCGTGTTACCGGCGGTGAGCAGCGCGGCTTCGGCGCTCAACTCGACGGCCAGCGTGCGCAGGGTCTCGACCACACGCGGATCGTCTTTGGGGAGCACGAGGCGTGGCAGCGAACGGGCCGGCGTTTTCGCCTTCGCTTTGGGCGGAGCCGGTTCGGGCGGCGCGGGCGCCGGGCGGCCCAGCGCTTCGGCGACGCGCACCGGCAGATCGGGCAGGAAGAACGGCTTGGACAGCACGCCGCGAATGTTGAACTCCGCCAATTCCTGTGGCACGGCATCGCCGTCGAGCGGGATAATCATGATCGGCAGGCCGGGCTTGAGATCGCGGATCGAGCGCAGCAGCGCCATCGGCCGCGAATCGTCGATGCTGAGATCGACGATCACCAGGTCGAACGGATCGGACTGGAGCGCGATGATCGCCGCGCCGCTGCTCGTGACATCGACGGCGCGGAAATCGCGGTTGGCCTCCAGCCCCTCTTTCAAGAGCATGGCGAAGGCCTGATCCGGATCGACGATGAGGACGCGAGTGGGCATAGACACGTGACGTAGGGCTTGTCAAGAAATAACTCCGCAGTTTTGTCATGCTGAGCGAAGCGAAGCATCTCTGCACCAGGCTGTGGAGACCCTTCGCTGCGCTCAGGGTGACATGCGGACTTATTCTTTGGCGGCTCCTAAGTATAGATGTAAGGCTGTGTGGATGATTGTAGGAGTCGGGCGTCAAAATGTCAACCGGGTGACGGCCGCGCTTAGCGCAGCGAGGTGAAAAAGTCAAAAGGCGCGACGACATGCACATTGCGCTCGGCCAGCAGGTCTTCGCTGATCACCCAATCAAAATGGCCGCCGAGCCAAGCCGTCAAAAGCGGTGATTGCCAGGCGCGGCGGCCATAACAGACGGCGAGCAATACGCTCGTATCAACGAGCGCTTTGGGCACGGCGCTCCTTGCGGGTAGCATGGACGCTGGCGTTGATCTCAGCGTCGGTCAGGGGTTGGTCTTCAAGTGGGGCAGGAGCGGCGGATTGCACGGCTTGGATGAAAATATCGAACGGCTTTCGCCACTCATCTTCAGTCATACTCCGCGACTCCCAGGCTGGGCGTTCCGTCACAATGACAATCAGGCGCGTGCCGTCCGGCAGGCGCGGATTGCCCCGCAAGCGGATCTGTCCGTTGTCCACAAGCCCCTCGTAAGTAACCAGGCTCATACGACCACCTCGCGCATAGGATGCAAGACTATGGCAATTATATACCTAACCCGGACGAGATGGGCACATCTCTACTCGCCCGAATTTCGCAAGTGGAGGTAAGCCGGGCGGAGTGATCCATCGGGGCGGACCAGGCTGTACGCCGATTGGGGATTGCCCGGCCCAAGCAGCCACGCCACGTTGAGGTTCCACACGAACATCGGCCCCAGCCACGGGCGCTCGCGGCGCAACTGGATAGCGCGCATCAAGTAAGCCGCCTGATCGGCCTCGCTGACTTCGCGCGCGTATTCCCAACCCGTCGTGTCCACCTGGCCGAAGGCGTCGATCGACGGCCAGCCGAATTCGGTAATCCAGATCGGCTTGTCAATGCCGGCCTCGGTCAGTATGGCGCGGTAGTCTTCGAGCGTATCGAGGAAGAAGAAACTGGGATGGTTGTTGAAGCCCGACGCCTTGTGCGCGGCATCGAACGCGCGCTCGTCGGGAGGGTTGGCCGCGCCGTAGGGATGCGCGCCGATGGCATCGACCCACTCGGCGACCCCGGCGGCGATCATCGCCCGCAGGTACACCCGATCATCGATGGCGTCGATGCCGTCGTCGATGCCGGTCACGCCGGGCGCGCCGCTGATGAGCGTGGCATTCGGGTCGCCCTGGCGAGCGCCGGTCGCGCCCTGCTGGACCAGTTCGACGAACTGCTCCGCGCTCAGGTCGTGGCCGCGCCACTCGCGCCGGAGGTTCGGCTCGTTCCACAGTTCGTAGGCCGCCACGCGGCCTCGATAGCGCGACGAGAGCGCCAGCATAAAACGATTGAACAGGGTGAAGTCATTCGGCGGGCCATCCTCTTCGATCGGCTCGGATCGGCTGAATCCGGGTGCTTTAGCCACGCCGAGCAGGATTTTGAAGCCGAGCGCCTGGGCCTGATCGATAAATGGATCGAGATCGCTCCAGTTATATTCGCCCGGCGCGGATTCGATCAGGTTCCAATCGACTTGCTGCTTGATCCAGCCGACGCCCAAATCGGCGGCCCAGGCAACGTAAACGGCTCCGTTCGGATCGATGAACTGGCCCTGAATACCGATGTTGGGCTTGGGGATCGGCGTGGGTGTGGGAGAGGGTTGGATGGTTGGATAGTTTGTCGGTTGGCTGGTTGGATGGCTTGTCGGTTGGGCGGTTGGCTGCGGCGACGGATTAGGCGGCGCACAGGCTGCTATCGCGACGAACAGCAACAACAAGGCATAGAGGTTGTAGCGCATGGCGGGCGATGATAGCACAACTCGAAACGCCCCGCGCTTCAGGGGCAGACTTTACTTCACTCACCTTACGCAGTCGGGCAGGATTTTACCGCAGAGGGCGCGGAGAACGCAGAGATTTGCCAGGAAATCCACTCTGCGCACTCTGCGTTCTCGG
>Ga0209322_10002019_pt1 | contig 11643 bp, 8 predicted proteins | sample Rifsed19ft1_FD_184013 | JGI IMG/M metagenome (GOLD analysis project Ga0209322, IMG submission 184013) | Soil microbial communities from Rifle, Colorado, USA - sediment 19ft 1 (version 2) | ecosystem: Environmental > Terrestrial > Deep subsurface > Rock core/Sediment | place: Rifle, Colorado...
ACCCTGCTGGGGTCGTAGAGAATCACGCGGATAACGCGTGGCGAATTGATCCAGTTGTCCCCGTTGTAATCATTGCTTCCGGGCAGATTGGGATACATACCCGAATCGTAGTTGAAAGTTGCACCGTTATTGTCACCGTTTCTCAGCGATCGCAGTCCATCCCGGGTCAAAGAGAACGGCTGTCTATTTTTCACCGGGATCCGGCTTCCGATGTCCGCAACAAAATCACTGCCCCCCGGGCATGTTGCCGTGCACCTGGACTGAATCCAGTTTTGGTAGGTAGTGCTGCCGACCCCTCCGCTTCCGCACATATCGAGCGCGAAGAGACGCCCGGAGTTCTGCTGAACATCCGAGGTAGAAATGGAGGAATCGTCGACGATCCGGAGATGCCGGGAGTGAAGGAGGCGGGTCCCCTGGCACAGGGTTCCCGGGCCGCAGTCGCGGGAAACCGTCTCACTGGAATTATCCCACCGGTCGTTGTTGTTGCGATCCACATACGGAAGCGGCACGGCGAGCGGCTTCAGGCATTCTACGTTCTGCCCCACGCGTATGGCCTCCGCAGTGGCGGTGGCGGTCAGTGTGGCCGTCGGACTCCCGATGACTCCCGCGAAAAAGAGGTTCACGTTGTCCTGAACGTCCACCTGGATCCGGTTGATTGCGGGGAAGGTGACGGTGACCGCTCCCGCCGGAAGCGGGGCGGCACCTACAGGGTCGCGCGTGGCGAAATCCCGTGCGCGGGTAACGGCTTTATTCTGGAGCGTAGGCGGAATCGGGCCGGACAACCAGCCGCTGTCGTGGAAAACGTACGCTCCCGCCAGGGCGCCGGCATCGGCGCTCCGCTGGAGGTCGTTGCGAACGCTGTACATATACCCCACGTCAATCGCCAGCGCGGCGAAACCCAACAGGACGAGGAGGCAGAGGGCGAATACGATGATCACCTGTCCTCGACTCCCGTTTCGCATGGTCGAACCTCCCTCCCCGCCCGACCCGTATCCCCCTCACGGCACCAGGTCCGGACTGGTCTCCTTCGGCGTCATGAGTTCCGTGGGGAGCGACGGGATCTCCTCCTTGTTGAGCGGCCGCACGATCTTCGGGGTGACCATCACCATCAACTCGGTCTCCTCGTTGCTGTAGCGCGCATTCCGGAAGACCGTGCCAAGAATCGGGATGTCACCAAGTATCGGGATCTTGCTGACTTTCCGCGTGATCTTGCTTTCGATGAGGCCGGCCAGGACGAAGGTTTGACCGTCAGCCAGCTGAAGGCCCGATGCGGCCTTCCTGGTTTTCAGCCCGGGGAGCTGGAACCCGGAGATGGCGACGCCGTTGGCGAAGTCCAGCTCGCTCACCTCCTGGGAGATTTTCATGTAGATATCTCCGTTGCTCACGATCGTGGGCTTGAAGTTCAGCTTGATGCCGAATTCCTTGTATTCCACGGACGCGGCCGCCCCCGACCCCGCCGCGCTGGCGATGACAACCGGGAATTCCCCCCCCACGAGGAATTTCCCTTCGTCCCCGATCGCCACCACGAGATTCGGCTCGGAAAGGACCTTCAGCGCTCCGTTGTCCTGAAGGATCCTAAGCAGCCCTGCAAATTTGGGGGCAAGACCGGGGCTGGCGAGGAAGACGTTCGTCAGATCGCTGAACGTCGCGTTGGGCGAGGCAAGGTCGGTGAGGGAACCGGTGAAGGAGTTGAAGGAGCCCGGCGGATTCAGGAAGCCCCGGTATTGACCGCCGTTGATGACCGGCTGGAACAGCAGGGTCACCCCGAGTTCCTTCGCCCGGGTCCTGTTGATCTCCGCGACACGGATCTGGAGAAGCACCTGCTCCACTCTCACCACCTTGAGAAGGTCCACGACGTTCTTGGAATAGACCTTGGCGGCCTGCACCAGGCGGCTCTGCACCCTTCCGGTGCTGGCCGTTCCCGAGAGAATAAGGGAATCCCCCGAAGATGTGATCTCGAAGTTCTCATCGGGGGCGATCTTTTGCAGTTCCCCGCGCACGGTATCCAAGTCGGCCCCCACGACGATATTCTTCGTCGTCGGAAGATCCGCCTCGTTCCAATAGGATAAGGTCGTCGTCCCCGGGGTCTTGCCGACGATCACCATCTGCCGGGGGGAAACGACGATCACGTCGGCGATCTCGGGACGGGCAACGGTGATCCGCCTGATGCCGAATTCGCTGTCGATAATCACCGACTGGTTGGCGTACACGTGAATCGCCGGTGCCGCAGTTCTCGCGAAACCCTCTTCCCCCAGGGCCGTCGCATTTCCGGCGACGAGAACCCCGGAACTGAAAATGAAAAGGAGGAACGCCCGCGCTCTTTTCCTGACCACTCCTCACCCCCTCCGGCAGATTCGCACCGCAACTCCTACTCGAAGATCTCTTCCGACCTCTTGCTTCCCCGGATCACTTCCACGACGAATTTCTTCCTCTCGACCGGGGGCGCCACCGTTCTTTTCTCGGAACGCTTTTTCTTGGGACGATCGACCGTCATTTCGGAGGAAGCGGGAGCGTCCCGAAGGGAGGAAAGAAGCCTCCCCTTCGTGATCCCGGGAGTTCTCACCTTCCCGGCATCCGCGAAATTCCGAAGGACGAGCTGGATCCTCCCGTCATTGCTTGCCAGGGCGAGTTTTTCGGCATCTTCAGGCGATACGGCGAGCGTTACGGTGTGTACGGCGGCCGGCTTGCTCCCTTTCTGCTCCATGATCTGTTCCATGATCTGTCCCGCGGCAAGGACCTGGATATTTTCGAGTACGATCTTGGAAATCTGCTCCTCCTCCCTGCCGGCCCCGGACGTGGTTACGATGACGTCGACCCGGGCATCCGGGACGATGAATCCCCCGACCCCTACGACTTCGTCCACCCGGACCGAGAACGCCCTCATCCCCGGCGGTATCTTGAGGGGAAGGATTCCCCCAACCTTTTGCGTTGGGACGAGTTTCGATCCGACGACCGGCTCCCCGCGGACGAATTCGCGCATGGCGACCCTTCCCGCCACGCTCTTCACATCGGAGAGAGCATCCTTCGGGTATCGGTCTTTCGGCCAGGCCGCGATCGCCACCTGGTCGGCCGTGATCGTCGAGCCGAGGGGGATATCGCCGGAGGCGACAACTACCCCTACGGTCTCGAGCCTGGCCTGCTCGGCCATTCTGTCCTTTTCCCTCAAGAACCGGTAAACCCCCAGGCTTGCAATCAACCCGAGGAGAACGGCTACCCCGAAAACCATGACAATTCGCGTCCGGTTCATCCGATCGGCTCTCTCATCTTAGGGGATATCCTTCCTTTGGGTTCTATTAATATCGTTCACGCCGCATCGTGGCCGTGCCGGCGAGGTTGAGGTTCGGACCAGGTAATCCGGGAATGAAGTTTAATACGAAAACGGTATATGTGTAAGCAACATTCACTTGGATCGACGGGATGGTCAACCCCGGATCGATTACGCTGACCACCGCCGGTGGCACGGAAATCCCTGCCGAGTTGAGCACTCCTCTCGCAGCCAGGGTCCCCTGACTGCTTGAAGCGGCGGGGTCCAGCTGGACGGCGGCTACCCGCGCCCCTTCGCGCGCAGCGCCGGTCAGGATATTCTTGGTCATCCAGCCCCTGCCGAATTCCGCGATCCCGACCAGGATGAGGAGAAAAATGGGGAGCAGGAGGGCGAACTCGACCAGGCTCTGTCCCTTTTCCTGTTTGGTAACCGGCGTCATCCCCCTACCCTTATGCGATTCTCCCCACGCGCAACCCGGAGGAAAAAAATCAGCCCCCCGGGGAGAGTGATTCTACCATGTCTTTCCCCGGGAGGCCCAGTTGTATGTTCCGTCGGAAGGAATCCCACGAAGAACTTCAGGGGATCTTGATCAATGCGTAAATCGTCCTTAGCGCTCCTCCAAAAAGGGAGAGACCACCAAAGCAAGCCGTCGCGATTGCCAACAGGATCATCGCATAGGAGGTAAGCCCTTGTCCCCCGATGTCCTTCTTTTTATCCCGGATTGACAGCGAAATACCTCCGCAATAGGTTCACTTCACAAAGATCCCCCCAAAGTCGGATCCGCATCATGACCCTCCCGGGGCTGTTTGCAAGGTGCTCGAGATGTTGCTGAATACGTTGCCGATATCACCACCCAACGTCGTGAGGAGCGTAATGACAGCGATGGCCACTAAGACGATGATCAACGCATACTCGACCAGACCCTGTCCCTCCTCACCCTGAAACATCGCGAGGAAACTATCCGACATCTCTCTCCCTCCTTTTTGTCTTTCCACTATTCTCAGCCTGGTTTCTTCCCCATGCCGCCAGTATACGGGCCGGCGAATCACCTCAATATCTTCTTCGGCAATATCCTGTCGAAATATTACTCCTTTATTCTATGCTATCTATACGATTATCAAATATCATGCCACACCCTCTGAAGCGTGACGATCAGGTCATGTATCTCTATCTATCTATTTTCATTAATCCTTTTTCGGCCCCCCAAAAAAATGGCACACACAGCCCACCTGGCTGGGAAAATTTTTTCCTAACAAGCGTGCGGTTTCTCAAATGTTGGGAAAAAATTTTCCCTGTCTATTATCGAAACAACTTCCATTAATTGTTAAGAACAACCCCATTATTTCCCTTACTTTTATTACAATTTTCGAATCGTTCCTGATCGGACCTTCCGCGTAAAAACCTTGCCAGACAACTATCCATCGAGGTCGCGTTATGTTTTCGAGTCTCTCCTCCGACGCCGAATTATTTTCTCCCAAGAACGTATCACACCGGCAAACAACCCGTAAAGTGGGTATTCCATGGGAACAGGAATTGCAATATTGTTATCCTCGGTGGGGAAAAATGAAAAAAAACAAGCGAAATTAAATAATAAATCCAGTGGATTACGTGATTCCAGCAATCCGCTCGCAAAGCAGAGCGTTCTACCTCAGGCAGAGAGAGGCGGAATTTTGACAACCGACAATCCGGAAGTGACGATTAGGGGCATTTCCCATCCCGTTCTTGGTGTGCCCGAGGTCTCGCTGCGCGACGTGACAGGAAGAAAACCCCGATATGGCGTACGATGACCGCGTAAGCATCATCCTGATCGGAATCATCGCGTTCGTTCTCCTCCTGATCACGCTCCTCCTCGCCGTGACGATATACCGGCGGGCCTACCATGGGAAAAAATACAAGAAACTTGACCGGCTCCGCGACCACTACATGGAGAAAGTGACCGGGATCCTGGAACACGGAAAGATGCCCGAGGGTTTCGCCGGCCTGGCATCCCGGCCCAATTCCCTTGCATGGCAGGCCGTGGAGAGCGTGCTTCACGTTTTCATCGCCGACGGGAAATACGGGGATCAGGCAAGGGTACTCTTCCAAAAACTGGGATATGTCGATTTCTATGAGAAGAAGGCGAAAAGCAGAAACCGGATCACGAAAGCAACCGCCGTGGACAAGCTGGGGAAGATGCGAAGCGAGACATCCACCGGGAAGTTGATCCCCCTTCTGGACGATGAAAACCCCGAGATCGTCGCAGTGGCGACGAGATCGCTGAGCAAGATCGGATCCGACAAGGGATTGCACGGCATCCTGGAAAGGATGCCCAAACTGCTGTCCGATGCCCGAATCACCCGAAAAACGCTGGAGACCTCTCTGATGAATTTCGGGCCGTCCTCACTGCCAACGCTCATCGAGTGCGGCGAACGATATACGGACCCGATGCCAAGGGCCTCGATCCTGGAAGTGCTGTCGAACATGAAAACGAGGGAGGCTCTCCCCTTTGCTTTGACCAACTTCCGTCACGCGGACCCCGAAGTCCGGTCGAAGGCCTTGAAAGTCGTCGGTGCGGCCGGGGCGGAACTGCCGGAGGCGGACAAGGAAAAGGCTCTCCTTCTCCTGGACGATCCCGTCTGGTTCGTTCGTCTCCAGGCCGCGAAGGCCCTGGGAAATCTGAAATTCGGCAAGGCCGAGGATGCGCTGGCCGCGAGGTTGCTGGACGGGAGCTGGCAGGTGCGCAACGCCGCGGCGATGGCACTGACCATGGCAAGCGACAAGGCAGCCGACATCTTCCTCCGCACCCTGGATTCCAAGGACCGCTACGCCAAGGAAAGCATCTGCGAGGAGATCGAAAAGACGAACTTCGTCGCGAAGCTGATCGACCATCTGGACTCGAAGGACAAGGCGCTCGCCGGAAAATCGGCGGAGATCCTGAAAATCATGCACTCCCTGAACTACAGCACCCCGCTGGTGGAATACGGAAAGACGGGCCCGGACGAACGGATCCGGAAAGAGGTGGAACGGATCCTGCGGATGGAGCCCGCCGCATGAGCGCCCTGGCGATCGCCCTGATCATCGGGGTCAACTATTTCATCGGGATCTACTACGGGATCGTGAACCTCATCTACACCATCCTTCTTGTGATCTCCCTGTCCGTCGTTCTGCGGCACATCAGGCGGATCAAGTATTCCCCGATCAAGGATTTCATCGCCTCTCCGGAGACACCCCCCATCTCCATCCTCATCCCGGCATACAACGAGGAGAGGATCATCCTACGGACCATCCGGTCCGCCCTGTCCGTGAACTACCCCTTCTTCGAAGTGATCGTGATCAACGACGGCTCGACGGACGAAACGCTTCCCACCCTCATCCATACCTTCAAGCTCCGCCGGATCGACCGGGCCTACCGGAACATCCTCAAGACGTCCCCGGTCCGGGGGTTCTACTATCATCCGGAGATGCCGAACCTGCTGGTGGTCGACAAGGAGAACGGGGGGAAATCCGATTCCCTCAACTGCGGGATCAACCTGTCGCGAAGCCCCTACTTCTGCACCGTCGATGCCGATTCCATCCTCGAGGAAAACGCGCTGATCAAGCTGATCACCCCCGTGGTGGAGAGCACCGTCCCGGTCATCGCCTGCGGCGGCGTCGTACGGGGACTCAACGGGATCGAGCTCCGAAACGGCGGAATCATGGAAATCAACCTGCCGAGAAGCGGACTCGCGATGTTCCAGATCGTCGAGTACATCCGGGCCTTCCTCTTCGGAAGGGTGGGCCTGGACGCGATGAACGGGATCCTCATCCTCTCCGGGGCGTTCTCCTTGTTCCGCAAGGAAGCCGTCGTGGAGGCCGGCGGCTACCGTGTGAAGAACGTCACCGAGGATATGGAACTCATCATCAAGCTCCACAAGCACAACATCGAGAAGAAAAACCCCTACCGGATCAAGTTCATCTCCGATCCGGTATGCTGGACCGAGGTCCCGGAGAATCTCAGGATGCTCGGCAGGCAGCGGAGGCGGTGGCATCTCGGGCTGATGCAGAGCATCCTTCAATATCGGTCGGTCATGTTCAACCCGAAATACGGAAAACTCGGCCTCGTGATTTTCCCCTATTACTTTCTTGTGGAGCTTTTGAGCCCGGTCGTGGAAATCATCGGATATGTCGTGGTATTCCTGTCCTACTTTTTCGGGTTGCTGAGTTTTCACTTTTTGATTCTCTTTTTGACGCTTGCGATCTTCTATGGGATCTTTCTGTCGACCGCCGGCATTTATCTGGAGGAAATCACCTACCGAAGATATCCGAAATGGAGCCACTTGCTGCGGCTGCTGTTCTATGGAGTCCTGGAAAACTTCGGGTACAGGCAGATCAATTCCCTCTGGCGGTTCCAGGCGGTTCTCCAATACCTCGTCGGGATGCGAAAATGGGAGTATGTGGAAAAAGGGAAAAACCATGTCATCGCATAACTCCAGGCCATGAATTTCAAGGATCTCGGTTTTCTGGCGATCGAACGAGGGGATTACCAGGAAGCCATGAACCTCTTCAAGAGAAGTATGGAAAAGAACCGCGATCCCTCCTGCTTCCTGGGTTTGGGCATATCCTCCTTCATGCTCGAGGATCACGCTGTTGCCCGTTGGGCATTCCACAAAACGCTGGAACGGGACCCGAAGAACACCGAGGCGATCCACTATCTCGCAAAGATCGAGAAACGGAAAAGGGAGGGGGGAAAGAAAGAAGTCCCTGGCCGGCAAAGGGAATCGATTTTTCGTGCGAACAGAAATTATCTGGAGGTTCACCGGGGAAGGTGGGAAAAGCTGTTTCTCAAGGGGATGAACATCGGAATCGGTCTGCCCGGATATTTCCCGGGGGAATACTCCGTAAAAAAGGGGACGTATCTCCAATGGTTTCGCCAGATTTCCGAACTCGGAATCAATGCGATCCGGGTCTACACGATCCATCCTCCCTTTTTCTACGAGGCCCTCGAGGAGTGGAATCGGGAAGGAAAGACGTTGTATCTCCTCCAGGGGATATGGACGGAACCACCGGGGAAAAACCGGTATGCCGACGATCAATACGTATCTTATGTAAAGGAAAACATTCGAAATGCGATCGATGTCGTCCACGGCAATGCCGAACTTCCTCAAAAACCGGGTTCTCCCCATGGGAAATTCCCGGCGGACGTCTCTTCCTGGACGATCGGATTCCTGTTCGGAAGGGAATGGGAACCTTGTTCCGTGAAACAGTTCAACGAATCCCGGGGGAGGAAACGGGGGGACTACGAAGGCCGATTTCTCAAGATCGCCGATGGAACCCCCTTTGAAATCTGGATCACCGAGATATCCGATTTTCTCCAATCGTACGAACAGGATCGGTACGGAAAATCCCGCCCGACATCCGCCATCAACTGGCCCACTCTCGACCCGTTGAGTCATCCGTCCGAATCCGCCTACGAAGAGGAACTGGCGCGCCAGGGCCTTGCGGTGAGAACCGACGTATGCAACGAAAACGAGGATAGGGAAACTCTCGACGTTTCCAAGATCGCGACGGTTTCGGGAGCCGGATTTTTCGCAACCTACCACGCGTACCCGTATTATCCCGATTTCATGAACAACGATTACCGATCGGAGAAGATCCCCTATCTCGCCTATCTCAAGGCTATTAAGGCCCATCATGGCGATCAACCCGTCCTCATCGCGGAATTCGGCGTTCCGAGCAGCAGGGAAAATGCCCACGAACACAGGGACGGATGGAACCACGGCGGGCATTCGGAGACGGAACAGGGCTGGATGGACGGACTCCAAATGGAAGCGGTGCGCGACGCAGGCATGGCGGGAGGAATCGTCTTCAGCTGGTTCGACGAGTGGTTCAAGAAAAACTGGATCTTCCAACCCTATTATCTTCCCGCGGAGAGAAAACCTTGCTGGTTCAATCTTCAGGACCCGGAACAGAATTATGGCCTGCTTGCCGCCTACCCGGGGTATCCCGGGAAAAAAGTGACCCTGTCCGGGGATTTATCCGAGTGGAAGGATGCCGAAACCGTGTGCGAAAAGAACACCGGCTCGATGGCCTTCCGGTTCGGCGACGGGGGCGATGATGCGAGGGTGCTCGGCCGGATTCGGGTGCAGCACGACGAGGGATTCCTGTACCTTCTGCTGGAAACCGGGGGGAAGATCGACTTCGGGAGCGCAAACTACCTCATCGGAATCAATACGTCCTTGCCGGACAGCGGGGAATCCCTTCTTCCCTTCCGCACCAAGGTACTGAGCCCGATCGGGTTGCATTTTCTGATCCACCTCGCAGGCAGGCGGGGCAGCAGGATCCTCGTTGCCCGCCCGTATGACCGGTACCTGAACGCCGGCAGGGGGGAAATCGTCCCGGGGCGGTCCGATCAGGGGGCCTGGGTCCCCCTGCAGACCCGGACGAATGTGCGGCGCATCAGCAAGGATGGGACCCGCTTTTTCCCTTCCCACGTCTACTCCATGAGCTCTCTGAAACATGGCAGTCTCTCCGAACACCATCCGAATTTCGACTCGCTCGCCGATTTCTTCGCCGAAGACAATCGCATCGAGATCCGGGTCCCGTGGTCCCAGTTGAATTTCACCGATCCCAGCTCCCGGACCGTCCTGTGGATGGATGATAAAGGCAGCTCGCGGACAACCGAAGGGGTCAGAGTTCTCGCATTTTCCTACCGCCCCCGGAAAGGATCCGCGGCAGCGGAAGAGACCGGGGAGAGAACAAACATCACGGATTCCCTTCCCCAAAGGTTGGTCCCGGAAAACATCCGTCTCTATTCCTGGGACCCCTGGGACACGCCCGTCTACCACACGTATCTGAAAAAGAGCTATCACCGATACAAGGAAGCTCTTTCCCGGATCCCGGAGAGCGTTTGAGATGAAGATCACCCGGAGAGATTTTCTTCGGCTGGGCGGAACGTTCCTCCTGTCGATCTCCGTGCCCGTCACCACGCGGGGCGGTGATCGGGAGATCCCGGTCCTTTTGTACCATGACATCTCGCACTCCTACTCGGATGAGTACACCATTTCACCGTCCCTGTTCGCCGCCCAGATGGAATGGCTCTCCAACAACGGATTCCGCGCAATCTCCCTGCGAGGCATACCCCGGTTGTCGGAAAACGAAAAGGCGGTCGTCATCACGTTCGACGACGGGTACGTTTCGTACATGGATTATGCATTCCCCCTTTTCCGGGAATACGGTTTTCACTCCCTGATCAATGTCATCGGATCCCATGCCGGGGGGTTCCTTTCCTTTGCCGGGAACAGGCCGGTGCTCAGCTGGGACGAGTACCGGTACCTTCTGGAATCCGGACTGGTGGACATCGGATGCCACTCGCACGACCTTCATGCGTTTTCCCATCGCGGCGCCCTGGGAGTATCGGCGCAGAGGCTGGAGGAGGATCTGAACACGTTTCTCGGAACGCTTGGGAGGGAAACGGGGACGTCCACGGACATCCTCGCCTGGCCGTACGGCCTGTACGACGAAAAGGGCATTTCGGTCGCGAAAAAAGCCGGTTTCCGCTATTTCCTTACCTCGAAGGATGAGCCTTTTCCCGTTACCGGAAACTATGAAGAAATACCGAGACGAACCATCAACAATCATTACGACCTGGTTTCCTTGCGGCTGGTCGTAGAGGGTCGACAATGAATCTGGCCCGCTGGGTCTTTGTGGCGCTATTGGTCGGCGGATTGGGCATGGGGCTTCCCGGGTCCGCTTTCTCCCAACCGCCGAAAGAGGGAATGCCCGATAACGTCGTGGAATCGTACCGGCAAAGGATTCAGGCCGCCGAATCCGGAAAGGAGAAAGCACGTCTCCACAAGGAACTGGGAGACGTGTTCTCCTCGCGCGGAGATATCCCGAATGCGGGCGAGGAATACGCGAAGGCCTTGTCCCTCGACCGCGGGTTTTCCCGGGACGACAGACTCCAGATGGCCCGCCACCTGTCCTGGAGCGACAGGATCGATGACGCCATCCGAGAGCTTGACGCGATCCTTGCGGAAGACCCCGGTAACATCGACGCCCGGAACCACCTGGCAAGGTGCCTGTCTTGGAAAGGGAAACTCGGACGGGCCCTCGAAGAGACGGAGAAGGTGCTGGCGAAATCCCCGGACAACAGGGATGCTCTCCTGGTAAAAGCGAACTCTTTGAAGTGGGCGGGAAACAAAAACGCCGCCCTATCGATCTACAAGGGTCTCCTCCAAAAACAGGAAAATTTCGACACCCGCCTGGGGCTTTCGCAGGCCTATCTTTCCGACGGTTTCCTCCGGGGGGCAAGGGAGGGGGCCGGACTACTGAAACCCGTGTATCCCTACCAGGAAACCGAGGCACGAAACCTTCAGGCGGAGATAAAAAGGGCTACCCGACCCGTCCTCGATCTTACTTCC
>Ga0209322_10002022_pt1 | contig 11640 bp, 9 predicted proteins | sample Rifsed19ft1_FD_184013 | JGI IMG/M metagenome (GOLD analysis project Ga0209322, IMG submission 184013) | Soil microbial communities from Rifle, Colorado, USA - sediment 19ft 1 (version 2) | ecosystem: Environmental > Terrestrial > Deep subsurface > Rock core/Sediment | place: Rifle, Colorado...
GGCGCGGGTGGTCTCGTAGCCGACGAACTCGGTGGGCGGCAGGGCGAGCTCGGCGTAGGCCTGGACGCGGCCGGCGTCGCCCTCGAAGCGGCTACCCACAGCGGAGACGGATCGGTGCTTCTCCAGCTCTGCCTCGTAGGCGACTTCGTCAATCGTCAGGCCGCGCTTGAGGGCGATCTCCCGTGTCAGCTCGATGGGGAAGCCCAACGTGGCTTCGAAGTAGAAGGCGCGGGCGCCGGGAATGACAGTCTTTCCCCGGCTTGTGAGCGAAGCGATCTCCGTCTCAAGCTCGCTGCCGCCCCGGTACATCGTCTCGTTGAAGCGTCGCTCCTCATCCATAAGGGTGTGAAGTACGTTCACTTGGCGAAGAGCTAACTCACGGTAGGTAGGACTCATTTGCAGAAGGACACTCGGTGCTGCTTGTTCTAGGCTGACTCCCATCTCGCTCCCGAAATACATGGCGCGCCTCATCAGGCGGCGCAGCACGTACCCACGCCCTTCGTTACTGGGCGTGACGCCGTCGGCGATGAGGAAGGTGGCGGCGCGGGCGTGCTCGGCGACGACGCGCATGGCGCGTTGCTCGGCCTCTGAGGCTTCGTCGTATGCCTTGCCGGCCAGCTCGCCGACGCGGGCGATGATCGGCTGGAAGAGGTCGGAGTCGTAGTTGGTGGGCGGCTGTGTCCAGCGCTTCGGTTTGCCCTGCCAGTCGACTCCGCCCTGCCACATGAGGGGCGCGAGCCAGCGCTCCAGGCCGGCGCCGGTGTCGACGTTCTGCAGGGGCAAAGGCGTGCGCCTGCCCTCCTCATCCTGGAACAAGGTCATGAACACCAGGTTCCACAGCTCGACGAAGCGGCCGCAGTCGTGCGTCGGCGGGGCGCAGTCCGGCTGGCGGCAGCCCTGGTCGACGCCGTAGTCGTAGTAGACCTCCGTGTTGGGGCCACAGGGGCCGGCGCCGCCTTTGATCATGAACCAGTAGTTCTCGCTCTCGTCGAAGCGGACGATGCGATCGGCGGGGATGCCGACGCCGCGCCAGAGGTCGAAGGACTCGTCATCGTCCAGGTAGACGGTGGCCCAGAGCTTCGCCTTGTCGAGGCCGAGGCCCTGGGGCGGCGGGTCGGTGAGCAGCTGCCAGGCCCAGGGGATGACCTCCGCCTTGAAGTAGCCCTGTGCTGAGCCTGTCGAAGAATCGCCGACGCTGAAGTTGCCCAGCATCTCGAAGAAGGTGTGGTGGGTGGCGTCGCCCACCTTCTCGATGTCGCTGGTGCGGAAGCACTTCTGGATGGAGGTGAGGCGCGTCGCCGGCGGCCGGGCGAGGCCCATGAAGTAGGGCTTCATCTGGTTCATGCCGGCGTTGGTGAAGAGGAGGGTGCGCTCCTCCGGCGGCGGGATCAGGGACGAGGAGGGGATGTGACGGTGCCCCCGCTCGGCGAAGAAGCGGACGAATAGCTGGCGGATGTCGCGGGAATCCATGCGGTTCAGTCTGTCATTGCGAGCGAACCGAAGCAATCCTTGACGTCGCGTCAAAGATTGCCACGGCTCGCCTGCGGCGAGCCTCGCAATGACTGGGGACCGTCACAGCTCGCTGATCGTAATCGACTGGATCTCGTCGCCAGCGCCGACGCCGCGGCCGGTCGTGAGGTCGAGCAGGGCAAGGCGTTCGAGGACGTCGAGGCCGGCGACGACCTGGCCGAAGATGGTGTACTTGCCGCTGAGCGCGGGCATGTCGGCGTAGGAGATGAAGAACTGGCCGCCGTTGCTGTTCTCGGCGGAGCCGCCCATGCCGACGGCGCCGCGGACGAAGGGCCGCGTCGTCGTCTCTTTCTTGATGGAGAAGCCGGGCGTGCCGAAGCCGGTGCGCGTGGGGTCGCCGGCCTGGGCGTAGAAGGGCGAGCCGTCCGTGTTCTTGACCAGCTCCATGAAGGGCGTGCCGTTGTAGTAGCCGTCCCTGGCGAGGAAGACGAAGGCGTTGACGGCCTCCGGCGCCTCGCTGGCGTAGAGCTCGATCTGGATGTCGCCTTTGGGCGTCTTGACGGTGGCGACGTAGCGCTTGGCAGGGTCGATGGCCACGGCCGGCGCCTGACTGTAGCGCTTGACAGCCGCCGCCGGCGTCGGGCTGGCATCCGTGGGGCCGGGCGTGCCCTGCTCACCCTGCGGGACGTCCGGCGCCTCGTTCGCCTGCTGCGGCGGGCCGTCCGGCGTCGTCCTGCTGCTGCCGCCAATAGCGCCGACGAGGAGGCTGAGAACGATAGCGACGCCGAAGACGACGCTGACGACGACGAAAAGGCGCCGGTTGGAGAGGATTCGCAGGGGGCCCGGCAGGTCGACCTGGGTGCTGTCGAAGTGGACAGGACCGGCGCGCCGGCGACGGGTGCCGCGGTTCTGGCGGCGGGTGTTGCGCAGAGACATATCGCTCCTGTGTCAGACGAACCTAATGCTTAGTATAGCAACCGAAGGGGCTGACTTCGGCCCAAGTTCGTCGCTCAGAGTGCAGAGTGCATCCAAGAAGGCCCGCCTTTGCACTCTGCCTACGTGAAGACCTTCTCCGGCCGCCACTGCAGGCCGCCGGCGCAGCGCAGCACGGCGAGGAAGTCGCCGGCGAGGCCGTAGGCGCGGCAGCGGTCGCCCGGGATGGCCGTTGCGCCGGGCAGCGGCTGGAGGCTGAGGGCGTGGCCGTGACTCAGGCGCTCCTCGTTCGCCGCGCCGACGATGGCGGCGCGCCAGCCGAGGAGGACCTCGTCCGGCGGGAAGAGGCGCTCCCGCCACTCCCCGCTCTCGATCTCGCGCCTGAGCGTCTCGATGTCAACGGCGTCTTCGACGCGAAAGGGCCCGACGCGAGCGCGCCGCAGCGCGACGAGGCAGCCGCCGACGCCCAGCGCGGCACCGAGGTCGTGGGCGAGGGAGCGGACATAGAACCCCTTGCCGCACTCGACCTCAACGCGAAGCACAGGGGGCTCGTAAGAGATTATGTCGAGTCGGTCTGCCCTGACGCGGCGCGGCGCCGTCTGCACGTCTTCGCCGCGACGGGCCCGCTTGTAGAGGGGCACGCCCTCGCGCTTCAGGGCGCTGTAGGGCGGCGGCGCCTGGTCGATCTCGCCCCGGAAGCGGAGCAGGGCTACCTCGACAGACTCGCGGTTGACGCCTGAGGCGTCGGCGCGGCGCAGCACCTCGCCCTCGGCGTCGTAGGTGTCCGTCTCCAGGCCGAGCTCGATGGTGGCCTCGTAGACCTTGGTCGCGTCGACTAGGTACTCGGCGAGGCGGGTGGCCTGGCCGAGGAGGAGGGGCAGGACGCCGGTGGCGGCGGGATCGAGCGTGCCGGCGTGGCCAACGCGGCGCACGTGGGTGCGGCGGCGCACGAAGGCGACGACGTCAAAGGAGGTCCAGCCGGCCGGCTTGTCGACGTTGAGGATACCCGAGACAGGCGCAGGGGACAGGGAATCCGGAACCTGGCCCCGCCCCTCCTCGTCTTCTTGCGTCACGCTGTTCCCCTACTGGGAGTCGCCGGCCTCTTTGTCCTGCCGCGCCAGCTCGTCCATGTGGGCGAGGACGGCGGCGCCCTCCTCGATGGAGGTGTCGAGGCGGAAGACGAGGAAGGGAACGCGGCGGATTTGCAGGCGCTGCTTGAGCTCGCGGTGGAAGAAGGCGGCGGCGGCGTTGAGGGCGCGCACGGCCTCCTTCTGCTCGGCCGCGTCCTCCATGACGCTGACGTAGACGCGGGCGTTGTAGAGGTCGGGCGTGACCTCGACGCGGGTGATGGAGATGAGCCCGCCGAGACGCGGGTCGCGCACCTCGCGCAGGAGGAGGTCGCTCAGCTCGGCGCGGATGAGCTCGTTGACTCGCTCGGTGCGGCGGGACATGGCGCCATTATGGCACGAAGCGGCTGCTTGACCGCGCCAGGGATTAGGCTACTTCTCGTTACAGAAGTCCTTGGGAAGTGTCGATGTCCGATCCAGGAGGTTTCGGTAGAAGCAGTAATCGCCGGTGGCGCTGCTGAACTCTTTCGAGCCGGTCGAGAACGAGTTCCTCGTCGCGAGCGTCGCTTCCGCGAGGTTCAAGTAAAAGAGGCTCAAGAGCTCGCGCTCGCTCGCCTTGGGGTTCCGTAGGCGGAGGAGCAGAAACGCCTCCCGACGCTCCGCCCCACCGGTCACGAGGCTCCCGCCCATCGCGTCGCGCATGGCGATGCTGTAAAAGGCGAACTTGGCGTCGTAGGGCCGCAGCTCGCGCGCCTTGTCTATTCCGTCGAGGTTGCGGTTCTTGAGGCTGGCCGCGAGCGCGGCGTCGGCATCGCGGATGTCCTTGATGGCTTGTGTGGCGTCCTTCGCCGCCTGGATCGCCGGGTCGTTGGCGAGCGCGGGGTCATTGACCGACTTGGGTGCTGGAGCGGGACCGGAACCGGAGCTGAAGTCATCGAGGGTGAGGAAATCCTCGCAGCCGGTCGTCAGCACCAGGAAGGCGACCGCGAATCCTAAGAAGACCAGCGCCCGCCGATTCATCTCGCACCATACTCCAGGTCGATCGTCATCTGTCCAATGGCATCTGTGGATGAGAGCGTGCCGTTTGTCATCGCCGCGACCGCGGTCATCGGGATCGTCATGGTGAACACGTAGCTGCCCTTCTCGTCCGTACCGTGTGTGATGATCACGACGCGCGTTACGTTCGCCGCCTTGATCGCGGGCGCGTCGACAAGCGCCTTGAGTCCGGGCAGCGGGTCGTCGGGTGCGTCCGAAGACGACGCGCTCGCCGTTGCGTCGAACTCCATCACGAGCAGGCTCTGGTTGGTGCCGGCTATCGGCAGGACGAGGACAGTCGCGCCTGTCAGGTCGAAGCCCGCGGCCCGCAGCGCCTCCGCTGCCTGCTTGCCTGCCTCTTCGTTGGGGCTGATCGCGAGGAGGTCGCCGCCCACGGAGGGCAGCGGCGCCTTCACGGCCTCGGCGGCGAGCGCCTCGAGCGCCTTGGCGTCGAGCGCGGTGGCCGGCGGCTTCGCCTCGGGGCTACCGGCGGTGGGCGTCGTCGCAGGAGGTGGCGAGCCGGAGGAGCCGCCGCAGGCGGCGATGAGCAGCGCACCGAGTGCTACGACGGCTGCGAAGAAGACGGGCTGACGACGATTCGACACGCTGTCCTGCCAGGCCGCGATGCGATGCGGCCCTACTGAGTTGTCGGCAGGTATGGGAGGCGAGATTAGAGGCGGCTAGTTTGCCCGCTCGCGGTGGTAGAACTCGAGGACGTCGCCTTCCGTGATGGCGTCGAAGCCCTCCAGGGAGATGCCGCACTCGTAGCCGTTCTGCACCTCGCGCACGTCCTCCTGGAAGCGGCGCAGGCCGGCGCAGCGCGTCTCGGCCAGCTTCTCGCCGTCGCGCATGACGCGGATGAGGTCGCTGCGCAGGAGCGTGCCGTCCGTGACGTAGCAGCCGGCGACGTTACCGAGGCGGCTGATACGAAATATCTGGCGCACCTCGGCGTGGCCGTCGACTACGTCGGCGAAGACGGGCTCGAGCATGCCGGTTAGCGCCTTCTCCACGTCCTCGATGAGCGTGTAGATGACGCGGTAGTGACGGATATCGACCTTCTCCTGGTCCGCGACGCGCTTGGCGCCGGCGTCCGGCTTGACGTTGAAGCCGATGATGATGCCCTTGGAGGCGACAGCCAGCATGACGTCCGACTCCGTGATGGTGCCGGAGCCCGAGTGAATGATCTTGACCCGCACCTCGGCGTTGCTCAGGCGCTCTAGCGAGTGGCGGATGGGGTCGATGGAGCCCTGGACGTCGGTCTTGAGGATGATGTTGAGGTCTTTGAGCTGGCCGGCGCGGATCTCGCCGAAGAGCGTGTCGAGGTTGACGGGGTGGGCCTCGCGGGCGAGGGCCGCCTCGCGCTGTCGGCGCCGCCCCTCAACCTCGGCGCGGGCGCCGCGCTCGTCCGGGGCGACGCGGAAGGTGTCGCCGGCAAGCGGCACCTGGTGTAGGCCGAGAACCTTGACGGGCGTCGAGGGGCCGGCGACGCTTACGCCCTTGCCGAGCTCGTCGAACATCGCCTTGATCTTACCGGTGCAGTCGCCGGCGATGACGACGTCGCCGACGCGCAGCGTGCCCTTCTGGACGAGCAGTGTGGCGACGGGGCCGCGGTTCGTCGTCAGCTCCGCCTCGATGACGGCGCCCTGGGCCGGCCTGTCCGGGTTCGCCTTCAGCTCCTGGATCTCGGCGACGAGGAGGATGTTCTCCAGCAGGTCGCTGATGCCCTCGCGCGTGCGGGCGGAAACCGGGATTGCCGGCACCTCGCCGCCGTATTGCTCCACGACCACCTCGTGCTCGGTGAGCTGCTGCAGGACGCGGTCCGGGTCGGCGCCGGGGAGGTCGATCTTGTTGACGGCGATGACGAGGGGCACGCCGGCGGCGCGGGCGTGGTTGATCGCCTCGATCGTCTGGGGCATGACGCCGTCGTCGGCGGCGACGACGAGGACGGCGACGTCGGTCACCTGGGCGCCGCGGGCGCGCATGGCGGTGAAGGCCTCGTGGCCGGGCGTGTCCAGGAAGGTGAGCTTCTGGCCCTTCACCTCCACCTGGTAGGCGCCGATGTGCTGCGTGATGCCACCGGCCTCCCGCGCCGTGACGTTGGTCTCGCGGATCACGTCCAGGAGGCTGGTCTTGCCGTGGTCGACGTGGCCGAGGATCGTGACGACGGGCGGGCGCGGCTTCAGCAGCGCCGCATCCTCCACCTCCGCCTCCTCGACGGCGACGCGGCTGACGCGCTCGATAAGGACCTCAGCGGTCTCGATCGTCTCCTGCTCGCGCGGCTCGAAGCCGAAGTCGGTGGCGACGATGGCGGCGGTGTCGTAGTCGATGACCTGGTTGATAGAGGCCATGACGCCGTTCTTCATCAGCTCTTTGATGATCTCCACGGCGGACACGCGGAGCAGGTCGGCCAGCTCCTTGACCGTGAGGGCGCGGGGCAGCTCAACTGCTTTGCTTTCGGTTACCAATGTCGCTCCGTCTCTCTTCCTGTTCCCAACCTATACGGCCACTGCCGCCTGGTTCAAGGCCGTGGCAAACTCTACCAGCCTGAGGCGGTCGTCGGCGCCGATCTTCGTCTTCAGCGCCGCCTCCAGCCGCCCCTTCTTCAGCGCCGCCTGCCAGCAGGCAGAGCTGCGGCAGACGTAGGCGCCGCGGCCTGCCCTCTTGCCCGTCGGGTCTACCTCGACGCGGCCCTCCGGCGTGCGGACGACGCGCACGAGGGAGCGCTTATCGCCCGTGGTGCGACAGGCAACGCAGCTGCGCTGCGGCGGCCGGCTAACGGCTCGCGTCGGCACCTTGCTCTCCTAGCGGGAGAGGAAGCCGAAGTCCTCGTCGTCGAGGACGGCCTCCAGCTCCTCCTCTATCTCCTCTTCGACGGCGCGGCGGCCGCCGCGGCGGCCAGCGGCGGCGCGGCGGGCGCGGGCCTGCTCCTCCGTCTCGCGCACGGGGCCTTTGCGCGCCTTCTTCTTGCCCTTGACCTCCGTGGGCTGGGCCCGGGGCATGACCTCGTCGGCGAAGCGAACGGCAGCGGGGCGCTCGCCGGCCGCCGGACGCTCAACGATGGGCTCCGGCTCGGCGACAGGCGCCTCCAGGCTGGCGGCCGCGGCGGGCTGCTCCTCTTCCTCGGCCCCTGGCTCCGCCTGAGCGACCTCGGCCCAGATGGGCGTCTCGCGCTTGACCTCCGGCTCGGCGACCATCTGCAGCGTCGGCTCCTGGGCGTGCTCTTCCTCGACGGCGCTCAGGCTCTTGATGTCGATGCGCAGACCCGTGAGCTTGGCGGTCAGGCGGGCGTTCTGACCCTCCTTGCCGATGGCGAGGGAGAGCTGGCGGTCGGCGACGACGACCTCGGCCGTGGTGCCGTCCGCCAGGATGCGCACGCCCTGCACCTGCGCCGGGCTGAGGGCGTTGGCGACGAAGCGCACCGGGTCCGGGTCCCACTGGACGACGTCGATGCGCTCGCCGTTGAGCTCGTTGACGATGTTCTGGATGCGGATGCCGCGCAGGCCGACGCAGGCGCCCACGGGGTCGATGCCCTCCTGGCGGGAGTAGACGGCGACCTTGCTGCGGAAGCCCGGCTCGCGCGCGATCGCCTTGATCTCGACGCTGCCGCGGAAGATCTCCGGCACCTCCAGCTCAAAGAGGCGGCGCAGAAGGTTCTTATGGGTGCGGGAGACGGTGACCTGCGGGCCGCGGTTGGCCTTGTGCACCTCCAGCAGGTAGACCTTCAGGCGCTGGCCGGGGCGGTAGTGCTCCATGCGCACCTGCTCTGTGGGCGGCAGGACGGCCTCCGTCTTGCCGAGGTCGATGTAGACGTAGCGAGCTTCCAAGCGGTGGACGACGCCGGAGATGATGTCGCCCTCCTTGCCGGAGTACTCCTCGAAGACGACCTCGCGCTCCGCCTCGCGCAGGCGCTGCAGGACGACCTGCTTCGCGGTCTGGGCGGCGATACGGCCGGCGTTCTGGGGGAAGACCTCGATGTTGACGACGTCGCCGACGTAGGTGTTGGGCGCGATAGCGCGCGCCTCGTCCAGCGTGATCTCGATCTTGTCGTCCTCGACGCTCTCGACGACGGTCTTCTGGGCGAAGACGCGGGCGCCGCCGGTGGCGCCATCGATCTTGACGACGAGGTTGGCGTTGGCGAGGGCGTCCTTTTTGTAGGCAGAGGCCAGCGCCGCCTCCACGGCCTCGAAGACGACCTCCTTCGGCAGGTTCTTCTCCGCGGCGAGCTGCGTTATGGCGGTCAAGAAGTCGTTTTTCGGTGCGGTTGTCGGTGCGCGGACTGCTGTGGCCAACGCTCTGCTCCTCGGCGATTTGCTAACAAAAAAGTGGGTCAAGACCCACTTCCGAACTACCCGTATGGTGGCTCAACCACTATACCACCGCGCACAAGCCCCCGCAAACCTAAAAGCAAGGTCGTGGAAGGCCCGATGTCGCCGCCGGCGCGACGCTTGACTGCCACTGCCCGCTCTCCGGGCTGCGCGGGCTGTACCTCTTGCCACCAGCCTGCGCTTACAATGCTCTCAGCGCCGCGCGCTAGCTTCAGGAGGCTCCCTTGACCGCAAGGCCGTTTCCGACGCGCTCGGAGGACTTCAACGAGTGGTACAACCAGCTCGTCCTCAAGGCGGAGCTGGCGGACTACGCGCCCGTGCGGGGCTGTATGGTGGTGCGGCCGTATGGCTGGGCGCTCTGGGAGAACATCCAGCAGGCCCTCGACCGCCGCTTCAAGGCGACGGGGCACGTCAACGCCGGCTTCCCGATGTTCATCCCCGCCTCCTTCCTGGAGCGCGAGAAGGAGCACGTGGCGGGATTCAAGCCGGAGCTGGCGGTGGTGACTATCGCCGGCGGCGAGGAGCTGGCGGAGCCGCTCGTCGTCAGGCCAACATCGGAGACGCTCATCGGCCACATGTACGCGAAGTGGATCCAGTCCTATCAGGACCTGCCGCTGCTCATCAACCTCTGGAACAGCGTCGTGCGCTGGGAGAAGCGGACGAAGCTCTTCCTCCGCACGACCGAGTTCTTCTGGCAGGAGGGTCACACGGCGCACGCGACGGCGGAAGAGGCGGAAGCGGAGACGCTCCGCATGCTGGACGTCTACACCGACTTTGCCGTGAACGAGGCGGCGCTGCCCGTCATTCCGGGCGAGAAGAGCCAGAGCGAGAAGTTCGCCGGCGCCCGCCGTTCTTACGCCATCGAGGCGATGATGGGCGACGGCCGCGCGCTTCAGTCCGCGACCTCCCACTACTTCGGCCAGAACTTCGCCGAGGCCTTCGACATCAAGTACCTGGACGACCACAACGCCCTGCAGTACTGCTGGACGACCTCCTGGGGCCTCTCGACACGGTTCATCGGCGCGATCGTGATGGCGCACGGCGACGACCAGGGCCTGATCCTGCCGCCGCGCCTGGCGCCATATCAGGTCGTGGTCGTGCCGATCTACCGCAGCGACGACGAGCGTAGGCTGGTCCTCGAAGAGGCCGACAAGCTCACGAGCGAGCTCGTCGATTACCGCGTCTGGGTAGACCGGCGCGAAGGCCACTCGCCGGGCTACAAGTTCAACGACTGGGAGATGCGCGGCGTGCCGCTGCGTATCGAGCTCGGTCCGCGCGACATCGCCGCGTCGCAGGTGATCCTCGCCCGTCGCGACATGCCGGGCGCTGCGGGGAAGCAGTCGGTGCCTCGGACAGGCGTCGCGGCGGCGGTCGGCGAGCTGCTGCGCGAAGTGCAGGCGGCCATGTACGACAGGGCGTTGAGATTCCGCGAGGAGAATACGCGGGAAGCGTCTTCCTACGCGGAGCTCAAGGAAGCGGTGGAGACGGGCTTCGCGTCCGTTTGGTGGTGCGAGGAAGCGGACTGCGAGCAGGAGATCAAGGACTCGACGGGCGCGACTTCGCGCTGTCTCCCGATCGAGCAGCCGGAAGGCGGCGGCGTCTGCTTCCGCGACGGCAGGCCCGCTGCCCGAAAGGCGATCTTCGCCCGCGCCTACTGACAAGGGCGCTACGCATCCCTTCGGCAAGCTCAGGGCAGGCACTGCGCCTCCCTATCGGTCGGGCTTGTCTGCTTCGCTAGGTTATTAAGAGGTTCCTGAGGGGAGACCTCCTTCGGCAGGCTCAGGACAGGCTCTCAGACTCCCCCCGCATGGGCTGCGCCCCCGCTACCCCTGCTGGCGTTGTTGCCGATTAGGCTACGCCCTTCTCCCTGAGGAAGCCAATCGCCGCGGCGACCTTGTCATCCGGCTGGCGCTGGTCGATCTCGAGGACGCGGAGGGCGCTCTTCGGCAGGCCCGCGGCGATGTAGGACCAGTCGACGTCGCCGTTGCCGGGCGCGCGGTGGTCGCTGAGGCCGTCGACGTCGTGCAGGTGGGCGCCGATGGTGCGCCCGGCGAGGAGGGGCAGCCAGGCGTGGCGGTCGATGAGGCCGAGGCGGGCCTGCACCTCGCAGTGGCCGACGTCGTGCCAGTAGCCGGCGACTGCCGGCTCGTAGTCCGAGAGCAGGTCGAGCGCCTCCTGGGGATGGGGGATCTCGTGGTAGTTGAGGCGGCTCTCGGCGCCGAGGGCGACGCGGCGCGGCGCGGCGTACTCGACGAGCTCGCGCAGGGAGCGTCGCGCCGCTTCGAGGTGGGGCCCGGCGTTGGCGGCGCGCCAGCGGCGCAGCTCCTCGCGCAGGCCGGCGGCTTCCGCGCTCTCTGCCTCTTTCGCCGAGCAGAGGAGGCGCAGGCGCTCCTCCAGCGCCGTCATCTTGCCGCCGACGCCGCCGAGGTGGACGACGACGCTGAAGGCGCCGCGGGCGGCGAAGTCTATGGTGCGCTTCGTCTCGGCGAGGGCGACGCGGCGCTCCGCCTCGTCCAGCGCGGCGAGGTTGGCGTCGCCGTTGTGGCGGCCGTCGGGCAGGGCGCGGCGCGGCGCCGGGGCGTGCAGGCTGGAGATCGGGATGTCGCCGTAGCTGAGGAGGACGTTGAGGCCCGCCTCGTCCGTCGAGTGGCTGACCTCGATGGCGTCGTAGCCCATCGCGGCGACGGCGCTGCGGAAGCGGGCGAGGTCGGCGAAGCGCTCCTGCTGCGCCCACATGGTCGAGAAGGAGAGGCGGGTCATGGGGAGATGGTAGCAGGGAAACAGTCTCACCGCCGCCGCCTGCGAATCTC
>Ga0209322_10002032_pt1 | contig 11610 bp, 9 predicted proteins | sample Rifsed19ft1_FD_184013 | JGI IMG/M metagenome (GOLD analysis project Ga0209322, IMG submission 184013) | Soil microbial communities from Rifle, Colorado, USA - sediment 19ft 1 (version 2) | ecosystem: Environmental > Terrestrial > Deep subsurface > Rock core/Sediment | place: Rifle, Colorado...
GAGCCGCTCCACGCCATCCCTGCCGCCAAGAACGTCATTGAGACTAGCGACCATTTGCCGCCGAACGGAATCGAGATCGAGCCGGCGAGGAACGAAGCGGTCGACGAAACCACGGAGCGCATCTTCCTTGACCAGTCGGCTTCTCAACAGATCGTGCAAGCTACGCCGCAGTGCCGGGTCGCCGAATACCGAGATCAGGAATCCCATGTCCGGGCCGTCCGTCGGTCGGAAGCTCAGCAAAGACTCTTCGACGGCTAGCTCGGTGAGACGCTGGGTGTCGACCTCGTCCAGCAGTTCCACGTCCGGATCCAAGCCGGCCTCCAAAGGGAACTCCTTCAGAAGGCCCAGACAGAAAGCGTCGATAGTGGCGATATGGATGTCGAAGAGGCGTTCCCTCACCGACGACCAGAGACGGTCGCGACCCCGAAGCTCTTCGATGATGCGACTCTTCATTTCGCCGGAAGCCTTGCGGGTGAAGGTGATGGCCAGGATGTGCCGAGGAGAGGCGCCTTCCTCAATCAGTCGGATATAGCGATCGACCAGGACGCTGGTCTTGCCGGTGCCGGCCGAGGCCTCGAGCGCCACGTTGAACCGGGGATCGGCCGCCTGCTGGCGCGCCAGGCGGTCCTCGGGAAGAAAGTCGCGGTTCATGGGGCCGCGTTCTCCTCCGACTCGGCTTCCGATCTTTCCTCGATCTCTTTGCGACACACGCCTACATAGCCGCAGGTGTTGCAGAGGAAATCCTGGTAGGGACGTGGGGTGAAGATTCCCCGGGAGATGCTCCGGTAAGTGTTCCTCAACAGAGGCGGTACCTTCTCTACATCCTGGCGCGGAACGGACCTGCGTTCGCGGAGGCTCAGGTAGGAGGCCGTCATCGCCGGAGCGGAGAACTGCTGCTGCAAACAAGCGGCGTAAAGGGGCACCTGAAGGGATACCTTCGGGTCGGGCGCCCTCCCGCTCTTATAATCGAGCACGTGCAAGGATCCCTGTGCGTCGATGTCCAGGCGATCGACCCTGCCTTTGATGCGGACGAACCAGGGGCGCTCTCCTTCGGGACCGTCTGGAAACTGAAAATGATCCTGGAACGCGTACTCGACCAGGCGCCGGCGTAAAGGTTTTTTGTCCATCTCCTGGCGGATCAGCCACTCGATCTCCCCGGTGTGGCCTCGGCCGCCGAACAGCCGTTCCATTTCGATGCCGCGCCGGTCAGGAGGAAACTTCTTCGCCGCCAACCGACGAAAGAGAGCCATCGCCTCCTCATGGTTGTCCTCGGTAATGGGACGTGGGCGGTCATCGAAGCCATCCCATTGCTCGAAACCCTGCCTCAAGATCTCGTGGAGAAGAATGCCGCGCTCGAGCGGAGACATCGCCTCGTCGAGGTCTTCCTCCTCCTCGAGTCCCAGTACGTGCCTTGCGTAGTATTTGAAGGGGCACCGCAGGTAGAGCTCGAAGGCGGTGGCCGAGACGGGGTCGGGCTTCAGGAAGGCAAGCTCTCCCAGGTTCGCGCGCCGCTCGCTCACCACGCGGTCCTCGGTGGGAACCATGCCCGCTCGTAGAGCCTCGGCCCGCGATATGACCAGCTCTCCCAGTACCGGGGAGGGAAGGGGCTCTTCCCGCCCGGCTACCCATGGCTCGACCTCTTCCAGGAACGGTGAGGCTACCGTGGGTATCTCGTCCTCCAGCTGATGGCGGAATACCGCCACCGAGCGCGACGGCAGGCGAACGAGCTCGATGAAGCGGGCCCGCTCGGCGGCCAGCGACTCGGTGTCGGTGGGCCAGCCGAAGTCCTTGAGCAGCCATTGAGGATAGAAGATGTTTCGAGGAGAGCGGGCCGGCCACTCGCTCTCGTTGAGCCCGACCATCACCAGCAGGTCGAACGCACCGAGCCCCGCCGAACGGGCGTCGACGATCTGGATTCCTTCGCTGCCGGATCTAACCGAGAAAGTGTGGGATTCCACCGCTCGGTGGAGCCTTTCCTGGAACAGCGGGAAAGGCAAAGGAGGATCTCCTATCTGTCGCGCCGCGTCGGATAGTCGTTGCAGAATCGAAAGGAGCGCGCCCCGTGCTCGCTGGTGTCGCGCCTCGTCACCGAGCGCGACCAACGGCCGGCCAAACTCATGAAGGAAGCCGCGGAGACAATCGACCTTGGTGCTGAGCGACGAACCGGAGTCAGCCAGAGGGGTCAATCCTTTTCCCAGCGCCACCAAGGCTTCGATGGCGGGAAGCTGGGTATGTTCTTCCGGGTCCAGGCCGGGCAAGCTCTGCTGCACCGGAAGACGCCTGCTTTCTTCCAGCCGGCGCCGCCAGGCACGTGTTCCTCCTGGCTCCCGACCTCGAGTCAGCTCTTTGTCCAAGGCGGCGACGGCAGCCGGGCCGACGCGCGGAAAACGAAAGAACGGACTGCGAAGCAGGGCGAGCGCGGCGCTGCGGCGACCGTCGAGCTCGACGAAGGTCAGCACCAGATCGACGGCGGCCAGGTAAGGCTCGGTGGCCAGCGGGAAATCGTCTTGAAGCTGGTAGGGTATGCCGGCCTCTCCGAGTGTCTTCTTGGCGAGATAGATGTAGGGGAGAGGCGAGGGGACGACAACGGCAATGCGATTCAAGGGTGGGAGGGCGCCGGCCGCTGCCCGAGCCTTCAGGAGTCGCGCCACTCCGGAGAGTACTTCCTCGCGGTCGCGAGCCACCAAGGCTGTCTCTCCGTCATGGCTCGGTGGCAGCAGGGATGCCGTCGCCGGTGACGGACCAGAACGTTTCTCCTCGAAGGGAACCGCATGGCGGAGACTGCGCACGGAATGCGTGTCCGCGATGCGCTCTGGCAGGACAAGCTCGAGGCAGGCGGCGCCGGCGATGGATATGAGGAAGGAGAGCTCTCGTGGTCTCAGGGCGTCCTCACCCAGGGCGAAGACTCTTCGATAGGGGAAAGGCCCGCCCTCCTCCAAGAGCGCAGAGAAGACGGTCGAGATATCCTGGCGTTCGAGGGAAGAGAGCTTCGCCGCGTAGCGACGCAGACCTTCGCCGAGGAATCGCGTTTGCGTCGCCATGCGCTCGGCGCCGACATCCTCCGGAACGTCGAACTCCTCTTGCGCTCGCGCTAAGAAGTCCTCGATGCGGTGACCGGTCATCCAGAGATGGTCGCTCCAGGCCAGGATGCGAGGAGAAAGTGCTTCGCGCAGTGCGAAGGGCGGCCGCGTCCCCGACTCCGCCGCTTCCTCCAGGGCTTGCTCCAGCAGCGCCTCGCGCAACAGGGGGTCTACCCACCGAACTCGACCGAGCGAGCGCTCTACCAGGTTCGTGATCAAGCCGTTCATGGTGCTGATGGTCGGCAGCACGACGGTGGTTCGGTCTTCGAGAAGGGCCTCCTCCAGCGTGTTCCGAAGCAGGTGGCCCGCCGCGGCAGTAGGCACGAGAAGAGCCACATCACGGAGTGCGAGGACGCCGCTACCGGAGACTTCGGCGGTGAGGGAGTCCAGAAGATGGTGCTGAACGCCGCGCCAACCGTCGCAGAGAACGAGCCGGGGCTTGAGGCGATTCGGGTCTCTTGCGGAGCTCATGGACAAAGGCCTTCCTTGGCACTCATATTCTAAGCACAATGGAGTAGGAGGCGGTGCAGGGCGAGGTGAGTCTTCAGAATTCCTTCATAAATGCCCCATAAATTGAGCCCATGGACATTCTGATCGTCGAGGACGATGAGCGCATGGCGGCGCTCTTGAAGCGCGGTCTCGAGCGCGACGGACACGTGACGACGGTCACCGCTGACGGATCCGAGGGTTTCGAGTTCGCGCTCTTGCGGCGGTTCGACGTCGTCGTCCTCGACCTGATGATCCCCACCATGAACGGATGGCAGGTGGCCCGACGGTTGCGGGAACGAGGCTGTCAAACCCCTATCTTGATGCTCACCGCCAGGGACGCGTCCAGGGACATCGTCACCGGCCTCGATACCGGGGCCGACGATTATCTGACGAAACCATTCTCCTTCGAGGAGCTTCTGGCGCGCGTTCGTGCCGTCGCCCGACGCGGTCCTATATCGAGACCGGTGATTCTCGAAGTCGGGGACCTGAGGCTCGATGCCGGATCGCACCAGGCGTGGCGTGGTACGCGGAAGTTGAATCTCACGCCCAGGGAGTTCCAGATCCTGGGGCTTCTGATGCACCGCGCCGGCAAGGTCTTGTCTCGCGACGCCATCATCGAGGGCGTTTGGGGCCACCAAGCCGATGTCGAATGGAACACCGTCGACGTCTTCATTAGTTCTCTGCGAAGCAAAGTTGATGGTAATGAAGACGATCCGCTGATTCATACCGTCCGGGGCGTCGGCTTCTGCTTGAAGGTGGGTGAGCCCTGATCCGCTGGCGATCCATCGAGGTACGGCTCACCGCCTGGTATTCCCTGATGCTCTTCCTGGGTTACGCCGTATTCGGTGCGGCGTTGTGGGCCATGGTGACCTACTCCGTACGATCGGCGGTGGACGATTCGCTCTCCCAGCGACTTGAGCGATTGGTGCAGGTGGTGGCGACCGAAGCGGACGGGCCGGCAGAGGTCGAGGAGGACCTGACCGAGTTGGTCTTGGCAGGGCCGGAGAGCCATTTGGCTCAGATCCGAGATTCTGGAAACAGGCAGGTGTTTCCCCGGACGGCAGCACAAGCCCCGGCGATTCGATGGGAGGACAATGACCAGGAAAGAGTCTTCCGTACCGTGCATACGGATGACGCGCTCTACCGGGTCCTGGTACAGGAAGTCGTCATCTTGGGTCAAACCTACCGGGTCCTTCTGGCAAGCTCTCTGGAAAGTCTGCTGGTGGTACGGGATCGATTGGCCGCGTCTTTCCTGGTGGCGACTCCAATCGCACTAGTTCTTTGCGCGTTGGGAGGCCTTTACACCGCCCGCCGCGCCTTGCGGCCGGTGGATCGGCTCAGCGAAACGGCTTCCGAGATCACGGTGGGCAACCTATCGAAGCGTATCCCGGTTCCCGAAACCGGCGACGCCCTGGAGCGACTCTCGCGGACCTTCAACGAGATGCTGGAACGCCTGGAGGCATCGGTCGCGAGGATCGAGCAGTTCAGCGCCGACGCCTCACACGAGCTGCGCACTCCCATCTCCGTCATCCGCACCACCGCTGAGCTGGCTCTTCGCCATGGGAGGTCGGAAGACGGCTATCGCGCGGATCTGAGAGACATTCATGCCGAGTCTCAACGATTGAGCGAGCTCATCGAGGTGTTGCTGACGCTGTCCCGCGAGGGGTTGGAGTCGCGCTCCGTTCCCATGTCCGATGTGAATCTGAGCGGGCTTGCCTCCGAGGTTTGTCGTCAGTTTCGACCAGAGGCGGAATCCAAAGGGCTGAATCTGCGGCTCGACACCCCGGAAGGATCGGCGGTTGTGGTGGGGAGTGAGCCGACCTTGCGACGGTTGCTCGCATCACTCTTGGAGAACGCCCTCGCCCATACCCAAGCGGGCAACATCACGGTGTCGGTCGTCCAGGAGAAAGAGGGGCTCGAGCTCACTGTGAAGGACACCGGTGAGGGCATCCCGCCGGAGGCGCTGGGCAAGATCTTCGATCGTTTCTATCGCGTGGATTCGGTCAGAAGCCCATCCAGCGGTCGGCTGGGATTGGGTCTTTCCATCGCCAAGCGAATCGCCGAGCTTCATGACGCGGAGTTATCGGCTGAGAGCGAAATGGGCAAAGGCTCCTGTTTCAAGGTTCGTTTTCGTCGCCATCAGGAAGGAGGCGTTCCTTGACGACAAGAGGCCCCATCATTATTGCCGCCTTGACGAGTCTTTCACTGGCGAGCGGTGGCGCCTGGGCGGAGAGCCGGAACAACCCTTTCTTCATTCCACGCAGGACAGCCTTCCAGAATACTCCGCTCGCCGCGAAGAAGGCCACGCCGAATCTAGCAAGGCAGGTCGGCGCGGATTTCAAGAATGTCTTCACGACGAAGGAGAACTTGGTGATCGTCGGTGCCGGTTTATCGGCGACGTGGGCGGTGAGCCATTTCGATCAAGACCTTGCGTCGAGCGGCCTGAATTCCGAGCTCAACGAGGGAACCCAGCTGGACCACTTTTTCGAGGCAGGCCAGACGCTCGGCGGCGGACTGGTTCAGGTAGGGGGAGCGTTCGCCGCCTATGGTCTGGGGAAAGTTTTCGCGAAGCCGGGGCTGGAAGACACGGGTCGCGATCTCGTGCGTGCGCAACTAGTGACCCAGACTCTCACGTTCGGCGTGAAGCTCGCCGTCAGACGAGAGCGGCCCGATGGTTCGAACAACCGTTCCTTTCCCTCCGGGCACGCCTCGGGCACTTTCGCGACAGCGACGGTGCTCCAGCGGCGTTACGGATGGAAGGTGGGGGTGCCGGCGTACGCGGTCGCGGGCTACGTGGCGGTCTCGCGCTTGAACGAGGGCGAGCACTACCTGAGCGACGTCGTCTTCGGCGCTACCATCGGGGTCCTGGTGGGCCGTACGGTGACCGTGTCGCTCGCACGAAAGCGTTTCGCCGTTGTCCCCATGCCAGCGCGGGACGGTGTCGGAGTCCAACTGACCTGGCTGGGTTCGGAGAGAGACGCAATCGAGATGAAGCACTAGGGACGGCGGCGGAGCTCGCTGACTCCTACTTGTCTTTGTCCGGCGGACCCCAAAGCTCTTCCAACCTCTGGGCTCGTCCGCAGCCCCACTTGTAGTACCGATAACGGACCGGATTCTTCTTGTAGTAGTCCTGGTGGTAGCCCTCGGCCGCGTAAAACATGGATGCGGGCAGGATCTGGGTGGCGATGGCTTCCGGGAAGGGTTTCGATGCTTCGAGAGCCTTCTTGGACTCCTCGCTGAGCTGTTTCTCGTCCTCGTTATGGTAGAAGATGGCGGCACGATACTGAGATCCCTTGTCGCAAAACTGCCCGCTTCCGTCGGTTGGGTCGACGTTCCTCCAGAAGACCTCTAGCAAATGGCGGTAGGTGACCCTTTCCGGATCGTAGAGGACCTCGATGGCCTCATAATGGCCGGTTCCACCCGAGGAAACTTGCTCGTAGGTCGGATCCGTTTTGGTGCCTCCGATGTAGCCGGAGACGACGGAGGTGACCCCGTCGACTTTCTCGAAGGCTTCCTCCATGCACCAGAAGCAGCCGCCAGCCAACGTGGCGCGGGCGCTCGGGGTGGCGGGGGATTCCTGAGCTGTTCCGTTGCCCTGGGTGATGAGGCTGGCAAAGCCGACCGCCAGGCACAAACCGACGACCGCAACCGTCTTTTTCGTCCTGTTGATATTCTCCACGCTCATTCTGTCGTACATCGGCTGCCAGTATATCTCGACGGTGCACGGGTCGCCTCCCGAGTTTTTCGCTAATCTCCCGACCGGTCGTCATCGAGCTCCTCTAGATGGGCCTCGTCCATGCCGAGGTGATGGCCCACCTCGTGAAGCACGGTTTCCCGGATCTCCTTCAGCAGCGTCTCGCGGTCGGGCGACTGATTCTCCAGGTTCCGCTGGAAGAGGAGGATGCGGTCGGGGAAACCCCAGTCTCCGCTTTGAATCGTGTCTCCCTGATAGAGACCCAGGATGTCGTGCTCGATCCCTCCGTCCAGAAGAAGCTTCCGGCCGGGCACGTCCTCGACGGCAACCTCTACGTTCTGCAAGTGGCGTCGGAACTCACCGGGAAGCGACCTCAGGGCTTGTTCGACGAGGTGCTCGAACTCCGTTCGCTCCACGCGGTAGGGAAGGAAGTAATCGGCCGGACTGAGCTCCGCGGCACGAGCAAAGGCGCGGTCCGCCTCCGCCAGCTGATCCAACTGGGTGTGGACGAGGCCCAGGGCGTAGTGGCAGTCGGCGGAATCGGGTTCTCGCTGGAGCGCGTCTTCGGCGGATCGTTGAGCGTCGCGGAAGCGCGCCCGGTCCAGGAGCCGCGTGACGCGGTCTGGAATCTCCTCGCTCGGAAAGCTCACGTGCTCCTTCGAGTCCTCCTCCCTGAAGTATACGCTCTGACTCTTTCTGTTTCCGGTGCGGTTCTCGGAGAAGTATGCTGTGAAGTGCCGTATCTTGCGCGCACGCACGACATGGAGCTAGAAAAGGCCGATTCTCCCGTAGAGGCGGGATTCTCCGAGGCGCGACTGCCAGCCGCCTTGCGGATTCTCGACGACGCGGTGCTCGGACAGGCTTTTCCCGGCGGGATAGCCGTGGTGGGGCGAGGAGGGAAGCTGGCGGTGGAAAGACCCTTCGGAGGTTTGGACTACCGCCAGGACGCGCCGCGGGTCGCAACGGATACCATCTACGATGTGGCGTCTCTGACCAAGGTGGTGGTGACGACGACCCTGGCCATGATCCTTTATGAAAAGGGAGAACTGAGACTGGACGCGCCGGTCCGGGACTACCTTGCCGAGTTCGCGGGCGAAGGCAAGGACCGTGTCACAGTCGCCGACCTCTTGTCTCATTCCAGCGGGATTCTCTGGTGGAAGGATTATTACCGGTCTTTGGGAGGAGATCGGCCGTTCGCCGAGGTCAAGGCGCGCTACGTGAGAGAGATTGCGTGCCTGCCCCTGGACTATCCACCGCGCACCAAGTCGGTCTACTCCGATCTGGGATTCATTTTGTTGGGGGAGATTCTCGAGCGGGTCGCGCCAGGGCGCCTGGACGAGTTGGCGCGCGTCCACATCTTCGAGCCACTGGGCATGGAGCACACAAGTTTCAATCCGCCTAGCTCCCTGCGTCCCAAAATCGCCCCCACCGAGGACGATCCGTGGCGGGGACACGTTCTGGTGGGGGAAGTCCATGACGAGAATGCCTTTGCCCTGGGAGGCGTCGCTCCTCACGCAGGACTTTTCTCGACCGCCGGCGACCTTGCCGTCTTCGCTCAGACCATGTTGAACGGCGGCGTGTACGGCAAGCGCCGCGTCGTACAGCGTTCCACGGTGGAGCTTTTCACCCGCCGGGTGGACTCGATCCCCGAGAGCAGCCGGGCACTGGGTTGGGATACTCCGTCTCGAGACAGCTCTGCCGGGCGTTACTTCTCGCCATCCTCCTTCGGACATACCGGCTTCACCGGAACCTCCCTGTGGATCGATCCCGTACAGCACCTCTTCATCGTTCTCCTGACCAACCGAGTGTACCCGAGCCGTGACAACGTGGGAATCGGAGGAGTGCGGACGGCATTTCACGACGCGGTCATGGAGGCCCTCCTGGAGGTGCCTCAGCCACGCGCGCGGTGAGGTCGAGGGGGCGAGGGTAACCCGGTGCGGGGTCGATCCCAATATCGTAGGATGGCCGATGCGCCTCCGGGAGCAAGGACCCCGTCTCCCTCGCGGGAGACCGTTTGCGTGGAGGAGCACGAGGCTTGATTACTTCTTCTCTCCCGGGGCGCGAGGAGCGATAATAGCAGCGGGACTGACTTGATTCTTGCCGTCCAGACTAGGTATTTTGGCGGCCGTAAGACCCGGTTTCTTGTCCGGAGAGAACGTACCAATTGGGGAGCGAACACCATGCGATTCCAAGGCTCGATCTGGGAGCCCGAAAATGCTTATCCACACGAACCCTTCCTGCGCCTTCTCGACGACGACGACGAAGAGGACTACGACGACTTCGACGACGACGACGATGACGATGACGATGAGGAAGACGAGGAAAAGGAATCGGAAGAGGATGATTTCGAGGCAGATGACAACGAGTTCATGGACGAGGACGACGACGACGAGGATGAGGAGAACGGCTAGCTGGGAGCGACCTCCCGCTCGCCTTCCTTCGGTCGGGTTTTCTCCTACCGCAGGTTGTTTCTCATGATGGGACGTGTCTTCGAGCGCCGGAGCACCTCGGTGAATCCCGTTTTGCGGAACGCCGGAGCAAGCCCCGTCCAGGCAAACGCGTCGGGCATCGGTGCCTTCTTGGGCTCTACCGGGTAGCCTTCCAGGAAGCGAGCACCTCGTCTCTTGGCGTGACGGGCGGCGGCTCCCAACAGCTCGACAGAAACCCCGGAGCGTCGAAAAGGCTTGGCGACGAAGAAGCAAACTACCGACCAGACCGGCTGCTCGTCGACCGGTTTGAGGATGCGAGATCGCGCCAAGCGGGTGTAGCGTTCGCGGGGGCCCAGCGCACACCAACCCACCGGCTCACGGCCAGCATAGGCAATGAGCCCCAGCTCTTCGCCGGCGGCGAGCATTCTCTTGAGAGCTCTCTTGTTGCCGGTGCCTTTGTGTTTCTCGAACTCGGCGTGATGGCGAATCCAATACGTACACCAGCACCCGCCGCAGGCACCCCGATCGCCGAAGAGTCTCTCCAGATCGGGCCACCTTGCCAGAGTCAAAGGGAGAAAACGAAGCTTGGGAACGGGAGCTGGTCGTGAAGCAATCTTGCCCATCGATGACAACGCTCTATGGCTCCGTGCTCGCTGGCGAGCTTCGATCGGCGCGATGCTAACACGCTCCCTGGCGCCGCTCAATGGCAGAAGGTCGGATCCTTCGCGAGTTGCCCGCCATGCTGGGACAAGCTACCATCGGCCGTTCCCGCACCCTCGAGTGAGATGACAAGCCATGCGCAAGAAAATCATCTTGATTACCGGGGCGGCTGGGGAGGTCGGCCAGGCACTGATCAAAGAGCTTGCGAAATCCGAGACTCACCCCCTCGTCACGTTGGATTTGAGTCCCCTTCCGATCGACTTGCCCCACGGCACCCACATCCAGGGAGACATTCTGGATCGGGCCCTGCTCGATCGTCTGGTGGCCGAGTACGAGATCGATACCATCTACCATCTGGCCGCTCTGCTCTCCACCAGGAGCGAGTTCAGCCCGGAAAGGGCGCATCGGGTCAACGTGGAGGGGATGCTGGAGCTGCTGAAACTGGTCTCGGAGCAGTCGCAATGGCGCGGTCGGCCCGTGCAATTCATCTTCCCCAGCTCCATCGCCGCCTATGGCTTGCCGGACCGCGAGACCAAGGCTCGTTATGCCCGCGTGCGGGAGTGGGAATGGAACTCCCCGTCGACGATGTACGGCTGCAACAAGCTCTATTGTGAGATGTTGGGGAGCTACTTCAGCCAGAATTACAAACAGCTAGCCGCCGAGAAGCCAGTGATGCTGGACTTCCGCGGGGTCCGTTTCCCGGGCCTCATCAGCGCCTTCACCCTTCCCAGCGGGGGGACGAGCGACTACGCCCCGGAGATGATCCACGCCGCGGCTCGCGGAAAGCCCTACGACTGCTTCGTACGTCCCGATGCCCGCATTCCCTTTCTCGTCATGCCCGACGCGATCCAAGCGCTGCTCCGTTTGGCACAGGCCAGGAAAGATTCCCTCAGCCGACTGGTTTATAACGTCACCAGCTTCAGCCTCACCGCCGCCGAGATCCGCGACCTGGTGATGGCAGCATTCCCGGAGGCGACGATCCGTTTCACGGTCGACGAGAAGCGCCAGGCCATCATCGATACCTGGCCCGCCGATCTGGACGACACGGCCGCCCGGCGGGATTGGGGCTGGCAGCCGGAGTTCGATGTCGAACGGTCCTTCCACCAGTACTTGATTCCCAACATTCGGCAGATGTATCAGGCCTGAGGAAACCGGAACCGCCGATCCGGTTCAATAATGACCCAGATATTGGCACCTCGTGATGCGGCGACGTAGTTCGCAGCGCGTCTGGCAAAATCGGCGTACTTGGAAGGCGGCG
>Ga0209322_10002037_pt1 | contig 11596 bp, 9 predicted proteins | sample Rifsed19ft1_FD_184013 | JGI IMG/M metagenome (GOLD analysis project Ga0209322, IMG submission 184013) | Soil microbial communities from Rifle, Colorado, USA - sediment 19ft 1 (version 2) | ecosystem: Environmental > Terrestrial > Deep subsurface > Rock core/Sediment | place: Rifle, Colorado...
GGGATTGTATCTTGGGATTTAACCATACAGATTGTTGGCACAAAAATAACTATAAATTAAACTGAAAATCACTTTAGAAAATCATTTCAATTTTACAAAGTAGCATAGTTTTTCCTTCCTTGATACGCCCTCTTAATTTTGATATATTTTCCATGCGAAATAAAATTGATAATATAATGGAGAAAAGTTTTGGCTATAGCTGAAAAGATAGATGATAAAAAACCGGTACAAAATAATATTCTTGATAACATTCCCCCCATTCTACCGATACTTCCTTTAAGAGATATTGTAATTTTTCCTTATATGATTTTCCCGGTGCTTGTGGGGAGAGAGCATTCAATTAAAGCAGCAAACTATGCGTCGGAAAATACAAAGTACATTTTCCTGTCTGCTCAAAGGAAATCGAGTGTTGAGGATCCTAAAAAGGAAGAAATTTATAAAGATGGAACTATCGCTAAAATAATTCAAATCCTAAAGCTTCCTAATGGATTAATTAAAATTCTTGTTGACGGATTGCTTCAAGGAAGAATTATTGAGTTTACCGATGAAGCACAATTTTTCGAAGGTAGAATTGAAGTTATTATCCCCTCTTATGAAAATGATCATGAGATGAATGCGCTTGTTCGACAAATGTCTCAGCTTTTTAAAGATTACGTAAAGATCAATCGCAACATTCCCAACGAAGCCGTTAGTGCATTTGATAATATTGAAGAACCTGACCGCAAATTGTTTTATGTTGCTGCAAATATCAATCAACAAATTGATGTGAAGCAGACAATACTTCAAAAAACAGATATCAAAGAACAATTTTACGAAGTAATAAAAATCCTGAATTCTGAAATTGATATTCTTCGAATAGAAAAAGAGATTGACAATAAAGTTCAGGAGAATATTGCTAAGACACAGCGCAAGTTCATCATCCAGGAGCAAATAAAAATCCTTCAGGATGAACTTGGTGATGAAGAAGATATAACTCCTGAGTTTGCTAAGATTCGTGACGGAATTAAAAAAGCTAAAATGTCTAAGGAAGCCGAAGCTAAAGCTATCGAGGAGTTTAACAAGCTTAAAAAAACACCATCAATGTCTCCCGAATCAACCGTGATAAGAAATTATCTCGAATGGTTGATAGATGTACCATGGTCAAATAGAACGAAAGATAATCTTGATGTAAAGCATGTTCAGAAAATTTTAGATGAAGATCATTTTGGTTTAGAAAAACCTAAGGAAAGAATTGTTGAACATATTGCAGTATTAAATCTTGTTAAGACTATCCGAGGACAAATTTTATGTTTTGTCGGACCTCCCGGAGTTGGTAAAACCTCGCTCGGTAAATCTATTGCAAGAGCATTAGGAAGAAAATTTGTTCGAATAAGTTTAGGTGGAATCAGAGATGAAGCTGAAATTCGCGGGCACCGCAGAACTTACATTGGTTCAATGCCAGGGAAAATTATTCAATCCATGAAAAAAGCCGGGACAATAAATCCTGTTATGCTTCTTGATGAAATAGATAAGATGAGCATGGATTTTAGAGGCGATCCTTCATCAGCTATGCTTGAAGTTTTAGATCCCGAGCAGAACTATACTTTTAGCGATCATTATCTCGAAGTTGATTATGATTTGTCGCAGGTAATGTTTATTACAACTGCAAATGTTCGCTACAATATACCATTGCCGCTTCAAGATAGAATGGAAATAATTGAACTACCCGGTTATCTTGAATATGATAAAATGGAAATTGCTAAACGACACATCATTCCCAAGCAGATTGATGCACACGGATTGACAAACAAAAATGTTACAATCACAGACACAGCAATTAAAAAATTAATTTCCGAATATACGCGTGAAGCAGGTGTTCGTAACCTTGAAAGAGAATTAGCTTCCGTGTTCAGAAAACTTACAAAAGATATCGTTGTCAAAGAGTCTTCAAATGGTAAAGTTAAGCAGAAGGACCATTTTATAGTTGATGAGATCAAAGTTGAAGATTATCTCAAGATTCCTCGATTCAGACATCTAAAACATGTTACGGAAAAAAAGATTGGAAGCGTAACGGGTTTGGCATGGACAAGTGTCGGCGGCGAACTGCTAAATGTTGATGTTACAATAATGAACGGTTCTGAAAAACTAACTTTAACCGGACAGCTTGGAAATGTGATGAAGGAATCTGCACAAGCTGCATTAAGCTACATAAGATCGGAAGCGAAAAGATTTGGCTTGAATCCCGATTTTTATAAGGACAAAGAGGTTCACATTCATCTTCCCGAAGGTGCAATTCCAAAAGATGGACCTTCTGCAGGAATAACAATGGCAATGGCTTTACTTTCTGCTGTCAGCGGAAAACCTGCTTTAAACGATGTTGCCATGACAGGTGAAATAACTCTGCGCGGAAATATTTTGCCAATTGGCGGACTGAATGAAAAATTAATGGCTGCTAAAAGAAATGAAATAAAAACTGTTCTTATTCCTAAAGACAACGAGATTGATTTAATTGAAATTCCCGAGAAAGTAAAAGATGGATTACAAATTATTCCAGTTGATTCCGTAGCTTCGGCTGTTCGTTATGTAATTCCTGAATTAATAGTCTCAACCAAAAAAGAAAAGTCTGCCAAGAAAAAAAAGTGATTTAATATGACTGAAATAATTATATCTGACAGCAATTTAACAACTGATGAAAAGTACAAGCTTCTTTACCAACAGCTTGGTTCACTCGTTCTGAAAGAAGATAATCTCATTTCAAATCTTGCTAATGTTACGGCGGCGCTGAAACAAACATTTGATAAAATTAGCTGGATCGGTTTTTATTTATACGATGGAAAAAAACTTTATCTCGGACCATTTCAGGGAAATGTTGCATGTACAAATATCGAAATTGGTAAAGGTGTCTGCGGAAAATCAGCACAGTTGAGGAAAACAATCATTGTTCCGGATGTTCATCAATTTCCCGGACATATATTTTGCGATGCAGATTCAAAGTCGGAAATTGTAGTCCCTTTATTGAGGAACGGAAAGCTTTTGGGTGTTTTAGATCTTGACAGTACTGAGTATAGTTCATTCAACGAAACGGATAAAATTTATCTCGAGCAAATTTGTAATTTTTTATCTAAAGAAATTTTTTGAGTATTTGATAAGCATAACTTCTGCAAAATATAAAATGATTGGGCCTAAGTGTGTTAATCAAACTTTTATGAAATAATTTTAAGAAGAATTAATAATATAAAAGATTTAACAACCCAACTAAAGAATAATTTTTATTTTTAACCTTAGTAACTCCAATAAAAAAGAAGGACTTAACCTTATCAGCTTATTATTCTCAGTACAAAGATGAAAATAGAGTACAATAATTTATATACACATTTTATCTTCATAACCTTAAATCGAATGGCCATTATCAAGGAGATGAACAGGCAGAGAATAGAGAAATATATAACTGGAATAGTTAATAATAACGATTCAAAATTATATGCTATTTATGCTAACCCTGAGCATGTTCATGTTCTGCTATCCCGTTCTCCCAAATTATCGGAAGAAGATTTAGCAACAATAATTGCAAAGAGTTCTGCTCAATTCATAAATGAAAATAAATTGTGCCACGGAAAATTTGACTGGCAAGATTCGGCTGCCGCATTTTCAGTATCAAAGTCAGATATTGATAAAGTTTGCAAATATATACTCAACCAGCCCCAGCATCATCAGAAGGTGAGTTTTGCTGACGAGTATGAGTCGTTTATAAAATATTATCAGAAGACATTGCATCTTAACAAATAAGCTAATAAGATTTGGGTTCTAAGGGTTAATTCAGGTTACTAAGGTTAGAGAAAAATACATTTTGAATTAATAGATACTGAATGGCGTATTAAAATAATTAAGCTTAACTTCCACAAATTTTCGAAATTATGTTAAAATATTCGTGGAGTTGTATTTAGATTATTTATTTCGATCTATTTGTTGAAACATACTGTAAGGAAATTGATTTTAGTACTAAGGAACAAAGGCCAAAACATAGATTTTCTAAATTCTATAACCTTAGTAACATAAAATGGAAAAATTATTGATAACCTTATTACCTTATTATCAAACAATATATGAGAATAGAAAAGTGAGTTTTGCTGAGGAGTATGAGAATTTTATTAAATTTTACAAAAAGACAGCACGTCTTAATTAATAAGGTGAGAAGGTTAAAGTACAATTCCAACACATGTTACTAAGGTTAAGAAAAGAAGGAATTTGTTACGGCTTATCGTGGTATTTGGTTAGTTATTAAATTTTTATAAATATTACTTTTACAGTTTTCAAAACACATGTACCGTGTATAAATTACATTATTGAATGTTAGTCAAGTATGAATATTCAAGTGCACGGAGATCATGAAGGAACAATTAACACATAAGCTGTTTTACCTTAGTAACACAAATTGAAAGATTGTTTATTGACCTTATCAGCTTATTCCCAAATATAAAATGAAAATTGTAAAATGACTTAACCACTTAATAAATAAGGTGAGAAGGTTTATATGCTTAACGTAATACTGTTTTATTAAGGTTCAAACACAGGAACATCAAAATATTTATATTACAAAGTAGTTGTTTAAACACTAAAAGGATAACATGGAGTTCATAGTAACAGCACGGAAATGGCGTCCAAAAAAGTTCAGCGAAGTAATCGGTCAGGAGCATATTACAACCACACTGCAAAACTCTATTCGCAGCAATAGAATTGCTCATGCGTATTTGTTTACTGGTCCGCGGGGAGTTGGGAAAACCAGTACAGCGAGAATATTTGCCAAAGTGCTAAACTGCCTTAATCCAAAAGATACCGAGCCATGCAATGAATGCGAACTCTGTAAGGATATTCAAAACAATCAATCATTAGACATTATTGAAATTGATGGTGCATCCAACCGAGGAATAGATGAAATTAGAACATTGCGTGAATCTGTTAAATACGCACCAACAAAGGGAAAATATAAAGTCTATATTATTGATGAAGTTCATATGCTAACAAAGGAATCGTTCAATGCATTCCTTAAAACTTTGGAAGAACCTCCAGCACACACAATATTTATTTTTGCCACGACAGATATTCATAAAGTACCGCTTACAATTATTTCCCGCTGTCAGCGTTACGACTTTAGAAGAATTCATCTCGATACAATTAAAAATGCACTGAAAAATATTGCCGACAATGAAAAGATTAAAATAGATGATAAAACTTTGAGCATAATTGCAAAAAAAGCAGATGGCTCATTGCGCGATGCTGAGAGTTACTTTGATCAGGTTGTTGCTTTCTGCGATAAAAAAATTGATCCCGTCACTGTTTCAAAGATGCTAAACCTTATTGATGATGATATCTATTTCAGAATTTCCGATGCTGTTTTAGGAAAGAACTTCAAAACCGTTTTTGAAATTACAAACGAGATTTACGAAAACGGCTGGAACTTTATTGACTTTATGGAAGGACTTCTCGAGCATTTTAGAAATATTCTGACAGTAGTCCTCAACAAAAAAACAGATCTTGTTGAAACTGCAGAAGTCAACAAGCTGCGCTACGCTGATTATGGAGAGAAGTTTACTTCCAATGACATTTTGCGTTTGCTCAATTTCCTGACAAAGGTTCAGCAAGAATTAAGATTCAGTCAAAATCATAAATTAAAAATTGAAATTGCACTTAGTCATCTGGTTGGCTTAGAACGAACATCTACTTTGAGTGAAATCATAACCAAGCTTGGTACCGAACAAGATAATACACCACTTTTCCTTTCTGAACAGTCATCATCAAAATATACCTCGGGTCAAGCGAATAAAAATTTATCTGAGGTAAGGCGTGTGCCAACTGAACCGAAGGAATTTTCATCTCAAAGCATAGTTGCAAATGAAAAAATTGAGAATGTAATTTTGAATGAAGTAACTGACTTTGACGGCATCGTAAAAAAGTGGGAAAGCTTTATAGATTCAATCAGCCAGGAAAGATCATTGATTTTTGGTCCTATGATTAAAAATCTAAAACCAATGAATCTTGAAGGCAATAAGCTCAAAATTTCCGGTGCCGATGAGGATGGAAAATACATTCTAATGCGGAATCAAGATTACATAAATAAAAAAGTAATAGCCGCTTTTGGAAGGAAGCTCAATCTGCAATTTTCTGATCCATCAAAATCCCCTGTATCAGAAACAAAATTATCAAGCGAGGCGAGTTCAATTAAAAGTTCTGTTAAAAAGGAAAGCAAAACAAATGATCCGCTAATTGATGCAATCATCAATGAACTGGGTGGACAGGAAATAGATTAAGGTAAAATCAGCCTTATTGGTTAAAATTCCAGAAAAACTACTTCTTAAATCTTCATTAAAATCTTCTTTTTTTGGGAATCTAAGTTCATTTAAGTATTTTTACCGCCTATGTTTAGAAGATTTATAGTCGCGATTGACGGTCCGGCTGGTTCAGGCAAAAGCACCTCCGCAAAATTAGTCGCTCAACGTCTAAATTTTTTATACATAGATACCGGTGCAATGTACCGCGCTATCACTTTTTTAGCCATTAAGAATAATATTTTGAATGATCATGAAGAGATAACGATGTTAGCGAATTCATGTGAAATGAAAATGGAGTTCATCGAAGGTAACACTAAAATCCAAGTTGATGGAGTTGATCTAACTGACGAAATTCGTTCTCCTGAAGTTAATTCGCATGTTAGTGATATCAGCAAAATAGCCGGTGTGAGAGAGGCACTCGTGAAAAAGCAGAGAGTTATGGCTGCAGAGAATGATGGAGTAGTAATGGAAGGAAGAGATATTGGTACGGTTGTTTTTCCAGATGCCGATGTGAAGATTTATTTAACAGCAACAATTGACGAGAGATCACATCGAAGAGCGAAGGAATTTGCTGAGCAAGGCAAAAGCATTCCGGTTGAAGAGGTGAGAGATAATTTAGTTCAGAGAGATAAGATAGACTCAACCAGAGCAGTTTCCCCTTTATCAAAGGCGCAGGATGCTATTGAAGTTGATACATCAAATACTACAATTGAAGAGCAAGTAGAAATAATTTTACGGCACGTTAATAAGAAGCGGAGCAAGTTTCCATAAGTAAAAAAATATTGATTAACCACGCCTTTCAAGGTTATGTGAAAAATATACGTCAAATAAACGAACTCATCCCCCGCCCCCTTCTCTTACTAAGAGAAGGGGTGATTACGCGCAGGTTTCAAAGTCCCTCTCTTTTTAAGAGAGGGATTTAGGGTGAGTTTCTTACTGTGCAAATCAATTTTTACACAAGCTCTAAATGGCGGGGTTAATTGCAAAGAAAAGATTTTTAAGAAACAAATGAATTTTATAAAGTCATCAGTAAATAATCATGTATAAATAATTTTTCTGCCGAATTACTTTTTGATGGCTTGAAGTAAATTTAGCAGATGAACTTTTTTAGGAGGATTAATGTCCACAGAATCTAAAGAGACGAAGAAGAATGTCCCGGGTGTCGAAGATTTTGAGAAAGCGAAGAAAGAATTTAACAGCACTTACAGCCAGGAAGAATTTCTTGCACTGGCAAAATTGTACTCCGAATCTTTCCGAGATGTAAAAGAAGGTGAATTAGTTAAAGGAAAGATTGTACGAATTCAAGGTGACCTGGTGATTTTGGATGTCGGTTTCAAATCTGAAGGTGCAGTTTCGAAATTAGAATTCAGCAACGCAGAGGAAATGAAAATTGGCCGTGAGGTAGAAGTTGTTCTTGAAAGCGTCGAGGATCAGGAAGGTAATCTTGTTTTAAGTAAGCAGCGAGCAGACTTTTTAAAGATTTGGGATCGAGTTCTTAGCGCACACGAAACCGGTGAAATTATTCAAGGTAAAATTGTAAAAAGAATTAAAGGCGGCATGGTAGTGGATTTGATGGGAATGGAAGCATTCCTACCCGGTTCACAAATTGACATCAGACCTATAAGAGATTTTGATGTGTTCGTTGGTCAAACTATGGATTTCAAAGTTGTGAAAGTAAATGTCCCAACTGAGAATGTTGTAGTTTCACATAAAGTTCTTGTTGAAGAAGAAATCTCCGATCAGAGAAATGCAATCCTAAATAGTCTTGAGAAGGGTCAAATACTTGAAGGTATTGTAAAAGCGATTACCGATTTCGGTGTGTTCGTTGATCTTGGCGGTGTTGACGGATTAGTTCATATAACAGATTTAAGCTGGGGTAGAATTAATCATCCGAGCGAGGTGGTAAAGCTTGATCAAACAATTAAAGTTGTTGTAACAGATTATGATGAAGAGAAGAAGAGAATTTCTCTCAGCTTGAAAAAACTTCTGCCGCATCCATGGGAAAATATCGAGGACAGATTACATATCGGTGATAAAGTTTCCGGTCGTGTTGTATCTCTCACCGAGTACGGCGCATTCATCGAAATCGAAAAAGGAATTGAAGGACTTATTCACAATTCCGAAATGAGCTGGACACAGCACGTTAAGCATCCGTCGCAGGTTGTTGCAATGGGGCAAATTATTGATGCAGTTGTTCTGAGTCTCGACAAAGAAGAAAAGAAAATTTCTATGGGAATTAAACAATTAGAGCCGGATCCATGGCAAACCTTGATGCAGAAATATCCTGTCGGTTCACAGCACTCAGGTATTGCACGTAACCTAACCAACTTTGGTGTGTTCATTGAACTTGAACCCGGAGTTGATGGACTCGTTCACATTTCGGATTTATCATGGACAAAGAAAATCCGTCATCCTGGTGAAGTAGTTAAAAAAGGCGAAAAACTGGATGTAACCGTTTTAGGTGTTGATGTTGAACAGCGTAAAATTTCTCTTGGGCATAAACAGATTCATGATAATCCTTGGGATTCGTTTGAAAAAACTTATGGAGTTGGAGCAATAACCGAAGGTAAAGTTGTCAGAATAATTGAGAAAGGATTAATTGCCGAACTTCCAGATAAAGTTGATGGATTTGTTCCCGCAACTCTATTGACTCCGGCAAAAATTAAAAATCTTGCCAACCATTTTCCCGTTGATGATGTAATTCCGTTGAAGGTTATTGAATTCGACAAAGAAAATAAAAAGATTGTCCTCAGTGCATTAGCTGTTTTGAAAGACAAACCTGAAGAAGAAATAAGAGCTTATCTTGATAAACACAAAATGGAGCGTGTCTCCGTCTCTGAAATACAATCAGCAGAAACAACTGCAATTGACGCATCTGAGTTTCCAATTTTTGATGTACCGGGTGAAAATCCGATGCCTCCAACTGAACTTAAACAATAATTCATTGCATTTAGAGCGGGAGTAAATCTTCCGCTCTTCCCTTTTAGATAATCACCTCAATGAAAGTCGCATTACATACGCTTGGCTGTAAACTGAATTTCTCTGAAAGTTCTTCAATTGGATTTCAATTCCTTTCAAAGGGATTTGATATTGTTGATCCAAAAGAGCATGCAGATGTTTATGTTATAAATACTTGTTCAGTAACCGAAAGCGCTGAACGTGAATGCCGACAAATTGTAAGAAGATTCCTTCGTCAAAATTCCGATGCATACATAATCGTCACGGGTTGTTATGCTCAATTACGCCTCGATGAAATAAAATCCATCAAAGGTGTTGATGCTGTCCTCGGCAGCAATGAAAAATTCGATGTCTTTTCTTTAATAGATAATTTTGACAAAAAGGAACTTGCATGCATTTTTGTTTCACCAGTTGATAAACAAAAAGAATTTGGGCATGCACATTCATCCGATGCCGACAGCAGAACAAGAGCTTATCTAAAAATTCAGGACGGCTGTGATTATAAATGTACTTTCTGTACGATTCCTCTTGCTCGCGGTAAAAGCCGAAGCATGAATCCCGATGAAACTGTTTTAGAGTTTAAGAAATTGCTTAAAGAAGATTACAAGGAAATCATTCTCACAGGTGTTAATGTCGGCGACTATGGAAAATCTTATGATACAAATCTTTACAAACTTCTTCTTCGCCTGATTAAAATTGAGGGTAAATTTAGAATCAGGATAAGTTCAATTGAGCCGAATCTACTTTCCGATGAAATAATTGAGCTAACCGCTGAAAGCAATAAACTGTGTAAGCATTTTCATATTCCACTGCAGAGCGGCAGTTCTAAAATTCTTAAGCTGATGCAACGGCGTTATAAAGCAGCAGATTATGAAAGATTAATCTACAAAATCAAAAAGAGAATGCCCGATGCTGGAATTGGCGTTGATGTTATTGTGGGCTTTCCCGGTGAAACAAATCAAGACTTTTTGATAACACATAATTTTCTCCGAGACCTTCCGATTTCTTATTTACATGTCTTCACTTATTCCGAACGTCCCAACACTAAAGCGATTGAATTTGATTCGAAGGTAGATGTTCATCAACGCCGTGAAAGAAACCATATCCTAAGAATTTTAAGCGATAAAAAACGAAACGAATTTTACAATCAAATGTTCGGGAAAGAGCTTGATGTTCTGTTTGAACACGAGAATCATAACGGAGTTATGAAAGGATTTTCTTCCAATTATATTCGGGTTTTACATCCTTATATAAACGATTTAGTGAATATTATTTCTCCTGTTAAGATCAACGGATTGAGTAATGATATTTGCACTGGAAATATTTTGGATACAAAAAAAGCAGTTGACTTAATTGTTAGTTAAGGTTTATGTTTCAATAGTTTTATGAAAAAGATATTTTTAATAATCACTTTTTACGGTTGCTCTATCCTCGGACAGGAGATCGAACAAAAAAATTTCTTTCATTTGATAAATGAAGTGAAAATTACCTCTAAAGAAACTCAACCCGAACTAAAACAGAATAATTTAGTTGAATATAAAAAGAAGAATGCAGGATTGGCAATTGTCTATTCTCTTTTACTGCCGGGAATGGGTGAGCTTTATGCCGAATCATATGAAAGCGGAAAGTACTTTACTATTGCTGAAGGCGCATTATGGGTAACATATATTGGGATTAATACTTACGGCAATTGGCAGAAGGACAGATACAAGTCATTTGCTGCAGCCAATGGAAATGTAGATATTCAAGGGAAAGATGACGATTATTTTGCAACCATTAGCGAGTATCTAAGCATTGAACAATACAATAATGAGAAATCTCTTGAGAGAAATTTCATCGAAATGCTTGATGAGAATAAATACTTTTGGAAATGGACAAGTGAAGATAGGAAAGCATACCGCAGCATGTGGGTTTCGAGCGAGCAGTCATTTAACAACTTAAGATTTGTAGTCGGTGCACTTATTATCAACAGAATTGCCAGTGTAATAAATGCAGTTAGATTAGTTTCTGCTTACAATAGAAAACAAGCAGAGGACTTAAGCTGGAAGATTTCCGCCGGAGTTGAGAACTCAATAAACCTTCCGAACCATTTAATAATAAATTTCCAGAAAAGTTTTTAATAATCTGCTTCAGTTCTAGTAGAATTACAATGTTAATTTGTCATAGCTGCTACGTAAATATATTTTAGTAACTCACGTTGACCGCTTAAAAATAAAAACCGTTACACCATAGGCGTACAGGTAAAACGGTTACTAAATTATGTTTTGTATATTGTTCTCAGCGGGATTAATCCCGCTGTGAATAGAAAAATTTAAAGAATTATGAACCGTTTC
>Ga0209322_10002040_pt1 | contig 11593 bp, 8 predicted proteins | sample Rifsed19ft1_FD_184013 | JGI IMG/M metagenome (GOLD analysis project Ga0209322, IMG submission 184013) | Soil microbial communities from Rifle, Colorado, USA - sediment 19ft 1 (version 2) | ecosystem: Environmental > Terrestrial > Deep subsurface > Rock core/Sediment | place: Rifle, Colorado...
CCGCGGCGCGCACCTGGGCCAGCACCTGCGGCAGCGTCTCCTCCTCGTTGAAGAGGGGGATGACCACCAGCACGTGCCGGAACGTCACGTCGCCACCATCTGCAACTGCGCGTCGATCTCGTTGACGAACTGCAGCGCCCCCATCTCGGCGAAGAGCTGCCGCGCCCGCTCCAGCATCGGTCGCGCCCGCTCCGGCTGGTTGAGCAGCCGCAGGGCCTCGCCGTACTTCTGCAGGGTAAGCGCCAGGTCGATGCGGTACTCGCTCGCTGCCAGAATCTCCACGCTGTGGTGGAAGAGTGATTCCGCCTCCTGGGCGCGGCCCTGCGCGGCGCGCACCTTGCCCAGCGTGGCCCCGAAGGTCGCGGTCCCGATCGGGTCGCCGTGCGGATCGATGGCGGCCAGCGCCCGCTCCGCGTAGTCGGCGGCGGCCAGCAGGTCCCCCTTTGCCAGCAGGACCTCGGCATAGCCGCGCAGGACGATGGACGGGTCGCCTTGCACGTTCTCCCGGTAGATGGTGTAGGCAGTCTGCATCTCTCGTTCGGCCTCGGCGAGACGCCCCCGCCGCAGATAGTGCATCCCCAGGTGACGGCGGATACCGGCCTGCCCCGCCGCATCGCCAAGTTCCTGTACCAGGGCGATCGCCTCCTGGTGCAGGCGGATCGCCTCCGGAGAATCCCCGGTCAAGTGGGCCAGGATCGCCAGACCCATCACGCCGTGGGTCTCGCTGATCCGCTCGCTGTGCTGCCGGGCCAGTGTCAGCGCCTCGGACAGAATGGGGCGCGCCTCGGCGAGGGCACCATTATTGAGCACGCACCGGCCGAGCCGGGCCATGGTGCGTGCCAGCCCCTGACCGTCGCCGAGTTCGCGGTAGATGTCGATCGCTTTTCGGTACGCCACCTGCGCCTTGCTCAGCTTGCCGCGGAGCACCTCGGTGATCCGGCCGAGGACCTCGAACGCGTCGGCCTCGCCCTTCCGGTCGCCGAGTTTGCGGAAGAGGTCCAGGGCGTGGTGCAAGTACTCCTCGGCCGGCTGCAATCGCTCCATCATATACTCGGCAAACGCGCGATTCAGCCAGGCGCGGGCCAGGAGATCGTCGCGGCCGATCGTCGGCGCGAGCGCCAGCACCGTCTCGGTGTCTTCGAGCACGAGCGCCGGCTGGGACATCCACTTCACGACCTCGCTGCGGCTGGTCAGCAGTTCCAGGAGGAGCGGGGTGTCGCCGTCGAGCCCCGCGTTGCGCAGCACGGCCAGCGCCCGCTCGTAGAGCCGCCGCGCCTCCGGGAGAGTGCGCAGACCCAGGGCGCGGGCGCCCGCCGCCCGCAGCGCTTCCACCGCCTTATGCGCCAGATCTACCGCCTTATCCCCGGTCTCAAAGCGGAAGCGCCAGGCCTGTTCGTAGTGATGGGCCAGGACCTCCAGGAACTTATCGGCGGTCTGGGCAGCCGTGGTCTCCAGCCAGCGGGCGAAGCGCAGGTGCTTGTCGCTCCGTGCCGACTTCGGGAGCGTGGCGTAGGCGACCTCGCGAATCAGCGCGTGCTTGAAGGCAAACTCCCGCTCGCCGGCCAGCGAGGAGATCGTGCGCTCCTCTACCAGTTCGCGGTCCTGCAGCCGTTCCAGCGCGGCCACGGCTTCGGTGGCATTCAGCCCGTCGGTGGCGACGAGCGCACCCAGCCAGAAGATCCGCCCCGCCACGGCGGCGTCTTGCGTGACCCGCCGCTCCAGCGCCGGCAACAGGTCGAGGCGTGCCGCCAGGATGCTGTGGATCGTGTCGGGGATGCGGATCTCCACCGGGTAGGAGGTGAGGTGCCAGCCGCGCTCGTCGCGTACCAGCGTGCCGCCGTCGACGAGCATGCGCAGGATCTCCTCGATGAAGAACGGATTGCCCTCCGCTTTGGCGACGATCGCGTCGCGCACGTCCGGCGGGATGGCCTGCCCCTGCAGCAGCTCCCCGATCAGGCGGCGCCCCTGCTCCTTGGGCAGCGGCGAGAGCGACAGGGCGGTGTAGTTCCGGATGCGACCGCCCCAGTCAGGATGCCGTTCCAGCAGCTCCGGCCGGGCCAGGCAGAGGTTCAGGACCGGCGCGTCCACGCCGCGCAGGGCCAGGTTCTCCACGAGATCGAGCAGACTCTCCTCCGCCCAGTGGAGATCCTCGAAGACGACCAGGAGCGGGCGCGATTGCGCTATCGCCAGGAGAAGACTACGGAAGGCGCGCAGCAGCGCGTCGCCGGCCGGACGCTCCCCGGCGGCCCGATCGCGCGGGCTGACGGTGACCCCCTCCACCGCCAGTTTGAGCGCCTGCAGCCGTTCGCGCCACAATCCTTCGTGGTCGCGCGGCACTTCGACGCCGAGCACTGTGGCCAGGTCGGCGGCGATGCGCTCGCTCTCCTCGGGCCCGAAGACCGGGCCGCAGACGTGCAGCACGCGGGCGTGCAGCTTCTCCCCCACCGTTGGTGCCGGGTCGTTGTCTTTGATGCCGCACTCCTGCTTCAGCATCTCGGCCAGCGGCCAGTAGGTCAGGCCCTCGCCGTACGCCGGGCAACGCCCGCGCAGCACGCGCGGCGGCTCGGCACTGCTGCTGAGGACATGCAGCAGTTCCTCGACCAGCCGCGTCTTCCCGACGCCGGCGCTGCCGATAATCGTCACGAGGTGATGGCGCCGCCCTTCCACCGCCCGCCGGTACAGCGCCTGGAGGAACTGCATCTCGTCGTCACGGCCGACCAGCGGCGCGCGCAGCCCCTTGCCCGCGGGCCGCTCCGCCACCCCCGTGACCTGCCAGCGGTTCCGGCCGGCGAAGTCCCCCTCGACGGCGGGCGGAAGCGGAGCGAACTGGATGGCGAGACGGGTGGCGCTGTAGGTCCGGTCATCCCCGACGATCCCGTCCGGCGGAGCGGCCTGCTGCAGCCGGGCGGCCAGATTGACGACCTCGCCGGTGACCATGAACTCGCCGGCGTCCACCGCCCGCAGGTCGGCGACCACTTCGCCTGTACTGATGCCGATGCGAATGTGCAGGTCGGCGGCCAGGCGCGTGTTCAGCGCCGCCATCCGCTGCTGCATGGCCAGCGCGGCGCGCACGGCCCGCTCCGGGTCGTCCTCGTGCGCGGCGGGCAGGCCGAAGACGGCCATCACCGCGTCGCCGATGAACTTCTCCACCGTGCCGCCGTGCCGCTGGATCTCCTCTCGCATTGCGGCGAAGTAGTCGCCGATGATGCGGCGCATCGCCTCGGGGTCGAGGCGGCCGGTCATCGACGTCGACCCCACCAGGTCGGCGAAGAGCACGCTGACGACCCGCCGCTCCGGAGCCTGGGCGCCGCGCAGCGGCGCGCCGCAGCGGAGGCAGAAGTGCGCGTCCAGCGGGTTCTCGGCGCCGCAGACGGCGCAGTGCTGCACCAGCGGCGTGCCACAGCGCATGCAGAACTGCGCTTCCGGCGGGTTCAGCGTGTCACAGCGCGGACAGCGGATCATGCGCGAATCGTCTGTCGGCATTTGCGGTCACACCGGCCAGAGAGATATTCGTGAGCACGGGCCCGGTTTCGCTTCTATGCACAGGCCAGGGAACGGCTTTCCATATTATAGGTGGCGAATTCCAGATGGGACATGGGAGAGGCGCAACCCCACGCTGCGGCAGGGAAGCAGAACGACGCGCACGAAGCAAACTCTCTAGCATACGCAGTCGACTGACCTCCCAGGGAACTCTTCTCCACTGCCTGTCGGCCGGTGCGCGGTGCACCGGCTGGGGGCGTCAGAGAGGGGGGTGTCGCGGTGAAAGCGCTCATCCTGTCCGGTGGAAAGGGAGTCCGTTTGCGTCCACTGACGTACACCATGGCAAAGCAACTGCTGCCGGTGGCAAACAGACCGATCTTGTTCTTTGTCCTCGACCAAGTGGCCGACGCCGGCATCAGGGAGGCCGGGGTCATCGTCGCCCCAGAAACCGAGGAATCCATCCGGGAGGCCGTCGGAGACGGCAGCCGCTGGGGGTTGCAGGTGACATACATCCGGCAGGAGGTCCCCGGAGGCCTGGCTCACGCCGTCCGCATCGCGGGAGGCTATCTGGACGATGAGCCCTTCCTCATGTTCCTGGGCGACAACCTCATTGAGGGAGGGGTCCGGGCCTTCGTCGAGCGGTTCCAGGCGCACCGGCCAGATGCGGCAATCCTCCTCAAAGAGGTGGAAGATCCACGGCGCTTCGGCGTGGCCCAATTGGATGGGGATGGGCGTGTCGTGCGGTTGGTGGAGAAGCCCAGTACCCCTCCCAGCCACCTTGCCCTCGTCGGCATCTACTGCTTCTCCCCGCGCATCCATGACGCCGCCGCCGAGATCCGACCCTCCGCCCGGGGCGAACTGGAGATCACGGACGCGATTCAGCGGCTGATCGACATGGGGGGTCAAGTGAAAGCAGAGGTCCTAGATGGATGGTGGCTCGATACAGGCAAGAAAGACGACCTGCTCGCAGCCAACCGCGTGGTGCTGGACGCCTATGCCCGCCGCCGGATTGCTGGGAGCGTTGACCAGGACAGCCAAATTGCCGGCCGGGTGGAGGTCGGCCCGGGCACTACCGTGACCCGCAGCATCATCCGCGGGCCGGTGGTCGTCGGAGATCATTGCGTCATCGAGGACTCGTACATCGGCCCCGCCACCGCCATCGGGAACCGGGTCACCCTTAAGGAAGTAGCGGTGGAGCACTCCGTGATCCTGGACGGGTGCAGCCTCCACGGCATTGACCGGCTGGTGGACAGCGTTTTGGGAAAGAACGTTATCGTCAGGCGAAGTGTCAATTCCCATCGGGCGATCGAATTGTTCGTCAGCGACGACTCCGAGATTGTGCTCTAGGAGCGGAGGTCGGCGCGGCGCACGGCCACGGGGATGAGCAGGCCGAGCCTCACGTCAACGATCGTTGAACCGGCCTCCAGCACCTCACGGTGGAAGGACTACCTGCGCTATCGCGAACTGCTGGGCCATCTGGTGCTCACCGAGCTCAAGGTGAAATATCGCGGCTCGGCACTGGGATTCATGTGGTCCCTCCTCAGCCCGCTGGCGCTGATCGTCATCTATACGGTCGCGTTTCGCTACATCATCAAGATTCAACTGGAGCACTTCACCGCGTTTCTGATCAGCGGCCTGCTGCCGTGGACCTTCTTCGCCAACTCCGCACTCTCGTCTACAGTGGCGCTGATGGCCAATGCCAACCTGCTGAAGAAGGTCTACTTCCCGCGGGAGATCCTCCCCGCGTCCACCGTCCTGTTCAACCTGATCCAGTTGCTGCTGGCGCTGGCGGTCTTTCTGCCGTCGCTGTTCGTGTTTCGGCAGCATCTGCCGTGGACGCTGGCATATTATCCCGTCGTCCTGATCCTGCACCTGGCCTTCGTGCTCGGGGTGGCACTGGCCCTCTCCGTGCTGACCATCGCCTTTCGTGACCTGCGGCACCTGACGGAGGTGGGTCTGACGATGCTCTTCTGGCTCACCCCGATCATCTATGACCTGAACATGGTGCCGCCCGCCCTCCGCCCGCTCTTGCGCCTCAATCCCATGACGGCGTTCGTTGCTGGATACCAGGAGGTGACCTACTGGGGGCGTCCTCTGGCCGCCGCGGCGCTGCTGACGATGGCGGTCTGGGCCGGGATCTCGCTGGCGATCGGCTGGATCATCTTCCAACGGCGGGCGCCCTACGCGGTCGAGGATCTGTAGATGATCGCCATCGCGATCGAGAGTCTGTGGAAGCGCTTCATCGTCCGGCACAACAGGATGGAGACACTCAAGGATCGCGTGGTGGGCGTCCTCGATCACCGGCGCCGGGAACGCCGGGAAACGTTCTGGGCGCTGCGGGATGTCACCCTGAGCGTCGAGAGCGGCGAAACCTTGGGCCTGATCGGTCCCAACGGGTCCGGGAAGAGCACCCTGCTGCGCCTGATTGCCCGGACGCTCACGCCCACGCGGGGCCGGGTGGAAGTGCGCGGCCGCGTGTCGCCGATGCTGGAGATCGGGGTCGGCTTCCACCCCGAACTCACGGGGCAGGAGAATATCTACCTCAACGGATCCCTGCTCGGGCTCTCCCGCCGCGAGGTAGATCGCATGTACCGGCTGATTGTGGAGTTCGCCGAACTGGAGGACTTCATCGATGTGCCCGTCAAGCACTACTCGGGGGGCACGCAGGCCCGCCTGGGCTTCTCCATCGCCGCGCACCTCGATCCAGACATCCTTTTGATCGATGAAGTCTTGAGTGTGGGGGACGAAGCCTTCCAGCGCAAGTGCCAAGAGCGGCTGCAGCAGTTCCGTGCCCGGGGAAAGACGATCCTCATCGTCTCGCACAATCTGCGTGCCGTGGCAGCCCTGTGCGACCGCGCCTGCCTGCTGCTGCGCGGAAGGGTCGCCGGAGTGGGGCGGGCGGACTCGGTGGTTGCCCGCTACCAGGAGATCGCCTCCGGGCTACCCCTGGACGTCGCCGCGCCGGCCCCGGGAGCGCCGGGCGGGCTCGGGTAGCCTCTGAGGCCTCGGACCGACCTCCACCGCACGGGGATTCCGTCAGAGCCTACCGATCAGGGGAGCTCTTCCCGGGCCGCGGCCCAGTCGATGACAGGGGTGTCCTCGGGCACAGCGGGTATACTTCGCGCGCGACGCCCCGCCCTACTGGGTGACGATGAGGGTCTCGAAGCCGGCGGCGCGCAGCCGTTCCGCCAGACGCTCCGCGTTTTCCCGCTTGCCGAAGGCCCCGACGTAGACTTTGAAGAGCTCACCCGCCGGCAGGATATAGGCGTCGAATCCCGCGGCTTTCAGTTGGTGCACTCGCTCCTGCGCGTACTCCCGTGTCAGGAACGCGCCCGCCTGCACGCGGTAAAGGGTCCGCGTGCCCGCGGTGGCCGGCGGGTCGGGAGTCGGCGCACGGGTTGCGGCGGGAGCTGGCGGCGGCGGCGGCGCCGGCAACGGGGCGATCGCCAGGGTGCGCAGCGCCGCCGGCGTGGCCGGCGAGCGGGGAGCCGGCGCACGGGTTGCGGCGGGAGTTGGCGGCGGGGTGATCACCAGGGTGCGCAGTGGCGTCGGCGTGGCCCGCGCCACCACCGGGGAGACTTGCGGGACCAGGGTGGGCTGGAGTTCCTCCCAGACCGCCACCCAGGCGATAACCGGCGTGTCCTCGGGCACATGCAGGCCCGGGGTGCCGAGGACTGCCGGATCATAGCGGATCACAACCGTCCCCGCTCGGTTTTGGAAGCTCGGCCCCGGGTCTTTGGCCACCACCGACCCCACGATATCCACCCGGGCCTGCGGCCCGATTTCGAAGTTGCGGCTGCTGTACACGAGGCCGTGCACCCGCAATCGGGCCCCCTCCGTGACGAACAGCGCCCCATTCCCCAGCACGATGAGCCCGGGGAGGGTACGCGTTGCGGGGCGATGGGTGATCGACAGTTCGGCACGGGCGCTGAGATACACTGTGCTGTCGGCGATCAATGCGCCATCGACGATCTCGAGGCGCTCCCCGTCAAGCAGAGAGACCCCTCCCCTGACGTAGATGACCCCGAAGAGCTGGCTCGGCGCTTCCCGGCTTTTCAGATAGACCTGGAGCTGCTCGAACTGCCTTGCCGTGTATAGACTGTCTTGCTTGCGCAGCAGATTGGCGTCCCCGACGTGATTGCCGACGGCCTCGTTGAGTTCGGCGTTCCTGTGGTTCGCCGCTGCCAGAGCGCGGTAGAACGAAGCGTCAACCTCGGGGGCCTGGGGGAAGGCTCCCGTGCGGATGACGGTACCCTCGACGTGCACGCCCATGACACGCAGTTGCTGGACATCCACAGGCTGGCGGTCTTCGCCCAGCCTGAGGTAGCCGCTCGGCGGAAGGAGAATCCTGACTGAGGCAGGGCTTGGCAGCGGGATGGTCCTCTGGGCGCTGTCGGCCGGATCCAGAGGCCCCGGGCCGGCCTCGAAAGCGGTCGCGGGGTCGTTGATTGACACTTGTGTGGTCGCAAACCACACCTCGCGCCCGGAAGCCAGGTGGATCCAGGGTCTATCGTCCAGCCCGGCTCCGTAAGGCAGGATAACGGTCGCCGCAGGAGGGTCCCGCAGCCGGATGGCCCATGCCGCGTAGAGCCCGGCCAGAAGGGCGGGGGAAGCAAGATAGACCCGTGCCTGCAGGCGGCGGGCGACTCCCCCCACTTCACCGCTGCTAACGATCACGACCGCCCCGTCGGTCTCATCGCGGAGGGACAGGGTAAACTGTCCTGCGAGGGTGCCTACCGCCATGGACTCTGTGTAGGTGTCAGGCCGCCATGTACGGCCGGGGGAGCCGTCCGGCGCGGTCGACTCCAGGATCGAGAGGGCCCGGTGGACGCCGGCTTCGGCCAGGCGCGCCGCCACGGCGGAGCGGTACCGCATCCCGGCGCGCGTCTGCTGCTGGTTCATGAACCAGATGAACGACGTCGACCACGCGCCGATGATCACGAGGAAGACGAGGACCACCAGGAGGGCGGCTCCCTCCTCTCGCCGGGTCTGGCGCCGAATCAGTCCGTGCTTCATGGGTTCCTGGGCTCGGCGGTGCCCCGCGCGCGGGCCGTCTCCCGGCCCCGCTGGACGAGCACCTCGACGGAGACCCCGTTGCCGACGCGGGTCACCTCAATCTGGGTGACCCCCCGCGCCACAATCCGGCTCTGCTGCACGGTCGCGCGTCCGTCGGGTTCCTGGACGACTACTTGCCGGTGCACCTCGCCGCGATTCGCGTCGTACAGGTAAAGGATCCACTCTGGAGCAGCTTCCGACCGGGAAGGCGCCCGTGCGATGGCCAGCAGGGGCCGCCCCTCTTCGACGTCGAACGGCGGCTCTTCCCGAATCCCGGGCGCGCGGCTTGCGTTCCGCACGTCCCGCGAGATCAGATCGACCAAGGTGGTCGCCAGGGTTTCCACCTCGCGTGCGCGGTGCCCCCGGCGCTGAATCGAGAGGGTAGCCACGAACACTGATCCCACCAAAGCGAGCGCGATCACCCCCAGGGCCATGGCGACGGCAAACTCGATCAGGGTGTAGCCGCGCACGTCCTGATGCCTCACGGTGCCACGATCTCGCAGGCCTTGGACACATATCGGAGGGTGGCCAACGTGATCGTTCGCTTCCGACGCTCCTGTGTCCAGGACACCCTACCGATCAGCTCCCAGAGGCCTTCACCCACCCGGGCAGCTTCCAGCTCACGCTGGTAGCGGGCCGAAGTGGGAAGTTCCGACAGCACGCCGACGGGGTCCTGGAATGCCGATCCACAAGGAGGGGAACCCAATGCGGTTAGGCCCTCCTCCGCCAGGCTGACCGCCGTCTCCATCCCGCTGGCCAGGGAGACGGCCCGCAGCCCAACGGAGAAGGCCGTAAAGACGCCCACAGTCATCATGCCAAGCAGCCCGATCGCGACCAGGACCTCAAGAATGGTCACGCCGCGTCCCGACCGCAGATTTGCCTCCATCGAGATGCCTCCAATGGAGTAACTTCTCATCGCCGCCAGCGGTTCCCTTGCTGACCGTGGCGGGCAAAGGCCATTTTGCAGACCCTGAAGCGGTCCGAAACCTGTCAAAACGCGCGTGGAGACCCACTATCTGCCCTTTGGTTCCTTTTTGGGGGGGTTAGGGTCGGGCGACTGGCGAGCATGGCGTTCCCAGGGCAGGCTTGCTGATGGGCATCCGGCCAGCACTGTCACCTTCCCAGAAGGTTTCCGCAAGATGACTGCTTTGATCGAAGAGCCACGGCGCTTTTTGCCCCTTTGAGGCGCTCTAAAGTCTATCGCCCGAAAGATTGACGCCGAAGGGTTAAGGGCGTTACAAAACATATGTAACGGTTAATTCCTTTAAGCCCGCCTTGTATGGGCTCCTAGCCCCGGACGAGGCGGGCCGTTTTGGATGTAACTCGATAGCTGGGATAGGGGGTGGGTGCAGGGGGAGCGGGTGGCATGTGTGTGCACACTCGTAACACATCAGTTCAATACTAATTAGGGAGGGATGTGGGCATGGATCGCTGGAAGGTGCTCAAGACGTCGTCCCTCATGGTTTTGATCATCTCCCTAGTTATTCCGGCATATCTGACGATCTCGCCCGCCGCAGCGCAATCCGTGCGGCAGGGTGCTGCGGATAATGCTGTCGCGAGCTTCAACCTACCAAGGGTTCGCGTGCAAATAACCAAGCAGCAGATGGCTCAGGCACTTGCCGCACCGATGCCTGCGCTCCGTGTGCGGGATGCCAGAGGGGCACCGGGCCGTGCTCCAGGCCTAAGCCAAACGCTTGGCGTGCAGCCACAGAACCCGGATGGCGGTCCCTCCGAGTATGTGCCAGCCTGTAGGCCTGGTAGGTCGGGCCTTGTCGACGGCCACTGGGAACCAGGATGTGCCCCCGGGGGCGGACCCCCGTTCGGTAACTTTGGACCGCCCGGCCCGCTGCCGTACTACAAGCCCTCGGGCAGCATCGAGCTGAGTACCGCGTCATGCACCTACACGTTCTTCGACGGCGACGCGTTCACGGGGCCCGCTAACCCAGGGTGCCCGCCGTACGCCCGCTACGAGCTCAAGCCATCGGATTTGATTCAACTTTACCCGTGGCGAACCAACGCCAAGATCTTCTTCAAGAATGTCGCCTACGACCCGACCGGCGGATGGTTCGTGTGCTCGGGGAAGGTCATCTCCACGGCCGACAGCGGAAACGGCAGCCTCGTGCTAACCGCGGGCCACTGCGTCAACTCGGGCGGCCGGCAGATCAACGCCGACGAGTTTGTCGAAGGCACCTGGTCGTCCCACGTGATGGTCTGCCCGGCTTACAAGGACGGGTTTACACCATGGGGGGCGACTTATCCGACTTTTGAGGGTTGCTGGCAGGGGCAGCAGCTATTCACTCTCTTGGGCTGGTTCCTCAAGAGCAACCTGAGGCGCGACGTGGGGATGATTGTGACGCGATTCGGTCCGGGAAGTAGTGAGGGGACGGAGCGGATCGCCCATGTCACGGGTGCGATGGGCATCGGCTGGAACCTGAACCGGATCCAGGCCTACAATATCCAGGGCTATCCGCAGGCCGCGCCGTTCAACGGTCAGCGCAAAATCTACTGCAAGTCCTCGCGGTTCCGCGACGACCTTCGCCTCGACAAGTTCTTCCCGGACCTCGGCCCGACAACCCTGTCGGCCGGGTGTGACATGACCGGCGGATCCAGCGGCGGAGGCTGGGTCATCGACTACGTGATGGGGACCTCGATATTCAACAGGAACCCCTTCATCCTCTTCTACATTGGGCCCGACGTCTGGCGCGTCGGCGGCATCGTGAACAGCGTGACCTCCTACAGGTGGATCGGCCCGTTCGAACCCGATGCCCTGCAGGGGCCGTACTTCGGCACCTCCGTACGGAATCTCTGGAACGCAGCGAGGGTCGTGCCCGTCCTCCCGCCATAGCGGCGGCGAGCAGCACCCACGCTGACCATGGTCGACGAATCCGGGACGGGGCGCTCCGTCCCGGATTCATTTATGGCCCTTGCCCTGACCGCGCCCAGAGTGGCCGGAACTATTCTGGGCCAGGCGCCGTCTATGTGAATGAGGTCATGGGGCGTTGCAGGGGGAGGTGCAGTATGGTGCTGCAGAGAATCAGTATGGCCGTTGTCGCGGTCG
>Ga0209322_10002042_pt1 | contig 11591 bp, 10 predicted proteins | sample Rifsed19ft1_FD_184013 | JGI IMG/M metagenome (GOLD analysis project Ga0209322, IMG submission 184013) | Soil microbial communities from Rifle, Colorado, USA - sediment 19ft 1 (version 2) | ecosystem: Environmental > Terrestrial > Deep subsurface > Rock core/Sediment | place: Rifle, Colorado...
TGTCATCAAGACCGGCCTGGCGATGGGCGCCGACGAGGGCGTCCTCCTCAACGACGCGGCGCTGTTCGACGGCGACAGCTACAGCACGGCTGTCGCCCTCGCCGCCGCCATCGAGAAGCTGGGGCCGGTCGACATCGTCATCTGTGGCCGCCAGGCGACCGACTGGGACTGCGGCGTCACTGGCCTCGCCATCGCCGAGCTGCTGGGTCTGGCCTCCGTCCACATCACGCGCAGTGTCGGCGTCGTCGACGGCAAGGTGCAGGCCGAGCGCGTCCTCAGCGACGCCTTCGAGACGGTCGAGGTGGCGACGCCCTGCGTCGTGACAGTCAGCAACGAGCTGGGCGAGCCGCGCTACCCGAAGCTGCCGCAGATCATGGCGGCGGCGCGCAAGCAGGTGGCCATCTGGACGGCCGCCGACCTCGGCCTGAGCGCCGACCAGGTCGGCGCCGCGGGCGCGCGCCTGAGCCTCGAGCGTCTCTACATCCCCCAGGTCAACAGCCAGTGCGAGCTCATCGGCGGCGACGGCCCGGAGGAGCTCGCGGCGAACCTGGCGGCGAAGCTGCGCGAGGCCAAGCTCATCTGACGAAGGAACAGGGAACAAGGAGCTAGGAGCAGGGAGACGGGCGCGGTGTCAGTAGGACGTCGGAGCGGGAGTGCAGAGGGCGCAGCGCCTCTGCCGGGGAGCTTGAGGGGTGTCCCCTCAAGTCCTCCCTTTCTTGAGCGCGGAGCAGCGCGCGAGCGATGCGGAGCGCCTACCGTATTCGGGTCGTGCAGCGTCTCCGGTGGCGAGAGGGGAGAGAAGCGATATGGCAGGTGAGTCGGGCATCCTCGTCCTGGCCGAACATCAGGCTGGCCAGCTCATCGGGCTGAGCAAGGAGCTGCTGGGCGCCGCGCGCCGCCTGGCCGACACCATCGGCCAGCGCGTGACGGCCGTGAGCTTCGGCGCCGGCGCCGCGGACGCCGCGAAGGAGGCCATCGCTCACGGCGCCGACGCGGCGCTCGTCGCCGAGAGCGCCGACCTCGACGAGTACCGCAACGACGCCTGGACGGCCGCTTTCACGGCGGCGGCGCGGGAGGTCAACCCGGCGGTCGTCCTCATGGGCCAGACGGCCGTCGGCCGCGACCTGGCGCCGCGGTACGCCATCCGCGCCGGCACGGCCGTGGCTATGGACTGCATCGACCTGGCTGTCCAGGACGGGAAGCTGGTGATGACGCGGCCGGTCTACGGCGGCAGCGCCCACGCCCAGTACACGAGCCGCACGCTGCCCCAGGTCGCGACGGTGCGGGCGAAGTCGCAGGAGCCACTGGAGCCGGACCCGTCCCGCCAGGGCGAGGTGCGCCAGCTGGCGGTGGACGTGAGCGGCGCGTCGTCGCGCGTTGTCGCGCGCCAGGAGATCAAGGCCGAGGGGCTGCGCCTGGAGGACGCGAAGGTCATCGTCTCCGGCGGGCGCGGCCTCGGCTCAGCCGAGGGCTTCGAGGCGCTGAACGAGCTGGCGCGCGTCCTCGGCGGCGCCGTCGGCGCCAGCCGCGCCGTCGTCGACCTGGGCTGGGCGCCGATCACGCTGCAGATCGGCCTGACGGGCAAGGTCGTGACGCCGGAGCTCTACATCGCCGTTGGCATCTCCGGCGCCAGCCAGCACCTGGCGGGCATCACGGGCGCGCGGACGGTCGTCGCCGTCAACAAGGACAGGGACGCCGACATCTTCAAGGTGGCGCGCTACGGCGCCGTCGTGGACTGGAAGCCCTTCCTGCCGGCGCTCGTCGAGGCGTGCCGGAAGCTGAAGGCCTGAGGGCGGCCTAGCTTGGTAGCGGGTCATTCTGGCCAGTCTCTTACGCCCACACGTTCGTGGTGAGCCTGTCGAACCACGATTCCTAGTCGAGCGGATCGTCCTTCGACAAGCTCAGGACGAACGGCATCCAGAATGACCCAGTACGCCTCCCTATCCCGCCGCGTCTTCGAGCAGCGAGGTCTCGGTGAAGAACGTGAGGCGGCCGGCGGCGAGGCCGTGGCCGGCGTGAAAGCGGCCGGCGTGCAGCGCCGCCAGCATCGCCTCCGGCGTCTCGATGACGTCCTCGAAGACGGTGCAGTAGTAGCCGATGCCGTGCGTCGAGTGGCAGTCGCTGCCGCCGACGACGGGCTTGCCCAGCAGCTTGGCCACCCGCAGCGCGATGACGTTCTCGCGCTCCGTGTTGGCGCCGTTGAGCGCCTCGATGGCGTCGACGTACTCGAAGAGGGGCAGCCTGGCGAGCTCCTCGGCCACGGGATGGACGGGCCGCCTGCCTTTGCGCATGTGGTAGGCGGGGTCGAAGATGTGGCGGAAGGGGTGGGCGGCGATGAGGTAGCAGCCCAGCTCGTCGGCGACGCCGCGCAGCCGCTCGATGCGGCCGATGCCGGCGACGTACTCGGGCAGGCCGACGGCGATGACGTGCCCCATCTCGGTGGACACCTCGACGCCGTTGTTGACGAAGAGCGGCGCCTGCTCCTGACGGTAGCGGCTCAGCGTGTGGCGGTCCCAGAGGCGGTCGTGCTCTGTGACGTTGACGCCGGAGAGGCCGACGCGCACCGCCGCCTCGGCGAGCAGCTCCGGCTTGAGGTCGCTGTCGTAGGCGCCCAGGACGGTGTGCATGTGCATGTCGATGATCGTTCCGGCCAAGGGCTGCCTCGTCCTCGCTTCTGAGCTGGCGTAAGCTTACCATCCTGGCGAGTCTGAGGCCCTACAGCCCGGCCGGACAGGCAGGGCTACAATGGGGCAGCCCCGCTAGGAGGCGAAGCGATGGCCGGCATCCTAGAAGGCGTGCGCGTCCTCGACCTGACCGTCTGGCAGCAGGGCCCCTACGCCAGCCTGCTGCTCGCCGACCTCGGCGCCGACGTCATCCACATCGAGGGGCCGGACGCGCCCGACCCCTCGCGCGGCCTCGTCGCCGCCGCACCGAACGGCCTCAACCACTACGTCGAGTCGCTCAACCGCGGCAAGCGCGCCATCACACTCGACCTGAAAGACGAGCGCGGCCGGGAGATTCTTCATCGCCTCGTCGGCGATGCCGACGTCTTCGTCTCAAATCTCCGGCTCCGGTCGCTGCGTCGCCTGGGCGCCGACTACGAGACGCTGGTCAAGCACAACCCGCGCCTGATCTACGCCCACGCCTCCGGCTACGGGCCGCAGGGCCCGGACGCCGACCTGCCCTCCATGGACCTCCTCGGCCAGGCGCGCGGCGGCATCATGGCGGCGAGCGCGGACGCGGATGGGACGCCGCGCGGCCTGCCCAGCGGCGTCGCCGACCAGGTGGGCGCCATCTCCCTTGCCTTCGGCGTCATGGCCGCCCTCTACCACCGCGAGCGCACCGGCGAAGGGCAGGAGGTGTTCGCGTCGCTGCTGGGCAGCCAGATGGCGATCCAGGCGTTCCAGATCAGCGCCGTCCTCTTCGACGGGCCGCGCGGCGTGCCGGCGAGCCGCAACCCGTCCTGGCGCCCCTACCGCGCGAGCGACGGCCGCTGGTTCGCGCTGGCGATGATCGACGACTCGTTCTGGCCGGGCGTCTGCGCCGTCCTCGACCGGCCGGAGTGGCTGACGGACGAGCGCCGCAGCACGCTGGCGGCGCGGCAGGCGAACTACGAGCAGGTGGCGGCCGAGATGGGCGCCATCTTCGCGACGCGGCCGGCGGCGCACTGGGTCAGACTCTTCTCGGACGCCGATCTGCTGGCGGCGCCGGTGAGCTCCTGGGACGACGTCGCGGACGACCCGCAGGCCGCCGCTAACGGCTACGTCCAGAGCGTCGCGCGAGAGGACGGCGGCGAGCCGGTGCGCGTCGTCGGGCCGCCCGTCATCTTCGGCAAGACGCCGGCGCGCGTCCGCGGCTTCGCGCCCGAGTTCGACCAGCACACGGAGGAGGTGCTCCTGGAGGCCGGCTACGACTGGCCGGCGCTGGAGGCGCTGCGCCGCGCCGGCGTGATCGGCGTGCGCGTGGCCGGATAGGAGGGAAGGACGCCATGCAGAGCCAGGCAGCCGTCTTCAGAGGGATACGCGAGCCCGTCGGCATCGAGACGGTGACGGTGGATGAGCCGCGCGGCCGCGAGGTGCTGGTGCGCACCGTGGCGGCCGGCGTCTGCCACAGCGACCTGCACGTCGTCGAAGGGACGATCCGCATGCCGCCGCCCGTGGCGCTGGGCCACGAGGGCGCGGGCGTCGTCGAGGCGGTGGGCGAGGACGTGACCGAGCTGAAGCCCGGCGACCACGTCGTCGCCTGCCTCTCCGGCTTCTGCGGCGCCTGCGAGCAGTGCCTCTCCGGCCACCCGAACCTCTGTACCGGCCGCATCGCCGGCCGCAAGGCAGGGGCGCCGCCGCGCCTCTCCCGCGACGGCGAGGCCATCGCCCAGTTCGCCAACATCGGCGCCTACGCGGAGCGCATGCTCCTGCACGAGAACTCGGTCGTGAAGATCGACGCGGACCTGCCGCTGGACCGGGCGGCGCTGGTCGGCTGCGCCGTGCTTACCGGCGTCGGCGCGGCGCTGCGCACGGCCGAGCTGCGGGCCGGCCAGACGGCGGCGGTATTCGGCTGCGGCGGCGTCGGCCTCTCCATTGTCCAGGGCGCGCGCATCGGCGGCGCCCGCCAGATCATCGCCCTCGACGTCTTCGACTCGAAGCTCGAGATGGCGAGGGCGCTGGGCGCGACGCATGTCGTCAACACATCGCAGGAGGACGCCGTGCCGGCCGTGCGCGCCCTCACCGGCGGCGCCGGCGTCGACCACGCCTTCGAGGCCGTCGGCAACGTGGCGCTGGTGCGGCAGGCGGTGGAGAGCCTGGCGATCCGCGGCACGGCGACCATCGTCGGCGTGCCGCCTGCGGACGCGGTGTTCGAGGTCCCGTTCAGCGCCATCCGGCCGGAGTGCCGCGTCCAGACCTCGCGCATGGGCTCGAACCGCTTCCGCGTCGACATACCCCGCTACCTGGAGCTCTACCGGCAGGGCCGGCTGCTCCTGGACGAGATGATCACGCGCCGCGCTGGCCTTGGGGAGATAAACGACGCCTTCCGCGCCATGAAGGCGGGCGAGGTCGCGCGCACGGTGCTCACGTTCGACTAGCGGGCCTGTCAAGGCGAGGCGGTTCGAGGCGCGCCTCCCTACTGGATCTTCGTCCCGGCCTCTTCCTCGACGACGAGCATGGTCGCCTGGGGCGACTTGCCGCCGAGGCCCCGCGCGACGGCGCGCGTGTAGGTCTGCGAGGCGGCGGCCGTCATCGCCATCGGCACGGCGAGCTCGCGGCCGGCCTCGACGGCGAGGCCCACGTCCTTGGCGGCCAGCGCCAGCGCGAAGGACGGGTTCTCGAACTGACGCTCCAGCAGGCGCGGCACGTTCTGGACGTAGCGCGAGGAGCTGGAGACGTTCCACATCTCGTACAGGCGCTGCGCGGGGATGCCCGCCTTCACGCCCAGCGCCAGCGCCTCGTACAGCAGCACGCCGGTGGCGATGGTCATCAGGTTGTTGGAGAGCTTGACGATGTTGCCCAGGCCCACGCCTCCGACGTGGAAGACGTTGCCGCCGAAGGTGCTCAGCAGTGGCCTGACGACCTCGAACGTCTTGGCGTCGCCGCCGACGAAGACGGCCAGCGTGCCGGCCTCGGCGCCGGTCACCATGCCGCTCACCGGCGCGTCCAGGAAGGTCACGCCGCGGGAGGCCTCGATTCCGGCCAAGCGGCGCACCGAGCCGGGCAGGTTGCTGCTGAGATCGACGTGGATCAGCCCAGCGTGGGCGCCGGCCAAGATGCCCTCTTCGCCGAGGACGGCCTCGTCTACCTCCGGCGGCCCCGGCAGCGACGTGAAGACGACCTCGGTCTGCGCCGCGACGGCGCCGCCGCTGTCGGCCCAGGTCGCCCCCAGCTCGATGAGGTTGGCCGTCGCCTCCTGGCGGCGGTCGTGTACCACCAGCTCGTTGCCGGCCCGGATGAGATGACGGGCCATGGGGTTGCCCATGTGCCCCGTGCCCACGAACCCTACGCGCATCGTCCGCTCCTTTCTCTTCGTGGCGGAGACTGCGCATGATGATCGCACAGGTAGTCACGGCGGCGTCAACTCCCCGGCGCGAGTTGAAGTAATATGCGAAGGCGCGGCGGCTGCCGCAGGCAGGCCTGTCGAAGGACCGCGTCCTGAGCCTGTCGAAGGAGGAGTCAGCAATGGCCGGTGAGACCGTCCTCTGCGAGCGCGACGGGCCGGCGGCGATCGTGCGCCTGAACCGGCCCGAGAAGCACAACGCCATGAACCGCGAGCTGAACGCGGCGCTCGCTCAGGTCTTCGAGGCGCTGGAGGCGGACGAGACGGTGCTGGCCATCGTCCTCACGGGCGCGGGCGAGAGGGCCTTCTGCGCCGGCGCTGACATGAAGGAGCGCACCGAGGTCATGGATCGCCCTGCGAGCGCGGAGGGAGCGCCGCGCGGCGCCAGCGGCGTCGCCGCCGTGACGCGGGCGACGAAGCCGGTCATCGGCGCCATCAACGGCTACGCCTACGGCGGCGGCGCTCACCTCGCCGTCAGCTGCGACTTCCGCCTCGCCTCGGCGACGGCCACCTTCCGCTTCGTCGGCGCCAGCTACGGGCTGGTCGTCGGCGGGGCGCAACTGGCGCGCATCGTCGGCCCGGCGATGGCGAAGGAGCTGCTCTTCACGGCCAAAGTCATCGACGCGCGGGAGGCGGAGCGTATCGGCCTTGTCAACCACGTCTACCGGCCGGAGGAGCTGCTGCCGGCGGCGGTCGCGATGGCGAAGCAGATCGCGACGAACTCGCCGGCGGCTGTGCGCTGGGCGAAGCGGGTCGTCGACGCCTCCACGGTCATCGAGAAGGGCGTCGAGGCGGAAGCGCAGGCCGACCGCGAGCTGCGCGCCTCCGCGGAGCACGCGACGCGATTTCGAGAGGCGGCGGAGCGCATCGTCGGCGGAGGCCAGCGATGACGAAAGAGAGCGCCGGCCCCCTTGACGGCATCCGCGTCGTCGACCTGACGCAGGCGCGCGCCGGCCCGACCTGCGTCCGCGTCCTGGCGGACATGGGCGCGTCGGTTATCCAGGTCGTCCGGCCCGGCCCGGCTCAGGGCTTCGAAGGAGGCCTGCCCAGTTTCGACCGCGAGAACCTGCACCGCAACAAGCGCTCGGTGGCCATCGACCTGCAGACGGAGGCGGGCCGGGACGTCTTCTTGCGGCTGGTGCGCGACGCGGACGTCGTCGTCGAGAACTTCCGGCCGGACGTCAAGCACCGCCTGGGCATCGACTACGAGACGCTCTCCGCGGCCAACGAGAGGCTGGTCTACGGCAGCATCTCCGGCTTCGGCCAGACGGGGCCCTATGCCAGCCGGCCGGGCGTCGACCAGATCGCGCAGGGCCTCGGCGGGCTGATGAGCATCACGGGCCCGCCGGGCGGCGGGCCCTGGCGCGTCGGCATCGCCATCTCTGACTTGGCGGCGGGGATGTTCCTGGCGCATGGCATCCTCGCCGCGCTGCTGGAGCGAGAGCGCTCCGGCAAAGGCCAGTGGGTGCAGACCTCGCTCCTCGAGGCGATGGTTGCCATGCTCGACTTCCAGGCGACGCGCTGGCTCATCGGCCGCGAGGTGCCGCCGCAGGCCGGCAACGACCACCCGACGCTCTTCCCCATGGGCGTCTTCGAGACCGCGGACGGCCCCATCAACGTCGCCGCCAGCGGCGGCCGCATGTGGCGCGACTTCCTCGAGGTCATCGGCAGGCAGGAGCTAGCCGATGACGAGCGCTTCCGCGAGCCCGCCTCGCGCGCCCGCCACCGCGAGGAGCTGCGCGAAGCCTGCCAGGAGGCGCTGCGTCAGAAGCCCTCCGCCTACTGGATCGAGGCGCTGAACGCTGTCGGCGTGCCCTGCGGGCCGATCCTGTCGATCGACCAGGTCTTCGAGGACGCGCAGGTGCGGCACCTCGGCCTGGCGCAGGCCATCGCCAGCCCGCACTTCGGCAGCCTGGCGATCGTGCGGCCGCCGCTGACGCTGTCGCGGACGCCCGCGAGCCTGCGCCAGGCCGCGCCCTTGCCCGGCGAGCACACGGCGGAGGTCCTGCGCGAGATCGGCTTCGAGGACGGGGAGATCGAGCGGCTCAAGGAGACAGGCGTCGTCGCCGGCTAGGCGTGACGGGAGAGAGGGAGGACTGAGCCATGGCGAGGGCGGCCCTGACCCTGAGGACGGCGTTCAGCGACGCGCCTCCCCTGAAACCGCTGCTCGACGGCGCCGTGCAGCCGGCTGGCGCCAGCCTCGATTGGGAGCAGGTGAACATCGTCGCCGCCTTCCGCAGCATGTGCCGGAGCCTCAACTACGACCTCTGCGAGATGGCGGTGGTGACCTACTTCGCCGCCCGCTGGTACGGCATCGCCATGACGGCCATCCCCGTCTTCCCGCTCTCGAACCTCGTCGGGCGGCCCGGGGCCTTCACCGTCAACACGAGGTCCGGCGTCGAGACGCCGAAGGACCTCGAGGGGCGCCGGGTGGCGGTGCGCTCCTACACGCTGACGCCGGGCACCTGGGCGCGCAGCGTCCTGCAGGAGCATGCCGGCGTCGACCTGGAGAAGGTGACGTGGGTAGTCAACGACGAGGAGCATGTCGAGCAGTACCACAAAGACACGCCCGCCAACGTCGACCGGCGCGTCGGCGCCGACCTCGGCAAGATGCTGGTGGACGGCGAGATCGAGGCGGCGATCATGGTGCGCGCCGACTCGCCGGACGTGAAGCCGGCCTTCGCCGACGTCCAGGCCCGCGCCGCCGATGCCTTCCGGCGCGCCGGCATCACGCCCGTCGACCACACGGTAGTCGTCAAGACGGCGCTGCTAGAAGAACATCCGTGGCTGGCGCGCGCCGTCTACGACGCGATGAAGGAGTCGAAGGCTGAGTGGCGCCGCCGTACGCCGGACGCACCGCCAGCGGACGACCTCCTGAACGACCCGATGCCCATGGGCATGAGCGCGACGCGCAAGACGCTGGCGAAGCTGATGCAGCTCTCGGTGGAGCAGCACATCCTGCCGAAGGCCCTGGACATCGACGAGCTGTTCCCCGGCGGCCTCGACTAACGGGGCCGGCGCGCCGTTGTCTTAGGCGGCGGCCGGTGGCAAGCTTGTCTGGGCCCCGCGAGTATGAACCAGCGAGACAGGGGGACACGGTGACGGATGTAGACCCCGAGACCCTGCTCCACATCTTCCGCACGATGGTGAAGATCCGCGAGTTCGAGGAGGCGGCCGGCCGCCTGGCGGAGCAGGCGAAGATCCCCGGCGCCGTCCACCTTTACGTCGGCGAGGAGGCGGTCGCCGCCGGCGTCTGCGCCACCCTGACGCCGGCCGACTGCATCACCAGCACGCACCGCGGCCACGGCCACTGCATCGCCAAGGGCGGCGACGTGCGGCGCATGTTCGCCGAGCTGTACGGCCGCGCCACCGGCTACTGCCACGGCAAGGGCGGCTCCATGCACATCGCCGACCTCGACCTTGGCATCCTGGGCGCCAACGGCATCGTCGCCGGCGGGGCGCCCATCGCCATGGGCGCCGCCTTCGCCGCCAAGTACAAGCGCGACGGCAGCGTCTGCGTCCTCTTCTGCGGCGACGGCGCCACGAACGAGGGCGCCTGGCACGAGGCGATGAACTTCGCCGGGCTGTACCGGCTGCCGCTGATCACCGTCGTCGAGAATAACCACTGGGGCGAGTTCAGCCGCCAGGAAGCGCAGGCGCCAATCAGCGAGCTCTACGTCCGCGCCGCCTCTTACGGCATGCCCGGCGTCCGCGTCGACGGGCAGGACGCGCTCGCCGTCTACGAGGCGGCGCGCGAGGCCGTCGAGCGGGCGCGCGAAGGCGGTGGACCCGGCCTCATCGAGTGCGACACCTACCGCTTCTACAGCCACATCGGCAAGGTCGAGTCGGACGGCCGTCCCAAGGAGGAGCTCGACTACTGGCGGGCGCGCGACCCGCTGGGCATCTTCCGCGCGATGCTGGCGGAGCGCAGCATCCTCACCGCCGAGAGCGCCGAGCGCGTCGTCGAGGAGGTGCGGCGCGAGATCGACGAGGCCGTGAAGTTCGCGGAGGAGAGCCCCTTCCCGGACCCGGCGACAGACCTCCTGAAAGACGTGTACACGGAGTGACGCAGCGTTTCACCCTCACCCTAGGCCTCTCCTGGAGGGAGAGGGAACGGCAATCAACACCCTCTCCCTGGCAGGGAGAGGGTCGGGGTGAGGGTCGGACGCGTCGGAGCTAGGAAGACGGAGCGACCATGCCTGAGATAACCTACCTCGAAGCGATCAACCAGGCCCTGCACGAGGAGATGGCGCGCGACCCGGCCGTCTTCATGGCCGGCATCGACATCGCCGAGCGCGGCGACGTCTTCGGCGCGACGCAGGGCATCTACTCCAAATACGGCCAGGAGCGGATCATGGACACGCCCATCGCCGAGTCCGGCATCATCGGCCTCGCCATCGGCGCGGCGGCGCGCGGCCTGCGGCCCGTCGTCACGATCATGTTCATGGACTTCATCGGCGTCTGCTTCGACCAGATCCTCAACCAGATGGCGAAGATGAAGTACATGTTCGGCGGCAAGGCGACGCTGCCCCTCACCGTGCTGACCAACGCCGGCGCCGGCACCAGCTCGGCCGCGCAGCACTCTCAGAGCCTGGAGGTGCTCCTCTGCCACATCCCCGGCCTCAAGGTCGTCTCGCCCAGCACGCCCTACGACGCGAAGGCGCTGATGAAGGCGGCGATCCGCGAGGACAACCCCGTCTTCTTCATCCAGCACAAGCGCCTCGGCCGCCTTCGCGGCGAGGTGCCGGAGGGCGACTATGACGTGCCCATCGGCAAGGCGAAGGTGGTGCGCGAAGGCAAGGACCTGACCATCGTCGCGACGTCCTACATGGTGCAAGAGGCGCTCGCAGCTGCCGCCAGACTCGCCGAGCAGGGCATCGAGGCGGAGGTGGTCGACCCGCGCACGCTCGTGCCGCTGGACATGGAGACGATCGTCGAGTCGGTGAAGAAGACGCACCGCGCCCTCGTCGTGCACGAGGCGGTGCGCTTCTGCGGCGTCGGCGCCGAGATCGCGGCGCAGATCACTGAGGAGGCCTTCGACTACCTGGACGGGCCGCCGCTCAGGATCGGGGCGCCTTTCAGCCCGGTGCCCTACAGCCCGGTTCTGGAGAAGGCGTGGATCCCGGACGCGGACCAGATCGTCACGAAGGCTCAGTCGCTGCTCGGCCGCTAACCGACAGCGGATGGAGAACGGATAAGCGGATGAACGCCCACTACGCGCCGGCCTGCAATCAAAGCGGGAGTTCAGAGGGCAGCCGCCCTCTGGCGGGGGGGCCGGGGCGTGTCCCCCCGTTGCTCCTCAGTCAAAGAGGCGGAGCAGCGCCCTTCGGCAAGCTCAGGGCAGGCTTCGCGATGCGGAGCTCCGGCGGTGTCGCTCGATCAGGCAGTCACCAATGAGTGAGCCTGTCTATCTGCCCAAGGTCGGCATGACGATGGAGGAGGGCACTCTCTGCCGCTGGCTGGTGGCGGACGGCGCCCAGGTCTCCCGCGGCCAGCCGATCTTCGAGATGGAGACGGAGAAGGTCGAGATGGAGGTGGAGGCGGAC
>Ga0209322_10002048_pt1 | contig 11579 bp, 13 predicted proteins | sample Rifsed19ft1_FD_184013 | JGI IMG/M metagenome (GOLD analysis project Ga0209322, IMG submission 184013) | Soil microbial communities from Rifle, Colorado, USA - sediment 19ft 1 (version 2) | ecosystem: Environmental > Terrestrial > Deep subsurface > Rock core/Sediment | place: Rifle, Colorado...
ATCTCATATCTTTTACAGAAATGTCGAATAATCTGAATTTTCTAAAAAAATTAAAGATGTCATCTCTTATCCCTAACTTTTTTGCGTAACGTGAGTTAAGTAGATATAATTATTCTTAAATTTACTCCCGTAAAGCGGGAGTTTTATTTTGATAACAAATTTTCTGTAACAAAATCTCACATTTTTTATGAATGAAATAACAAGATGCAAATGGTCCATAAGCGATCCACTTTACATAAAATATCACGACAAGGAATGGAGTGTTCCTGTCCATAACGACAGAAAATTATTTGAGATGATCGTACTTGACGGAGCTCAGGCAGGTTTAAGCTGGCTCACAATTCTTAAGAAACGGGAGAATTACAGAAAAGCATTCGACAATTTCGATCCTAAAAAAGTAGCAAAGTATGATAAAAGAAAAATTTCTCAGCTATTAAAAAATGACGGAATTATCAGAAACAAATTGAAGGTTGAATCTTCGATTACAAACGCCATAGCTTTCCTAAAAGTCAAAGAGGAATTTGGAACATTCGATAAATACATCTGGCAGTTTGTGAATGGAAAGACAATAGTAAGTTCTTGGAAAGAGCTGAAAGAAATTCCGGCATTCACTGCTGAATCCGATGAGATGAGTAAGGATTTGAAGAAACGGGGATTCAAATTTGTCGGCTCAACAATTTGTTATGCCTTCATGCAAGCTGCCGGATTAGTGAACGATCATACAGTTGATTGTTTCAGATACAAAGAATTAACTTAACATGTTAAATAAAAATTACATGTAAAGACGCTATATGTCCTACCTTAATGAAATTTCAGCAATTTATATATAGTGTATAGGAAACCTTAAAAAATTCAGGGGTAGCATAAAATTTACATCGTGCATTTTTACTTACTATTCTACTTGCATTAGATTTAGATAGTTGATAAGTTCGTATTAAATAAATCTTTAATTTGATTTAAATTTTTAAATTGCTTTTATAAAATATTTTTTCAAATTTAAATTATGAATGAGTTCGACCAAGCAGTAAAAGATTTAATCGACAGCAAACTCTCCGATATTGAAAGTCATCTTGATTCTGATGTAATTTTTTTCTATGGTGTAATTTCTCCAGGAATTATTAAGAATTTTCGCGATTTCATTGAAACCTTAAAAAGTGATGCGGTTAGAAGAGATGTACTAACTATATTTTTAAATACTCCCGGTGGTAGTGTAGAAACTGTTGAAAAATTAGTCGATATTATCAGACACCATTACAATAAACTGCATTTTATTGTTCCTGATGCAGCAATGTCAGCAGGAACAATTTTTTGTATGGCGGGCGATAAGATTTTCATGGATTATTCCTCATCTCTTGGACCTATTGATCCGCAGGTTTGGAATGGTAAGCAGTGGGTTCCTGCATTAGGCTATCTTGATAAGGTAGCGGAACTGATAAAAAAGGCCAATGATGGAATTTTAACGGATGCAGAATTCATAATACTACAAAATCAAGATCTAGCTGCATTAAATGTATACGAGCAGGCTAAGAATCTTACTAATACTTTATTAAAAGAGTGGTTAGTAAAATATAAATTTAAAGATTGGTTAAAACACAGGGATGGAAGATCAGTAACTCAAAAAGAAAAAGAAGATAGAGCAAATGATGTTGCAAATAAATTGGGTGATAACAAATATTGGCATTCTCATGCAAGGAGGATTGGGATTGAAACTATTGAAAAGTTATTAAAATTGAAAATTGAAGATTATACACACAATGAGAAGCTTAGAAAATTAATTAGGTCATACAATGATTTAACGACTGAATTCATAGAAAAAAGGGGATATGCAAATTTTTTTCATAGTCGAAATTATTTTTAGGAGGTATACATGAATATAACTGAACAAGTTGAAAATATTTTAATAAATGAAAAATCGAAATTCGAGAGTGAAAAAAAATATCAAGATTTTTTGAACTTATATCACAAGCTGAAAACAAAAGGAATCTTAATTAAGAAGGAATATGATATCCCACTTATGGATACCCTTGGCCGCACCTCTTTATTTAAATCAACGATATCTGATGAAAAATTTAGTACTTCACTTAGAACACGCACATAAAAAGGTGCCGTATTTTTAATAATCATCTACTGCTTCCCCTGGCTTAATTTAATCCTAATTATCTTTTTAAATAAAAATATGTTTAATAGAGAATTTCGTAACACTCATTGATTTTGAACATTTGTTTTGTTATAAAAAAGAATATAAAAATTAAGTTTAATTATTAAATTTTTAAAATATGATAAGTAAAGAACTTTTAGACATACTTTGCTGTCCTGAAACTAAAGCCGATTTGGTTTTAAATGGCGATACTTTGGTTTCTACCGATAAGAAGACACGTCGTCGTTATAAAATTGAAAACAACATTCCTATCATGTTGATTGATGAATCTGAGATATTAAGCGTGGAAGAGTGGGAAAAAATTATGCGCAAACATGGTAAGCTAAAATAGATTTCGGTATCGCTGTTTTTTTTTGATTATTGGTTTTTCAGTTGCATATCAATTCACATTCAATCATAAAAGAAATATTCCTAATATGGATCCCATTAATGTTATTGTTGGTTTAAATATCATTGCATCGTTCGGAGCAAATTTAACCGGTGCAAAAAAAGGATTGAAATCAACCGTTACTCCGGTAAAAGAGCGTCCGAAAACCTATCTGCAAAAGCTTCCTTTAGTATTGGCAACATTAAGTTTAGTTGCGCTGATACTTGCAGTCTTTCAACTCGGAACATTAAACTATGCAGAAAATGCTAATCTTAACAATTTTAGATTAGCAGGATTAGTTATTTATGTTTGTTTTTCATGGATTCAAATCTGGGCATACAAAAGCTTAGGCGAAAGTTACTCACAAGATATGGTCATTTTTAAAGATCACAAGCTTGCTGATAAAGGTCCCTTCAAAATGATTCGTCATCCGCAATATCTTTCCCAAATTTTAGTTGATGTCGGTGGTGGATTTGCAACTTTAAGTTACATTTTGATTCCAATCGCAATTGTTCAAATACCTATTCTCATTATGCGTGCTGCGTTTGAAGAGAAGCTTCTTTCCAAACATTTCAATGAAGAGTTTGAGCAGTATAAAAAGTCACGCGGATTTATGATTCCATTTGTCGGTTGATCTAATTTGAAATGTTAAGAAACCTAAAAAATATTTTCTTGCTGCTCATAGTTTTCAATGCTTTTGTTTCTGCCCAAGTTGATAATCGGTTATTGTTAGTGCATGGTGATAAAACTTCTTATTTGCCGGCTTACGTACGTGAAGGACAAATTTATTTTTCTCTCATTCATTTTGCTGAAGCACTATCGCTAAATTATTCCTTTGATGCTAAGAATGATAAAGTAGAAATTCAATTTGATAATTATTCGATTCGTGCAGCTATCAAAAATCCGTTTATTATTCTAAAGAATAAACAGACAGAAACTACAAAAACGATTCAGCTTCCTACATCAACCTATTTCATGAATAATAATCTCTACCTTCCATTGAATTATGCCCTGCCAATTTTGAGGACAGCATCAAGCTGGCAGATAGATTTGCCAGAGCAAAACAAATTAGTTATTAAGCACGAGAAGATTCCTAAAGTAAAAGTAGTTGATGGAACAAATTCCCAGTTTAGTATAACCGGTTTTTCTTTGGATGAAAAAGCTAATGGGACTTTGGTTCGAATCAAAAGCAACAAGCCGATTGATTCTTACAACAGCTCATTTAAAGATGGAATACTTACAATCGTTTTTCGAGAGGTAAATATTGATGTGAGCAAGTTCATTCAAGAGCATAAGGTGGCACTTATAAAAGATATAAAAGCAAAAAACATCGGAAGCGATTGTGAAATTAAATTCGCTTTGAGGGAAGAATTCACTACGAGCGAAGTGTTAAATGCCGATCAGGGTAACGACATTTTAATAACTCTCCACAATAAAATTTTTACGAACAACATTGATAAAATTGTTAAGTCTGAACGATGGAATTTTGATGTTGTGGTGATTGATGCCGGGCACGGAGGCAAAGATTATGGTGCAATTGGTGTGAATGGTGCAAGAGAAAAGGATATTAATTTATCAATCGGTTTGAAACTTGGTAAGCTGATTCAAAAAGAATTAAAAGATGTTAAAGTTGTTTTCACAAGAAGTGATGATCAGTTCGTTGAGCTTTACAAGCGCGGAAAAATTGCTAATGAAAATGATGGAAAGCTTTTCATATCAATCCATTGTAACTCGACAGCGAAAAAAAATTCCAATGCAAGCGGTTTTGAAGTATATTTATTACGACCCGGAAAAACTCAAGATGCAATTGAGATTGCCGAAAGGGAAAATGCTGTAATTCAGTATGAATCTGATCCGCAGCGTTATCAAAAGCTGACAGATGAAAATTTTATTCTTGTGAGTATGGCTCATTCTTCATACTTAAAATATTCAGAAAAATTCTCTGAATTGCTTCATAATCAGTTTAGTAATAAGTTTAACTTTGAATCACGCGGAGTTAAACAAGCTGGATTTTATGTTTTGGTTGGTGCTTCAATGCCAAGTGTATTGATTGAGAGCGGTTTTCTCTCCAATAAGAAAGATGCGGAGTATCTTAAAAGCACAAAAGGTCAGGAGGAAATTGCTACAGCTATTTTCCATGCAGTCAAAGGATATAAAGCTTACTATGAAAAAGTAATACAAACAGAACTATAAAATTTATGATTTCTCTTCTTGGTTCTCTGTATTTACTCTGTGTCCGTCAGTTGACGGACTCCGTGTAAGGATTATTAAGAATTGCACGGAGAAACACGAAGAAAGTACGAAGTTTCACGAAGAAAATAATTACATGAATCCTTTTAAAAGAGCTAACATCTAATTGATTAAAAATAAAAAAGGAAAGAAAAATGATATACACAGTCGAAGGAACTGACGCAAACTTTGAAACCGAAGTATTAAAAGCCGAAATCCCCGTGGTAGTTGACTTTTGGGCTCCTTGGTGCGGACCTTGCAGAATGGTAGCACCCATACTTAATGAAATTGCACAGGAGTACAGCGGCAAATTGAAAGTCGTAAAACTCAACACTGATGAAAATCAGAATACTGCAATTCATTACGGAATTAGAAGCATTCCCACAATTGGAATTTTTAATAAAGGAAAAGTAGTTGATGCAGTTATTGGTGCTGTTCCTAAGAAATATATAGAAGATAAGATTAAACCGCTTGTAACATCGGTAAACTAAAATCGAACTATAGTTCTTACAAATTAAAAAGGCACTGAGTTACTAGTAAGTAAACAGTGCCTTAAATTTATTCGTTCGTTCTTATTTCTGAATTATAACTCGATTAGAAATTTCATTCTTATCATCTGGTCTAATTGGAAAATGCCGTGCTAAGATTTTCCCAATTTCATCTATACCGTACAATATGCCTTTGCAGAATTCTCCGCGTACAAATTTTTCTTGCATAATGTCTTTAATTTCAGCCCAAACTTTCTCACCAGTAATTTTATTAATATTATCATCAGCAAGAATATAGAATTGTCTTTCGGAAAGTAAAAGAAAAATTAAAACCCCTGAACCTTCTTTTGTTTTATTGATTCCAAGTCTAATGTACTCCTTTTCAGCAAGCTGCCGCAGCGGTTTTTTTCCTTCAAAAAAAGATTTATACTCTCGAACGCTGACAGCAACTTCACCTGAAGTTTGTTTCTCAACATTTTTTATTTTATTAGAGATTCTCAGCAGTTCGTCATCGGTGAGATAACTGTGTAATATTTTTGGTTTCATAAAACAATGTTGGCAGCAAGTTTCTAGTTAAAAATAATCAATTCTTGTCAAATTGGTAAGATGTATTTTTTGAATGGTAATAATTCTGCCGTCATGTTGCGACAGGCTCAACACGACAGCAGTCATAAAAATTAATCTTATTATTTCTTCTTTACAACAATATCACCACCGGTAGTTTTTAGTACGAGAGGATTGCCTCCATTATTAATATCTGCCTCAAACTTAGTTGATGAAATATTTACAGCATTATTTCCTTTAAAATCCGATTTGATATCTCCTCCGAGAGTAGATAAATTAGCCGAAGCACCAACATTTTTGGGAAGTTTTACAGCAATATCTCCGCCGGATGTGCTGAGTTCTATTCCTTGATTCTGACCGCTGTAATCAAGTGAAATATCGCCGCCTGAAGTTGAACCATTAATTACGGCGTCTGATCCGAGCAGAGTTATGTCACCACCGGAAGTTGAAACTTCCAACTTGCCGGAAAATTTGTTTCCCTTAATGTCACCTCCGGAAGTTGAGAAATTCAGTTCGCCATAAGAATTGTTAAATGTAATATCGCCGCCTGATGTTGATACTTCGACATTGCCGTTCAAATCAGAAACATTTATATCTCCACCCGATGTTTTCAAAGCTACTTTTCCTTTTACATTTTGAAGCTTTATATCTCCGCCTGATGTATAAGCTTCTATATTAAATTCTTTAGGAACCTGAACTTCAAACCTTAATTCTACACCTTTAACCAGCATGAATAATGACCAATCGTATTTAGCTTCGACTTCAATCATATCTTCTGATTCATTGAAATTGAATTCGACCTTTTCTTTCGCCTTATCGTTTCCTAAAATTTTAACATGAACTTCGTTCTTATTCCAACTTGAAATTAATACATCTCCTGAAGAAGCATCCAGTTTAAAATCGTTTCCGGGAGAAATTGGAAATGATTTGTCGTGAATTACTTTTAATTTTTCATCTATGTACTTCGAGTCAGCACATGAATAAGATGAAGAGACAAATAACAACGTAAAAAGAAGAATTGTTAATTGTAGTTTTTTACTTAAATTGAAACACATAAAAACCTCCAGGTATTTTTATTATTAAGACAATAAAATGATTCAAAAGGTTACTCCTCATCCTACAAATGTGAGGTGCAAATTTACTGAAACCAAGAAGATGATTCTACTGTGCTGGCAAACTAAAAGTTAGAACGCTGATCCACCAAAGGCGGACAGGTTAAACTGATATATTATGATCAGTTAAGATCATAAGAAATCATGATGATCAGCGTTCTAATTTTTTCTCTTTCTTACAATTTCGTTTTATACGAAATCTGTGCAATCTTAGGATTAACTAATCGCTCAAAATCCTTATAGTTCATTTTAATTAGTTCCGTATGACTTCCTGCATTAAAGACAATTTCTTCATCTTCTTTTAATGAGTCTGAAGCGTATACTTCCAAGTTATAAAGATTACCAAACGGCGGCATAGCACCAACTTCACAATCTGCAAATTTATCTTTGAATTCCTGTTCAGTTGCTAATCTCACGTTATCTAATCCTACCGCTTTCTTTAGCAAATCCATTTTAATCATGTGAGTTGCCGGTAAAACAGCCATAGCCATGTGTCCATTTATTTTAATCATCACAGTTTTAGCAAGATCTTTTCCGGGAACATGAGCTAAAGCGGCTATCTCCATTGCAGTGTAAGCAGAGGAGTGAGTAATGGATACGTACTTGATTTTGTTGCTATCTAAAAACTCTTTTAATTTTTTTGTTGGCATACAAAACTCCTTTCTATTTATTTAAAAAATTCGCGAATACGATTAGAACTTCAAAAATCAGAGCTATCTCTTCTTTACTTGCTTACTGATTTCTTTTGTCAAACCTAAAAACTGTTTGTAAGGAATCGCTATCAAAGTTTCCGCTTGAAATGCGCCGTTTGCAAGACTAATCATCGAAACTTTTGCTGCAGATTCTTCATCAGGTGCTTCGTAAATATCCAGGAAATCATGAGGACCGAGTAAAGCATAATGTGAAATAAATTTCACTTCCGGACATTTTGCTTTTACAAGATCAAGCCAATTTCTTCCAAGTTTAGCACGATCTTTCATTTGTCTGGAAATATCCGGTGCGAGCTTTGTGAGAAGAATGAAAGTTTTCATTGCAGTGCTCCTTTTTGTATGGGAAAAATATTTTTACCTTTTTACGATAAATGCCATACATCTTAAGCCATTGAAAACACCCGATTGGTTTAAGGTGCGTTTTTGTCTTCTGAAATATAAGTCTGCTTTATGAAAAATTCAAAGTGGAATCAATGGCATGCAGATGACGCAGATTTTACTGATTCACACTGATCAACTCTGTAAAAATTTGTTGAATCAGCGCTATTTATTTTTATTTTTGTATTACTCCATAAAAGGAAATAAAATGAAATCACTAATCAACATTTTCTTTGTCATTTATTTTATCTCTATAACCATCAATGCACAATCAGAGCAGCAGTTTGCCGAACTTGGAAACTTTAAGCTTGTTAACGGTGAAACCATATACAAATGTAAAATTGGATATCGAACCTTTGGAGTTCTTAATGCTGACAAATCCAACGCAGTGCTTTATCCAACATGGTTTGGAGGTAAATCTGAGAACCTGGCAAATTTGATTGGTTCCTGTAAACTCGTGGACAGTGATAAATATTTTGTAATTGCAGTTGATGCACTTGGAAATGGAGTTTCATCATCGCCATCCAACTGTGAATATCAGAGCAACAAAAATTTTCCTGGGATCACAATTAAGGATATGGTAAACTCGCAGTACAAACTTTTAACCGAGCATCTGGGAATAAATCACTTGTATGGTATAATTGGCGGCTCGATGGGAGGGATGCAAGTTTTTGAATGGGTTGTGTCATATCCTACATTTATGGAAAAAGCTGTTGCGTATGTTGGATCTCCAAAACTCACATCATTTGATTTAATGTTGTGGCAGACTGAATTGAATGCCATCGAAGAAGGCTGGCAGTGTAATTTATCCGATAAGCAAATGATGAAAACTGTTGCAGCAATTCATCATACGCTTGCACGAACTCCGCAATATATGATCGATAATATTAAGGTGGAAGATGTACCAGTCAAATTAGCCAATACATATGACTCTTATTCAAAGTTTTTTAATTCATATGATTGGGCGCTTCTTTTAAAAGCAATGATGAGTCATGACATCTCAAAAAATTTTAATAGCTCAATGAAACAAGCGGCTGAAAGTGTCAAAGCTAAGCTTTTTATAATTGCATCATCAACTGATTTGATAATTAATCCAAATCCTGCGCTCGAGTTTGCTGAATTAGTTGATGCTCAAACTCATGTGTTTGAAAATAATTGTGGACATCTCGCACCAGGATGTGAAATGGAAACATTCATGGAAATAGTACATGATTTTTTTGATGATTGATATTATTTCCCAATCTTCATCATAATCTTTATCTTCATCTTACTCTTCACATCATGCTTCGACAAGCTCAGCATGACAGCACGACCGTTAATCGGTATTCTTCGTCCCGCCCTTCCTCTTTCTATACGATTTTAATTAAGTTTGCATAACAAAAATTTTCATCAAATCATTTTATCACATTCAGAAATAAAAAAACATTAAAGGAGAATAAAAATGACAACAATAGTTGATGTTAGAGGCAGAGAAATTTTAGATTCACGCGGAAATCCGACCGTAGAAGTTGAAGTTGAAATAGAAAGCGGAATAATTGGAAGAGCAGCAATTCCCAGCGGTGCTTCAACCGGTGAACGTGAAGCAGTTGAATTGAGAGACGGTGACAACTCAAGATACCTTGGCAAAGGAGTTTTGAAAGCCGTTGAAAATGTGAATGATAAAATTGCTGATGAAATAATCGAAATGGATTGTTTAGATCAGCCTGCTGTTGATAATGTCATGATCGAACTGGATGGGACAAAAAATAAAGCAGCGCTTGGAGCAAATGCTATACTTGGAGTTTCACTAGCAACGGCAAAAGCCGCAGCACAATATTTGGGACTGCCTCTTTATCGTTACATCGGTGGAGTAAATGCAAAAACACTGCCTGTTCCAATGATGAACATAATAAACGGCGGAAAGCACGCAGATAACAATGTTGACTTCCAGGAGTTTATGATTATGCCTGTCGGTGCTCAAAATTTTGCCGAAGCATTGAGAATGGGTGCAGAAACTTTTCACAACTTAAGATCAGTATTAAAAAAGAAGGGCTACAATACTGCAGTCGGTGATGAAGGTGGATTTGCCCCAAATCTAAAATCTAATGACGAAGCAATTGATGTTGTTCTTGAAGCAATTGTTAAAGCTGGTTACAAACCGGGTTCTGATATTTTTATTGCATTGGATCCTGCCGCAAGTGAATTCTATTTACCTGAAAAAAAGAAATATCACTTCTTCAAATCAAATCCAACAAAAGAAATTAGTTCTGAAGAAATGGTAAACTTTTATGTTAATTGGGTAAACAAGTATCCAATTATTTCTCTTGAAGATGGTTTGGCTGAAAATGATTGGGATGGTTGGAAATTGTTAACGGACACTTTGGGCAGTAAAATTCAATTAGTTGGTGATGATATTTTTGTTACAAATACAGAAATATTAGAAGAAGGAATTGAAAAGGGAGTTGCAAATTCTATTTTGATTAAGCTAAACCAGATTGGAACCTTAACTGAAACTCTTGATGCAATTGAAATGGCAAAGAAAGCCGGGTACACAAATGTTATCAGCCATCGTTCGGGTGAAACTGAAGACACAACCATTGCTGATGTGGCAGTTGCAACAAATGTCGGACAAATTAAAACCGGTTCAGCATCCAGAACTGATAGAGTTGCAAAGTACAATCAGCTTCTTCGAATTGAAGAAGAACTCGGTGATGCCGCAATCTATCCGGGTTTAGCAGCGATTAATTATAATGCTTAATTTGAAGTGTCACCCCGTCCGCCTAAGGTGGATCGGGGTCTTTATTTTAAAATTAAGATGTTGAAACAAGTTCAACATGACAATCTTTATTAACGATCTCATATTATAATTGAACATTTATTCGGGAATGTTATGCCGGAAAATAATCTTAAGATTTGTAATCAGTTAATTAAAAAAAATAAAATTGAAGTTCTAAATCTTAAAGCGCTTGATCTCACAGGACGGCTTCATCATATTTCGCTTCCAATTCAAAATAATTTATTGGAAAAGCTGGTTAAGGAAGGTGTTGGATTTGACGGCTCGAGTTACGGTTTTAGAAAAGTAGAAAACAGCGATATGATTCTAATCCCCGATCTTGCCACTGCCGTAGTCGATCCGTTTCGTGAAACTCCAACTTTAAGTTTTTACTCTCGCATTGTGTTAACGGATTCAAAACATTCTCCATTCATGCAAGATGTAAGATTTCTTGCGAAGCAAGCTGAAGTTCTTCTTAAAAAAACTACAGGTGCAGATAAATCCTGGTGGGGTCCTGAATTTGAGTTTTACATTTTTTCAAATGTTGAATATGATACAAGGACAGCTTCGTCATTTTACAAAGTCGAACATGCTGAAGAGTTTTACAAAATAGCTTATCATGCTGCAAATCCTTTCGATGTGTATGATGATTTCCGTGATGATGCAAGCAAGCTCTTTAAGAAATTAGGAATAAAGGTCAAGTATCATCACCATGAAACAGGAGAAAGGGGTCAACAGGAAATTGAAACTTATTTTACGGATCTTCTTTCAACCGCAGATAATATCGTAACAGGAAAATATGCCTTATTCAATCTTGCACG
>Ga0209322_10002055_pt1 | contig 11559 bp, 16 predicted proteins | sample Rifsed19ft1_FD_184013 | JGI IMG/M metagenome (GOLD analysis project Ga0209322, IMG submission 184013) | Soil microbial communities from Rifle, Colorado, USA - sediment 19ft 1 (version 2) | ecosystem: Environmental > Terrestrial > Deep subsurface > Rock core/Sediment | place: Rifle, Colorado...
ACCAACAGCAATCCCGATCTGGTCGCCGCCCTCTGTGAGCTCACCGGCCTCCACCCGGCCAAATATCGCCTCGGCCGCTTCGCCGATGGCGAGATCTCCCTTCATCTGGACGAACCGGTCGCCCTCAAGGTCGCCTTTGTTCTCGGCAGTGACTACCCGCCCACCGATAATCTGATCGAACTACTGACCCTGATCAACACCCTCCACATCAACGGCGTCGCCAGGGTAATCGCCGTTATCCCCTATATGGGTTACGGCAAGTCCGATCGCCTCGACCGGCCCGATATTCCCGTCAACGCCCGCCTAACTATCGACTGTCTCGAAACTGCCGGCGCCGACCAGTTCATCACCCTCAATCTTCACAGCCAACTGATTAACCGCTATTTCCGTGTTCCCCACCAGGATCTCTCCGCCATGCCTCTCTTTGCCGAAAAACTGACGGCGGCTGGTCTCGGCAACCTCACCGTCGTCGCCCCCGACCAGGGCGGCATCGACCGGGCCAACGACTACGCTAAAGCCGTCGGCCAAAACGATATCGTCGTCATTGAAAAGCACCGCCCCGCCGATGACCAAACCGAGGTCGTCAAGATCAGCGGCCCGGTCGAAGGCCGCAACCTCATCCTCATCGACGACATGGTCCAGACCGGCCTGACCCTGATGACCGCCGCCGCCGCTCTCAAAAAACAGGGAGCCCGTGATATTTATGTCGCCGCCACCCACTTCGTCTATTCCGCCCATGCCCTCGACCCCCTCAATCAGGATGGCAACATCAAAAAAATCTATCTCACCAACACCATTCCCGTCCCGGAAGGGATTACCCTGCCCGAAAAATTCGTCGTTCTGCCCATTGAAAGTCTCCTCGCCGAGGCCATCAAACCCTTATTGACAAGCTAGCGCCAGACCTTAACCCCACCTTAAAGCCCTTTTGAGAACTGCCGTACTTATTTCTCTCTTGGAAAACCCCTCTCCTTCAAGTTTTTCGACTATGGCGTTATATGCCGGTAAATGGACGGCGGCCAAGAGAGCCCTGTGCCTCTCCGAGAGGTGTTTGTTTTCCATCATCAGTAAGGACAAACTCCTCAAGGCAATAATTTCCTGCCCCTCCGACAACACCTCAACCCTATTAGAAAGTTCCAGGAACTGTTCTCCTCTCATCATTTCCAGCTCAACAATAGCCACGATCATCGAATAACGTTCACCACCGGCCAGTGGTGTCACCAGAACGTTATATCGTTCCACGACCTGCCTCAATAGTTCGTTGGAACAACCTCCCAACTCGCTTATTCGTCTTTCTTTGTGATGGTCATTATCGATCTCAACTGCCATATTTTCTCCTTCAATTTGATAACGGGGAAATTATACCACCCAAACTCCTTTTAATAAGTTAATTACCTCTTCGTCCTCTACTTGAGGGAAGTTGTCGTAGTAGCTCCCTACCGCCCCGAGATAGTCTACCGGCGCGTCCAGATAGACCACCTCATCGGCTTCTTTTTTGATCTTCGCCAGCATTTCGGCCGGTAGGACCGGAATTGCCGCTACTAACTTCGCCGGCTTCCGCTGGCGCGCCTCCCTTAAAGCCATTAAAAACGTCATTCCTGTCGCTACCCCGTCATCGACCACGATCGCCGTCTTCCCCGCCACGGCGGGGCGTTTCCGTTCCCCTAAATATACTTTTCTTCTCCTGATTGCTTCTTGTCGCTCTGCTTCAATTGCCTTCTCCAGCCATTTTGGCTCGAGCAAGGCTTTCTCCGCCGGATTACACAAAATATCGTGGTTCTCGGCGACTACACAAACGGCATATTCGGGATTAGCCGGGTGGCCAATTTTTCGCGTAATCACCAAATCCAACGGCGCCCCCAGAACCTTCGCTATCTCCACTCCCAGAACCACCCCTCCCCGGGGCACGGCATAAATCACCACCTGCCTGCCCGCGTAGCTTTTCAATTTGTCCGCTAGCAAAACACCCGCCTCAGTCCGATCTCTAAACCTCATACTTTCATCGCCATTATCAAATCAATCACCTCTTCTTTTTGTCCTATTACCCACATCAGCATTGGCGTCACCGTCGTTCTTCCTGTCGCGTCGAGAAAATCCCGGGTGAGGTCACGGCCGTCGACGGTTTTTGGCCATAGGTAATTGTTCGGGCTAACCCACCATATCTGGAGCATTAATCCAACCATTACACCTTCAGCCGTTTTTCTTACTTCTTTTGGAATTCCTACTCCTCCATATCGTTCTACCAGGACCCTGCGCAATCTTCTCCGTCGTCCCAATCTGCCCTCTGCCAAAGCCCGCCTGCTCCTTTCCTCGCCTCCGGCCAACCAAGCGTCCAATTCCGGACAGGGAGAAGCCGGCTCGCCGCGCTTCGACCTTTTCGAGTTTTCTTTAACCGACATTTCTCTTACATGATACACCTTAACACTAGTCAGCCACGACCAGGTCAATCACTCCCCTGATCCAAATCCAGTTGACCAAACAAGCTTTCTCGATTGGTGTCGCCCCCGAAGTCTCCGTGGTCAGACTATATTTCGCTCCCCGCCGGTAAAAGAAGTCCGAAAAGGTGCCGTCGTGCCGAACAATGAAGCCATCCCCATCGGACAAAAAACCGCCGCCGGCCTCTCTCAGGATGACCCCGCCTTTCTCATCAATCTGTTCCCCAAACCCGGCATTCATATCAAAATGGGCCAGTAGCGGCACCACTTCAGCCACCTTTTTCGCAATCGGCGAAAGAACCGACAGGTCGCCATAGGCATAATGATAAGCACAAGGCGGTAGTCCCGGGGTGATGTAGTCCTGGTGCAGGTCGATCGCGGCCGCCACCTGATCAAGCGGATCTTTCTTAATTAGCTCCTGAAAAAGTCTTGCCTCCGCCGGCAGATGGATCGAGAGGCGGGGGTCGGCCGAAAACAGCCACTCCTTGAAGCTATCATCCGGTCCCAGGTCCTTCTCCCCAATCGAGCCGTCGGCAAGCCGGTATCTAATGAAGTCGTTATTCCCCAAACCCTTGTCGTTATCCGCGTTATAGCGCCTTCCCTTCTCAAATCCCGACGGGTTGGCCAGGGGATAAATAATCAACTTCACCCCCCGCTGGTGGGCATAATCAACCAACTCATCAAAATAATTTAGGATCGTCAAAGCCCCGGCAATCTCGTCCCCATGGATCGTTCCCCGGATCACCATTACCCTGTCTTTCGGCCCAATTGTTTTCGAAACGATCCGCATTACCTCCCACCTTCCAGCTTTGTACTCCACCGCTGCTTGGGAAAAGACCAGATCACCCCGCGCTTTGATTTTTTCTTTCAGCCACCCGTAAAATTCTTCTGCCAACATAGTAAATTCTTATTTCTGATACCACTCCGGCATCTCGTAGGGCGAGGTCACCACAAAAGCGCCTACGATCTCGAAGTTCTTCGTCCCGTTTGGTCTCTCTCCGATATTTGGGGACACCTCGAAATCTACATCAACCACCGTCCATTGATCGGGATAAAAAAAGGAGTCGTCAAAGAGCGGAATCAAACCGCTGTACTCGGCATAACCCGGACCGATTGCCTCCTCATACCGCTTGTAAACCGTCCAGTGTTGGAAGAGCTTGCCTTTAGCATTGATCCCGATCATGGCGATCATCAACCGCTGATTCGGCGCCAGACTCTCCCCAACCTCCACCAGTGAATATTTGGACAAAACCGGCTCCTCGGCCGTCAAACCAAAGAAACGGAGAGCACCGCGGATACTGGCCGGACCAGCCCCGACGCAGTCCATAATTATCTGACCCTCGCCCACCGGTAAATTCGGATAAATATCCCACACCAGTTGCGCCGGATCAATCCCCGGCGCTTCTATTTTTTCGTAAATCACCCTGGCCGGTACCAAATAGTTAATGACGAAACTGGTCGCCGCCGCGTTGCATGACGGCCTGCCCATAAAGTCATTGAATCGGTTTACGGCACAACCGCCCGGTAGCGGCCTCTCTGCCCAGTCCTCCGCACAATCGACCACGTAATTATTCTCCTCATCAAACCACTGTTTGCATCGCTGGCTGAAAGGCTTATTGAAATACGGGTTAACCATCTCCTCCTCCGCCTCCGCCGTTGGCAAATTTTCCGCCGTCGCCGTCGGGACAACCAGCGTCGGGGCTATCGTCGGCCATCTCGTCGGCCAGGGTGTCGCCGTCGCCGCCAAAACAGCCTCCGGCGTGACTGCTATTTCTTCCCCCGGAAATACCTCCGCGGCGTTGACCACCCCGACCAGTGGTTCCTCCGCAACACAGGCGGCCAACCCCCCCGCAATCGCCAAAACAGCCACCAAACGGATCTCCTTATTCAGACTTCTCATTTCTCAATTGATATGGCAGATAATATCTCAACAATATCGGCCTTTTCAACCAGCTTGCCCCACCAGGGATCCCAGATTGCCAATTTTCCCGCCCCATCGCGGTAAAACAAAATAAAGTGGTCGATAATATTGTTCGCCGGTTTACTGCCCCACCAGGCAAAGTTCTCCCGCACCAGCGCCATCACCAGCTTGCCCTCGGCCGCCTTTTGGGCAATACCATAAGCGCCATTCTTGATATCTTTTGCCGGTATCTGAAGCTGGTTAAACAAGTTTCGGTACACCTGGGTAAAAGTCCCGATCTGACCCTGCCACTCCGGCAGATAATTCTTTGTCAGTTCATAGGGGTCGGTCTTTTCCGACAGATTCAGTATCGTCGCCGCCACACTCTGCCCACAGCCTCGCCGGCCGAAAGTCGCCCAGGAAGCTTTCCCCACCTTGATACCATCCCACCGGGGATCATGCTGAAAGAATAGGGGCAGGTTATGCTCGTCACCCCCCTGATCAGCAAAATGAAGATAAGCCTGGCGACCGAAATTTTCGGGAACTATTCCGACTCCGGTTTTGTCAATGAAAAAAAACCAACCGTCGCCAACCCCCACTTTAAATCTCGTTTTACCCTGCCTCTCGATTGTCCCATTGTGGCCATAAATTAGTTCCCGATCATAAAAAACTTCACCGCTCGAAACTGGGCCGGAAGGCTCCACCCCGTCCCCGGACCATCCAGCCCGGGGTGGATTCAACCCCAAACCCCGCAAACTAACCCCCGCCCCCGCCAAAGACGACAACCGCAAAAATTCTCTTCGCGATAAAGGCATAATCCGTCTATTCTACCCCACCGGGATTACCAACGCCCAGCGCTCGACCACCTTATTGCCCCGATCAATGTCCCAAAAATGCCGGTCGAGCCAATTTCTGTCGATCTTCCGTAAGCCCCCATATCCCGGCGAAATCGGATTCGGATCCATCACCCAGACGTCATTACCGATTATTTTATCGAGCGCGACATAATGCCCATCTTCGCCATTGCCCGCTCCGTGCTGCGGCTCTACCCCCAGTTCCGTATCCATAAAATTCAAGATTACTGCCTTCTTTTGGGCCAACTGCCCCAACTCCTCCAAACTCTTGCCGATAACTTCATACGCTCCCAGGACGAACGCCCGCGCCCCCGCCAGCATCGACGCGTGATCGGTCCCCCAGTCGGGATCATAGGGCGCCATTTTGGCCAGTTCGCTTTGGGAAACCGCAATGCCAACCGACTCCAACGCCAGCGCCAGCACCGCCGGGCCGCACCAGCCCTTGACGTCTCTTTCCTGGTAAACATACGGTTTTCGCCCGACCATGATTTGTTTATACACTACCAACCCTATATAATCCAAGCCATAGCCCCGAACCGTGCTCTGCACTGGTTCAGGGTCCTACCACCCATCGTGGATCCTCGACGCCTGTCGGGGACACTCGCACCTTAACGAAAGAGAGAACCCAAACAAAATGTGTTTCTCATATCCCGCTCCTGGAGCGAGCATCTTTGGAAAACTTCAAAAAGGTTCCGTCGTCGTCTTATTGCAGGGCGCCGGCCACCCACCGGTCGAAGATGTTACCACCTCCGAGGTTATCATCGCTGTCGACGGGTTTTTGGCTCTGACCAATGCCGGCCGACTGCTCGCCTGTACCGATGCCGTGCTAATCGACGTCCTGGGTGAAACGCTTGCCGACGGCGAATATGAAATTTCGTCAAGAGCGCAGGAATTGTTCTATCTCACCCAGTCGCGGCCTGACCAGCGCGACACCGACTGGACAGCCGAACTCCGGGAAGACCTACTCTAAAGGAGATCACTATGTACCGCTCAAAGATACTACTACTCGTATTATTGGTAACCGGCCTCTTGCTGGCCGCCTGCAGTGTCAGAGGTGTCGTCCACCAGGCAAACCCGGAAACCCGGGAACTGGTTATCAAGGCCTGGGCGAATGAAGGCTCCACGACCAGTCTGACGGTTACCACCGTCGATGGAGACTTTAGTGACTTTGCCTCAAACTTCACCTGGTACTATAACGTACCGGCCAACCAGGTTGAATATCTGGTGAAAAGCGATGACTATCGCGCCATCGACCTTCACCTCCATCAGGACAAGGCTCCCCAAAAATAGGGGCGCCATCATTCAGCTCCCGGACTTAACCGGTTCGGGAGCTGAAAATCAAATTCAATCGCCAAAAACCATGACCCGACTCGAATCAATCCAAACTATTTTGGAGAAAAATAACCAACCAAAATTCCGTTTAGAACAAATAAAGACTGCGATCTATCGCCAGCCTTTTACCCGCTACAGCCAGATTTCAAACATTCCGAAAGAACTAAAAGAGCAAATCATTTCTGTTTTGGGCGATCAGATTCTGACCCTGACCAAAGTCCACGAGGCCAAGGGCGAGCAGGCCCGCAAAATTCTCTTTACCACCCGCGACGGCCACCTGCCCGCAAATGCTTCGCATCAAGCGATGCAGGCGGGTCAAATAGAGTCCGTCCGTCTCACCTATCACTTAAAGTCCGGCGCTCTCCACCACGCCCTCTGCCTTTCCACCCAGTCCGGCTGCGCCCTGGGTTGCCTTTTCTGCGCCACCGGCGCCCTCGGCTTCAAGAAGAACTTAACTGCCGCTGAAATTGTCGACCAGGTCCTCTACTTCATCAAAAATGACATGCCCGTTGACTCGATCATCTTCATGGGTATGGGCGAACCCCTGGCCAATCCCGACAATACCTTCGCCGCCATTGACCTCCTGACCGCCCCCGACGGCCTCGCCTTGAGCCCGCGCCGTCTCTCCCTCTCCACCGTCGGCATCGTCCCCGGCATCGAACGCTTGACCCGCGACTATCCCAATATCAACCTCGCTTTCTCTCTCCATAACCCCTTCACTGCCGAGCGGCTCAAACTCATGCCCATTACTAGGGCGTACCCGATCGAAAAAGTCCTGGCCGCCATCGATGCCCACCTCGCCGTTACCAACCACAAAGTCTTTATCGCCTACATTCTCCTCGCCGGCGTCAACGACTCGCCCCGCCACGCCCAGGCTCTGGCTGATCTCATCACCGCCACCCCCAACCGGAAACGGCTGCTGCACGTCAACCTCATCCGCTATAACGCCACCGCCAACCCGACTCAGTATCGGAAACCCAGTCACTCCACCGTCGAAAGATTCCAAGCCATCCTCACCCAAAATAAAGTCCATCACACCATGAGACAGGACTTCGGCACCGATATCCAAGCCGCCTGCGGCCAACTAGCCGCCAATTATAAAACCAATTAAAATACGTCCTCTATCTTGATTCCCACTCCGCTCTTCAACAAATCCTTATCCCGAGTAATCACTTTTAATCCGCCATTTTCAGCCATCAACGCATAATGAGCGTCATAACTCGTCAAGTTATGTTTATATTCTGCCTCAAGTAATCCACTCCAGTCTTCTCTACCCAGCTCAACAAAAACAATACCAATTTGTTCCAAATGACGAATCACAAACTCAATCTTTTTTTGACTATAGCTATATTTCCATTTCAGTACGTTAATTATCTCCACAATCAAAAATCCGGGAGCAACCAACTCTATTTCTTTTGATATCAATTGTTCAATCAACTTATGAACCAGCATCTTGTCGTCATCTCCAAATACTATCCAATCTAAGATGACACTTGAGTCGACTACAAATTTTGCCATGATCTACTCTCCTACTAATTGTTTCAGTCTTTCATCTCTCATTTCTCTAACCGCCTTCACGGGATCAATCTTGGGAGTGCTCTTTGCCAGTTTCTTAAAAAATTCCCGGCTCTCTTTGATCTTTTGCTTGACTTCGTTTTCAGAAAGAGAGAAGGACTCACCCGCCAATTTCACATTCACCACCCCGGAGAAAGACATTCTCTTGGCCGCGGCCAAGCGGCGCAAATTATCATAAACGTCCTCTCTGAGACTAACAGTCGTTCTGATCATGTTCATCCCTGCATACTAACACAATGATGCGTTGATGTCAATCATATCAAACTACTAACTAGTATCTCATTTATCCTGCCAGTAGCCATAGAGCGCCTTAACCCCCACGGCCTGCGCCGCCAAAATCTGATCGTCTGTTTGCTTCGGCCCGCCAACGATGACGATGATTTTTCTGCGCACCAGCTCGGCGTCGATTTCTTTTTCCAACCGTTTCCCAAAATCTACCGGCGCCAGCCCCCTTTTCAACGCCCACAAATCGCCCCGGTGAGTTAATAACAGGTCGGCAATCACTTTTCTGAACTCATCAACCCATTTCTGGCTGGACTTAACCTGAATGTAATACTCCCTTAATAACCGCAACTTGAGCCTGGGTACCACTACCACGTCTTTCCAGTCCAAATCCTCCTCGCTTCTTGGTTCGGTCACTCTAACCGCTCGCACCAGCGGGCTTTTTTTAATCAGCCTGGCCACTCGCTTCTCCGCCTCCCGACCAATCAGCTCCAGGTCATCGATTAGCCCCTTTTCGACCAGCACTCTCTCCGCCTCGTCGGCAGTAATTCCCGGATTGGCTTTTATTAGATCTAATTTTACCCCCAACCTGGCCGCCCCCAACTGCCTGTCCCTGTTTTTTCCTCCTCTTTCAGCCATGCGGCCATTTTACCATTAAGCCCTACCGCGGCGCTCATTTTTTCCCGGGATCTTTCCCCGAATTACCAGGTTGGGTAGACTGGTCCGATACAATCGGACACGTCATCTCCCTTAAAAAGATCTTGTGGAGGAAAAACCTCCCGAGACTTCTAAAGCGCCTTTGATAGGGCCTACTTTAAGTATAGCGAGAAAAGCAATACCCTCCTTCCGCTACACCCGCCCCTCACGATCCCGCCCTGCGGGACAAACCATTGACCTTCTCTGAAATGAACGCCCTCTACGGCCCCTGTGTCAGCCTGCCCGTCCTAATGTATCACCACACCCAAGACAGTCAAACGGCCGCCCAAAATGGCAATGGTTATCTCACCGTCACCCCCGAGACTTTTGAAAAACAACTCGCCTACCTAAATGACCAACACTATGTTTCGATTGGCCCGGCCGACCTAATCGCCTTTTTCAATTCCGGACAATCCTTACCCAAAAAACCAATTATGCTCACCTTTGACGACGGCTATTCCGACTTTGCCACCGTTGCCGCCCCGCTCCTGACGCGCTATAGCATCAAGGCCACCGTCTTTGTCCCCACCGGTTTGCTTGAAAACCCCGGCTACCTCTCCTGGTCAAACATCGCTTCCCTGGCCCAATCCGGCTTCTATTTCGGCAACCACACCTGGTCGCACCAAAATCTGGGCACCAGCCTGGAAAAAATTAAAAAAGAGGTCGACACCGCCAAACTTCAACTGACCGACCACGGCCAGGATCCCTTCAAAGTCTTTGCCTACCCCTACGGCACTATCAGCCAAAGAGCCAGCGGCTATCTGCGGCAGTCCGGCTATCAACTTGCCTTTACCACCATTCCGGGGCGCGTCCAATGTCAGAAACAACGCCTTAGCCTGCCCAGAATCAGAATCGGCAACACCGCCCTTAGTTTCTACGGCCTCTAGGTCTTGCCTTAGTTAAATGCTAAAATAGGCCTATGTCTGAAAAAAGACGGATTTTTAGTGCGCCAGTTGAATTCATACGGGAAGTTAAGGTAGAATTAGCCTCTGTTAAATGGCCTTCCCGCCAGGAGACATTGAAGCTAACCGGTATGGTTATCGCTGTTAGCGTCTTTGTCGCCCTCTACATCGGCGGACTAGACCTGGTTTTTACCAGCCTAATCCAAAGCGTTATCAACCGCTAAAATTAAAATGTCAAAAGCAGTCAAACCAGAAATTACCGCTACAGACAACGTCATCTCCGCCCCGGACGTCAACCACCTTATCGTCAACCCCGACGCCACGACCAATGCCAAGTGGTACGTCGTTCACACCTATTCCGGCCACGAAACCCGCACCGCCAATACCCTCAAGACCAAGGTTGAATCCATGGGCCTGACCGACTACGTCTACGAAATCCTTATCCCCACCCAGGAAAAAATAAAAATTAGCAAGGGCAAGAAAAGCACCGTCAAGGAAAAAATCTTCCCCGGCTATATGCTCGTCAAGATGATCGTCAGCGATAACTCCTGGTTGGCGGTGCGCACCACCCAAGGCGTCACCGGCTTCGTCGGCACCGGCAACAACCCCACCCCGATTCCCCAGAAAGAAGTCGACGCCATTCTCGCTTTTGCTTCCCAGGCCGCCCCCAAATTCCAAACCGCTTTCTCCATCGGCGAAGCCGTCAAGATCATCGAAGGACCGTTTACCGATCTGCTCGGCACCGTCCGTTCAATCGATGACGCCAAAGGCAAGGTCGAGGTCCTCGTCAGTATCTTCGGCCGCGAAACCCCCGTCGAACTCGACTTCCTTCAAGTCAGCAAGATCTAATTCCAAGCTTGCTTTTTCCCATTTCCAGTCCTATAATACTCTCCGTAGTGATTTCAAGAAGCGCCCGGATCACCTAACCGCGGTCTATCGCTTCAAGAAATGACTGTACCTTAAATGGAAAAGAAACGTTTGCGGGCCGCTTTTGCCATCTGTCTCTTTCTCCTGGCCGCGGCTACCGTCTTCGCCGCTGTTGTTCTGGGGCCGCTCAAAACCTTCCTGATCATTTCAGGCGCCGGCTTCATGATCTTCGCCGCCCTAGTCTGCGCCACCATCGGTCTGGGCTATCCTCTCAGACTACTCTTCACCGACCTGCTCCCCTCACTGGGAGATATGGTAAAGATCGTCATCTGGAATGCTGAGGATATGAAGTATCCTCCAGCCTAACGCACGGGGGCACCCGCCCCCGTGCCCCTTCCTCTTCATTAACTTGACTCACTCGCCCCAGTCTGCCATATTGGTCTTAATGAAGGATTTTTCTGCCTCGGATACCCTTTTGACCGCCCTGCCGGTTCTTCTGGTTCTTCTCGCCTTGGTTGGCGCCGTCATTTTCTTCCCCGAAGGCAGTACTCTCGATATCCGCGGCCGGGCCGCCCCGGTCAAGCCCGCCCCGACAATAATTGCCGTCCCCACGGCCACTCCGACGCCCGAAACCGTCTGCTCCGACCTTTACAAACCGGTCTGTAGCACCGTCGACAATAAAACTTACGCTAACGACTGCGAGGCGGGTCTGGCCAATGCCCTACCGGTTCGCGCCAGTGAATGTCCAACCGTCCCCCCCGCTATTCTCCCCAGCTACT
>Ga0209322_10002057_pt1 | contig 11554 bp, 11 predicted proteins | sample Rifsed19ft1_FD_184013 | JGI IMG/M metagenome (GOLD analysis project Ga0209322, IMG submission 184013) | Soil microbial communities from Rifle, Colorado, USA - sediment 19ft 1 (version 2) | ecosystem: Environmental > Terrestrial > Deep subsurface > Rock core/Sediment | place: Rifle, Colorado...
AATAATCCTTATGGATCTCGCGTATTTGCAGGAATCTGGAATTATTATTATGTAGAACATGATTTTAGTAATGGTGTTCATAATCCAACTTATGCAATTCAATTATTGAAATATACGATTATGTACGTTCAATCTGGTGTTATCCCTGTTGAATTAACTTCATTTACCGGTTCAGTAGAAAATGGGCTGGTTAGTTTGCAATGGCAGACTGCTACTGAAACTAACAACAGAGGATTCGAAGTTCAGAGAAAAACCGGTGACTATAATTGGCAAACAGTGGGATTTGTTTCCGGTAAAGGAACAACCACACAAATGTCTAACTATACATACTCAGATAATCCGGTTGGAATTACTACCCTTACCAAAATTTCATACAGATTAAAACAACTTGATTATGATGGTACCGCTAATTATTCGAAGGAAATTAATGTTGAATTTTCCGGTGCACCTAAATCTTTTAGCTTAGACCAAAATTATCCTAATCCGTTCAATCCTGCTACGGTTATCAGATATGCTGTTCCTAACGAAAGTAAAGTTAAAGTTGTTGTTTACAACTTAGCAGGTGAGGTTGTAAAAGAATTAGTTAACGAAGTACAATCCGCTGGTTTCCATGAAAGTACATTCAACATTAATTCTGGTGTTAGTTTATCTTCCGGAATTTATTTCTATTCGATTGAAGCAACACCGCTGAATGGAAATAATTCCTTCCGACAGACCAAGAAGATGATTCTGTTGAAGTAATCACTGTTAGTTTACATCTTCTTAAAAGCCCGGCTTCACCCCAGCCGGGTTTTTTATTTTAAATATTTTTATTGTTATAGAAGATAATGTGCCAATAAAATTTCACTAAAAAAGCTTGAAAAATTTGATATATTTGTACCCGATATTCAATTAATAAAGTTATTCATAAAATGTCCTTTGCCGAATTAAACGAAAGAGAAAAGAGTATACTGCGGTTCATTATTCAGCAGTTTATCTTAACAGCTTCACCGGTTGGCTCACGAAATATTACCAAACGGTATGATTTGGGAATATCTCCTGCAACCGTTAGAAATATTATGTCCGATCTAGAAGAATCCGGCTTTATTGATCATCCTCATACTTCTGCGGGGCGAATTCCGACTGATAAAGGATACAGGTTTTATGTTGATTCTCTAATGAATGTTCAGAGCATTGATCATAATGAAAAGAATCTTATTGATAAAGAATTTGAAAATAGAATTGATGAAAAAGACGATTTATTGAAAGTGACTTCAAACATCCTTAGCAGAATAACACGACAGCTTGCATGTGTTACCTATCCAAAATTGGAAATGGGCGTTCTTGAAAAGCTTCAGATTTTTTGTTTATCGTCGACTAAAATTCTGGTGGTAATGAGCATCAAAGGCGGGCTTGTAAAAACAATCACTATCGAATTTGCATCTGAGATAAAAGAATCACAAATCAGTGCGGTTCAAAATCTTTTAAATGAAAGATTATCAGGTTTATCATTTAAGGAAATGCGTGAGACTTTTAGCGAGAGGTTCGAAGATGTTGGAGAAGACCAGAAAGCTATCATACGTCTTTTCCTTAAGTCTGCTGATAAAGTATTTAAGGACGTTAGAAGCTCGGACGGTATTTATATAACCGGCGCAAAAAATGTCATTCAACAGCCGGAATTTGATGACCCCGAAAGATTCCAAAGTGTAATTGAGCTTCTTGAAGACAAGGATATTATCGTTCATATTTTGGATAAGACAGAAGACATGAACTCGGATAATGTTTACATTTCAATAGGCAAAGAGAATGAAGATCAAAAGCTTTTGGATTATAGTTTAATTACTAAGGAATATAAAATCGGCGATGTCTCAGGTCATCTTGGAATTATTGGTCCGAAGAGAATGGAATATTCAAAAGTAATTGCTATCGTAGATTACGTTGCAAAAATGCTAACAGAAACATTGAAGAATGAAATAATGAAATAGAGGTAAGAAATGCTAAATTTTAAGAAAGAAAAAGAAAAGTCCAACGAAAAAGAAAAAATTGAAGAAACGAAACCAGAATCTGAACAAACAGCAAACAGCGCCTCGGCGGAAGAACAAACAGTTACAGATCAAGTAAAAGCAGATTTAGAGGAAAAATTAAAATCAGCAGAAAAAGAATTAGAAAATTATAAGGACAGATTTCTAAGAAAAGCAGCCGAGTTTGAAAATTACAAAAGACGTGTTGAGAATGACCAGTTAAATCTGTTTAAATATGCAGCAGAATCTTTGATAATTAAGCTTCTTCCGGTAATAGATGATTTTGAAAGATCTTTAGTTCACTTGAAGGATGCGAAAGATGTTGACAGTATTAAAGACGGAGTTAAGCTAGTATACGATAAACTTATGAAGATGTTAGAAGATCAGGGTGTAAGACCAATTGATGCCGTTGGAAAACCATTTGATGTACATTATCACGAAGCAATCATGCAAAAAAAAGCTGATAACGTTGAACCTCATACCGTGATTGAAGAATTTGAAAAAGGATATCTTTACAAGGATAGAGTTATCAGGCATACAAAAGTTGCTGTAAGTGAAGATAATGCTAAAGAAATAAGTGATTCATCTGAACCAAATGATGAAGAAGAGTTAAACAATAATGAAAGTGAACATGAATGACTAAACGCGATTATTATGAAATACTTGGTGTAGATCGTAATGCCAGCAAAGATGATCTGAAGAAAGCTTACAGAAAGCTTGCAATGCAGTATCATCCCGATAGAAATCCCAATAACAAAGATGCAGAAGAAAAATTTAAAGAAGCAGCCGAAGCTTATGAAGTGCTAAGCAATGATGATAAAAAGGCCCGTTACGATAGATTTGGTCATGAAGGTATGAAATCGAGCGGATACGGCTCACCGGGATTTACGGACATCAATGATATTTTCTCGCATTTCTCAGATATTTTCGGAGGTGGATCAATCTTCGACGATTTTTTTGGCGGCAGCTCAAGAGGCAGAGGTCAGCGAAGACGATCCGGTGGAACACCTGGATCAGATTTACGAGTTACGTTAAAATTGACTCTTGATGAAATTGCAAAAGGCGCTACTAAAAAAATCAAAATTAAAAAGCATGTCAAGTGCGATCTATGTAACGGCAGCGGAGCTGAAGCCGGAACATCTACAAAAACATGTCCTGTCTGTCAAGGATTAGGCGAAGTTAAAACAATATCGAGATCAGTGTTTGGTCAATTTGTAAATATAACTACCTGCAGCAATTGCAATGGTGAAGGTACTGTTGTAGATAAACCATGCAGAAAATGTATGGGTGACGGCAGATTGCACGAAGAAGTCACAGTAAAAATTAATGTTCCCGTCGGTGTGCATGAAGGAAGCTACATGACAATGCGCGGGGAAGGCAATGCAGGTAAACGCGGTGGATCTTCCGGAGATTTAATTGTTATCTTTCAAGAAATTCGGCATGAATTCTTTAAACGTGAAGAGGACGATATAATTTATGATTTGTTCATCAGCTATCCGGAAGCCGTCTTAGGTGCTGATGTTGAAGTACCGACTTTAAATGGTAAAGCCAGATTAAAAATTGATCCCGGAACACCTTCAGGAAAGCTTTTGAGAATGAGAGATAAAGGAATAAAGCATCTCAATTCATCAGGATATGGAGATCAAATAGTAAGAGTAAATATTGATATACCAAGAAGAGTCAATTCTAAGGAAAAAGAATTATTGAAAGAATTATCGGAGATGCCAAATGTTAAAGGTAACCCGGGTACAGATGAAAAAAGTTTTTTTAAGAGATTTGGATTGTGAATCGCGATAATTACCTCGTCAGATGAAAATCTTTCAAAAGATATCAGAAAAAATTGGACTAACCCAAACCGAGCTAAAGGTTAACGCGTTTCTTGTTGTGGTATTTTTGATTGGAATAACAGTTAAGTGGTTAAATTGGGAAAATGATGATCCTGTTAAAAATAATTTTGATTATACTGCAGCAGACAGTATTTTTTATTCAACAAATAATCCTAAACCCCGGATATTAGAGAATAAAGTATTTGACTATAATCGGGAAAGTTCAGATTTTAACAAAAGCAATTTTAGTGAAAATAAGAAGAACCATGAGCTTGACGAAAAGAGTGTTAATCTTAACCAAGCAAGCTTAGAACAATTAGCTATGCTTCCCGGAATTGGAATTAAAACAGCCGAGAGAATTTTAGCTTACCGTAAAGCAAGCGGCAGATTCAATAGCATTGATGAGCTTTTGGAAGTTAAAGGAATCGGTAATTCAAAATTTGATAAAATTAAAAAGTACATCTTCGTTCGTTAATCCATTTTTAAATATTAATAGTCCCCGGAGGAACAATGACTAAAAGCGATCCATGGTATACTCATGCAATATTATATACTGTTATTGTCATTTTAGCAGCTCTTTTAATTAAGGTAGCGATAATTGATCCCAAAGAAGAAGTGGCGCAGGAAAAATATAATAAAGCTGAATCACGCTTGAGAATGAAAAACCTTAAAGAAGCGCAGGTTTTATGGGAGAAAAAATTCGGTAGCTTTACGGGCAGCTTAGACAGCTTGGTTAACTTCATTAAAAATGATCCGATGGTTCAGAAAGTTCGAACGGGCTACGATTCACTATCCAGAAGATCTACCGATCCTTTTGTTAAATTAACTCACGGAGAGTTTACACCTGACAGTTTATCCAGAACACCAGAAAGCTGGCAGTTTTACCTTTTACAAATTGACACATCAGAACAAGTGGATACTGTTGTAAATCGTCAGGGCAAAGTATTAAGAGTAGAAAAGCATACTGTTATTGGCAAGAGATATTTTATCGAAGACCCCGATGGCTACGGAACCGTTGGCAGCTTAAATGATGATGCATTAAAAAATACTTCGTCGTGGGAATAATAATTTAAGAATGAATTATTATGATTCGCATGCAGGTTTTACATTCACGAATGTAAAGCTTCAGGTTACAGAAATTACAGCAAAGCAAAATCATTTTAATGTATCCAGAATTGACGAAATTTATTTTAACGAAGAAATAGATTTCGCAAAGGATAAAGAAACAAAAATTTCATCACTTCTACAGGCAGCATTTGAAGAGTTGAGTATTAAGAATCCAATCACTTCAAATTCAGCTTCGTTTTCTCTCCCTCAAGAATTATTTGTCACTTCTCATTTACCGATTGAGCATTCCTTACTAAATTTTGATCTTACGGAAGAATTCAGATGGAACTTGTCAATTTTATATCCATACTTAAATTGGAATGATTATGTAATAAGTTTTTATGAGGTTGATGAAAAGAATATTGGTGTGAATGATATTGCGCTTGTTTTTGCACTGAATAGAAAATACATAAAAATTATAAACGACTTTTGCGCAAGGAATAATCTCAAACTAAAATTTGTTGATCATTGTCATCTTGCAGCCAACAACATTTTAAACTTGAATTTATTAAGTAAAACTAATAATCACGTTAGTATTTACATTTCGCAAAAAACTCTATCAGTGCTTGTTTCAATGGAAGGCAAGCCAGTTTATTATGAAGATATTCCGATAAAAAGTGCGTATGAGGCTCCCAGCATAATTAAGGATAAGTTTAATGAATTAAATCAGAAGCAATTCAATTTTACTTTAGCTTTTTTATTTGGCGATTCGACTTCAGGCGGAATTGCGAAAACATTGACTGAGACAACAGGAATTAATTTTTCATTGGTTAATCCATTCACACAACTTAAAGCTGACACAAGCATAATGACGAATAAATATTACACCGAAACAAATCATTTGTTCTCCCCATCCGCAGGCGTTGCCGCTCGAATATAAATTTAACTCTTCTGAGACTATTCCTAACAAAATGAGAATTTGGTCGCTCTTATTCTTAATTTTGTTTTGCAAGAACAATCTTAGTTTTTAATTATGAGAATAATTTTCGGAAAATTTAAAGGAAGAACAATCACTTCACCGAACTCAAAGTTTATTCGTCCGATGACGGATAGAGTACGGGTTACACTTTTTGATATTCTTTCTAATAAAATAGATTTTGAGGGAATAAAAGTAATCGACCTCTATTCTGGTTCGGGTTCACTTGGGCTGGAATGTTTGAGTCGAGGTGCAGATGAAGTTCTTTTTGTTGAAAGGAATTTTGTCATCTACAAAAACTTGGTAAAAAATATCCAGTCGCTTGATGTTGAAGCACAATGTAAAATCTTTAAGATGGAAGCAACGAAATTCAGTAGATTGGAAGAACATAAAAAGTACGATCTTATTTTTGCTGACCCTCCTTTTTTTAAAGATGATATTTATGAAGTGACTGAAAATCTTCAGGCAAATAAATTTTCAACAGATGACGGATTGATTATAATTCAACGCTCAATTCAAACCAGAGGAAAAGATAAACTGCATTTTGAAGTTGAGCCATTTAAGATTATTGGGGATTCGTGTCTTTATGAAATTACGAATCAAAAGTTATAGGCGAATCCAATCCACAACGCAAATGGAAAACCACTAATTAAAAGGCTACGAGAATATATTAAATATTAAATTTGAGATAAATCAAAAGATCGATGAGTGTTAATAAAAATTTTATTAGTTTTGGATAAATAAACAAATGTTGGGTATAAAATATGCGTAAAGTACTATATCCTGGATCTTTTGATCCTGTCACGTTTGGCCATATTGATATCATAGAACGAGCGAGAGATTTGTTTGATTCAGTTGTTGTTACCGTCGCAGTAAATCCAACCAAGACTCCCCTATTCACAGTTGAGGAACGTGTTCATTTTATCAAAGAGAGTGTCAAAGAGTTCAAAAATATTTATGTGGATTCATTCGATGGATTAGTTGTTGATCATGCTAAATCGGTTGGCGCAAGCGGAATCATCCGCGGTTTAAGAGCTATCAGCGATTTTGAGTTCGAGTTTCAAATGGCATTGATGAATAGAAAATTAGCCAAGGACATTGCTACCATCTTCCTCATGCCGCACGAAAAATATACTTATCTTAATTCTACCATTATAAGAAATCTTGCTTCATTAAAAGGTGATATCACTGATTTCGTTCCTCCAGTTGTTCAGGAAGCATTGAAGAAAAAATTTTTACAGTAAATAATAATAGAGAAAATTATGACTCCAATAGAAATAAACTCTATCCGATACCGGCTTGAAGAAAGAAGAAACAAGCTGCAGGAAACTATTAATGATTTCAAAAATCCGACTGAGCTCTTAAACCTCCTTAATGATGTTGATTCTGCACTTAAGAGGATGAATAATGGAACTTATGGACTTTGTGAAGTTTGTCATGACCCAATAGAGGATTTTCGTCTGAAACAAGATCCATTAATGTGCTTTTGCCTGGATCATTTGACATCATCACAACAACGTGCACTTGAACAAGATTTGCAGCTTGCGGCACAAATTCAAAATGCTTTGCTTCCAAAAAATAATTTAACAATCGGCGGCTGGGAATCTAACTATCACTATGAGCCAGCCGAACTTGTAAGCGGAGATTATTGTGATGTCGTTCGTGCCGAGGAAAAAATGAAAAAACAATTATTCATTATTGGAGATGTATCAGGTAAAGGTGTTGCTGCTTCAATGCTTATGTCACATTTGCATGCCATGATTCATAGTTTAACTTCTCTTAATCTTGATGTCCGTGAACTTGTTGAGCGTGCAAACCGTTTATTTTGTGAAAGCACTCTTTCAACTCATTATTCAACGCTTGCTTTTATATTGGCACATGATTCGGGAGAGATAGAAATTTGTAATGCCGGTCATTGTGCACCAATACTAATTAAAGGAAATCAAGTTACAAAGATTGATGCAACAGGAGTTCCTATCGGATTATTCTGCAGCAGTGAATTTGGGGTCAACAAATTCAAACTTGAATCTGGAGATACAATACTTTTATATACAGACGGACTTTCTGAAGCTGTTAATAAAGATGAAGAGTACGGAGAAGCAAGAATTTTGAAACTTGCCGAATCGCTTAAGTCAGTCGCTCCTCAAAAAATAATTACTGTCTTTCTTGAAGATTTGAAACTTTTTCTTTCTGGCAGATTAAAATCCGACGATCTTACTTTAATGGTTATTAAAAGATTATAAAATTCAATCATCAACGGCAAAAATAATCTTAATTCTCCTTGCTTAAATCTCTTACTAAAGATAATTTTGAGAAATAATTATTCAACACATTCCAGGGGTTAATAAAGGATAAATTATGAGTCTAAGTTTAATTGCAAAAACTATTAAGGCATCACCAACTTTAAAACTGAATGAAAAGTTTGCCATTTTAAAAGAGAAAGGCGATCCGGTAATTCATCTTGGCGGAGGTGAGCCAAAGAGCAGAGTTCCGATGGAAGCAATTCTTGCGACTGTTGCTCATGTAAATACGGGTGAAGTTCGTTATGCACCAGCAGATGGTATTCCTGCACTAAAGCAAGCGATCATCCGTTACACAGAAGAATTCTATGAAAGAAAAGTTAACCCTGAACATGTTATTGCTTCAGGCGGGGCTAAGCAGGCAATAATGGTTGCTTTGCAGGCAATATTAAATCCGCAGGAAGAGGTTCTCTTCCCTGCTCCATATTGGGTAAGTTATCCGGACATGGCTAAACTTATCGGAGCAATTCCGGTTCCGGTTTTGCCAGAAGACGGAACATTTTATCCAAGATTAAAAGACATTACAGATAGAGTCGGTTCCTATACAAAAGCAGTGATAATCAACAGCCCGAATAATCCTACAGGCGCAATGTACTCCGAAGAATTTATTGCTGACGTTGTTGAGTTTTGTGAAAAGAAAGATCTTTGGTTGATCATGGACGACATTTATCATCGCCTGATATTTGATGGAAGAAAACCTATCAACTGTTATAAGTATGCTAAAAAGTTTGATGAAAATTCCAAGATCATTGTGATCAATGGTGTATCAAAACAATATGCGATGACAGGGTTCAGAATCGGCTGGGCAGTTGGAAATAAAAAAGTCATCGAAGCTATGAGCAATATTCAAGGACATCAAACATCAGGACCATCAGTTGTATTACAAAAAGCTGCAGTTGCGGCTTTGAATGGAATTCAATCAGGTGTGGAAAGTTTACGAGCAACATTGGAAAATAATAGAAATGTCATGATTGATCTTCTAAGATCATTTGAAGGAGTAATAGTAACTAAACCCGATGGAACATTTTATTGCTTTGCAGATTTTTCGGCATACGATAAAGATTCAAATAAACTTTCAGAATTTTTAATTGACAAAGTACAAGTGCTGACTGTCCCAGGTAAAGAATTTGGTTTGGATGGATATCTAAGATTAAGCTACTGCGGAACAATCAGTGATATTCAAGATGGAATTGAGCGAATGAAATGGGCGCTCGATCCTAATTCACCTAATGAACTATATATTGGCGACAGAAAATTAGTGAGGGATTGGTCATGAGTAAATATTTAGAATTCGATTCACCTGCAACTAAGCAGGCAATGGAGCTTGCTTCAGATTTTCGACTCAAGAGCCAAGGTTTAACTTATCTGGACAGGGTTTTTTGGAATCTTCCTAACGAAGCATTGTATGAAGAGGCAATTTTCAGGAATGAGGGAAAGATTACTAAACATGGGGCTTTTGTAGTTCATACAGGAAAGCATACTGCACGTGCTGCTGCCGATAAATTCATTGTTCAGGAGCAAAGTACGAATGATAAAATTTGGTGGGGTGTTTACAATCGTCCTTTCAGCTCTGAAAAATTCAATCAGCTGATGGGCAGAGTACAATCTTTCTGTCAAGGTGAAGAATTGTTTGTGCAGGATTGTTACGCAGGCGCTGATCCGGATTATAGAATGCCTATCAGAATCATTACCGATAAAGCCTGGCTCAGCTTATTTGCGAGAAATATGTTCATCACGACTGATAATAAAGATGAACTGAAAAAATTCGTCCCCGATTTTACCGTAATCACGTTATCAGGATTCAAAGTAGACCCATCAATTGATGGAACGAGAACTGAAACAGGAATAATATTAAATTTTGGGCAGCGGACTGCATTAATCGCAAATTCACTTTATGGTGGTGAAGTCAAAAAATCAGTTTTCACTCTCCTTAATTTTTTGCTGACGTTTGAAGATGTTCTGCCAATGCACTGCTCTGCTAATGTTGGTAAAGATGGTAATGTTGCATTATTCTTTGGTTTAAGCGGCACCGGGAAGACTACTCTTTCTGCTGATCCTAAAAGAAACTTAATTGGCGATGATGAACACGGTTGGAGTAATCAAGGTGTGTTTAATTTTGAAGGCGGATGTTACGCAAAAGTAATTCGTCTATCTGCAGAGAGTGAACCTGAAATTTACGCAACCACAAAACGATTCGGTACAATATTAGAAAATGTTGTTTACGATCCTGTCAGCCGAAACATCGATCTCGATGATGATCATATAACCGAAAACACTAGATGTTCCTATCCGCTTGAGTTTATTCCGAACGTTGTTCCGGAAGGATATGTTCGTACACATCCAAAGAATATCATTTTCTTAACATGCGATGCGAGCGGAGTTCTTCCTCCAATTGCAAAATTAAATCCTGAACAAGCACAATATCACTTCATCAGCGGATACACATCCAAAATTGCCGGAACAGAAATTGGTCTTGGTATCGAACCACAAATAACTTTCTCAGCATGTTTTGGAGCGCCGTTCATGGTTCGTCATCCATTTGAGTATGCAGCAATGTTAAAGCAAAGAATGCTGAAACACAAAGCTAATGTATGGCTTGTCAACACTGGCTGGGTTGGCGGAAGATTCGGAGTTGGGAAGCGAATCAGTATTCGTCACACAAGAAATTTATTGAACGCCGCATTAGAAGGTAAACTCGACAAAGTTAAATATAGAAAAGATAAATTATTCGGATTTGAAGTCCCGATGAGCTGTCCCGAAGTTCCTGAAGATGTGCTTGAGCCATCAAACTCTTGGGGAAATAAAGATGAGTACTGGAAAAAGTATGACGCACTCGCAGCAAGATTTATCGAGAACTTCAAGTTATTTGAAAAAGAAACCTCCGAAGAAGTAAAGAAAGCCGGACCGGTAAGGTTATAGTAGTTTTTAGATATGCCAGATTTAGCATTGCTATAGCTTACAGAAATCTGGCATATCTCAATGTGGCAAAATCTGGCATATCTATAATAAAAATTAATTTGTTGGCTTAGAATACTAAGTCAATGGAGGAATGACATGAAAAAAATATTTCTCGTGTTGATCTTTTATGCAAGTCTTCTCACCGCACAAAATAACATGTGGCCTCTTGCGAAAGGGAATCAATATCAATATTTCGAATATGGAACACATCAGGTCGGATATTCATATGCCCTAGACCCAGAAATGATTATTAAAGATACCTTAATAAATCAGATAAAATATTATTCTTTTAATAACTCAGGAGATTTTTTCAAGTATGATAGAGACTCCAACAAAGCATTTTTGTGGTTCAATGGCGTGGAAGACTTATATTTCGATTTTAATTTGATAAATGGGAGTACCTTCTCTCAATTTAAACCTTCTTCGCATTCTTATGAAGATGTTATA
>Ga0209322_10002059_pt1 | contig 11548 bp, 19 predicted proteins | sample Rifsed19ft1_FD_184013 | JGI IMG/M metagenome (GOLD analysis project Ga0209322, IMG submission 184013) | Soil microbial communities from Rifle, Colorado, USA - sediment 19ft 1 (version 2) | ecosystem: Environmental > Terrestrial > Deep subsurface > Rock core/Sediment | place: Rifle, Colorado...
GCCCTTTGGCTGCTCTTCAGTGGTTTGCTGGGGGCCTCCCCACTCCCGGCATGGGGCGCCGAGCCGGCCGCGCCCCTCGACGATCACGCGAAGGCGATCGCCCAGCGGCTCTCGCAGAAAACGGGGGTGTCGGTGGACCAGCTCATTGCCGCACACAAGAGCGGCAAGGGGTGGGAAGCGATCGCCAAGGAGAACAACGTCAGGCTGGACCCCATGGGGAGCGAGGCAGGCAGGCCCTAGGGCTCCGGCCGAGTCACCAAGGGCGCGAGACCCCTCTCTTCCGAGGGGTTTTTCGTTTCTCCCCACCGGGCCGTCAGGTTTATGGTGGAGGAGGGGAGCGCCGTGAGTCCAGCCCAGTGCCGGCAATGTGGGAAGGAGATTTCGACGGAGGACGTCTCGTGTCCCCATTGCGGAGCAACACAGCTGCTCAGTGCTCTTCCGTCCGAGCCCGCTCCGGGAGTGTCGTCGCCGCCGTCCTCTTTTCGCAAGCCACTCGCCCCGCTCCGACCTCCGGGACCCGAGACTCCGCGGCCAGAGAATCTGGACCTGGAGGCGCCGCCTTCCACCCTGACGCCCATGCACGGTCTGCTGGCGATCAGTGCTCTCCTGGTCATTGCGATTGTCTGGTACGGATTCATCGGGCGAGGGAGTAGCGAGAAACCCCCCACTTCTGCTACGCCTGCTCCGGCCTCAGCGCCGGCTCCATCTCAAGAGGCTCCAGCGGCAGCGCCTGCCGTCCCCCAGCTGAGCGCGGCCGAGCGCCAGGCGGCGAATGAAGTGCTCGAGGTCCTCCAGGCCGTCCAGGCGATGACCACGGGCAACGCGACCCCTCAGGAATATACGAGTCGCGTGGCGAATGCGAAGGTTCAAGTCGAGAAATATCTGCACACGGGAGAGGGAGACCGGGTGATCAAGGCCCGCGTGTATGAGGCGATGATCGTCCATCTCCTGGCGGCGACTGCCTGGAAGGCCAAGATTGTGAATCGTCAATCGGACTACGAAGAGGTCGGGACCCACCCGGGACTTGGATTCTGTCCCGATCTGCGGCCACTGCTGGATCTGCCGCCGCCAACGGGCGTCGACAGACCCCCCGCGATGAACCGCGGGGCCAATGCCGCCGAGAATCTCGAGCGAGTCTGGCTGTGCGCCGCCGGCAAGATTGACGCCGTGGAGCAGGCCATCAAGGCCCGGTCCGGCTAGACGGGCAACGTCCCGGCCTCGACGCCAGGCGGCGGACCGCGCCGTCGGCTACCGGTCGTTCAGGGAGACCTCCCGGGTGGCGCGGAGCCGCTGGACGAGCTGCTCGTAGGAGGACTTCTGGATGATCGTGTTGAATTGCGAGCGGTAGTTGTTCACCATGCTGATCCCTTCGATGCTTATATCATAGATGTACCAGCGATCGCCGCGACGAAGCAGCCGAGCGTCGACCGGGATCTCGGTGCCCCCTTTTCTCAGAATCCTGGCGCCCACGATGGCATAATCGCCGTCGATCGACTCACTGACATAGTTCACCCGCTCACCACTGTAGAGGCTGACCTTCGAGAGGTACGAGTTCTCGAGGAAGTCCGCGAAGAGCCGGGTAAATTCCTCGCGCTCCGCCGCGGTCCGCGCTTGCCAGTGGCGGCCGAGGGCGCGCTTGGCCGTCTCGGAGAGGTCGAATACCTCCCCGGCGACCTTCCGGACCGCGGTGCGGCGCTCCGCCTCATTCAGCGCCGGATCCCGGAGCACCTTGAGGACCTGGTCGGTATATTGGCGCGCCTGGTCGGTTGGTGCCCCAGCCCACACCTGGGCGGCCAGGCAGAGCCCCAAAGTCGTCGCGAGAATGGCTAGCCCGATGCGCTTCATAGTTGCCAGCTCCTTTCGATAAGTGCACTTGCCCAGCTAATTGCGCTCCAGTAGAAGGCCGCGGCCAATTCCTCAAGCTCCCCCCCGCTGTCAGCGGGCAGGCTGACTCCGTGGCTGACCAGGTAGAGAACCAAACCGTACTTGGCGATGGTGTTGAGCAACGAGAGCCAGTTCACCACATCCTCCTCATCAGGAACGCACGCGACCCCCTTTAGAGCAAAGCGGGTGCCATGCGGGAAGAAAGTCTAAGGTCCTTTCAAATAAGAGGAAATTCACCTGGAGCCGGCGACGGCGAAGGGAGGCGCTGGTCAGATTGTCACCACTTGGCCAAATTGCTCCGGCGCGCTCCGGAATTTTGTTGATGTCGCGCCCGTCAAAAGGTAGGAAGGGAAGAGTGAGAAAGTCAGCGTTGGTTTCGCTTCTGGCGGTCGCGCTGCTTCTCGTTGCTACGGTGCCGAGCGATGCATGGCAGAGGCATCGCGGCGTCCGGGGCCATGTCTTCATCGGCGTCGGGCACCCGTTCTGGTGGGGCCCGCCGCATCCGTACTGGTGGTATTATCCGGCGCCGTACTACGTCTATCCGCCTCCGGCGGTCATCGTTGAACAGCCGCCGGTGTACATCCAGCAGCCGCCGCCGCTTCCGGCGCCGCCCGAGATGTACTGGTATTACTGTTCCAGCGCGCAGGCGTATTACCCGAGCGTTCCGACGTGTCCCGAGGCATGGGTGAAGGTGCCGCCGAGGCCTCGGTGAAATCCTCCATCCTCTCCATCGCGGCGGGAATGTTCCTGACGGCATGCGCGACCGTGCCGACGGGTCCGAGCGTGATGGTGCTGCCCGGCAGCGGGAAGAACTTCGAGCAATTCCAAGCCGATGATGCGGTCTGCCGTCAGTGGGCGGCGCAACAGACCGGGACGACGCCGGGCCGGGCGTCGACGGAGAGCGCGGTGAGCGGGGCGGTCATCGGGACGGCGGTAGGAGCGGCGGTCGGGGCAGCGGTCGGCGCGGCAGCCGGGAGTCCGGCGATGGGGGCAGCCGTTGGCGCGGGAGCCGGGCTGCTCGGCGGGACGGCTGTGGGCGCGAGTGCCGCCGAGGGCGCGCACACGACGGTGCAGCGCCGCTACGACATCGCCTACATGCAGTGCATGTACGCCAAAGGCAACCAGATCCCGGTGGCCAGAGGGTCTCAGCCGGCGTACACAGCGCCGCCCACTCCTCCGCCACCTGCTGCGAGCGCGCCGCCGACCATCCCGCCGCCGCCGGCAGGAACTCCACCACCCCCGCCTCCCGGGGTTTCGCGGTAGCCCTCCGCCTCCCCCGGCGCGCGGTCGAGGGTCTCGCGCGCGACGAGTGGGCAATAAGCCGAATGAATCGTTTTTCCGATGCAACTTCTCTATTCGTGCGCAGCAGTGGCAAATGTGTGTCTCCGCGACAAACCGAGTGATGGCAAGGTGAGGCGTCTTTCCAACGCTATCGAAGGGTTGCAGTTGTCGGACGCTGCGCCAATCGCTGGCATCTCCTATGCATGGTAAAGGGACAGAGCTTCTGTGCGGGGAGGTGACGTATGGTAACAGAATCCGCCCAGAGTTCGGACGTCCCGCGCCCTTCGGTCCTCCTGTCGGAACCAATCAAGGTCGCCCTCCATTACCTGGACGGTCAGGTCCTCAAGGGCTCCGCGCATGACTTCCACCCCAGCAAGCCCCACTTTCACTTTTTCCCTGCCGACGTCGGACCCTCCGGCAAGCCGATTCAGGTCCATGTGAAAGACTTGAAGGCGGTGGTCTTCATCAAAGATCTGGTCGGGGACGATCTCCTCGATGAGCCGCAAAAGGTCGTCGAAGGAAAGCAGCCTCCCGGCCGGAAGGTCGAGGTGGTGTTTGCGGATGGATCGGTGCTCGTGGGATTGACCATGGCCTATGACCCCCGCCGGCCCGGCTTCTTCGTCGTCCCCCTGGATCCCCATAGCAATACGTCGAGAGTGTTCGTGCTCTCCCACGCGGTGAGCGAGGTCCGCCACCCGTAACTCGCTTTTGCCCCGGTCACGGGGTAAGCTAGCGAACGCAATGGATTCAGAACGACAGCGTAAGGTGGCCCTCGTCACCGGGGCCTCGCGAGGGATCGGCCGAGCCATCGCGGTTGAACTCGCGGCAGCGGATGTCACCGTGGTCATCAACTATGTCCAGCGGCGCGAGGAGGCCGAGGCCGTCGTGGCCGCCATCGAGAGCACGGGCGGCCGGGCGCTCGCGGTCCAGGCCGACGTGAGCGAGCGGGAGGCCGTGGAGGCCATGTTTCGGGCGATCGATGAGCGGTTGGGGCGCCTGGACATGCTCGTCAACAACGCCGGCATCGCGTCGCGCATTGATTCCATCACGGCCATCACCGACGAGAACTGGCATCGCACGCTGGCCGTGAACCTTGACGGGGCCTTCTTCTGTCTCCGAGCAGCGATTCCGCGATTGCGGGCCGCCGGTCGGGGCCGAATCGTGAACATCTCCTCCGGCGCGGCGCTGACGGGCGGGGTGATCGGGGCCCACTATGCGGCGAGCAAGGCGGGGCTCCTGGCGCTCACGGCGAAGGCAGCGCGGGAACTGGCCCGGGACGGAATTGCCGTCAACGCGGTGCTCCCCTCGGTCATCGAGACCGACATGCTCGATCAGATCGCACGGGGGCCGGAGGCACGGGAGCGGCTCAGCATGGCCTTTCCCATCGGACGGTTTGGCCGCCCCGAGGAAGTCGCCCAGGTGGTTCGGTTTCTCTGCCTGGACGCTCCCGACTACCTCACCGGCGAGTTCATCAGCCTTCGGGGCGCCCGACTCTAAGGAATCCCCCTCACCTTTATCCTCTCCCCCAGCGGGGGAGAGGGCAGGGTGAGGGGGACAGGGTCGGGGGGCTAGCGGGGCCGGTCGAGGTGGCGGAGGGCGCGGGCCGCGGCGCGGGCCTTCTTGGGAAGGCGGCGGGGGTTGCCCTTCTTTGGCTGGGCCGCGGGCTCGTCGTCCGCCTCGGGCTTTTCCGCAGGCGGCCGAGAGGTGCGGCGGAGGCGAGCCAGGAACTCGTCGGCGCTGATGGCCGTGGCGCCACCCCGGCCCGCCGCCTGGCGCACCTCGCGGTCGTTGGAGACGACGGCGGCGCCCGCGCTGGCCTCGCGGGCCAGCACGTGGTCGGCCGTCTCTCTGGCGCTGGAGAAGATGACCCGCACCCCGAAGCCGCCAGGGGAGCTTCCGCCGCCCCGGTCGCCGTCGAAGACCACGGTGAACTGGTCACCCGAGAGGCGAGCCGCCGTGGACAGCAGGCGGCAGAGCGCCTCGCGTCCGGCCTGGAGAGTCTCCCGCTCGCGCGCGGCCAGCTCCGGCGCCCGGCGGATCACGTTGTAGCCGTCCACCAGCCAGCGCATCAGACAGGCTGGCTGCGGTCGGTGAGGCAGCGGTCGTAGGTCTCGCGGTACTGGCGGTGGCGCTCGGCACCCTCCTTGATCCCGGCCACGAGCCCCACGATCAGCCCGATGCCGGCGCCGGCCGCCGCGCCGATCCACGCCCCGTCCGAGCGACTGCCCCCCGTGACGACGCCCCAGCGCACGCCCTCCGAGGCGCCGAGCAGCACGAGGTAGAAGCCCAGCAACCCCACGCCTCGCATCGTCTCCGCCATTCCCGCTGATTCCGCCGCTGCCGCGGCGAGCTGGGCGCACTCCTGCTGGTCGCGGGCCATCTTCTCCTCGGCCTCGGTCCGGGTGGGCTGGGGTTTCGCCGTAGCGCAGCCGGCCGCGAGCGCCACGATCAACGTCCAGGCGATGAATCGCATCATGGCGAGCCTCCTGCGTCAGGGCGCTTGGCGACCCTGACCGTCACCGTCTCCTCCCGGCTCTCGAATGGGAGGACCGCGTCCACCAGCTCGGCCGGCCACTCGCCGCCGTGGACGCGCGCCGGCAGGGCGCGGAGGTCCAGCGAGGCCACCTCGCCCCACCGCCCGTGGCAGCGCAGGAGGTCCTCCAGCTCCTCGCGCCCCGGCTCGTCCTTGAGGGGATAGTGGAAGCGCTCGCCCCGGCTGATCCGGGCATAGTAGGCGGTGCCGAAGACCGCCTCGAGCCCGCGGGCGTCGGCGTACTCGGCGATCCGCCGCTCGAGCGCCTCGATCTCGGCGTCCAGCTCGGCGACGGCGGCGCGCTTCTGCGCCCTCAGCTCGGCCAGCCGGTCCACCCAGCCGACGGCCTCGGCCGCCGACGGCGCCGTGGGGATCTCTTCCCGGTGCCGCCACGCCGGGCACACCGGCTGATACGAGCAGGTCTCGCAGTGCGCGGCCACCCGCGTGGGGAAGGTCTCGTCCCGCTCGATGCCGCGGATCCGGCCTAGCGTCTCCCGCTTGAGCGCCTCGAGCGACCCCGGCGAGCGCCGGCTCCGGAGCTCGAGATCGTGGGCGAGGTAGTGCCAGACGAGCTCGATCTCGCCCGCCATGGGCCAGAGGTGACGGACGCCCAGCTCGTAGAGCCCGAGCTGCCGGTCCTCGTCCAGCTTCGCCTGGGGCGGCAGGTACTGGCCGGTCTTGTAGTCCCGGATCTGCCAGAGCCCGTCCCGGGTCCGCGAGAGCCGGTCCAGATAGCCCTGAAACCAGACCCCGCCGTCTCGGTCCAGGGGGAAGAGGATCCGCCGCTCCACGGCCAGCGTGTGGTCGCGGTCGAAGGGCGCGTAGCGCCGGTAATAGCCCTCGAGCTGGCGCTCCCCCTCGCGGCGGTAGTCCTCGGCCGTGAGGTCCGGCTGCTGGATGCGCACCCCCTCGTGCCAGTTCTCCTGCCAGGCCGTCCGGAAAAACTCGAGCACCCCCTCGGGGGACGGGATCCGCCCGAACCGAACGTTCGCGTAGAGGGCCTCGAGGGCCTCGTGGACGCGGCTGCCGAGGAACTGCCCCGCCGTCTCCACCTCCGGGACCTCCAGCCGGTCCAGGTACTGGAAGCGGTACTGGCGCGGGCAGGTCTCGTACGTGGACAGGCGGCTGTGGGAGTAGACAGGCACGGCCATCGCCTCCTGATGAAGAGAATATCCTCCAACCTCGTGCCGTCCTCAAGTGCCTCGAGCCTGGTGTCTCCGATTTGTGACATTTTGAGGCGATAGGGCTCATGCTATCGTGGGTGAGCGGGGTACAGCCATGAAATGCGTGATTTGCAAGCACGGCGAGACTCGCCCCGGCCCGGCCACCCTTGCCTTTACGCGGGATGGCACGACGCTGGTCGTCAAGGGGGTTCCCGCGGATATCTGCGCGAACTGCGGCGAGGAATACGTGGACGAGGCCACTACGGCCCGGCTGCTGCGCACGACGGAGGAAGCGCCCGCGCCGGAGTGAAGGTGGACGTCCGCGACTACGTATCGGGGTCATGAAGCGGGACGTGAGGCAGCGAGGGCACAAGCCCGGCGTGGGAATGCGGCGGCCTGCCGCATCGATAGCCCGGGAGGTTCGGGAGCTGCGCTCCCGGCTGGCTCTTCGTCCCGACAAACCGATCTCCCAGCAGCGATTCGGGGATCTTCTGGGCGTAGCCTGGAGCACTGTGGCGCGCTGGGAAGGAGGCAGCAGGCCTGACGCCAAGATGGCCACCAAACTCGCGCGGCTCCGTCGCGCCCTGGATGCGCTAGGAGACCTGGTAGTCCCGGAGGATCGCCTTCGATTCTTCGAGCAGCATCACCCGCTCCTGCTCAAGATGCGGCCGATCGACCTGCTGGACACCGAGCAGGGGGCAGCCGCCATCATGCGGCTCATCGAGGGTCTTGAATCCGGTGCGTTCGCGTAAGATTAGGTCCGCCTGAGCCAACCAGCCAGCCCGGCTTGCCCTCGGGGGAGACTTCCTCTACGCTCCCCCTGTGGGCGAGACCCGCGTCGATCTGCTGCATCTCCTGGAGGACCTCCGCGACGCTTACCCCGGCGCCGCCGAGGAGTCCATCCTCACCGAGGTTGTCGCCAACTCCCTCGACTCGGGCGCCACCGCCGTCGCCATCGCCACCGATCCCGCCGGGTCCACGCTGACGATCGTGGACGACGGCGTGGGGATGCGACGGCGCGATCTCGCGCGCTACCACGATGTCGCGGCGACCACCAAGGTGCGGGGGGACGGCATCGGCTTTGCGGGGGTGGGGATCAAGATCGGCCTGCTCGTCTCCGAGGAGGTCCTGACCGAGAGCCGGCTCGGCAAGCACCACATGGCCACCACCTGGCGTCTGTCCTCACGCCACCGGGCGCCGTGGAAGTGGGTGCCTCCTCCTGGACTGGTCGCCGAGCACGGAACAGCGGTCCGGCTTCATCTGAAGAACCCACTGTCCCCCCTCCTTGACCCGGGCTTCATCGAGGGAGCGCTGTGGCGGCACTTCCAGCCGCTGCTGGATCCCGCCCTGGCGGAGATCCTGGCCGCGCACTACCCGCGCGGGGTCCGTTTTGTGATTAACGGCCGGCCGCTCAGGCAGGAGAGCTGGGAGGCGCCCGAGCGGGCGCCCATCGCCGTGCGGCTCGCGCGCAAGCGGAAGCCGTCGGCGTCGGGCTACCTGGTCCGCGATCGGCTGCCGCTTGCCGAGGAACGGCGGGGTCTGGCGATCAGCACGTTCGGCAAGGTCATCAAGCGGGGCTGGGACTGGCTCGGAATCGCGCCCTCATCTCCTGAGCGCGTCGCCGGCCTGATCGAGGCCCCGGCCCTGGCCCAGGCGCTCACCCTCAACAAGGCCGACTTCATCCGCGCCGGGGCACGGGGCGCGATCTACCTGGCGTACAGGAAGGCGATCCAGGAGGCCGTCGCGCGCCAGCTGGCCGCCTGGGGCGATATCCGCGAAGGGGGCGAGCAGGCCCGGCGGCGGGCCGCCCGTCCCGTCGAGCGCGACCTCGAGGCGGTCCTGCTCGACCTCGCCGAGGAGTTCCCCCTGCTGGCGGCGCTCGTCGAGCACCGCGCGGGCGGCCAGCGCGCCCTGCCGATGGGTCAGGCGCTGGCGAAGCCCGGCAAGGGCGAGAGTCCGGAAGCGGTGCCGGCGAGGACGATGGAGCCCCGACCGGCGGCGGAGGCGCCGGCTCCGACGGGGCCGCCGGAGGAGCCCGGGGCGCCCGAGCTCGCAGCAACGGAGCCGGTCCCACCGGCGGCCACGGTAGAGCTCCCTGCAACACGCGGCCCTCGCCGGCCGGCGCGCTACGGCCTCTCCATCCAGTTCGAACCGCGTCCCGAGGACCCCGAGCTGGCCCGCCTGGTCGAGACGACTGTCTGGATCAACGAGGCTCACCCCGCGTACCGCCGCGCCGTCGCCTCGCGCTCGGAGGGCTACCATATCGCGGTCGCCTCGGCCATGGCGCTCGCCTCCCTCGCCGTCGAGCCCGACAAGGAGCACGCCTTCGTGACCGCGTTCCTCGCGAGCTGGGGGGCCGCGCTCGACCGCCGCAAGGGCCGGGGGCGGCGATAGGGAGCCCATGCTGCGGAAATAAGGCAGTTCCTACATTAATGTAGTAATAAATGTGGTAATGGTGTCCTTCCGCGGTTCGCCCGCCGCTATTTGCAATCTCAAGGCTCGGCTATAATGAATGACGGATGCCGATAGACTGCAAAAGGACCAAGGCCGTGGGCGTTGACGAGCTCTTGAAGGGAAAACGCGAGCAGATCCTGAAGATCGCCGCCAAGCACGGCGCGCGGAAGGTGTGGGTCTTTGGCTCCGTGGCGCGGGGCGAGGCCGACGAGCGAAGCGACGTGGACTTCCTCGTCGAAATGGAGCCTGGGCGCAGCCTGCTCGACATGGGCGGCCTGCTCATGGAGCTGCGAGAGCTGCTTGGTCGCGATGTTGACGTCGTTACCGAACGAGGTCTCAAGCCCCGCATCCCGGCCCGGGTGCTGCGGGAGGCAGTGGCGCTCTGAGAGATCATCGGGAATTGCTTCGGGATATCCTCGAGGCGATCGGGCACACACCGACGTCGTGTGGGACGTCGTCAAGAGCGATCTGCCTGACTTCAAGCGCAAGATCGAGAAACTCTTGGCCAACTTGGGTGGGAGGTCGTAAGACTCCAGCATGAACACCCCGAAGGACCTCCGTTTGAGCTCTTTCAAGGTGTCCCGCGCCGAGCCGATCCGGCCCGGCGATCCGGACTACGCCCTCGTCCGCGCCCGTCGCCGGCAGCCAGCGGACGCCTTTCTCATCCGGGAGATCAAGACCAGCCGCGCCCGGCTCAAGAAAGCTCGAGCCCGATAAGGCAGTTTGAGGTCACAATTTGTGACCTCAAACGGGAGACCCGGGGGGCTTCTAAATCGCGATCTTGAGCGCGATCTCGCCGAACAGGGCCTCCGGCACCTTGACCCTGCGCTTGCCAGTCGTACGACCCTCGGTCATCCGGACGAGCCCGTACTTCTCCAAGATCCTGAGGTCCTCTTGAACGTTCTTGAGATCTCGCTTCAGCGCAGGAGGACCTGCGTGTCAAGAACGACTCGAAGCGCGGGCAGCTCGGAGGGCCTCGCCAATCACGGTCGCAACGAACGGTTCCGGGAGATCCCGACCTCGGCTCCGAGCTCGTTCGACCAAAGCATCTAGTTCCTTGTCGGAAAGGGCCTGAAGGGCCTGGTCGATTCCCTCCAGGCCTGCGCGTGTCCCCAGGAGGAGAGGGAGGATCTCCTGGGCAAGCTGTTCCCGCTCCCCCTCGGGGAGGGCTATGATCTCGTCCGTCAGAGCTCTTACCTTCGCTTTGTCCATCGAGCCCATTCCTAACGCGACTATAGCACCAGCCGGGGCGGACCTATCGCCGGCCGGAGCCCAGCCGGCGGCTGCCCCCCCTGGCGGGACGCTTTGCGACGTACTGGTTGATCGCGTCTCGCACCACATCGGCGATGGAGCGCCGCTCCTTGAAAGCGATTTCTCGCAACGCCTGATGCTGCTCCGTCTCGATCGCGGCGAAGAGGGTGACGGGGCCTTCTATCTTCTTCTCTCGCGCCATGGCTTTTCTCCTCTTACCCCGTACGCTCCTTCGCCAACCCCTCGGCGATCCACATCCGGAGCAGGGTCTGGTATGGGACACTCTTTTCCCGCGCCACCCGCTTGGCGGCCGCGATCTGGTAGGGCTCCAGGCGCAGGGTAACGGGCTTCTTGATCTCCGCCCTGGCCGCGATGCGCCGGCGGAGCTCCGGAGAGGCCTTCACGGCCACCTCTCGAAGTTCTCGCTGGTAGGGAGCGGAGTCGTGGGTTGCCCAGAACTCTGCTGCTTCGCGGTCATCCCTGAACTTGGGGATTTTGGATTGTCGCTTCATTTTCTGCCCTTTCGTCTCTTCCGGTAGGAGCTTTTTTCCTTCTCCGTCATCGCGCGCGCTGTGAGAACCCGGATCCGCCCTCCCGGTCGCGACACGTAGACCGTAAAGAGATGGCGCCCGCTCTCTGTCCTTCCATAAGCCAGGAAGCGGCTGTCTGTCCCTCGAAGAACCACCGGATCACCGGCGAGAGCCTCTTCCACTTCCTCGGGGGAGACCTGGTGCCGGCTGACATGGGCTACGTTCTCCTCGTCCCAGACAAAGCCCCGAATCCATGGCATCAGGGTACCCGCTAATTAGTGTCCACTGAACCGATGCACAATGTCAATACGCGCCTTCAGTGGACCGCTACCTTGAAATCGCAGTCTGCGATCTCAAGTTTAGGCCGCTGGCTCTGACCCCCCCTGTCACACTTCCGTGACACTCTCCCATCTACTGAGAATGTGTTATCTTTTGTGGACACCCCGGGAGGG
>Ga0209322_10002065_pt1 | contig 11529 bp, 15 predicted proteins | sample Rifsed19ft1_FD_184013 | JGI IMG/M metagenome (GOLD analysis project Ga0209322, IMG submission 184013) | Soil microbial communities from Rifle, Colorado, USA - sediment 19ft 1 (version 2) | ecosystem: Environmental > Terrestrial > Deep subsurface > Rock core/Sediment | place: Rifle, Colorado...
TCATATCATCGTAGGAGGTAACTCATTCACAAGTCTGGTTGAACGACGGTTGATGTGATTTGCTATGACATTATTAAACTCATCCGAATTAAACTTTAATATTGCGTTTATTGGATAATTTTCGTAAATATAGATAAGAATTATCTAGATATTCAAAATTGGCCCCCAAAATCGTAAATTAACACGTAATATTCTAGATGTAAATCAATCAATAATAAATTATTTAATAATGGAGGTTACTATATGAAGTTAACAAAAGCGGTGAGAAATCTCGTCATCATTGCTGCAATTGCAACTTCCGCATCGTTTTTAACGGGTTGCGGAGGAGTTAGCGAAGCTCAGATGGAAGAACTTAGAGGTCTGAGAAGTGAAGTTAGTTCACTTGAAGCCGAAGCAAAATCTTTGAAAGACGAACGTGCAAAACTCGAGAGAGAAATTGCAGATAAGAATGCTAAGCTTCAACAATGTGCAAAAGACAAAGCAGAAACAACAGTCAATCTAACAAAACTGCCTAAATAAAATTTTAAAATTGAAATTGGAGGTATATCTATGGAAATAAAAAAATATTTAATGAGCTTTTTCGCTATTCTGTTTCTTTTTTCAGTTACTGTAATTGCACAAGAAGAAATGACCACAGATGAATGGGAAGCTGAAATGACCCGTCTTAAGGATAAGAACGAATCCTTAACAAAAGAGATTAGCGCACTTCAGAACGAAGTTAATAATCTTAAAAGCACAAAACTTCAGAGCTATGAAGACTGTGTGAATGAATTATATTCAATGGTCGGTGCTACAAAAGCCGATGTTGATAATTTCAGAAAAGCAGTTAATGAACTTGATGGTAAAGCAAGAAGAAAAGAAGGTCCGAAAGTTGATAGACAAAAAGATCTTGATGCACTTAAAATGAATAAGATCAGTGCATTACCGGAGTTCTTCGATAAAGTTCATAATCAAATGCAGAGATCATTAGATTCATGGGTTGAAGAAGTAAAAGAAACCAATTACACTGTTGTAAGAGGTGATCATCTTTGGGGAATCGCAAGAAAATCCGAACATTATGGAAATGGATTTGCTTGGCCAATGATTTACAAAGCAAATCGTGATAAAATTAAGAATCCTGATTTGATTTATCCTCAGCAAGTTTTCTCAATTCCAAAACTTACTGAAGAAGAAAAAGCCAAATACGACAAAGTTAGAATGAATTATAAACCAGCTCCGGTTCAATAATTTATTTTTAATGAAACTGTAAATATTCAGAAAAGCCCTTGTCATTTATTTGATAAGGGCTTTTTGCATTTAAATTAAAATGACAGCATTAGAAAAAAGAATAATTCTTGATAATGTAGATATGCTTAGTTTGCTCGGTTCTAACGATGCAAATTTGAAGCTTCTTGAAGATCGCTTTAATGCCATGATTACATTTAGAGGTGAAAATGTAATTATAAAAGGTGTAAAAGAAGAAGTAGATATTGTTGAAAAAACAATTAAAGAAATGGTTTATGTTTTGAATACAAAAGGTTCTCTCAGAGAATCAGACATCAATACTATTTTGGATCTTACAATCGAAGGGAGAGAAATTATCTCGCCTAAAGAATTTGATTCGATTGTTCTTTACACAAAGAATGATGTAATTAAAGCAAAAACTCCTGGACAAAAAGTCTACTTAGATGCTGCAGCAAAAAATGATATTTGTTTTTCGATTGGTCCGGCAGGAACCGGAAAAACTTATCTTGCAGTTGCAATTGCTGTAGCAGCACTTAAAAAGGGCATAGTTAACAGAATCGTTCTTGCACGTCCTGCAGTTGAAGCGGGTGAAAGTTTAGGTTTTCTACCTGGAGATTTTCGAGAAAAAATTGATCCATACTTACGTCCCCTGTATGATGCGCTTGATGACATGATTCCTTCTGAAAAACTAAAAATGAATATTGAAAAGCGAATGATTGAAATTGTCCCCTTAGCTTACATGCGTGGACGTACGTTGAATAATGCGTATGTCATCCTCGATGAAGCCCAGAATGCTACGGATTTGCAAATGAAGATGTTTCTTACGCGTCTTGGCGTAAATTCCAAGGCAATCATTACTGGGGATATTACTCAGATTGATCTTCCTCCTAAAACAACGAGTGGACTGGTTCAGGCGAAAGAAATCTTAAGGGGTATTGAAGGAGTGGGATTTGTATACCTGGACAAATCCGATGTGGTGAGGCATAAACTTGTTAAAGATATTATTGATGCCTATGAAAAATTCCGAAACTTGGAAAGTCTGTGAAAAATTTTTTAGAATTCCGGTTGCCTTCCACAAACCCCAGTTTATTCTTAATAATTTAACCTTTCAACCAAAATACTTTTCTCAGTACTCCCCATTGTTTAGTCGTTATCACTTCAATTTTTAAGTATAATGATTACAGCCGTAATTAATGCTGTTTTGTCAAAAACTTGACAACCAATTATTCGATTGTAATTTAAGTTTACTCCAGAAATTATATTCAACAAACAAAGGAGTAAAAAATGAATACACAATTTTCAATCAAATCTGCATTAACTGCAGGTTTAATAGCAACTGCAGCAATGACTGCATTTACATTTATGGCACCTTTAATGGGCTTTGAAATGGATATACCAAAAATGCTAGCAAACACAATGGGAACCCCAATAATAGTTGGATGGATAGCCCATTTTATGGTTGGTGAAATACTTGCAATAAATTTTGCTGCGATATTCCTAAAAAAGATAAATAAAGCTCCTGACTTCAAAAGCGGGTCTTTGTTTGGATTAATACCTTGGTTCGTCGCACAAGTGATGGTAATGCCAATGATGAGTGTGATGGGCGGGGGAAGCTATACTGCTGGGTTATTTTCTGGTTCAATAATGGTTGCAATGGCAAGTCTTGTTGGTCATTTAATATACGGAGCAATACTTGGTGGATTGTATAAGCCGCAAACGATTATAGCTGCTGCAACCGCATAAAGTGAGAAAGATGAAACTAAATCAGAAACAAAAGAAAGTATTCTACTTTTGGCTGCTGATTGTTGCAGCAGCCATATTCACATGGATAGGTTTTGGCGGTGAGGTATTTACTAAGACACAAAAACTTGTAGAAAAAAAAGATGAGTTGTTTGGCACAACTTACAAGGAATGGAAAGATCAATTTGTTCTTGGGCTGGATTACACATTCGCGTTCATAGCTTTGGTTTCAGCCATTACAATTGGATTTATTTGGAGAAAGAGAACTAGACCATAGATTAATCACATAAATTATTTATTGGTCTATAATTTCCAGCAGATAAATCCGTATTTGTCAAATTCTTGACAGAAGTCCTTGCACACAACCAATATCTTAGCATTAGAAATTCAAAACAATTTATTTATTAAACAAAAGAAGTAACAAATGAAAAAACTATCAGCACTTAAAAAAGAACAAGCATCGGAGCAAAACCGGCAAATATTTGAAGGTATAGAAAAAGCAATTGGTATGCTGCCCAATATTTATGCGGTTATCGGAAACTCGACAAATGCTCTCAGTTCCCATTTAACCTTTTCGGATGCACAAAAAAATGGTTCTTTCAATGCAAAAGAAAGAGAAGCAATATTTTTAGCAGTATCGGAAGAGAATGGCTGTAATTACTGTTTATCAGCTCATACAGCTATTGCAAAGATGAATGGTCTTAGTGATGATGAAACTTTACAGCTTAGAGCCGGAATTCATAGTGACAAAAAACTTAGCACTTTAACAAACCTTGCTAAATCGATTGTTAACAATAGAGGCAGAGCGGACGAGGAATTAGTAAATGCTTTTTACGAGCGTGGTTATGATGAGAGATCTTTGGTGGATTTGGTCGCATTGGTAGTAGATAAAACATTCACCAATTACATCGGCAGACTCGCAAGACCGGAAATTGATTTTCCCCCAGCAAAATTATTAAATACAAAAGCTGCTGCATAAAAACTTAAAAATAATAAAGGAGAACAAAATGAAAACATTCGCAAAACTTGCAGTAATCTTAACATTAATGTTAGGAACAAATTTATTTGCTCAAACATTTTCTGTCGATTCAAAGGACGGAAGAAATCAAGCGTCTTTCATCTCAGATGCTCCGTTTGAGAAAATTGTTGGTCTGGCAAGTGGTTTAGACGCTACCGTTATGTTAAACGTAAACGACATAACTCAAAAACCAACGGGTAAAGTAAAAGTACCGATAAACAATATCAAAACAGGAATTGACCTCAGGGATGAGCATATGAGAAGCGAAATGTGGTTGAATGCTGGTGAATTCCCTTATGCAGAATTCCAGTTGACCTCATTGAAAAATCCTAGTTCTAAAAAACTGATCGATGGACAAAAAGTAAATACTACATTGATTGGAAAGTTCAGCGTTCACGGAATTACGAAAGAAATAGAAGTTCCAGCAACTCTCACCTACTTTAAAGAAAGCGAAAGAACTAAAGCAAAAGCCCCGGGAAATTTATTAGTTGCAAATTCAGAATTCAAAATCAAGCTTTCGGATTATGGCGTTAAGATTCCCTCAATGGTTGTTGGTAAAGTTAATGAAGAAGTAAAAATAACTACTAGCTTTGTATCCAGCGATGCTAACGCTTCTGGAAATCCTTGTGGAACTTGCGGACCAAATAAGTCTGACAATAAGTGTAATCCTTGTGCGATGAAGAAGAACGATACCAAAAATAACCCTTGCAGTCCTTGCGCAATGAAGAAAAACGATACAAAGAAAAATCCTTGCAATCCGTGTGCGATGAAAATGGATGGGAAAAAGGAAAATCCTTGTAACCCATGTGCACCAAAGAAAAAGTAAAAACCTTCAATTGCGGAAGAATTTAATTCTTCCGCATAATTCAAAAAAAATTACGATTATGAAAAGAAGATATTTCTTAAAGACTGGCAGCATTATAATATTGGGTCTAATTACTGCTTCCCAAACAAAAGCTGCCCCATTCATTATAAAAGCGATCGAGTTTAAAAATGAATTTAAAGAACGGATCATTGCGATAATCAGCGAATTAAAAAAAGAAGGATCGAACCTGGTAAAAAAAATCATGGATGGTAGAAAATATGAATACGATCCATATACTCATTATCCTATTGATGGCGGAATAAAAGATGAGATTACAGGATATCAATTGTTCTTCCATATACATAGAGAAAACGAATACGGTCACTTCCATACATTTGCAACTGATGAAAATGGTGAATTGGTTCATCTTATTTTGATTTCAATGAGTGAAGAGGGAAAACCGATTGGTTTAGCAACTGTAAATCGTTGGGTAACCGGGGATAAATATGTTAAAGCTGATGTTCTTAAAACGCTTTCCACAAAATTTTATATTGATCCGGCTTTATTCAAAGATAGGAGAGTCGTTGAATTTGTAAATCATATATTCAGAGCTTATAAAGAAGAGATAATCAAGCTATATGATGAACGAGTCAAGTGGATTAAGAATTACGTTAATAATAATTATCGAGAACCGTTTGAGGATAGGGAATATGAAATACTTTCCGAGAGAAAAATAAATTTGTTTTCATAACTATCTTAATTTATTCTGGTGTGCTATTAAAACTTGCTAGTCTTTCTTTTATTTGATCAACATTTGGCAAGCCATTAGGATAATATCTGCAGGCAAGAGCAGGATCGTCTGGTTCCGGTTGATTTTCAAAATCTTCACCATTAATTAAAAGAGTTGGTGATCCTCTGAATTTTAGCTTTTTAGCTTTCTCATTTGAATCAACGATAACCTCATGGTATGTGATGTTACCAAGGTCCTTTATTGCTTTTTTAACACTCTCAATTAAAATTGGAGAATTAGGGCAACCAATAAAATGCTGGAGTTCAATTTTTATTTTCATAGCAACGATTATCTTCCTTTTGCGTTCAGTTAATCCATAGATTTACTAACTGGTATTTTGACCTGACGCTATTTTTTTATTTAATCTCCATTCGTCAATATCGCCATAGCAAAACAACTTATTGTTGACTAGTAAGGCTGGAGTAATTGATACTCTTCTACCATTAAATGAATTAATGTGAATTGTCTCAACGGTTACTTGAGGATATTTCAACTTAATTTTGTTAAGCGTTATTTTAGCTCTATCACAAGCTTCACAATTATCAGATAAGATTAAAGTTAGAATCATGTTAGGATTTTTATGCTAATTTAACGAAACTCTTTAGGAAGCACTGTCAAGAATCAGACATTACTTAAGAAATGATTTTTTTTATTTCATCAGGCTTATTGATAATAAGTTTATTTCGGTCAAAATCTATAATTCCTTTGCTGCGCAAGTCAGTCAAAATATAATTCACAGTTTGGCGGGAACAAGCTGTAAGCTCGCCAATATTTTGATGTTTCAGAAATGGTTTAACAAATATTTGATCACCTACTTTTCTGCCATTTTTATCAGCATATCTTAAGATAAAAGATGCGACACGTTGATGAGCATCTTTGAAAATAAGATCTTCTATTCTTTCGGAAAAGCTTCGGAGTTTAAGTCCTAAAATTCTCGTGAGCTTAAGATTCAGTTCGGGGTTTTTTTCAATAAACGCGGCAAGATCATTTTTATTGATTGCGCAAATCATAGAAGATTCAACCGTTACTGCATAATCAGTTCTTTGGGTTTCATCCAGGTAAGCCATTTCGCCAAATATTTCTCCGGGATTAATGATAGCAATTATTTTTTCACTTCCATCAGCAAGATATTTTGTAATTTTTACGCGGCCGGTTTTTAGGAAGTAAATAGTTTTTGATGGTTCATTGGCGAAATAAATCGGTTGCTCACCTTCCACATTGCGGTCGGAAATCATCCGATTTAGTTCCATCATTCGATCTTTATTTAGATTGTTGAAAAGATTGAAATTTTCTAAATACCAAAGTTTTGATTTATCTTCCATCTGATTACTAACACTCCATTTAGGATTTTGTTAAGTATTAATTATTTAAATATACTTTTGCTTTCATTCCAGTATTTATCCATTTCAGGTAATGAAGATTCTGGAACAGATTTACCGCTCTCCTTGATTTTTTCTTCTACAAATTTAAAACGATCAATGAATTTTCGATTTGTTTTTCGTAGAGCATTTTCAGGATTTATTCCTAAAAATCTAGCATAATTAACTAATGCGAAAAACACATCACCCACTTCACCTTCCAATTTTTCATCAACTTCACTTTTGACATCTAACATTTGACATTTGACTTGTTCAATCTCATGCATCTCTTCAATTTCTTCGATCACCTTTTTCCACACATCACTTTTCTTCTCCCAGTCAAAACCGACTTTCGCCGCTTTTTCCTGAAGTCTATGCGCTCTTTGCAATGCCGGTAGGTTTTCGGGCACCCCTTCAACCACAGAATTTCGTCCCTCTTGCATTTTTATAGCCTCCCAATTTTTCTTTACGTTTTCCGAGTCAGTGACTTTTACGTCACCAAAAACATGCGGATGTCTTCTTATCAATTTTTCAGTAATACTTTCGATCACTTCATTAAGCGTAAATTTTCCGTCTCCCTCAGCTATAACACTATGAAATACAACATGAAGCAGAAGATCGCCTAATTCTTTTTTCAACTCTTCATCATCGTTATTATCTATTGCCTCAATAACTTCGTGAGCTTCTTCAAGAGTCGCATGTTTAATCGAATCGTTTGTTTGTTCTCTATCCCATGGGCACTCTTTTCTTAGTCTTTTAACAATATCCACAAATTCTTTAAATTTAATTGTGTTCATTTACATAACTTTCTAGTAATCTTAATTAATATTTTTTGAATTACTTATTTTATTTTCAAACTTAACAAAAACTTATTCCCAAAAGAAAAGGAAGAATTATGATTGAGGAAAAAATTAGTCAGCTTGGATTCACTCTTCCCGCTGCACCCAAACCTTTAGCTTCTTACATTCCGGCTGTGAAAGTTGGTGATTTGGTTTTTACGGCAGGACAGCTTCCAATTAAAGATGGCAGCTTAGCTTTCAAAGGTAAACTTGGTAGAGAATTGAACGAAGATGAAGGAAAGAAGGCAGCTCAGCTTTGCGCTTTGAATTGTTTAAGCGTCATTAAAAATGAGATAGTAAGCTTAGAAAAAATTGATAGGATTATTAAGCTTACAGTCTTTGTGAATAGCTCTGAAGGATTTATCAATCATCCTCAGGTTGCAAACGGAGCTTCAGATTTGATTAGGGAAATTTTTGGTGAGAATGGAAAGCATGTGCGAAGTGCTGTCGGTGTTGCAGAACTTCCGTTGAATGCGCCCGTCGAAATTGATATGATTGTTAAAATCAAATAGGTAAGATTCGAAATATCATTATTAGTATATTTAGTTGAGTTTATAATTCAATTTTTATTTTGAGAGATAAATCAAAAATATTTTATTAATTATGCCCTATAGTGCATTGATTTTGTTCGGCGATTTATTTAAAATTTGAGTAATCAAAGAGGTATTAAATGAAAAAGATGATTGTTTTGTTTGCGGTAATTCTTTCGCTGAATATTTATGCTCAGTTTAAAGAGCCGGGATTTCCAACTGAAAGCATTAGAGATGGAATTGTTAATGAAAATTCCGGATCATTATTTGGGTTTTTAAACTCGGATAATTTCCAAATGAAGCATTCATATAATTTATCATACTCAAGTTTTGGGAACCAAGGATTGGCATTGGGAATGTATACAAACAGCATGTACTTGAAATTAAGCAATAACATGAACGTTCAAGTTGATGCAAGCATCATTCATTCACCGTACTCATCTTTTGGAAAAGACTTTCAGAACCAGTTGAACGGTGTTTATGTTACACGTGCCGCCTTCAATTATAAACCATGGGATGATTTATTTATTTCTATTCAGTATAGAAATTTGCCGATGGCATATCATTATTCGGATTATGGTTTTTATTCAAATAGATTTTATAATCCTTTTTTTAGTGATGGATTTTTTGAAAGATAGATTTTAGTCAAAATTTTTTAAGAATTATTTAATAGTGTTTTATAGAGAATAGATTTGTGAAAGGGAAGACTTCTTCAAGCTCAAATAATTTACCAATCCGAAAAGCCTCATCGTTTTCGAATATTGTTCTCATTACCCTCATAATATTTTTAACTGCTGTTGTTGTGTTTCTTTCATACTCGCTGTATCTGAAAATTCAAAACGTTGCACAGAATAACAAAAAATTCCCGCAAGTAGTTGCTTCAGCTATCATTCAGGTTGAGGTGTTGAATGGCTGCGGAGTTGAAGGTGTGGCAGCTAAGTTCACGGATTATCTTAGACAAAATAATTTTGATGTTGTTCAAGTAGGGAATTACACTTCGAGTAACATTGACGAAACAATGATTATTGATAGAATAGGCAACAGAGCCAACACAGAAAAGCTTGCGGATGTTTTGGGGGTTGATAAAAGAAATATTGTTCAGCAATTGAACAAAGACTATTTTCTTGATGCAACACTCGTAATTGGAAAAGATTATAATAGATTAGAACCACTAAACTGAGGAAAAAATTTGGAATCATCCCAACTTGCAAATAAAATAACCGATTTAATTTTTAATAAAAAAGGATACGATGTTAAAATTCTTGATCTAAGAAAAATTACGACCTTCACAGATTATTTTGTAGTGTGCAGCGGTGATTCTGATACTCAAGTAAAAGCTATTGCGGATGAAGTGGATAAGAATTTGAGTGATGAGGGGATACGACCGTGGCACATTGAAGGTTATCAAGCTTTAAATTGGATATTAATTGATTTTGTTGATGTGGTTGTTCATGTTTTCAAAAAAGAAACGCGAGAGTTTTACAATTTGGAAAAATTGTGGGGTGATGCACCGATAACTGATGTCACCGATCCTTTATTGAAAAAAGAAAATGCCGTTATTCCAAAAGCTAAAAGAACACGTAAAAAAGTTTAACGAAAAACAACTCTTTAAATAAATAAATCTTGCATTATTATTCTCGGTTCATCGAAAAGATGCACACTTTTTTCAAGGATTATAGACAGATATCTTTGTATTAACCCCACGCTTCAGCGTGGGGAGTTCAAGGGGAAGAACAAGAGCAGGCTTTAGCCATGAATCAAGAGAATATATAAGAAAGTAAAAACGAAAGACGTGAAAAAAGAATGACTTTCAAGAGCACGTATTAGGAATTCATAACAACGTTCGGTTTTAATTATCATGGCTAAAGCCCATTCTTATAGGCATTCTTACCCTACGATAAATCGTGGGATTGTTTCATATTCGGCAGGAATTCCTTCGGCAAAGTGTTTATTGTTTTACCAAACCATTTTTTTTCCTTAAGATGAGTTTACAACCTTGAAAAAATACCTTACTGAAATATTCATCGAAGCTTCGAACAAATTACCTTACTTAAAAGACGTTAAGATTACATTTGAAATTCCCAAGAATGAATTGCAAGGTGATTTATCCTCAAATGCTGCTCTTCTGCTTTCAAAAAATTTAAAGAAGCCGCCGCGAAAAATTGCTGAAGAAATTCTTTCATCGCTTGTGATTGATAAAAACATTATTGAAAAGACAGAGATAGCCGGTCCTGGTTTTATCAATTTTTATTTTACCCCAATCCTCATCGCACAAATACTAAAATCAATTCTTGCTAATCCACATTCCTATGGTAAATCAACTAGATACATCGGTAAGAAAGCCAATGTAGAATTTGTTTCTGCAAATCCCACAGGTCCGCTTACAGTTGGTCATGGACGTAATGCAGTAGTTGGAGATACGATAGCGAATCTTTTAGAATGGGTTGGTTATGATGTTGATCGTGAATATTATTTTAACAACGCCGGAAGGCAGATGAGAATCCTTGGCGATTCTGTAAAATTAAGATATCTCGAATTGTTAGGCAATAAAATTGATTTTCCCGATGATTACTATCAGGGTGAATACATAACCGAAATCGCAAGGAAGCTGGTTACTGAATATGCAGATAAATTGCTTGAGGAAAGACCTGAAGGAGTTTTTAAGGATAAAGCTGAACAAGAAATTTTCGCTGAAATAAAAAATACTTTACAGCGGCTTGGAATAATTCACAAAATCTTTTTTAATGAAAACTCGCTTTATGAAGAAGGAAAAATCAAAGAAGTCCTTGATGAGTTTAAGAAAAAGGATTTGTCTTATGAGAAAGACAGCGCGGTTTGGTTAAAACTTTCTCAGCTTGGAAATGAACAGGATAAAGTTATAGTTAAAGCGACTGGTGAACCGACTTATAGATTGCCCGACATAGCATATCACGTAACTAAATTCAAGCGTAATTATGATTTAATGGTTGATATCTTCGGCTCTGATCATAATGCAACATATCCTGATGTTCTTGCCGGATTAAAAGCTTTGGGATATGATGACAGCAAAGTAAAAGTGTTGATTCACCAGTTTGTTACGATTACCGAGAATGGTGAAATAGTGAAGATGTCCACACGCAAAGCTAATTATGTTACGCTCGATCAATTGGTGGATGATGTTGGTGCTGATGTTGTGAGATATTTCTTCAATATGCGGGGAATTACTTCACACATGAATTTTGATCT
>Ga0209322_10002068_pt1 | contig 11523 bp, 9 predicted proteins | sample Rifsed19ft1_FD_184013 | JGI IMG/M metagenome (GOLD analysis project Ga0209322, IMG submission 184013) | Soil microbial communities from Rifle, Colorado, USA - sediment 19ft 1 (version 2) | ecosystem: Environmental > Terrestrial > Deep subsurface > Rock core/Sediment | place: Rifle, Colorado...
ATCTCAAAGAATAAATGGAACTACTTCGCCGCAAAAACATTGTATCTTCGAGTATATTTATTTTTCCCGCCCTGACAGTTTTATATTCGGGCATAACGTTGATAAGATGAGAAGGCGTCTTGGTAAAATTCTTGCCAGGAAATATCCTGTAGCAGATAAGGATGGCGAGAAAGTTATTGTGATAAGTGTTCCTGATAGTTCAAATACAACTGCTTTAGGTTATCAAACCGAGTTAGAAAAACAGGGAATAGTTTCAAAGCCTGAAATCGGTTTAATACGCAGCCACTATATAGGAAGAACATTTATTCAGCCGGGGCAGGAAAAGCGGGAGATAGGGGTTAGAATAAAGTTTAACATTGTCCGCGGCGTACTTGAGGGTAGAACAGTTGTAATTGTCGATGACTCTATTGTAAGAGGAACTACATCAAAACAACTGATTAATTTGATTAAAGAAGCCGGTCCTAAGGAAATTCATCTCAGAATTTCTTCCTCACCGATTATGCATCCTTGTTTTTACGGTATGGATTTCCCGAGCAGGGAGGAGCTTATTGCCAACCGTTATAACGGCGATATCCAGAAGATTAAAGAGTACCTCGAAGTAGATAGTCTTGAATATCTTACAATCGATGAAATGCTTGAAGCTGTGTCTGAAGCAGACCCCGAAAATTTCTGTACTGCTTGTTTCTCAGGAAATTATCCGACGAGAATAGATACAACCTTCAAGAAGGAAATCTATGAGTTATAAACTCACAATACTTTTTCTCTTCTTATTAATCATCCCTAATCTTAAATCTCAAACGACATATTTTATTAAATACAGAGACGATGTTCGCAGAACAGATGTTGAAGATAAAGTAAGTTCAAAGCAAATATTTACAACAACAGGAATGAATAAGATATCAAATAATTATTCAGTCGGATTTTTTGCTAAAGGATTAGGAAAGATTGACGAAAGACTATCAAAGATAATTAAAGTAACTTTTAAAGATCAACTGGATTCTCAAAATTTTTTATCTCTTGCACAGGAAGATAATTCTATAGAATACATTCAGCTTGCAAACACATATCAAATCGATTATGTTCCAAATGATAGTCTGATAAATGAGCAATGGGCACTGCAAAAAATCCAGGCTTATGATGCGTGGGATATTACTCAAGGCAGGGATACGATCTTAATAGGTGTTATCGATACCGGCATTGATTATCTCCATCCGGACCTCATAAATAAATTGTTTATTAATTATGGTGAAACCGGCACTGATAATTTAGCGCGGGATAAAAGCACTAATGGAATTGATGATGATGGGAACGGGTTTATTGACGATTACAGGGGATGGGATTTTACAGACAGGGTTGGTTTTCCTTTCGATACAACTACAGGAGATTATCTTAACTGGGATAATGATCCGATGGATGAGAACAATTTTTCACATGGTACGGCAGTAGCGGGAATTATTGGCGCTCAGGCAAATAACACACACGGCATAGCCGGTGTAGCCCCTAATGTTAAAATACTTAACATCCGTGCTTTTGATCCGGGTGGTTTTGGCGATGAAGACGATGCTGCTGCAGGAATTTTATATGCAATTCAAATGGGTGTAAAAGTTATAAATATGAGCTTCGGTGACGATTCATTTTCTTACGTATTAAGGGATGTAATCCGTTATGCTTATTCCCGGAATGTTGTTCTTGTTGGAAGTGCGGGAAACACAAATTCTGATCTTCCTCATTATCCTTCCGGCTATGCAGAAGTAATTAGTGTAGGTAATTCTACAGAGGAAGATTATGTTGCCGGCACTTCTAATTATGGATCGACGCTGGACTTAGTAGCACCGGGGACTCTTATTGCTACAACAGTTAGAAATGGAAGCTACTCAACAAGTTTTAGCGGAACTTCCGCTGCTGCTCCTTTTGTTTCAGCTACTGCGGGACTGATTCTTTCCTTAAAAAATTTTAATAACGAAGAGATCAGACAAATCATAAAAACTACAGCCGATGATATTGACCGAACTGGTTGGGACATTAGAAGCGGGTCCGGAAGATTAAATTTGTTTAAGGCTTTATCAGTTCTTGCTCCTGCAATAGTCCGTTTCGATAGCCCTACAATGGATTATGCAACCACAGCGAACTCTTTGGAAATATCCGCAACTGTTCTTTCTCCATATTTTGTAAGTTATAATTTAGAAGTCGGCGAAGGATATAATCCAACTTCGTGGACAACATTAATCAATAACGGCAAAAATCAATTTACTGAAGAAAGCATTTATAATCTCGATATCAACAGCTATGAAGAATCGGTTTACACTCTCAGGCTGATTGTATTTCAAAATAATGGAAATAATCAGGAAGAGAGAGTAAATTTTTATGTAATTAGAAAGGCACCGGAATTGATTGAGGTGGGTAAAGGGCCTTTTTATTATGGTGACAAACCAACGATCGGTGCGGAATTTTATACGGAACAAAAATGTATAATCAGATTATATTACAGACGGGTTGGCGAAACAAACTTCAATTACATTACTCTCGATGGCTTTAACACCAATAACCAGTTTGTAAAGCAGCTTCACTACGGTTTTATTCCGAAGCAACTTGTATCACCTCTCACATCGTACGATGTTTATTTTGAAGCGGAAAATCTTGCCGGGTTGAAAACTGTAGTTTTAGACACACTAAGTGCTCGTAACTATTTTCGGTTCAGAACCGATGATTTTCCTGAACCGGTAAATTACCAGGTAATGCCTTTTTCTTTACCACAGGGAGTGTTGTTTAAAGATCCGGTAAGTTTTCTCTCTAATGACTTTAATGAGATTTTCTTTCAGGAGTTGTATTCATCTCAGGATATTTATTATGGTCTCTATAAACTTGATAATAATGAATTTTATAAAGTAGATTCGATAAAGAATAAGATTCCCAGAGTTTTTGGTGATTTTAATAATAACGACAAAGTGGATTTGCTTTCTTACTTGTCGAGAGCAGGTTATATTGATGAACAGAACCAACCGTTCACATTTCAACTGGAAAATAGACTTGGACCGGATTCTTCAATTTATCCTATCTTAGCCGAAGATTTTGATAATGACGGCATAGCTGAGATTGTAACAAATGTTATTGATACCTTAATCCGTGTTTATAGACTTAAAGATGATTTAACCATTTCATCTTATACTAACCTTGAGAATTATTCTTTGATAGATTCGTACGATAGACAGCTTGATTTTCCGAACTATGTGTACAGAAACGCCGTTGTAACGGATCTTAATGGAGATGGAACAAAAGAATTATGGTTTGCCGATTATGATGGAGATCTAATCAGTTATAAAATATCAGGTGCAAATAATTTTGAAAAAGGGGAAAGTCTTATTACAAACTTTTTGACAAATCCGAACAATATTCTAGCGGCAGATGATTTTGATGGCGACGGTGTTGATGAGATTGCAGTTCTTTTTGAAACCAACACAATTGCCCCGAATTTTCTTTTGCTAATATTTAATTTCAAAAATAATTCACCTAATATTTTGTACGAAAAGATTTTTCTCGATCAGTCAGCTGAATTTACAGGCTCCGTATTTAATGATGTTTATCAAACAGTAAGATTTGCAGATATTGACAATGATGGAAAATCAGAATTAATGCTGAATATTTTCCCCTATATGTATATTTTAAAATATTATCAGGCAGGAACTAAAATAATTTTTTATGATGAAGGAGTTAACAGCCAGGATATTTTTGTGGGAGATGTAAACCAAAATGGTGTGAAAGAAATTGCATTTCAAACATCTGCGGGAACAAATTTTTATGAATTTGCTGTTTCGAATAAAGCTTTAGTTCCTTACTCATTGAAAGGATACAGCATCGATTCGACAAAAATTAACCTTAGCTGGTCCGGAACAGGGGATAGGTTTTTAATTTACAAGGGAACAAGCCGGGAAAATCTTCAGCTATTTGATTCTACAACCTCAAAAACATTTGAAGATATTAATGTAGAAAATAACAGGAATTATTATTATTCAATCAAGGCTTATGATAATTCAAAGGAAGATAAATATTCAAATCCTTCCTCAGCAATTGAAGTTTTTTCTCATGAGTCTGCAGCAGTTGTAAAAATAGCTAACAACAGTAAAAGTAGCCTGCTCGTTAGTTTCTCTGAGAAAATAAAATCTACGATTGAAAATCTAAGATCGTTTGAAGTAATAGATTCTATATATCCCAGTTCAATTTCTGCCGCAAATCAAAATTCTTATTTGTTATCGTTTGATGAATCACTTCCCATAGGAAATAATAGATTGATCGTAAAAGGTATAAGCGATTATTATGGTTCGCCAATAAAACAGGATACAATTCAATTTGATGTAGAAGCCGTAGAAACTTCAGATGAATTCTTCATTACATCTTTCGAAATTATTTCACCTAACCGGATAAAATTAGTGTTCAATCTGGATGTAGATGAATCTTTAGTCACCGATACAAGAAATTATTTATTCGATCCTGAGAATAAAGTTATAAGCGTTGAGGTTGAAAATACCGACAAGAAAGTTATATATCTTAATCTCGATGAAAAGAAACCGGTTGGCTCGATAGGAAAAGAATATAGATTGCAAATAATTAATTTAAGATCGTCTATTGCCTCAGGTTCGTTAAGAATTAATTCAGGAGCGGGAAGTTATGCGGTCTTAACAAGCTTTGCTAAGGATCTTTCAGATGTTTACTTATATCCTAACCCGGCAAATGTAGAAAAAGGAAAAGTTACATTTGCAAATCTTCCTAAAAGAACTAAGATAGTTATCTTCAGCATAAACGGAGACAGAATTACGGAGATTGAAGAAAATGACGGCGATGGTGGTGTAGATTTTAATCTTAGCTACAGTTCCGGTGAAAAGTTGAACTCCGGAATCTATATTTACAGGGTTGTGATGCTGGATGATTCCAATAATGAAGTAGATGAAAAAATCGGTAAGTTTGCAGTTATAAAATAATGCTTAGTAAAAAAGAAACATTCACTGTCTCCAATCTTCTTAGTTTTATCAGATTAACGATTGCATTGCCGTTATGGTTTTTGCTGGATGATATTGGAAGCGCCGATGTAAGATTGGTAATTATAGTGCTTGCCCTCTTAGCAATAATAACGGATTTTCTGGATGGATTTATAGCAAGAAGAAGAAACGAAATTACAGAACTTGGAAAAATGATAGACCCTCTTGCAGATAAATTTGTTGTTGGAGTTGTAGCTGTTAAATTATTTATTATCGGGAAAATACCGGAGTATTTCTTTTTTATTGTAGTTGGACGAGATGTTCTTATTTTCCTGGGAGGAATATTGCTTTCATCTAAACTTGGAAAAGTTCTTCCTTCAAACATGCTTGGAAAGATTACGGTTACTGTTCTTGCATTTCTGTTATTGCTTATTATATTAAATTATGATCAAAGTAATTTAATCTTTAAAATAATTTACTTTTCAACGCTTATTTTAATAATAGCTTCACTTATTGCATACATAGTAAGAGCAATAGAATTTATAAAGAAAAAAGAATATGGGTCTGTTTGACAATATTAATTTCAGTAAGCTTAAAGAAGGTTTGAGTAAAACCCGGAACAGGCTTTTTAATTCAATTACAGAAACAGTGAGTGGAAAAGCCGTAATTGATAACGCTACTCTTAATGAAATAGAAGAAATTCTTATTAGCTCGGATATAGGACTTGGTACAACAGAATCAATAATTGAAAGTGTACGTATGACTTTAAAAAGTGATAAAGACAGAACTACACCTAATATTATCGAGACAGTGAAAAAAGAATTAACCACGATCTTAAATAACAACTATGTCACTAACGGTGATAAAGTAGTTCAATTTAAACCTTATGTTATTTTAGTTGTAGGCGTAAACGGAGTGGGGAAGACGACTACAATTGGTAAACTTGCTCACAATTTTAAGAAAGCGGGCTTAAGGGTTATTGTCGGGGCTGCAGATACTTTCAGGGCAGCTGCAAATGAGCAGCTCGAAATCTGGGCTAAAAGAGCCGACGTGGAGATTTTTATGAAGGATAAAGGAAGCGACCCGTCATCTGTAGCTTTTGATACTTTACAGAAAGCAAAAAAAGAAAATTATGATGTGGTGATTATCGATACAGCCGGCAGACTTCATAACAAAACAAATCTTATGGAGGAACTTAGCAAGATTAGAAGAGTTCTAAATAAAATGATTTCCTATGCTCCCAATGAAACATTGTTAGTTTTAGATGGAACATCCGGACAAAATGCCATTCTGCAAGCTGATGAGTTTATTAAAGTAACGGATGTTAACGGTCTTATCATTACCAAACTTGACGGAACAGCTAAGGGTGGTGTTGTATTCCAGGTTTGTGCTAAACAAAAAATACCGGTTAAATATATAGGCATTGGTGAAGGCATTGATGATCTGCAGACTTTTAACCCTGAATTATTTGTCTCCGCTCTTTTTGAATCAAATTAAAAAGGAGCGGACTAATGTTTATGAAGAAACCAAGACATAGAGTATTTGATTATCTTCCCAGATTTTATAAGCCTGAGACTGATGAGAACGAACGCAGAAAAAGGCGTTTAGGATTTACGAGACAACAAAAAATTAATAGAAAAAAGAAGAGTCCAATCATTTGGCTGTTATTTGTTATTGGTATCATATATATAATATTAAAATTGAAGGGGATAGCCTAAATATTTGTTAAGATATGATGCAGAATATTGAGTTTACATAATATATATTATCGGACAGTTATATGTAGTTTTCTTTATCAGTATTTATAAAATCCTTCTCCTGATTTCCTGCCTAACTTACCTGCCGCTACCATTTTCTTTAACAACGGGCATGGTCTGTATTTCGGATCATTAAAGCCATCGTATAAAACATTTAAGATAGCCAGGCAAACGTCTAATCCTATAAAATCAGCTAATGTTAATGGTCCCATTGGATGACTCATTCCAAGTTTCATAACAGCATCAATATCTTCGGCTGAGGCAACGTTCTCCATTAAAGCAAAGATAGCCTCATTAATCATAGGCATAAGTATTCTGTTAGATATAAAGCCAGGATAATCTTGTACCTGGACCGGTACTTTATCTAGTCTTAACGTAAGATCTTTGATGGCGTTATATGTTTCATCACTGGTTTCATAGCCGCGAATTATTTCAATTAATTTCATAACAGGAACCGGATTCATGAAGTGCATTCCAATAAATTTATCGGGTCTATTGCTTGATGAAGAAAGCTCAGTAATGGAAATGGATGATGTATTTGAAGCAAATATGGAATCTGATTTAATTATAGCCTTTAATCTATTAAAAACACTGAGCTTGGCATCTTTATTTTCAACAATGGCTTCAATAACTAAATCTGTGTTTTCCTGAATGTTTTCTACGCCGACCACAGCTTTAATATTATTTAATGTTTTACTTTTTTCTGTTTCATTTATAATATTCTTTTTTATTTGCCTGTCTAAATTGATTGATATCATGGTCAAAGCTTTCTTGGCTAACTCATCATTCATCTCTATAAGATTAACATTAAATCCTTTTAGGGCAAAGACGTGAGCAATACCGTTTCCCATTGTCCCGCCACCTATAACAGAAATGTTTTTTATTTCCATATAATACCTCTACACATAATTTTTAATTATTAATGCAGAAGCTTCTCCACCACCGATACAAAGCGAAGCCAAACCGAAAATAGCATTTTGTTTTTTCATTTCATGAATTAGTGTTACAAGAATTCTTGCTCCACTTGCTCCAATTGGGTGTCCTAAAGCAACTGCCCCACCGTTCACATTTACTTTACTTGGATTTAAATTGAGGAGTTTGTTAACAGCTAAAGAAACTACTGCAAAAGCTTCATTAATTTCATACAAATCTATATCATCTGTTTTAAGACCTGCCTTCTTTAATACTTTAGATATTGCATCGGCGGGAGCTGTTGTAAATTCAATCGGTGCTTTTGCAGAAGAGCCCTGGGCTATTATTTCCACAAGAGGAGTTAATCCTAGTTCTTTAGCCTTTTCTTCAGTCGTAACTATTAAAGCGGCGGCGCCATCATTAATACTTGAAGCGTTGGCTGCAGTTACAATTCCATCCTTTTCAAAAGCAGGTTTTAAAGATGAAATTTTGTCAAACCTGACACGCAACGGTTCCTCGTCTTTTTCTACAAGAGTCTCCCCTGCTTTATTTTTGACAGAAACTTTTACTATCTCGTCATCGAATCGTCTGCTATTCTGAGCCTGAATAGCTTTCTTATAGGATTGAACGGCAAATTCATCAAGCTGTTCACGTGTGAAGGAAAAGTTTCTCGCGCAAGCCTCAGCACAACTTCCCATATGAATGTCGTTATAAACATCCCAAAGACCATCATAAACCATTGTGTCTATTACTTCTCCATGACCAAACTTATAGCCGCTTCTTGCTTTAGGTAATACATAGGGTGCGTTGCTCATACTCTCCTGTCCCCCGGCAATAATTAATTCTGCATCTCCGGAAAGAATAGCCTGTTGAGCGAGCATTACGGCTTTCAGCCCACTGCCGCACATCTTATTAATTGTAAGACATTCAGTTTTATCCGGTAAACCAGCAAATAAGGCGGCTTGCCTTGCGGGAGCCTGTCCCTGACCTCCTGTTAAAACATTACCAAAGATTATTTCATCAACAATGTTTTTATCTATTTTGGAATTTTCTAAGACAGACTTAATTGCGAAACTACCCAGTTGAGCGGCGCTGAATGAAGATAAAGACCCTATGAAAGATCCGATCGGAGTACGCTTGGCATTGGTTATAACTATTTTTTTCATTTTTTCAAACCAGGTTCAAATGAAAAATTATTTTACAATTTAAGTAAAAACCTTGTAAGAATCTGCTGATTTTTATTTGTTGATCCTTTTCGTTAACGAAGCAAGTTCATAGACAATATTTAATGCAATGAGGTTAAGATTGATGTTATTCTTTATAATGGAAGATAAATAATCAAGCTTCACTATTATATCATTAAGTTCAACATCAGGAAATTTTGAATTGAATTTGTCGAGCGTATCTAAGTGATCACCGAAGAAGTACTTATTTAATTTGAACTTGTGCTTTTGAATATCGTTTAGCCACGAAATAATCATTTTTATTAAAAGTTTTATTGAATCCGAATCATTTTCAGAAAGGTACGAGCCAAATTCGTTTAGTGCAGAATGGAATTTACCTCCGAACGAAAATCTCATAACCGATATGGTTTTTTCCTTTAGGCTCTTAAAATCATTATTAATTAATTCAAACGCCCTGGTAACTGAACCGTCGGAAAATGTTGCAACCTCCTCGGCTACAGATTCCAGAACATTAAAATAATCTGAAAGAATTTTTTTTATATTCTGATTATCCAAAGGCTGAAAATTAATCATCCAGCAGCGCGAACGGATTGTTTCACGTAATAGATTTGAATATGGTGTTAAAAGAATAAAAACTACTCCCGCGGGAGGTTCTTCTAAATTCTTTAAAAGGGCATTTTGAGATTCTTCATTCATGAGATGAGCATCGGAAATTAAAATACACCTGTATTTAACATCCGAATAACTTAGTGAAAGAAATTTATTAATTTCTCTTATGCTGCTAATTTTAATTACGTTTGCTTTGTTTAAGGAAATTTTATAATAGGGATTTTTTATTTTTTGTTGAAGTTCGGATTTTAATTCCTGGATATCTTCGGAGTTTAATTTTTCAATAGGTCCGCTGCTTTCGGTTTCATTCTTCCCTCTGGGTAGAGGAATAATAAATTTAATATATGGTTCCTGGAGATTAGAGATATGGTTATGTATTGCGATAGATTGATCAGTTAAATTATTTGTATTAATAATTTGTGCATAGCGGATAGCCGTATAGTACTTTCCAGTTCCTTCCTGTCCATGGAACAAGAAGGCATGAGGAATTCGCGAGGTGTTCACTAATTGTGTTAAAATTTCTTTTGCAGAAGCCTGTCCCTGTATTCCCGACCAGTCAATACTCATTGGGTAAAGTATTAAGCTGAAAATAGAGCTGTTTAAAAATCGTCTTCATTATAGAAAAAATCCTCATCTGAAGGATAATCGGGCCAAATGTCTTCAATTGATTCGTAGGGTTCGTCGGAATCTTCTAACTCATTAAGATTTTCTATAACTTCGTACGGAGCACCAATTCTTTCAGCATATTCTATTAGTTCTTCCTTAGTAGCGGGCCAAGGCGCATCATCTAAATATGATGCAAGCTCCACCGTCCATATCATATATAAGTTACTCTCTTAGAAATTTATTTTTTAAGCTTAGAGACTTCAAAAAAATTCAGATCATCAAAGAAAAAATCTATTGGATTTTGCTTAACACCATTATGCTGCACTTCATAATGAAGATGCGGACCTGATGACAAACCGGAACTTCCGGTCCTGGCAATCAAATCTCCTCTAATAACCTTTTGACCTGTTTTTACTAAAGCCTTTGAAAGGTGTGCGTATATTGTTCTATACCCAAACCCATGATCTATCTCTACCGCCAAACCAAGTCCACCCCTGTAACCAACATAATCAACTGTTCCCTTTCCAGCGGCGTGAACTATGGTTCCTCTATCTGTAATTATATCAATTCCTTCGTGTTTTCTTTTTATGTGCAAGATAGGATGTGTCCTCATACCAAACCCGCTAGCCAGAATACCTATACAAGGTTTTATAGCAGGTATTGATTGAAAAAGGAGTTCGTTTTCTTTAAGTTTATTTGAGATTTCGAAATACTGCCCACTCTCAAACTCTATTTTTCTGGTTACTTCATCCACATAGTCAAATGCTTTCTGAAGTTTTAGTTGAGAATAATCTGAAAGAAAATCGAGATTATTATCGAAGGACCCACCGCCTATGCCAACTAATTGCTCATCCGAAGAAACCGGCTCAAGATCAACAGCAACTCTAAGATTGTTATTTGTCTTTATTAAACTATCTATCTCGTTATTCAAGGATTTGTAATTAGTGACTATATTATCAAGCTTTTGCTTTAACATTTCATTTTCCTGGCTCAAAGATGAATAGGTATCTACACCAAACAAGCCCAAAGCAAACGAATAAATTGAAAAAATTAATGCTATTAGGAAAAGAACGCCCCCACATAAATAGAGCGAAAGCTTTGTTTTATAATGCCTTATCTCGACGAATTGAAGTTTTGATTTAGAGAAGTAATATAGTTTTTTCATAGTTAGTCGGCGAATTTAAAGATATTAGGTATGTTTGTCAAGGAGTGCTTAGAAGTTATTCAAAATCATGTTCAAAGTATTCAACGCCCCGCATATCGTCCTTATTCTTTTCTGAGATTTTTTTATTTAATCTTTCCTGAAAAGATTCTGCTGCTTTATAGCCATAATGTTTGAGAAGATAATTCAGACTGATAACTTCTGAAATTACTGTAACGTTTTTACCCGGTAGAATCGGTAGTTTTACATATGGAATATCTATTCCCGAAATAGTGACATGTTCCTGATCTAACCCCGTTCTGGTGTATTCTGTATTATCATCC